>Ga0105856_1000470_pt1 | contig 21241 bp, 9 predicted proteins | sample OrgsoiDNA_201060_FD_89681 | JGI IMG/M metagenome (GOLD analysis project Ga0105856, IMG submission 89681) | Permafrost soil microbial communities from the Arctic, to analyse light accelerated degradation of dissolved organic matter (DOM) -... | ecosystem: Environmental > Terrestrial > Soil >...
ACTCGATCGTTTACGTGGAAAGTATGTCGGCGTACCTATCACTTTGTTGTATCGCCGACCAGTTGATTTTTCCGCGGATATGAGATCCGAAAAACTGGGTGGCTGGTTGTTGGCATGCATCGTCAAGGCAGCTAATACGGAGTGGAGTCAGAGTTTTTGGCAGGCTGCAGAGATCATAGATTCAAATATACCCCCGGCATCAATTGCTGTGCAGCTACTCGCAGCAGCGAAGCTCAGTGCTTTTCAGATAACCACAACAGGTGTGTATGCGCCCCAGTTAAAGTCAGTTGCAACATCTAATTCAAGACGCATTTTGAATAGAGTTATTCTGGTTGGCGGTGCAGGGGGAGTTGGCCTACAGCTTGTAAAAGGTCTGGCGAGTGCAGGGTGCCGTGAGATAATAGTAATTGCTCGAAAGTCCTTGCAGGAAGCGTGCAGGAATGAAGATGTTGCTGCTGTTCTTGGTCTGGAGGGCGTTCATTATTATCAGTCTGATTTGACGGTGCGTGAAGACTTCATTTCAACTATTGCAGAAATAAGAAAACGCTTTGGTGAGCCTGATCGTGTCTATCATTTGGCTGGAAGTTCTGGTTCTCTTCAGCCGCTGGATAGGGTTGAGAAAGAGTCTATAGCGGAGCTTCTTAGGCCGAAGCTGTGGGGGGCAATCTATTTACACCAGGCACTCGCGGATCTGCCGAACTGCGAAATGGTACTCGTGTCATCAATTGCCTCGCTATGGGGGGCGAAGTTTCAAGGTTCATATACAATAGCTAATGGCACCTTAGATGCATTTGCTCGTTACCGATCACACATTGGATTGAAAACCCAGTCAATTAATGTGGGGCTATGGGGTACCGTGGGGATGGCTGATAATCCTAGGCTGCATGAGCATCTAAATAGACTAGGGATTCTGCCGTTGAATGAACAGTCCGCAGTCGGTCAAATGGAGGTGTTGTTGGCTGCAGGCAACACTCAAAGTGTATTGTGTGGGTTGGATGAAAAAGTAGCTGTACATTATTTATCGGGAGCGGTAGGGGAGTTTTTCTTTGAGGCTTTGTCAAAAAACTCTGCTCTTGATAAACCACGAAATTTTTTGATCGAACTACTGCAAAACGTCTCTCGAAATAAACGGGCAACTGTGCTGGCTGAGTACCTAGGTGAGTGCGTAGCGGACGTACTACACATGCAAGGTGAAAAAATTGATCCAGATATAGGGTTTGCAGACCTCGGTTTCGACTCGTTAATGGCGATTGATTTTAAGCGGGAGTTAGATGTGCAGGTAGGGGAAGTGCTGGATACTACAATGCTGTTTAATTATCATACTGTAAATAAACTTTCGACATTTCTATTAGGGCACTTTCAGTTGGCTGGTGATGGTCTATCTGATGGTGATGGGTACTATTTTACTGACAAGCAAATTCAAGAGATGGATGACTCTTCCGCTGAAGGTTTGTTGTTGAAGCGCTTAAGTGAACTAACGGAATAGGGTGGGAAAGTGTCAGTCCATAAAATAACAAGTGAAGTTAGCCCTTTGAAGCGTGCTCTAATCGCCATTGAAAAGCTGCGAGAAGAAAATGAGCGTCTTAGAGCTGTATCTCATAATGACGAGGCCATTGCGATCGTTGGTATGAGCTGTCGCTATCCTGGTAATGTCGGAAGCCTGGACGCAATGTGGCGATTACTTTCGAATCGGGAAGATGGAATTGTCGACATACCCGAATGGCGCTGGTCCGCCGAAGACTTTTATTCTGCTGCGGGATCAGAGAAAGGTAAACTGTATGTTAAGCGCGCCGGACTTTTAGAGGACTATCGCGATTTTGATGCTGGGTTCTTCAATATTTCCCCTATTGAGGCTGAAAGCTTAGATCCGCAGCAGCGACTTGCTTTGGAAGTATGTTGGGAAGCGGTGGAAAATAGTCAATGTGGGTTTTCTACGCTTTCGAATAATACGACGGGCGTTTTTTTGGGAGTGACAACGAATGATTATGCTCAGGTACTCTCTCAAACTCAAACGCTTGAGGAGGTAACGCCATACTTCGCTACTGGCAATAGTCATTGTGTTCTAGCAGGAAGAGTTGCATACGTCTTGGATTTAAAGGGCCCAGCTGTTGCTTTGGACACTGCGTGCTCATCCTCTTTGGTCGCTGTGCATTTAGCCGCTCAGAGCTTAAGAAATGGTGAATGTCATTATGCGTTAGCAGGTGGTGTCAACGTGGTGCTGTCCCCTTTGGGGACCTTGTCTCTTTGTCAAGCTCGTATGCTATCTCCTGATGGTCGTTGCAATACTTTCGACAAAACTGCCAACGGGTTTGCGCGCGCGGAGGGTGCTGGAGCGGTCTTGCTAAAACGCTTGTCCGATGCATTAAAGGATGGTGATCAGATAATGGCCATCATTAGGGGCTCATCCATAAATCAGGACGGCGATAGCAGCGGTCTCACTGTACCTAATGGATTATCGCAACAATCCTTAATCAAAGCGGCATTAAGTCGTGCTGGCGTCGATCCGCTGGACGTTAGCTACATCGAGGCCCATGGCACAGGTACTGAACTCGGTGACCCTATTGAGATTGGAGCGCTCGCGCAAGCCTACTGTCAGGGGCGTCGTGCAGAAGCGCCGTTGTGGGTAGGTTCTGTCAAAACCAATATAGGCCATTGCGAATCGGCGGCGGGGATTGCCGGTCTTATCAAGACAGTATTGGCATTGCAGCACAAGTCCATACCGGCGCATCTTAATTTTAAGGAACCGAACCCGCATATTGATTGGTCGCGCTGGCCGCTACAAATACCGGTGGAGGCTCAGCCCTGGCTACCTATCAACGGTAAACGGCTGGCCGGAGTGAGTGCGTTTGGTTTCAGTGGTACGAATGCGCATGTCATTGTGGAAGAGGCACCGGCACGAGAGGTAGAAACCACCCACTGCAGTCGAGTAGAGCACTTGCTGACGTTTTCGGCGAAGAGCGAAGAGGCGCTGAGGGTATTGGCAGAACGGTATGCCGACCGTTTGGAAGATCCGTCGATTGATTTAGGGTCGCTGTGCCATCAAGCAGGTATTGGTCGTAGCGATTTCCATCACCGCCAGGCGTTGGTGGGCGCTGAGCCGCGGGAAATGGCTCGCCAACTGCGCAGCGGCGATGGCGTGATGCTCGGAGATAGCAAGGGCCGGCCAGCGCGTACGGCTGTGCTGTTCACCGGTCAGGGCTCTCAATACGGGGGCATGGGGGAGGCGCTATACCGGGAAAGCAGTGTGTTTCGGTCAGCGGTGGATGAGTGTGATCGGTACTTGCAGCCGAAGTTGGGCATCAGCCTGCCGACGCTGCTATGGGGGGATGCGCAGTCTCTTTTACAAGACACACGTTACACGCAGCCCGCGCTGTTTGCGTTGGAGTATGGGCTCTATCAGTGGTGGAGTTGCCAGGGAGTAGAAGCGCATTACTTGTTGGGCCACAGCGTGGGTGAATACGTCGCCGCCTGTGTCGCAGGGGTGTTCAGTCTGGAGGATGGGCTAACGCTCATTGAGGCGCGTGGTCGTTTGATGGTGGAGCTGGCATTGCCTGGGGGGATGTTGGCGGTATTGGCTTCAGGAGTAGAGGTCGAGGCGTTACTGGTTTCTGAGCAGAAGTTGAGTATTGCGGCATATAACGGCCCGAGCAATACGGTGGTCGCTGGTTGCCCTAAGGCCCTGTTGCGATTGCAATCTGCGTTGGACGTTAAGGGCTGGACATATAAGACGCTGGATGTATCCCATGGATTTCACTCGCCGCAGATGCTGCCGGTGCTTGAGATGTTTCGAGCAGTTGCGCAGCAGATTCGTTATCAGCGTCCGCACACAGCAATAGTGTCGAACGTAACTGGACGACTAGAAACCGATCGGCTCGCAACAGCGGAATACTGGGTTGAACACATACTCGCACCGGTCAAGTTTGCGGAAGGTATTGGTTGTTTGGCGATGCAGGGCGTGGAAGTGTATCTGGAGATGGGGCCGCAGCCGATACTGACCGCAATGGCCCGGCGTGTGGTAAGCGGTGGTGTTTGGCTGGCCAGTCTGCAACGTGAGCGTAGTGTATGGTCCGAGCTATTAAGGGGATTAGCTACATTGTATGTACGAGGGCAGCGGATTGACTGGGGTTCTCTGAATCGAGACTACCGATTTCGACATGAGACCTTGCCCAATTATCCCTTCCAACGCAAACGATATTGGCCTTCTCGGCCAGTATGGAAAACCGGAGCTGCCAGAGGACATTACGCAGGTAATGCTGGTAATAATAAGGTGCTGGGACAGGAGATAGTAATCCCTGGAACAGATGATATTCGATTTGCCGTCGACTACTCGCGTCACTCGCCTGGGTTTTTGATCGATCATCAGTTGTATAACATATTGGTGGTGCCAGGTAGTGCTCATATATCAACCATGCTATGTGCGGTAAAGCGTGTTTTCCCCGCTAAGTCTCTTGCACTTGCACATATTCAATTCTTTAAGCCTCTTGTTCTTCATGAAGAACAGACGGTTCAGTTGCAAACTGTGATTCGGAAGGAGGAAGGTTCTTCGTATAGCGTGCAGATTTTAAGTGTGCCTTATTCTGGGGGTGGTGTTCTATTAGCTAGTAAGTGGGTACTGCATGCCTCTGCCAAGGTTGACATGGCCTCTGTCCCAGAAGTGTTTGAAATTCCGAACTTTCGAGATGCTAAAGAAGTGTTCGAGTGTGGAAGTGAAGAGTATTACAGAACGCTAGAAGGGATGTGTTATAATCTCGGAGAAACATTTTCTCGCATTAGCCGTGTAAAAGTATATGAAGGCGGGGCCGTTGGAAGTTTAGATAATGTTACTGCCGAGCTTAGCGAGCCTTATGTAATCTATCCAGGATTATTGGATTCTTGTCTGCAAATGCTTGGCTTCTGCGTGAGCGATACAGATGAGATTAATGACAAAAATCACCTCAAAATACCGTTTAGTATTGACCGGCTAGATGTGTGTCAAGAGATAAGTAACTGTCGAGCACTTATGTGTGCAGTTATTGAGCGTAATCCTGAACGCCGAGTTGGCAACATGGTTAATGCGGATCTGTATTTTTATGATGAGCAAGATCGTCCACTACTTACATTGCGCAATGCAAGTTTGAGGCGCGTGAGCCGAAGCGCCCTTGAACGAGATGTTATGGAAGAGCGGTCGTCAAACTCATTTCTTGTGACATGGCAACAACAGGAGGCAGTTGCATCAACTGCGGAACTACGCCTCAAACGCTGCTACATGTTATGGATGGGCGGCGAAGAGCAGCGCTCTAGCCATGAAGCTTGTGTAAAAGAACTTCGCTTAAACTGCGATATCGTAAAAGAAATTGATCTCAGCAGAGAGGAGTTTTCCAATGACATGCTATGGGAGGACGAGGGGGATATAGATGGCATCCTAATTGCCATACCCAGTCAGCAGCATCTGGCGCTAGATTCCTTGGAAAAGATAGTAAAAATTCTTCAATTTATTCTACCGCGCCGCATTCGAGTGAGAAATTGGTTTTATCTCACTCAGCAGAGTCATCGTGTACTGGAGTCGGATGCTATGTTGAGTCCGGCGACCGGTCTGCTTACAGGGTTCAATCGTGTTTTGCGTAACGAATACCCCGAAATGGCATCGCGTATTTTGGACTGGGATGGGGTATCTACCATCACAGCAGAGCATTGGCACGCATTGATATCACACCGCAATGAAGATCTTGTAGCAGTTAGAAATAAGCAGATTTGGGTGTCTCGCTTAATTGCTGATGAGCAGTCCACGGTGGATGCACTCCAGTTGGACCTGGAGGGTACTTATGTTGTAACTGGAGGTTTCGGTGGTATAGGGCGTAGCCTTGTCGAGTGGATGTTGAATCAAGGTGTGAAAAATATTGCCGTACTGGATCGAGGGCGATCTACTGCGCATACTCTAGACGCTGGCTATTTCAATAATCAAGGCGGAGCGAATATCCATCGGCTTATTGCTGACATAGGAGATATGGATTCGGTTGTCGATGCCTTGGACAGAATTAGACAGAGCATGCCACCGATAGTTGGAGTGTTTCATCTTGCAGGTCAGGTTGATGATGATTTGTTTTCAGATTTATCTTGGCAATCGTTTTCAAATGTATTGTCTGCCAAGGTCACGGGAACTTGGAATCTACATCAGGCTACGCTGGCCGATAAGTTATCAATGTTTGTTTGCTTTTCTTCTGCAAGCGTTCTGCTGGGGACGGTCGGCCAAGCAAATTATACTGCAGCAAATGGTTACATGGATCACTTTGCGTTGTGGCGTCGTACCCAAGGATTGCCTGCACTTTCGATTCAGTGGGGGCCGTGGACAGGGGAAGGAATGGCTGCCCGAACCCCAGAAGCTCTAAATAAATATCTGGTCCAGTTTGGTGTCGAGCCTAAATCTGCTGAATATTATCTGGAACATCTATCTAGGCTACTTGTATTAGGGCGGGGGCAGGCATGTGTTGTGTCGATAGATTGGGAAAAATATCTATCGAATTTTACATCTGCTTATCTCCCAGCGGTGTTTTCTCGCTTGGTAACTCATGATTCTGTAGAGAAAGTGCCTGGGCTTCTACTGCAACAATTGAAGAGCGCAGCTGACGACCAACGCTACACGATGTTGTCCACGCAAATAGAAGGAATGATTATTTCAATCTTACATTTGCCTTCAGAAACGAAGCTTTCGAGTCGTGTTGGTTTCTTTGAATTGGGCATGGATTCACTGATGGTGCTTGAGTTGAAGAAGTCCATTGAGTATGAGTACAAGATAGCGATGGCGCCGTCTATTGTTTTCAACTATCCGACACTGGGAGAGTTTACTTATTATCTGGCAACTGAAGAGCTCGGTATCGCACCGTTGCAAGAATACGGAAGCGAGCAGTTTGTCGAAGATGTCGATCTTGATAAGTTGAGTGTCGTTGAGCTTGCAGGAATGCTCGAAATGGAATTAGGACAGGGAAGGTCATAGTTATGTCAGTCAACGATACAGAGCAATATCGGACATTGCTGCAAAGTGCGCTGCAGAGAATTAGAGAACAGAAATTAGAGATTGAGCACTTACATCAGTCTGTCGCTAATGATCAAATTGTGATCATTGGCATGGGTTGTAGATTTCCTGGTAAAGCTAACACTCCCCAGGCGTTATGGGACCTTTTGTGTAACCATATCGATCCTATCAAGGAGATTCCCTATTCCCGCTGGGCGGTAGAGGAGTTTTATGATGATGATCCCTCGGCAGGTGGGAAGATTTACTGCCGTTCTGGAGGTTTTGTTGATGGGGACGCTTATGCATTTGACGCTGAATTCTTCAGCATTACAAAGAGTGAAGCCAAGTCTATGGATCCTCAACATCGCCTGATGTTGGAGGTCGTGTGGGAAGCATTAGAGGATGCTGGTATAGCTCCTTCGTCGCTCTATGGTAGTAATACGGGGGTTTATCTCGGGCTGATGACCCAAGACCATGCTCTTATGTCAATGAGCAGTTTCAGTCATATTGAGCCTTATACAGCAACGGGAAATGGCATTGGTGTGTGTGCAGGCAGAATATCTCACACTCTGGGCCTGCAAGGACCGACTCTATCTATCGACACGGCTTGTTCTTCTTCGCTGGTGGCGTTACACCTCGCCAGTCAAGCGCTTCGAAATAAGGACGCGGACATGGCGGTTGTGGGGGGTATTAATCTCATCCTTTCGCCTGCGATGAATGTAATGATGAGTCGGGCAGGTGCACTCGCCAAAGATGGCAGGTGCAAGGCCTTTGACGCAGCAGCGGATGGTTATGGTCGAAGTGAAGGATGTGGGGCCGTTATTCTTAAACGGTTGGTGGATGCAGTTCGAGACGGCGACCAAATTCTAGCAGTCGTCAAAGGCAGCGCCGTTAATCATGATGGGCATAGCAGCGCATTGCCTGTGCCCAGCGGACTTGCCCAGCAAAAAGTTATGCATAAAGCGCTGGCGAGTGCCAATTTAAAAGCGGAAGAAATTGACTATATAGAGGCCCATGGGACCGGCACTCAATTAGGTGATCCCATCGAAATAGATGCTATTCACAAGGTATATGGTGAAGCGCGGGATCATAATAATCCTATTAAAATTGGGACAGTAAAGTCAAACATTGGACATACAGAAGCGGCCTCCGGAATTGCCGGTGTAATCAAGGCTGTCCTGTGTTTAAAGAATGAACTACTACCGGCGAATCTACATTTTTTGGCGCCTAGCCTTCAAGTTCCATGGGCCTCTCGCAACGTTAATGTCGTTTCAGAAAATCAGAGCTTTACACGTAAAGATAGGCCTCTGCGCAGCGCCATAAGTTCATTTGGATTTAGCGGTACCAATGCGCATGTTGTACTCGAGCAGCCCGCAGTTCTTTTAGAGGTTGCAGAGGATTTTACTAATGGATATCAGATACTGAAAGTCTCTGCAAAAACTAGAGAGGCGTTGAACGATCTTATAGACTCCTACAGAGTGGCCATTACGGATAGCTCAAGCCTCAGTTCGTTTTGCTATACTGCGAATACTGGTAGAGAGGATTTCAGGTTTCGGGCTGCGTTTGTTTTTTGCAGTGATGATCATGATCATCTTGTCGTGCAAATGAGCAATGACAATAGTCAGGAACAGCAGCAGGAACAAATAGCTCATCCATTTTGTACTCTCTTGGATGAGAGTGATTTTGCTATGCTAGCGGGGCGTATATCAATTGATAATTGGAATTTTATAGCGCCGTTTATTGAGGCTGTGCGTCTCTGCGATCGTATTTTTATGGAAAATTATGGCTGTGGGTTGGCTATTTGGAGCGACGACAACAGGCTTATAAGTTTCACCCAGGAAGCAAGCGAAGAGCTTAAATATTTCGTGGGGGCATATGCCGCGCTTCATGCGTGGGTTCGCCTTTGCCCTGGCCCCGCGATGCTCTTAGCGCGGGAGGGGCAGTGGGCGGCGTTAAGTGTGCTTCATCCGGAGAAGATCAAAGACTGGCTTGGCCTTGCTATTGGAGTTAAGCAAGAAATCAGCATGTCTGATGTTAGCTTAAAGCGTGGGCGACTGGAGTTGTCGTATCGGGCAAGGAGCGGAGAAGTAACAACAGGCCCAACATTTACTCAACGAAAACAACAGGTGCTAAGTGAGTTGGATTGCAAATCGGCTTTCCGGATACCTGACTTTAATGACTCGGCTTATAATACAGGAAAACACAGTGGTTTCCTTGAGGTGCTTGCTAAGCACTACTGTGCAGGTTTCGATGTTGATTGGCTCGCACTTTACAAAGGCCAGCGCCATTTAAAAAGCAGTTTGCCGACTTATCCATTCCAGCGGTTGGAGTTGCGCTCATCATGGGCTGCGATCAAGACAGACGCACCCGCTATGAACGAAAATGGGCTATCTGAAGGGGAAGCGTGGGCTCATAAAATCGATGGGTTGAGCGACAAGCAAACCGAACAGTTGCTGTGCGATGAAATAATAGGGCGGCTGGTAGAGGGACTTGGTTTTACCCCTGAGCATCTAGATGTGGATCTAGGGCTTCAAGAGTTGGGGGTTAATTCATTATTTGCGTTGGAGATCAGAAAGCAGCTTAATATACTGACTGGTGTAAATATAGCACTCACACAGCTACTTGATGGGTTAACCATCCGAGGCCTTGCCAGAAAGATACTGAGCGCTATTAAAATTAACGCAGCACCGCTGCATAGTCGGGTTGAGCTTGAAAATGGGCATCTGAATGCTCCCCTAAGTAAAGGGCAGCATGGCCTCTGGATGATTCAGGAATGGAATCGAAATTGTGTTGCCTATAATATTATGGTTGCTGTCCCTCTGGATGCGACGGTTGATATTACCTGTTTTAGAAAAATCATTATTGACGTACATCGTAGGCATGAAGCGCTTAATCTTGTATTTAATACCCATGGCGGAGAAATTTTTCAAAAGGTCGAGGTGAGGGATCCCGACATTCAGATGGTAGACATCGAGTCGGATCTATTACTTGATGGATATCTTGCGGCGGCCGCTGATAAACCATTTGATCTTCGGCTTGAAGTGCCTGTCCGATATTTAATATTGAAAACGTTTGAAGGTCATGAGAATTATTTTGTCCTTATCGCTCATCATATTGCAATGGACTTTTGGAGTATTGGCGTTCTGCTGCAAGAGTTGCAATATACTTATCACGCTAAAGAGTTGCGTGCTGATAAGGCGAGCTCATATCTTGGTCATGTGCTAGAAGAGCAACGTTGGCTTGATTCAACTGCTGTAGAGGCGTCGAAAAACTACTGGCGAGAAAAGCTAAAAGACGCACATGTCCTTTCACTGCCTTTGGATTTTTCTCGACCCACAATACAGTGCTATGAAGGAGATAGGGTCTCGGAACGGTTACCTTTGGAGTTGTCGGAAGCACTTCGACTTCACGCAAGGTTAAATGGAAGTACTAATTTTTTAGTGTTTCTGGCAATGTTTAACGTATTGCTAAGCCGGATTTCCGGGCAGCAGGATATTACTATAGGTGTACCTGTTTTTGGAAGAGAAAATCCAGGCTGTGAAGAAACGATAGTGCATTTTGTAAACGCGCTGCCGCTTCGTCTGTTCATTAATGAGTCCGTGAATTGTTCCGAGTTTTTACGGGTGCTAAAAAGGGTCTATCTAGAAGCGCTGGAAAATAATCGTTTACCATTTACTGATATCGTAACGGCTGCTGGAGTGGAGTATGACCCGTCTTACTTTCCATTGTGCCAAGCGATGTTCGTCTGGCATGAATCGACAAAGACGTTACTCTCTAATCTAGTAGGAAGTCGCATCTTTGCTGACCCTTTACCCATATCTGGCCAGCGCGGCGCGCCCAATGATATTGTGTTGGAGGTTTATGATGATGGTGAGCGTTTTAATGTTGGCTTTAACTATTGCAGTCGTCTTTTTAAAAAGAAAACGATTGAGCGTTTTTTGCAATACTTTATCAAATTACTTACTTCAGTCTGTAAAGAGACTGATTCACAGCTACAAGATCTGCAAGTGCTCTCCTTGGCAGAGGCTCAAGTACTAACAACACAATTAAATCAAACGAATGTTAATTATGGAGCTTTTCAGGGCGTTTCACAGCGTATTTATAGAAATTGTCAAGCCATGCCTGAGCAGGCCGCATTGCGCTTTGGTGAGGGTTTGCTCAGCTATGGGATGCTTAACCTGAAGGCGCAACAATTGCGCACCGGTTTGGAGCGTGCAGGGATAAATCCTGGTTGCGTAGTTGCGATGACATTGCCCAGATCATTGATGTTGGTTCCCGCTGTACTAGGAATATTCTATGCGGGTGCTGTTTATTGTCCATTTGACTTGCAACTGCCGAGGCAGCGGTTGTTGCAACAGATTGAAGATGCTAAGCCATTAATTGCAATCATTGATGAACATACTCCATTGTCTGATATTGAGTGGCTGTCAATTCATGGGGTTAAAAGCATTCGAATAGATGTGTTACTTGTTGAGGATTCTTTAAGCAGAGTACCCGCAGATATCCAAGAAGACGATCCTGCGTACATTTTGTTTACCTCCGGGTCTACAGGTCAACCCAAAGGTGTGGTCAATAGGCAGGTTTCCTTGGAAAACCGACTGCTGTGGCAGTTAAATCAAGTGAGCCTCTCTGCAGCGGATGTTGTTCTCCACAAGACACCACTTACTTTCGATGTTTCTGTATGGGAACTTCTTTGGCCGTTTTTGGCAGGTGCAACGTTAGTTGTCGCAGATGTCGACGCTCATAAATATCCAAAATGTATTGCTGAGTGTATAAGGCGGCACGCTATATCTATCGTGCATTTTGTCCCTTCAATGTTAGAGGTTTTTTTAGAGGCAGGTTTCCCTCAGTTAAAAAGCATTCGCTCAGTTATTGTGAGTGGTGAGCAATTGACAATTACACTGCAACAACGATTCTTTAAGATTTTTCCCGGTTGTGAGTTGCTGAATCTTTATGGGCCTACTGAGGCTGCAATTGATGTTAGCTGTTGGCGCTGTGATCCTGAAAATGGGGCTGGCTCCGCTGTGCCGGTTGGCTTTCCAATTTGGAATTTAAAACTTTACATTTTAGATGAATGCTTAAAAGTTGTTCCCTTTGGACTCAAAGGTGAGCTCTACATCGGTGGGGTAGGTGTGGCCCTAGGCTATATAAACAGACCAGAGTTAACCGCATCGAATTTTATCGATGATCCGTTTGCTATGAAGGGGAAAATCTATAAGACCGGAGATTTGGCTCGATATAATGAAGATGGATCTATTCAGTTTTTAGGGCGGATCGATAATCAAGTAAAGCTGCGCGGGCAGCGTATCGAGTTGGGCGATATTGAAGCGCAGATGGATAGCTGTCCGGGAGTATCACGCTCCGTTGTCTTGGTTAAAAACGGAAAGGCAGGGCAAGAACTTTGTGCGGTGATTGTACCTAGTGCTTTTGATGAGCCAGTTGTTACTCAATACCTCTCTACCCTGCAAACCTATCCAGGAGCAGTGCAGCGGATGCGTTACTTACCTAATGGCATGAGGGTACTTGAATGTAATAGGCAGGAAACTGACTATATCTATAACGAAATAGTTGATGAGCAGTGCTATTTTCGAGCAGGTATAGCCATCCGTCCTGGGGATACGGTTGTCGACGTTGGTGCGAACATAGGTATATTTAGCTTGTTGGCTGGAGCGTTGGTCGGCGGACAAGGACACGTCATAGCTTATGAACCCATACCGGATATCTATGATGTACTAAAATTTAATAGCGCTCTCTATTCCCTTCCTATTCGGGCTATGCAGTTTGGGTTGTCTGATATGGAGGCCGAGGCGGAGTTCAGCTACTTTCCAAATAATACCTTGATCTCCGGTAAGGCAGGGTTTGTCGAGACTAATCGCCGGACACTGGAGAAAATCGCGGGTGTCGACTCGGGCGAGGGTCCTAATAAACACCTGGCAGAGTTACTGGATGCGAAACTAGAGGAAAAAAGAACGACAGTCAGGCTTACAACAATTAGCCGAGAAATAGAGAGGCTAAAGCTAACGAGAATTGATTTGCTTAAAATTGATGCGGAGAGAAGTGAGAGGGATATTTTGCACGGGATCTCCGAGCATCATTGGTCATTGATCAAACAAGTGGTTGTTGAAGCAGAAAATGACCGAACGGTTATTGAAGCACTGCAAAGAATGCTCGAGGATAAAGGCTACAGTGTGACGGTTGAGGTTGGTGCTACCCCGTCCAACTCCTCCTTTGTTTTGCTTTATGCTCGCAGGCCAAGCGAGTCAGCAAATCAACCGCAGGTGATATCGACCGAATCGTGGCCCTTTGCGAGTCCGCAGAGCTTTCTTGAGCAGACACTGCAGAGTCTTCAGCAGAAACTACCTGCTTATATGCTGCCTGATCGACTGTACCTAACATCTTCTTTGCCGGTATCTGTAAATGGTAAGCTCAATCGGCAAGTATTGGATGAAGCAAGTTGGTATGCGTGTGAAGACTTCGCTGATGCACAACCGTTAAGCGCTCTTCAATATGAGCTCGCGGAGTTGTGGTCTGCGTTGTTGGATAGACCCATTACCCATGGGGATGTAAATTTTTATGACCTCGGTGGTCACTCGTTAGCGATGGCAAGACTTGCGGAGCAAGTAACTGTGCGTTATGGAGTCAAGATTCAATCACTCCTTCTTGTTCAAGGTTTTACAATCGAAACACTTGCTGAATTGATTGAGGACGAAAAAGTCGAAATTGAACCTGTGCGTCAGATGCTAAGTTTGCTAACGACAGACCATAATAATGGTAAACAGATTGTCCTGATTCCTCCAGCTACGGGCAGTTTGTTTTGTTATCGGCAGCTTATCGCAGGTCTCGGATCCAGTTGCACAATATGGGGAGGGCGAAGTGATTTTAAATATGACAGTATTACAAGCTTGGCGGAATGCTATCTGGAATCCTTTAAGTCTCTAGATTCTCTAAGGCAAACAACCCTCATAGGCTGGTCTTTTGGCGGCGTGGTTGCCTTTGAGATTGCCAGAAAGCTATCGATACAAGGTGTTGATTTAAACGTCTTATTAATCGACCCTCATTTGCCTAAACATTTTAAAATGATGAGTAGATCTATGTTGATCGCAAATAACGTTGCCGCAGAGCTTGGGGTGAATCTGACATTAAAGGATCTTCAACTGCTGACATCTCTTCAGGATGATTTTTCTGCTGATAGAATGCTGAGCATGCTGGGGGCGAGTAATACGTTTGATCGAAATCACGCTGTTAAAGTACTTATGCAGGTTCAGCATGATGTCAAGTGTCTACTTGAGTATTCGGCCATCAAGGGGGAGTTCCCCTGCCGTATTTTTGCCGCAGCAGATACATTAATAGATCGGGGTGGTTATAAAAAAGATTGGCTTTCTTTAAATAATAAAATTGAAATTGAACTCGGTTCAGGTAATCATTTTCATCTATTGAATGAAGCTAATAGAGAAAAGTTGATAAGTTTGTTGTAGGCGTTTTGTGGGTAGTGCAGGTTGCCGCAGTGCTGACCTGCTCTGATTGGTACACTAGCGTAAACTGAGCGGTTAAGAGTTAACAAGGAGAGGTTATGGAATTTGACCATTACAGGGCTATTCGGGAAGAGCTGAACAAGGCGGGGTGCTTTAGTAGCTCCAATGCACATGGCTTATCTTGGTGTGTTGCTGAACTCTTGACGGTAGTTGGAATGATGGTGTTGTCCTATCACTATTGGACGAATGTAGTACTGTATGTCGTTTTTCAGTGTCTGGCTGGGATGTCGATGTTTAAATGCTTTGTGTTGATGCATGAGTGTGGGCACAGAGTGTTATTCCGCTCCGAAAGACTGAACCATGTGTTTGGTTTGTTGCTAAGTCTATTTTGTCTTGTTCCTTATGTGCCTTGGATGTATGTGCATCGACAGCACCATGTATGGACAGGTGTCGTAGACAAGGATCCGTCCGCTGAGTTGAATTTAAGGTTGATGCGATATAGTCGTCTTAGTAAATTTTTTGTTAAGTGGCTTTACAAGGCGTGGATCCCTGTTTCTGCAATTGGGCTTATTTATTTTATATATTGGTGTTATCCGTTCAAGAACTGGAAAGTGGATCGCCGAGCCGCTTTGAAGGGAGGGGCGTGTGTGTTGCTTATTGTGGTAGTGCATGTAACGATTGCTACTATGTTGGGCCTCTATAACTACCTGTTGTGTATGTTATTGGGGTTTACGGTTTATTTATATATATTTGATACCGTGAATTTAGCTCACCATTCCGGCTTGTACCTGTACTCATCGAAACAAAAAAATCGGCCTATTCCTATTCGAGAGCAAGATGAATGCACTCGGAGTACGCCGCTTTCTAAACGGTTAAGTTTCTTTGTTTGCTATAATTTTAATTTTCATACGGAGCATCATTATTATCCCAATCTTCCTTTTCAACACCTTGCTAAGGTCCACGATCTTGTATTGCAGTTTGGTGTGAGAAGCTATCAGCAAGATGGATTTGTTTCTTTTGTTGCTAAGTTGAGACGAGATGATCCAGTAGCATACTATTTATCAACGCTGCCTAAAAAAGAAGATCTCCCTCTCGAATTATGAGAAAATATATCCAGAAAATGGCTGGTCAGTCATCCAGCAGTCCGCTGTTAATTATATTTCCGCACTCGGGCGGTGATCCTAACAGTTATCGAATGCTCGCGAAGATTTTGGAGCCTTATGCTGAGGTATGGGGGATTTGCTATCCAGGGCGAAGTTACCGTTTTCAAGAGGATTTCGCTTTGTCAGTGCCCGAAATAGTATCGGAGCTTGCTGATGAGTTTGAGGGGGCTTCTGGACGATCACTTGTACTGTTTGGTCATAGTTTAGGGGGAATAATCGCCTATGAGTTTGCGAAGCACCTAGAGACTAGAGCGCTACATCTCCAGCACTTGGTTATTTCCGCGGTGAAGTCGCCGGATAACTTCGTGGCGGCGACTCCTTTTCCGATTGAGGATGATGTGGAGTTGTTAAGTTGGATTAGGAATGTTGGCGGCTTGCCTGCTGCCCTAATGGCTGATCACGACATGTTTCAGTTGTACTTGGAGATTATTCGAGCGGATCTTAATATCTATAATAGTTACCAGGAGTCAAATCCTCACGGTTTGTTGATGGTGCCTCTAACGTGCTTTCATGGATTGAATGATTCATTATGTTCTGGAGAGTTGATGACGTCTTGGGGGGGGCGCACCCGTGGAGAAATGACAACCAGGTCCTTTCCAGGAGGGCACTTTTACATTGGCGAAAATATAGATGAAGTTGCAACATGTCTCCGAAAAATAATACTAAGCAATTTGGCGGAGGTAGCTGTTTAGAGGTATTGTTTTTGCGTTAGGTTTAGCTTGTGTCGAGCAGTTTAACGATTTCTATGGTAAGACTAATAACTAAAGGGAGTAGGTATGTCGGTTCGTCAGAGCTCAAATCCGGTGCGATATTTTGTTGGTTCAATGGCGTACATGTTTTTTAGTAATGTATTTACCTTGGGACAATCACGCCGCCTTTATAAAAAACTGGGTGATACACTGAGGTTGGAGCCCAATGGCGTTATTATAGAGCTTGGCTGTGGGCCTGGTGTTGTGACTGAATATCTCAAGAAGAATATAAATCACAATGGGAAGATAATTGGCGTTGATTTTGCGCCTGCTATGATAGAGCGGGCTCTAAAGCGCAAGGAGGCCTTGGGTTGGAGTAACGTCGAGTATCGCTGTGGTGATGCCAGGACGTTTTCGCATTCAACCGAAGTAGATGCGGTTGTTTTTTCTCTCTCGCTAACGGCGATGCCGGATTACCAAGTGGTTTTGGCTAATGCATTAAAGGCATTACGCCCTGGGGGGCAACTCATTATCTTGGACTCAATACCCTATCCATCACGTACCCTAGTGGATCTATTGGCGAATAGTTATATTCAGCTGAAGTCGTATTTTGTAGGAGCCAAGCCTGAAGTAGGTATTGCTGATTTTTGCAAAAATAATTTGGATCAGTATAAAGCTGTGAAGAATCTGGGGGGGGTCTATACGCTTATTACGGGTTATCGAAAGGCCCTTTGCGTCTGATGTTTTTCGTTACAGGAGCTATTGTGTTTTGACTTGAGGGTGTCCGGGGGCTTTAAGTTAGCCCCGGACTTTTCCGGTATGTATTGAGATTTGGTTGTTACATGGCGCTGTGATGCGAATTTCAGATTCCCTAAGAGATTTATTTTTAAGGTTGAAATGGTAAATTATTATGGAGGTGACGTGCGCCGTCACCTATTTGCTCGCGCGAATAGAGCAACGGCATTCGTGTTCGTGATTAATGTGTTTGATTTGATTGGTAAGCTTGGTCTTGAATTTTTTACTAAAATTCTGGATCGGTTAGAACTGTCGCGTTACCATCAGTTTATTTTTAAGGAGGATCGCTGGTGTTACGCGGTAGCGCACGCAATTAAAAAAATTTTATTGGCAAGTTATCTTGATGAGGAACTCGCAGGTATACGGTTTAAAAATAATCCTTATGGGAAACCTGAGGTCTTTAAAGCGATTGATTTAGATGTGTCGTTGAAGTTTAATATATCTCACTCTTCAGGTTGCGTAGCAATCGTCCTCTCCGACACACTAGAGTGTGGTCTTGATATTGAAAAAGTCCGATGTGCCAGTGATTTGGTTGGCGTCATGAATAACGTGTTTTCTGCAGCAGAAATTGAGCATGTAATGACGTCTGAGGGAGAATCGCGGGATAGGCTGTTTTTCCATTACTGGACATTGAAGGAAGCTTATGCAAAAGCACGTGGTTTTGGATTTTCTTTAGATTTTAAAGCGTTTGGTTTTCGCGTTTCTCCTGAGGGCTCAGTGACGCTAGATTTCGATAATATAGTGGGTGTTGAACCTTGGTCTTTTGACTCATTTTCGATTGCGAATAGTCACGTTTTGTCCATCGCGATAATGGGCTCAAATATTGATATTCACACGCGATACCTTACCGATGATGTTGTTCTGGGTTTGCTGAGGGGAGTGACTAATCGAGCGCTCTCAATTTGATGCTCCAGAACAGAGCGTTTTGGCAGGGCCTCACGCAGCGGTAGAGCCTGATGCGGAAGCCCTCTGAACTCGGGACGGGTGTTTGCCACCCTGGCCACTCACCACAATGAATCTGCTTCTTTAATCCGTGGTAACGCTAGGCTTGGCGTTCTCTATCGCCTCTACCAAGCCATCAATACGCTGCAAATGTGCCCTGTTGTCCTGGTCCCAAGGATGGAAGCCTGGACGGAAAAAGTCCAGCCACGACCGGGCAATCTGTGGGAACACTCCCCGTGAGCTGAAGAGAAATTTCGTCACCCGCCACAGGCCGCGAAGATGATGGCCTCCGTGACGGTCGGCAATCAGCAGTCGGACATGAAAGCCAAACACCACTTGCCAGAAGATCACTGTGGTGCACAGCATGGCGCCGGTGCGAATCAGATAGCGTTTGGGGCCGGGTTTGAATACTGCATTGAACACGTCAAAGGAAACCGACTTATGTTCGGTTTCTTCCAGAGCATGCCAGGTCCACATCTGCCGATAGCCTTCCACGGAATCGCCGATGCGTGACGGGTCGCTGAGCATTAGTTCGGCGAGGATAGCGGTATAGTGCTCAAGGGCCACGGTGACTGCCAGGTTGAAAGAGGCGGGCGCCCATTTCTTTTGAAAGTCCACTATTGCCTGTAGCCTTCGATCAAGTGTGCGCGCGGGTAAACCGGCGGACTGCAGTAGGTCGTTGTAGCGTATATGTTCGCGGCTGTGCATAGCTTCCTGGCCGATAAAGCCGCGTATTTCCTCGTTCAGTTTTGGATCATTGATGCGGTCGCGATAGTACCGCACGCTGTCGATGAAAAATTGCTCGCCGGCCGGGAACAGTAGGGACAAGGCGTTGAAGAAGTGAGTAACGTGAGAGCCTTGTTCGTGCCAGTTTTTGGCGCGGTCAGCGGGTAATGTAAACCTCAGGTCGCGGCGGATGGGCAGCATGATGGACTTTCCATAGTGTGTTGGGTGTCAGAGACGGCCATGTCGTAAGACTCATATATCGGCAACGGGGCTTAACGACCCAGGGCGTCAAGCGTTGGACAAAGAATACCACGAAGGTCTAATGAACACTGGTCATCAGCCGTGCATCCTACAGAACGGTCTGTACTGGCAATGAAGAACTTCTCGAAATCGGCTCAGTCCCTGAGGGATCCCCACAAATCTACCCCAAGCCCTGCGGCTGCTGATGCACCTCATCGCGAGGGGCTTGCCCACTTTTCCCAAACGCCCCCGGCGGTTAAAACCTGTGCAATTTCGCCAATATTCCAGGCCCAGTCGCCACAGTGAGAGCACCCGTTTGTCTTTAAAACTGTTGCTCTGAAAGGTAAGCGTTCAGCGATCACACATCCCCAGTTTGCAACTGCTAGCGTCGTTGGTCGATCCCGCTATCATGCAGGGCGTAGATCACGAATGTAGATAACGCTATGCCAAGATTGTCATTCGCCGTCAGAATTTTGTTCGCATGCTGCCTTTTCATCGCAACCGCGAATCACATCTGTGCAGACGTTTCGCATGGATTGTGCGAAATTGCGCTCCACTTGACCACCCGTTTGCATTCGACCTGACCAGTCACTTGCATTCGTTCTGACCAGCGATTGCATCGGATTTGACCAACACGCGTTGTAACCATGACCGGCAGAGAACGGCCCAGCTGGCGTGATGGGCAGATGCTCACAAAACCCCTCCACGAAAAGCGATGCCTCCCTCCAGTTTTCACTGGAGGGAATCATCCCATCACAAATTACGTCAGGAAATGATCTCTGCTCAAATCAAAGTGATCGAACCTTGGAGTTCACTTACTGAATGCAGCGATCCTGTTGTGTACTTTTACTAGGTCGTCAGAGACCGATAAGCGCTTTGGCGACATGGCCCGCGATACTAGGATTCTCATTCAGTCTGCGCGTGCTGTAACCGTACCAATCCATACCAAAAGGTACGTAAATGCGCACGCTGAATCCCATTCTCAACACCTTGTCACGCAAGGGTTCGCAAACGCCTAGCAGCATCTGGAATTCAAACTGGGTTCTGTCGATACGGTTGTCTCGGGCCAGAGCAATAACTTGCTCGATCAGTGCAGCGTCGTGCGTGGCCACACCGACGAAGCTGCCGGAGTTAAAGCAGCGCATGACGTGATCCAAAAAATGCTTGTTGATGGCGGTACGGTCACTCCATGAGCCGTTCACAAGGTGCGATCGCTCCTCCACATAGATACCCTTGCAGATGCGCAAAGTGCTTGTTTCGCGTGTGAACACCTCAATATCCTGATAAGTACGCTTCAAATAAGCCTGCAATGCCAGCCCAACATTGTCATGGCCTCTCCTCAATCGGGTGAACAGATCGATTTCCTTTTCCGTGCAGTTAACATCTTCCATATCTATGCAAACAGAGTTGTTGTGACCCTCTGCGGCTTCAAGAATGCGCTCTGCGAGACGTTCGCATTGCTGCATGTCGAGGAGCAATCCAAGCGAGGAAGGCTTGATCGAAATATTGGCTTTTAATCCATTTGCTTGAATCGCTTCAAGCAAATCAATGTAATCGATCGCCGTATTCTCAGCCTGTTGTGGAGTCGAAATAGTCTCGCCCAATATGTCGAGAGTCACACAAAAACCTTGTGCGTTTAGCTGTTGAACTCGCGCAAGGGCTTCGGCTAGCGTGGCACCAGCAATGTAGCGGCGGGAGATTTTTTGGATAATTGCGCGAGGAATAAAAGGGATGGCACGAGCCATCAAAGCGTTGAAAAGGTGCATATCAATACCCGATACGAAAAACAGCCAACTTCCGTTTATTCGCGCCAAAGCGTCGAAAAACCACGGACGAAGCAGAGCCGCTACTCCCTTTTTGGAGCAGCATGAAGCAGAGTCACAGCCGTATGTGTCAGCGCATAGCGGCAGCGTCTACTGCGAGCTTCAGTTCATCAATGGGGGCCAGGCAGCGGCGTGCATGCTTTCTTCTCTAGGTGTTTGCTAACGTCAAATGTTGTTGAAGTCTTCTACCCCAGTATTGCCCAAGCTTTTTGTAGAGCTTGAAGGGGGCTGAACGGTGATCCATACCACAAAAAAAAGCAAGGTGTGTTGGGCGTACGCTTACTGTCCACTTAAATAGGTGTCCTACCATCGCCCTAAGCGTTGGGGTCAGGAAGGTGTGTTGGCCGGACGCTTACCCCCGATCAACCTCTTGCTGCTTTGATTCGCATGCATTTCAACCTAC
>Ga0105856_1000471_pt1 | contig 21228 bp, 20 predicted proteins | sample OrgsoiDNA_201060_FD_89681 | JGI IMG/M metagenome (GOLD analysis project Ga0105856, IMG submission 89681) | Permafrost soil microbial communities from the Arctic, to analyse light accelerated degradation of dissolved organic matter (DOM) -... | ecosystem: Environmental > Terrestrial > Soil >...
AGGTCGCTGTTATGCGCACGTTTGGCGGTGCTAAGTCAGGATATTGCTCAATAGGTAAAGAGTGAATAGCCAGCGCGCCGGACAAAGAGAGAATGATCGCCAAAACCCAGGCAAAAATTGGGCGATCGATGAAAAAGTTGGCCATGCGTCTAAAACCTCGTTATCACTCCTCGCGGAGCGACGAACATCAGTAAATAAACAGAATTACTGTCATCGTTGGATGACGTTATATCCTGACAAGTTGATAAACGCTAAAAAGGGTATTCCCCTGAGCGCCGATGTCTTTGCATCGAAAAACAATCCCGTACGCCAAAATGATGCCACAACACGATTCTGATGGTGTCACAACATTATGCATAAGCACTTTACCCGTTGGTCTGGAAGAAAACGTGGAGAAATAAAGGAGATAATGTAAAAAAGAATAGCTCTGACACATTATCCTGCCGACAATTTTCTTACTCTCAGGCTACTATTTGATGAACAGGTCATGAAGTATAAAACGATATTGCAATCAAAAAACAACAGAGAACAGGAGATATTGATGGGGCTGAATTCGGTATTTGCCCGCCGGTTGTATGTGTGCTGGTTATTGAAAAGCGAACAACGGCCTAATGTTCCTAAATTAATGGCATTGACCGGTTGGCCAAGAAGAACACTGCAGGATGTGCTGAAAGCCTTGCCCGGTATGGGCGTTGAACTGGAATTTATTCAGCAAGGTATTCGCAATAATGACGGTTATTACCAGCTCAACAGCTGGGGGCCGCTGGACGAGCAATGGATTCATCTCAACCGCGAGCTGATCCTCCATGCTATCGCGCAAGGCTAAGCGGTGTCACTCTGTAGTGGAATAAAAAACGCACTGTTTACATTGGTTTACTGTCCGTAATGGTCCTGTTATGGCTGGCTTCTCTCGTCCGCATTTTGAGCGGGGACACGGTATGTCATTGAAGATTGAAAATGTTAAAAACCAGTTACTTTCAGATAACTGGTATGTTCTGCGAAAATATACATACGATTTAATCAAACGAAATGGTGAACGTCAGCGGCAGGTCCGTGAAGTTTACGACCGTGGTAACGGCGCGACTATTTTGCTTTATAACCGCAGTAAAAAAACCGTTCTACTGATTAATCAGTTCCGTATGCCGACCTATGTCAACGGCAATGCCAGCGGCATGCTGCTGGAAACCTGCGCCGGTTTGCTGGATAACAATTCGCCGGAAGATTGCATTCGTAAAGAGGCCCTCGAAGAAACTGGCTATGTGATTGGCAAGGTAGAGAAGCTGTTTGAAGCTTACATGTCGCCGGGCAGCGTAACAGAAGTGGTACATTTTTTTGCCGCCGAGTATGACGAATCTCAGCGCGCCACCGCAGGAGGTGGTGTAGAGGATGAAGATATTGAGGTTCTGGAGCTGTCGTTTACTCAGGCGCTGGAAATGATAAAAGACGGGCGTATTAAAGACGGTAAAACCATTATGCTGCTGCATTACGCACAAAATCAGGGCTGGATGGCATAAGCTTAATAAAACCGCATTATTTTCTTTCCGTCGCGATAAAAGCCAAAGGGCCGTCAGGCCCTTAATTATTTGTATATTTTAACCCCGTTCAACTTTCTGCCCGATCAGTTGCCTTTAGGTAATGGCAACATCAACCTGCCGCTGTGGCCCGTCATGGCTGGCCATGGCAATATTGACCAGTCCGGGCTTTCGCATGAGCGCATCACGCGGGGGAAGGTCGGACCGAAATAGATGCCCTTTGCCGTGAAGTACCAGGCCGGGAAATGCCAGATCTGCGGGTCGGAATAATTACAGTCGTCGTCGCTGTCCTCGGTCGGTCTGGCCATCTCTTTCGGGTGCGCAAGTGTCATCTGCTTAGTCAGCCAGGGGGCCAGTGATTTCTCACGATATTCCGCGAAGGTATCAAAATCGACGTCACTGCTGCCTGCCGATGCGCGGTCTTCCGCTTCAATGTAGTGAATAGGTTTGCCTTCACCGACCCAAATCACATCTTCGAGCGATAATGGCTCCGCCGTTTTGGCGTTAAGATTCACCGGCGCTTCGCCAAAATCAGGGTGCGCGCCGCCGCAGTCATAATTGGTGAAAACGCTGATGCTGATCACGTCCTCACTGAGGAAGGTTGGCGTGACGGTCTGACTGTACTCGCCTTCACCAAACCGGCTGGCGCTTAACATGCAGGCATGCCAGCCAATGACTTCCTGCCAGAGGCGGGCGCGAAGTTTTTGATTAATGGCCGCACGCTCTTTTTCCGGATAACCCGAAGTAATGTCGAATAAACTTATCTTTGACTGCGGCTCACTCCACCATTGCAGCGTGTAGCCCATGAACTCCTGCTGTTTGCCTTCCACCAGACTCAGGCCTGATAAACGCAAATATTCGTACGGATCGCTATGTATCAGCGAACCTGGATAGCTGTCATCAGCGGTATCCGGCAGTACCGCCGGTGTCAGCACCAGCGGCAGTGATTTACCCGCGGTGTCGGTCCAGGTTCCCCGCCAGTTGCCCTGCTCATCATGATCCAGCGTTAGGGCAGGGCGCGGAGTGTCGTCAAAATCATCGGCACCTTCATTCAGACTTAATTCGTTATCTTTAAGCGTTCCGTTCAGCGGGAGGTCCAGCCGGTGTTTTTGATAAAAATAGCGCCCCGTGATCTCATCGGGTTTGTTCAGGTCCAGCTCCATCACGATATTGGCTTTGCCCAGGGTCCCGGTAAACACCGAAAGGGGTTCTTCGGCAAAAGCAGACAATGAAAAAAGCACCATCGATATAATCCAAAACTTCATCCGTTTCTCCTGAAAAATGAGGTTTATCCTTTCGCACCTTTTTGGGTTATCTATTTTTAGATTTCTTCCGCCACAGAATATCAGCCTCAGGGGCAAGTTAATGTGTCGACGACGATTTTTTTCTTGGGTATTTGATAATTGTGCAATTTATGTCATTGCCCGGTACCCTCATACGCTATTATCAGGACGATGAATTCGCAAAAAGAGCAGAACGTGATGACTTCCCATTGGATAACCGCCCCCCTATTTTTGCTGACTTGCCTGCTGGCCGGTAACGTTCAGGCTGGCCCGTTGCAGGCTGTCTACAATGACTGGCAGGTCAGTTGCGATAACCTGAATCACTGTACGACGCGTAATTCGCAGGATGGTCAGGAACTGGTCTTGAAAATTACCCGCGAAGCCGGAGCCGAGGGCCGTTCATCGGTTAAAATTGAGTATCAGCCCAATGGTGACGAGCAAAGTTCTGGGCAGCCTATCGTGAATCGTTTACAACTTGATGGCAAAACACTGACGTTTAATCATCGGGAATGGGATGTCAGTAAAAAAGAGCTCTCCGCTACCAACCGTGTGGTGGTCAATGAATTCATCAATAGTATTCGTGACGGCAAGGCGATTCAGTTGAGTGGCAAACTGGAGTCGCCACAAACGGTGCATCCGGCTATCTCGCTTAAAGGTCTGAAAGCGGCACTGCTGGCGATTGACGCCCAACAGGGGCGCGTCGGCACGAAATCAGCCTGGATCAGCCGGGGGACTAAACCTCTGAGTGCGGTACCCGCAGCCCCAGCCGCGCCAGCTAAACCTCGGTTTAGTGAACCGCATCCGCTGAGCGATACCGAAATTTCCGCCATCACGCAAAATGCCGCCTCGACGATTGATAACAACGATTGCAGCCTTGAACCATCTGAACGGGAAGTTCATCTATTCGCCCTGAGCAATGATAAAGCGCTAATGACGGTCAATTGCGATATGGGAGCTTATAACCTGTTTGTCTTAGGCTTCACCGTTTCCCGCCAGGCACCTTACAAAGCGGAAGATTTGACGCTGAACATGCCGTTTACACTGGGGGAGGACGAACAGTCACCTGAGTTGATTAATGCTGATTTCGACCAAAAAACCGGTGAACTTTCGACCTTTGATAAAGGCCGTGGAATGGGTGACTGCGGCGTTGCATCCCGTTGGATCTATGACGGAAAAGAGTTCCAGCTCACCTCATTTGCCTCGGAACCCAGCTGCGATGGCTACAACACCCGCGGCGAATGGCCGGTATTATGGGTGACGCAATAGGCTGAAAACGCCTGGGATCAGGCTATTCAGGCGTAAAAAAAGCACCCTATTGGGTGCTTTTTAGATCAAACGTCATACAGGCTATTTCAGCAGCGCCTGTGTTTTCGCGACAATGTTATCCACGGTGAAGCCGAATTCCCTGAACAACTCTTCCGCCGGCGCTGACTCACCGAAACTGGTCATGCCGACGATAGCGCCATTCAGGCCAACATATTTGTACCAGTAATCTGCAATACCAGCTTCGACTGCCACGCGTGCGGTGACCGCTTTCGGCAGCACAGATTCTCGGTACGCTGCGTCCTGTTTGTCAAAGGCATCGGTAGACGGCATAGAAACGACACGCACTTTAGTGCCCGATGCCGCCAGTTTGTCTGCCGCTTCTACAGTGATACCTACTTCTGAACCGGTGGCAATCAGTATCACATCCGGCGTACCGCCAGAGTCTTTCAGCACATACCCTCCGCGCACAATGTTGGCCAGTTGCTCTTTGCTGCGCGGCTGCTGGATCAGGTTCTGTCGGGAGAGGATCAGTGCGGCAGGGCCATCGTTGCGCTCGATAGCATATTTCCACGCCACGGCGGTTTCGACCTGATCGGCCGGGCGCCAGGTACTCATGTTAGGCGTAACGCGCAGGCTGGCCATTTGTTCGACGGGCTGGTGAGTCGGGCCATCTTCACCCAATCCGATCGAGTCATGGGTGTAGACGAACACGTTGCGGATCTTCATCAGCGCGGCCATACGCACCGCGTTGCGGGCATATTCAACGAACATCAGGAAGGTAGCCGAATAGGGCAGGAACCCCCCGTGCAGCGCGATGCCGTTGGAAATCGCCGTCATGCCGAATTCACGCACGCCGTAGTGGATATAGTTACCGGCCAGATCGTCGCCCAGTGATTTCGAGCCAGACCAGATAGTCAGGTTACTTGGCGCGAGGTCAGCGGAACCCCCAAGAAATTCAGGCAATACTTTCCCGAAGACTTCCAGCGTATTTTGTGAGGCTTTACGGCTGGCGATGCTGGCTGGTTTCGCCTGCAACTCTTCAATAAATTTCTGGGCATCGGCCTGCCAGCTTGCAGGCAGTTCGCCGCTGACGCGACGTTTGAACTCTTTTGCCAGATCAGGGTGCGCTTTGGCGTAGGCGGCGAATTTTTCGTTCCACGCAGACTCTTTCGCTTTTCCCGCCGGTTTGGCATCCCAGCCAGCATAGATATCCTGCGGGATGTCGAACGGCTGAGAGTTCCAGCCCAGATGCTTACGGGTAGCGGCAACTTCGTCATCACCCAGCGCTGCACCATGTGCACCGTGCGTCCCGGCTTTGTTGGGTGAACCAAAGGCGATCACTGTTTTACACAGCAGTAATGACGGTTTGTCTTTAACGCTATGCGCTTCGTCGATAGCTTGTTTGATGGCGTCTGAGTCATGGCCATCAATGCCACGGATCACATGCCAGCCATAGGCTTCGAAACGTTTGGCCGTGTCATCGGTAAACCAGCCCTCAACGTGACCATCGATAGAGATCCCGTTGTCATCATAGAACGCAGTCAGTTTGCCGAGTTTCATGGTGCCTGCCAGTGAGCAGGCTTCGTGGGAAATACCTTCCATCATGCAACCATCACCCATAAAGGCGTAGGTATGATGGTCGACGACGTCATGACCAGGGCGGTTGAACTGCGCACCCAGCGTGCGTTCTGCTATCGCAAAACCGACGGCGTTGGCGATACCCTGACCCAGCGGGCCTGTCGTGGTTTCAACACCCGGCGTATAGCCGTATTCAGGGTGACCCGGTGTTTTGGAGTGTAACTGGCGGAAGTTTTTCAGCTCTTCCATTGGCAAATCGTAGCCAGTGAGGTGCAACAGGCTGTAAATCAGCATGGAGCCGTGGCCGTTAGACATAATGAAACGGTCGCGGTCAGCCCAGTGAGGATTGGCCGGATTATGGTTCATGTAGTCGCGCCACAGGACTTCAGCGATATCCGCCATACCCATCGGGGCGCCGGGGTGGCCGGAGTTGGCTTTCTGGACCGCGTCCATACTTAGTGCGCGGATTGCGTTGGCTAGCTCTTTACGAGAGGGCATTTTTTACTCCCTTAATTAAAGTTCGGCGGACAACATGTCTTCCAGCTTCTGCTGGTCGACAGCGAAGGCGCGGATACCTTCTGCCAGTTTTTCAACGGCCATCGGATCCTGATTATGCTCCCAGCGGAACTCGGCTTCTTTGAGTGGGGCAGGTTGTTGGAGGCCTTTGGTGGAAGGCTGGAGCTTACGTTCAACCGGTTCATTGCTGGCTTTAAGTTCTTCCAGCAGGTTCGGCGAGATGGTCAGGCGGTCACAGCCTGCCAGCGCCAGAATTTGTTCCACTTTACGGAAGCTGGCACCCATGATCACGGTCTGATATTTATGGGATTTGTAGTACTCGTAGATGTCGCGGACAGACTTCACGCCCGGATCTTTTTCCACGTTATATTCTGCTGCCGGCTCTTTGGCTTTGTACCAGTCATAGATGCGCCCGACGAACGGGGAGATGAGATAGACACCCGCTTCGGCGCAGGCGCGTGCCTGAGCAAAAGAGAACAATAGCGTCAGGTTACAGTTGATGCCTTCTTTCTCTAGCTCCTCGGCGGCTTTAATGCCTTCCCAGGTTGAGGCCAGTTTGATGAGGATGCGTGATTTATCCACGCCCTGCTCTTTGTACATCCCAATCAGTTTACGGGCCTTGGCAAGGCACTGCTCGCGGTCAAATGACATTCTGGCATCGACTTCAGTCGAAATGCGCCCAGGGACACTTTTCAGAATTTCCAGACCGATATTGACGGCCAGACGGTCACTGGCATTGATGACCTGTGCCTCTTTGCTGCCACCCTGCTTACGGGCGTACTCCAGCGCGTCTTTGATCAGTCCCTGATACTGAGGCAAACCAGCGGCTTTGAGGATCAGGGAGGGGTTGGTGGTGGCATCCTGAGGTTCGAAATGACGGATAGATTCAATGTCACCGCTGTCGGCAACGACGGTAGTCAGCTTTTTGAGGGCGTCTAACTGGTTCATTTCAATTCTCCTTAGCAAGAAAAAACGATGCGGCAATATGGCCGTTCGACTCTTTTCGTAGGGCTCTTACCCTGCATCATTCTGTTAACAATTTGAATGCGCTATTTCTGATTGTTGTAATGGGTCAGAGCAATGAGAACGCAAAAGCCTACGCAAGGCTGAGCTTTCAGCCTGAGTTGCGCAAGAGGGAACCTTAAGCTTAGTCAAAATTTGCGAGACGTCTTCCGTGAATGAAAATTAATCGATGTAACGCGCCAGTTTTCGTCGCGCTTCATAGTTTGGCGTGGCAGCTTCTCTATACTGAATAGCGTGAAAGGTGACTAACAACCTTCCTTGTTCCCCTACAAAAACAAAAAAGGACCCTACGATGGACGAACAACTCAAGCAAAGTGCGCTCGACTTCCATGAGTTCCCGGTACCGGGAAAAATTCAGGTTTCCCCAACCAAACCTCTCGCTACCCAGCGTGATCTGGCGCTGGCCTATTCGCCAGGTGTCGCGGCACCTTGCCTGGAAATTCAGAAAGACCCGCTGGCTGCCTATAAATACACGGCCAAGGGCAATCTGGTGGCGGTAATTTCCAACGGCACGGCGGTGCTTGGTTTGGGCAATATTGGCGCACTGGCGGGCAAGCCGGTGATGGAAGGCAAAGGTGTGCTGTTTAAGAAGTTTGCAGGTATCGACGTATTTGATATCGAAATCGATGAGTTGGACCCCGATAAGCTCATCGACATTATTGCCTCGCTGGAGCCGACGTTCGGCGGCGTCAATCTTGAAGATATCAAAGCTCCTGAGTGTTTTTACATTGAGCAAAAACTGCGTGAGCGCATGAAGATCCCGGTCTTCCACGATGACCAGCACGGTACGGCGATCATCTGCACGGCGGCAGTGCTTAACGGTCTGCGCGTGGTCGGGAAAAGTATTTCCGACGTGCGGCTGGTGGTATCAGGCGCCGGTGCAGCGGCGATTGCCTGCCTGAATTTACTGGTGGCGCTGGGCCTGAAGGCTCACAACATCGTTGCCTGCGATTCACGCGGTGTGATTTACAAAGGCCGCGAAGAGAACATGGCAGAAACCAAAGCGGCCTACGCTATTGACGATAACGGCCAGCGCACCCTCGCAGACGTTATTGCAGATGCGGATATTTTCCTCGGCTGTTCCGGCCCCGGCGTGTTGACGCAGGAGATGGTAAAACTCATGGCGAAAAGCCCGCTGATTCTCGCGCTGGCTAACCCTGAACCCGAGATTTTACCGCCGCTTGCCAAAGCGGTTCGTCCTGACGCCATTATCTGCACCGGGCGCTCCGATTACCCCAATCAGGTCAATAATGTGTTGTGCTTCCCGTTCCTGTTCCGCGGCGCGCTGGATGTCGGAGCAACAGTCATCAACGAAGAGATGAAGCTGGCCTGCGTTCATGCGATAGCCGATCTGGCGATGGCGGAACAGAGCGACGTGGTGGCCTCGGCTTATGGCGAAGAGGAGCTCTCTTTCGGGCCTGAATACTTGATCCCGAAACCTTTCGACCCGCGTTTGATCGTGAAAATTGCACCTGCGGTGGCGAAAGCCGCGATGGACTCCGGCGTGGCGACTCGGCCAATCAAAGATTTTGATGCCTACGTCGAGAAACTGTCGGAATTTATCTACAAAACGAATCTGTTTATGAAGCCGATTTTTTCTCAGGCCAAAAAGGACGCCAAACGCGTCGTTATGGCAGAGGGGGAAGAGGAGCGGGTGCTGCAGGCCACGCAAGAACTGGTGACGCTGGGGCTGGCGAAACCCATTCTTGTCGGGCGTCCGAGCGTTATCGATATGCGGCTTAAAAAGCTGGGCTTACAGATTCAGGCAGGCAAGGATTTTGAGGTAGTAAACAACGAATCCGATCCGCGCTTCAATGAATACTGGAGCGAATATTACGAGCTGATGAAGCGCCGGGGTGTGTCACAGGAGCAGGCGCGTCGTGCAGTGATTGGTAACCCAACGTTAATTGCCGCCATCATGCTGTTACGCGGTGAAGCGGATGCGATGATTTGCGGCACCATCGGCACTTACCATGAACATTATGACGTGGTGGAAAAGGTCTTTGGTTTCCGTGGCGGGGTCAGCGTGGCGGGTGCCATGAACGCCTTACTGCTGCCCAGCGGGAATACGTTTATCGCCGATACCTACGTCAATGACGACCCGACGCCGGAACAGCTGGCAGAAATCACCCTGATGGCGGCAGAAACAGTGCGGCGCTTTGGTATCGAGCCAAAAGTCGCGCTACTGTCGCACTCCAGTTTTGGTACGTCGGACTGCCCGGCGGCGCGCAAAATGCGTAAAACGCTGGAGCTGGTGAATCAGATGGCACCCGATCTTGAAATCGACGGTGAGATGCACGGTGATGCCGCACTGGTGGAAAGTATCCGTCAGGACATCATGCCCGACAGCCCGCTGAAGGGGGCGGCGAATATTCTCATCATGCCCAATATGGAAGCTGCGCGTATCAGCTATAACCTGCTGAGGGTTTCCTGTTCAGAAGGGGTAACGGTCGGACCTGTGCTGATGGGGGTGTCAAAACCTGTGCACATCCTGACGCCGATCGCTTCGGTGCGACGCATCGTGAATATGGTGGCGCTGGCCGTCGTGGAGGCGCAGACCGAGCCGTTATGAATCTAGGTATTACGTTGTGAAAAATGACAATGGGCGTCGTTTCCGGCGCCCATTTTTATGGAAACTGTTTCAGTATTCCACTTCACCAATGCGTTCGAGCGCATCAACAATTAAATCCCAGAAACGCTGATGGTCGAGTTTCACCGCGACCTGCGTATGGCAATCTGGCGGGGGCGGGGCGCGGAAATCAGCCACTGTCATACCGAGAGTCAGGGTGCCAGTCAGTTCAATATCGACAGGGACTTTGCGGACGGTCATGACGTCAGGGTCGATGACATAGGCCACGGCGCACGGGTCATGCACCGGCGGGGAGTCAAAGCCCTGGCGATCCTTGTAGCTCAGACTGAAGAAATCCAGCAGTTCGGTGACGAACTTCGCCGGCCGGGTGCCGACGGCGGCGATTCTGGCCGCGACTTCCGGTGTGGCAAGCGCCTGATGGGTCAGATCCAAACCGACCATGGTCAGCGGCCATTTTTCGTTGAACACGATATGCGCGGCTTCCGGGTCAATCTTGATATTAAACTCCGCCACTGCGCTCCAGTTACCCACGTGATAACCGCCGCCCATCAATACCACTTCTTTCACCCGCGCGGCAATCCGAGGCTCTTTGCGCACCGCCATAGCGATGTTGGTCAGCCCACCGGTCGGAACCAGTGTGATGGTTTTAGGTGGGTGAGACATGATTAAATCAATAATCAGATCAATCGCGTGAACAGGTTCCAGCGTTAGCGTTGGCTGCGGGAGTACCGGGCCGTCTAAACCTGAATCGCCGTGAATTTCATCGGCGATTTCAACCGGACGCACCAGCGGGCGGGTGGCTCCGGCGGCAAACGGCACGCCAGTGATATTTGCTACACGGGCGACGGCCAGAGCGTTGCGGGTGACTTTATCCAGCGTCTGATTCCCCACCACGGTGGTGACCGCCAGTAATTCAATCTCCGGGTTTCCATGTGCCAGCAACATAGCAATGGCGTCGTCATGTCCGGGATCGCAATCCAGAATGATCTTTTTAACCATGGGTATTTTCTCTTTGTAGGGTAAATTTTTCTATAAAAGTCAGTAGTGATGCGGTTAGCCCGGCCGGATTTATCGTTTGGCTTGCTGTAGCCATTTATCCAGCTCATTGGCAAATTGTTGGCGATCGCGCTGGTTTAGCGTCGGTGGCCCGCCGGTCTGCACGCCGCTGGCGCGCATGGTGTCCATAAAATCACGCATATTCAGACGTTCTTTAATGGTTTCTGTGGTGTAGCGTTCTCCACGCGGGTTTAGCGCGACGCCGCCTTTTTCAATTACTTCGGCAGCCAGCGGAATATCCGCGGTGATCACTAAATCACCAGGTTCAGTGCGGCGCACGATTTCGTTATCGGCAACGTCAAAACCGGCCTCTACCCGCAAGGTACGTAGATATTTGGACGGCGGAGTACGTATTGTCTGATTCGCCACCAGTGTCACCATCATGCCGGTCCGTTCAGCGGCGCGGAATAACACTTCTTTGATGACGTTCGGGCAGGCGTCGGCATCGACCCAAATTTGCATTACTCATTCTCCCCGTTGCTCAGCCAGTCGCGTACCGGCAGAAAATCGCGGTAGAGCGCGGCTTCCGGGCTGTCAGTTTCTGGCTGGAAGTTGTATTCCCAGCGCACAAGCGGCGGCATGGACATCAGGATAGATTCGGTACGGCCACCGGTTTGCAATCCAAACAGCGTGCCGCGATCCCAAACCAGATTGAATTCGACATAACGCCCGCGGCGGTATAGCTGAAACTGACGTTCGTGTTCGCCCCACGGCAAACCTTTGCGTTTTTCAACAATCGGCAGATAGGCGTCGGTAAAACCGTTACCAACGGCCTGCATGAAAGCGAAACAGGTGGTGAAATCGGGCGTATTTAAGTCATCAAAGAATAGACCGCCAATGCCCCGGGCTTCATTACGGTGTTTGATAAAGAAGTAGTCGTCGCACCATTTTTTGTATTTCGGGTATACGTCGTCACCGAACGGCTGGCAAAGCTGCTGCGCAGTCAGGTGCCAGTGGCGGGCATCGTCTTCAAAACCGTAAAATGGCGTGAGGTCAAACCCGCCGCCAAACCACCACACCGGTTCTTCTCCGGCTTTTTCAGCAATGAAGAATCGCACGTTGGCGTGGCTGGTCGGAATATAAGGGCTCTGCGGATGAATCACCAGTGAGACGCCCATGGCCTGGAAGCTGCGTCCTGCCAGTTCCGGACGGTGCGCGGTGGCGGACGCCGGAAGCGTTGCGCCCGAAACGTGGGAAAAGTTAACACCTGCCTGTTCGAACACCGCGCCGTGGGTCAAAACCCGGCTGCGGCCGCCGCCGCCCTCTTCCCGTACCCACTGATCTTCGGCGAACTGGCCTTTGCCATCAGCGACGGCCAATTTTTGACAGATTTGATCCTGCAGGGATAACAGGAAGGCTTTGACTTGAGTGATATCGGGTATCGGTAGGCTCACGGGTAAACTCACAGACGTTGACTGAAAAGACATTCAGCGCCTTGCGGGCGCTGAATCTAAGAAAAAGTGAGCGTTATTATATACCCAAAATCATTCGAGGGGGCAGGAAGGCGGCAAACGAGTGAATCCCGCATCACTGACGGGTGTCAGTGATGCGGGCAAGCCAGTGCGGCCAACGCCCCAGCGGGCGGAAGGATAATGGTTATCGCGGCCTGCGTTCGTTGGCGTCGAAGTACCCAAAGAAATTAACAATCCCCTGCGAAATCGCCTGAGCGATCTCCTTGCGAAACGCCGTGGTGCTGAGCAGTTGCTCTTCCTGATGATTGGTGATGAACGAGGTTTCCACCAATATCGAAGGAATAGAGGGGGATTTCAGTACAGCAAAAGCTGCCTGCTCTGTCTGTTCACTGTGCAGATGATGTATTGGGCGGATACGGTCCAATACGTGATGGCCGAGGGTGAGGCTATTTTTGATGGTGTCGGTCTGGACCAGATCAAACAGTACCTGTTGCAGATAGTTATTGTCTTCCTGCGCTACTTTTTTGCCTGCGACCAGATCGGCATCGTTCTCTTTCTTCGACATATAACGCGCCATTGCACTGCTGGCGCCACGATTAGAGAGAGCGAACACTGAGGCTCCCGACGCAGATGGGCTGGTGTAGCCGTCGGCATGAATAGAGACAAAGAGATCGGCCTGATGCTGATGGGCGATTTCAACGCGTTGATACAACGGGATGAAGTGATCAGCGTCGCGGGTGAGTTTGACTTCGATATTGCTGTGCGAGCCGAGGAATTCGCGCACATAGTTGGCGATTTCCAGTACCACATGTTTTTCTTCTGACCCTTCATGTCCCACCGCGCCGGAATCGATGCCGCCGTGGCCAGGGTCAATCATCACCAGTTTTTTAGAACCTGGTGGCTTGGGGGCCGGAGCAGATTTGGTGATATGTTCCTGCTGCGCCGCACTGGCAGAACGGGAACCAAAGGCAGCAATCGCTAAACCCAGCCCCGAGAGCAACAATTGGCGACGAGTAGCGGAAGCGGGCAGAGGCTGGAAGTGCAAAAATTTGTTCAGGGGGTTTAACATCAGTCCATTACCGTCAGAAAAAGTGCAGAATGCTCTATGTTATAGAGTATCTTTTTTATAGTTTCGATCTGATAACTATTACGGTTTATGAATTTTGTGTCGTAAATGAATAATTCCCCGCTTAAGTATTCGTTTGTTTAATGACTTGCGGCATCATTTGACGGCTCAGATAGAGCAGGATGTGTCGGTCATTAATTACGCAAATTGTGATTTTGATATTGCGTATCAAGCAGATCACGCGATAATTAAATAAACTCCTCATACCTCATTAACAGGATAGCGGTGATCAGTGATGGAAATTCGCGTATACCGTCAAGAAGATTTCGAAGAAGTACTGACCTTATGGGAGCGCTGTGATCTGTTGCGCCCGTGGAATGATCCTGAACTGGATATCGAGCGCAAAACTAATCACAGCCCTGAGTTTTTCCTGGTGGCTGAAGTGGGCGGTGAAGTGGTGGGGACGCTGATGGGCGGCTATGATGGCCATCGCGGCTCGGCCGGGTATCTGGGGGTGCATCCGGATTATCGTGGGCGGGGAATTGCCAATGCGTTGATCAATCGTCTGGAAAAGAAATTGATCGCCCGCGGCTGCCCGAAAATCAATTTAATGGTGCGTGCTGAAAACGATGCAGTAGTCAGCATGTATGAAAAGCTGGGCTATGAAGTGTCGGATACTTTGTCACTGGGCAAGCGGCTAATCGAAGATCAGGAATATTAATTTCTTCTCAACCGCCGCATTCATGAAATTCAAAAGCCCCAATGGAAACATCGGGGCTTTTTGTTTGAGGGAAAGGCAGATTACTTGATGATGCTGACGGATTTCACATCCACTTCCACAGAGTTCCAGTCTTTATCGACTTTCCCTTCAATGCGGATTTTATCCTTTGGCGAGACGTTCTGGCCCTGCCAGCGTTTGCCATCAATTTCGACATTCAGAGTGCCGGTGTTGTCACGGAAAATATATTTATCGTGGTCGATGCGCTGGTCGATAAAGCCTTCGAGCATCACCCACTGGTCGTCTTTCATACTTTGCGCATCTTTTACCGTGCTGAGCGCGGTGGTTCCTGTGAATCCGCCCTGCGGGCTGGCTGCCTGTGTTTTCGGCTCCTGAGCTGATGGACCGGTGAAACCACCGGTCTGTTGCGCCAGAGCCGGAAGGGTGCAAAGTGCGATGAGGGTTGCCAGAGTGATCTTCTTCATCATAATAGGTCGTCCTTAAACTTGAAGGGTGAGTCGGTTGAATTCAGCAACTATGGCACTTTTTAAGGTGCGTTGCCGCGATGAGGACCATTAAAACAGACTGTTCTTAACGGTTTCTTAAGGTGGGTTGGTTAATTTGTATTTCACACTGAATCGAAGGAAGTTTTCTGAGGCTATGAACCCGGATGATTATAACAGCCACGGCATGTTGCGTTTGCCGCTGTGGTTCTGGACCATTTTGATTTTGCAGGCACGGACCTGGCTATTGTTTGTGATGGCCGCCGCTTCGCGTGAGCAGGGTACGGATCTGCTCAAGCTCTTTTATCCGGACACGCAAAGCTTCTGGCGTGGCATTATTTTGGGACTGCCCCCCGCGCTCGCTTTTCTGATCAGCGGACGCCGTCATCTCTGGCCGCGCGTTTGGCAGGCCGGTTACTGGCTCCTGCTGGCAGGAATGTTCGTGACTTTTGCTCTGCAGGGCTCAGGCTTGTGGCAAAGCAGCGACACGCCCTCGTTGATTGATCTGGCGCTGGCGCTGCTTGACGCCGCCGCGCTGGCTTACTGGCTGCTCAGCCGCCGTTTGCGCGCCTGCTTTGATTCAGGACAGCGGCTGGCAGAGAGCTAATTGATACCCTTCGCTGAACTTTTCGGGCCTATCCGAACTCGAACTGCCGCTGACACAATGAGTCAATTCTGTTGTGGGATTTTCTCAAAACCTCAACAGATGCCTGATGGCAGACTGACATGGACATTAAAGGAGTGAAACGAATGACGATCCGCCCACTATTGCTGGCTTTGCCGTTGCTGCTTGCTGGCTGTTCGACGATGTCAAATATGTCCTGGCCCAGCGTACACTGGTCAAGCATGAATCCGATGAACTGGTTTGGCAGTAATGCCAAAGTGACCGACAAAGGGGTGGGTAACATCTCGGCCAGCACACCGCTCACGGAAGACGGCGTGAAGGATGCACTCGACGGCGACTATCGCCTGCGCAGTGGTATGTCGATGAATGACGGTAAAATGCTGGCGTTCTATCAGGCGATGGACGACAAAGAGGTCAAAATGACCATCAGTGGCGAGCCGAAAGGTAACGTGCAGCGCGTTGATGTGACCGACAGTAAAGTAGAAAGTGAATGGGGTGTGAAAATCGGCACGCCGTTCAGCGATCTCTACCCGAAGGCGTTTGACGCCTGCCAGAAAGGCAAAGGCGACGACGCGCAAAACGTAGAATGTAAAGCGCCGCAGAGTCCGCACGTCACTTATGTGTTCAGTGGGATCTGGCATGGTCCTGAAGAGCTGATGCCTTCAGATGATGCCCTGAAAGAGTGGAAAGTCAGCAAAATTATCTGGCGCGCCAATCCGGCGCAGTAATTCCGCTGCGATAAAGCCCTTTGCGGGGCAATGATAAATCCTCAATGCCTTGCGTGCGCGCAAGGCATTTTTATTGACTTACGTTATGATAGCCGCGTCAAAATTATGAGGAATAAAACATGAATCAGGTTCAGAGCGGCATTCTGCTCGAGCATTGCCGTTTTGGCATTTTCATCGAGGCTAAAGTTCAGGGTGAACTAGATGACCTGCGGCAGGGCTGCCGTCAGTTTGCGGCTGCTTTGAGCGACATGCAGCAGAAATTCCCGCAGGAAAATCTTGGGGCCGTTGTGGCGTTTGGTCACGATGTCTGGCGCGATCTGTCTGGCGGCCAGGGTGCCGATGAACTCAAGCCGTTTGCGCCATTGGGTAAAGGGCTGGCGCCAGCCACCCAACGCGATGTGCTGCTGCATATTCAGTCATTACGCCATGACGTTAACTTCGCCGTTGCGCAGGCCGCACTGACGGCTTTCGGTCCATCGATCATCGTTGAAGAAGAGACCCACGGTTTTCGCGGCATTGAAGAGCGTGACCTGAGCGGTTTTGTTGATGGAACTGAAAACCCGAAAGCTGAGGCACGCGCACAGGTAGCGATTATCCCTGAAGGCGAAGCGGATGCCGGTGGCAGCTACGTGATGGTGCAGCGCTGGAAGCATAACCTGACGCAGTGGAACCGTTTTTCTGTACAACAGCAGGAAGAGGTGATTGGCCGCACCAAGCAGACGGATGAAGAGCTGGATCCGGACACCCGCCCTGATACGTCTCACGTCAGCCGCGTTGACCTTAAAGAAGAGGGCAAGGGCCTGAAAATCTTGCGTCAGAGCCTGCCATACGGCACCGCCAGCGGCGAGCACGGCTTGTACTTCATCTCTTATTGCGCCCGTTTGTGGAACATTGAGAAGCAGCTGCTCAGCATGTTTGGCGATCTCGACGGGAAACGCGACGCCATGTTGCGCTTCACCCGTCCGGTAACCGGCAGCTACTATTTTGCGCCGTCGTTAACGCAGCTTCTGACCCTGTAATCACTTTGCCTGACCTGCCCAGCGTGCCCATTTGCGGGCGCGCTGTCTGATATTCTCTCCGCCTTACCCCGCAGTGGTTAATGCCTTATAGCTTTTCATGCTTGAAAATCACCAAACGGTATATAAAACCGTTACAGCCTGACTGCCAGTTATAAATACACTGTGTGATATTACGTGGCTAACGCTTGCCATGCCGGGTCACCCTCTTTTAAGGCTGAGCATGAAAACTATCTGGATAACAAACGGATTACTGAAAGGTTCTCTTGCCGCTTTAGTTCTGGCGAGCGGTGCGGCGTCTGCCACCGAATTACTCAACAGCTCTTATGATGTGTCGCGTGAGCTGTTTGCAGCGCTCAATCCTCCTTTCCAGAAGCAGTGGGCAGATCAGAACGGCGGCGACAAGCTGGAGATCAAACAGTCTCACGCCGGCTCTTCCAAGCAGGCACTCGCTATTTTACAGGGCCTGAAAGCTGACGTTGTGACCTACAATCAGGTGACCGATGTGCAAATCCTGCACGATCGCGGCAATCTTATTCCCGCCGACTGGCAGAGCCGGTTGCCGAATAACAGTTCACCTTTCTACTCGACCATGGCGTTTCTGGTGCGCAAAGGGAACCCGAAGAATATCCACACCTGGGGCGACCTGACCCGTTCCGACGTCAAACTGGTATTCCCGAATCCGAAAACTTCCGGCAATGGCCGTTACACCTATCTCGGTGCCTGGGGCGCGTTCAATCAGGAAGACGGCGGCAATCAGGATAAAACCCGCGCCAAGATGGCCAGCCTGCTGAAAAATGTCGAAGTATTCGACACCGGCGGCCGTGGCGCGACCACCACGTTTGTTGAACGTGGTCTCGGCGATGTGCTGATCAGTTTTGAATCCGAAGTGAATAACATCCGTAAGCAGTACGGTGATGATAAGTACGAAGTGATCGTCCCGCCGGTCGATATTCTGGCAGAGTTCCCGGTTGCCTGGGTTGATAAAAACGTTGAAAAAAACGGTACCGAGAAAGCGGCGAAAGATTACCTGAACTATTTGTGGAGCCCGCAGGCGCAGCAGATCATCACCAGTTTCAACTATCGTGTTTACGATAAAAACGCGATGACGGCCGCGAAAGCGCAGTTCCCTGACACCAAATTATTCAAAGTTGAAGATCAGTTTGGCGGCTGGCCTCAAGTGATGAACACCCATTTCAGTACCGGCGGTGAGCTGGACAAACTGTTAGAGCAAGGTCACAAGTAATGTTGTTGTCGAGCAAACGCGTACTTCCCGGATTCACCCTGAGCCTCGGCAGTAGCCTGCTGTTCGTCTGTCTGGTGCTGCTGCTGCCGCTGAGTGCGCTGGTGATGCAGTTGTCGCAAATGACGCTGGCCCAGTATTGGGCGGTGATCACCAATGATCAGGTGATTGCCGCTTATAAAGTGACACTGCTGTCTGCGGGTGTCGCCAGTATTTTTAACTGTTTCTTCGGCATGCTGATGGCCTGGATCCTCACCCGCTATGAGTTTCCGGGTAAAAGCCTGCTCGATGGTCTGATGGATTTGCCTTTTGCTTTACCGACGGCGGTGGCGGGTTTGACGCTGGCCGGTTTGTTCTCGGTCAACGGTTTTTACGGCCAATGGCTGGCGCATTTTGATATCAAGGTTTCCTATACCTGGCTTGGCATTGCGGTGGCGATGGCGTTTACCAGTATTCCATTTGTGGTCCGTACGGTGCAGCCGGTGCTGGAAGAGTTGGGGCCGGAATATGAAGAAGCCGCTGAAACCCTCGGAGCATCCCGCTGGCAGAGTTTCCGCCGCGTGGTGTTGCCGGAAGTGATGCCTTCGCTGATGGCGGGCACGGCGCTGTCCTTCACGCGCAGTCTGGGCGAGTTTGGTGCGGTGATTTTCATTGCCGGAAACATTGCCTGGAAAACCGAGGTCACGTCGCTGATGATTTTCATCCGTTTGCAGGAGTTTGATTACCCTGCGGCCAGTGCCATTGCTTCTGTCATTCTGGCCGCGTCGTTGTTGCTGCTGTTTGCGATTAACACCTTACAAAGCCGTTATGGCCGTCGTCTTGGAGGTCACTGATGTCTGATATCCCGGCTTTTGCGGGCCATGCGCGTCAGCGCATCGACTGGATGAAATGGTTATTAATCGGCACCGGTATGTTGATCTGCCTGCTGTTGCTGGTGGTGCCGATGATCAGCATTTTTGTGCTGGCACTCTCTGATGGCATCGCGGCGGTATGGAAGAACCTGTCTGACTCCGACATGCTGCATTCGATCTGGCTGACCGTGTTAATGGCGCTGATCACCGTGCCGGTTAACCTTATTTTCGGTACGCTGCTTGCCTGGCTTGTGGCGCGCTTTGATTTCCCTGGCCGTCAACTGTTGCTGACGCTGATAGATATTCCTTTTGCGGTATCGCCGGTGGTCGCCGGGCTGCTCTATTTACTGTTTTACGGCACCAACGGCCCGTTAGGCGGCTGGTTGGATGCCCACAACATTCAATTTATGTTTGCGTGGCCGGGCATGGTGATGGTGACGGTATTCGTTACCTGTCCATTCGTCATTCGTGAACTGGTACCGGTGATGCTCAGTCAGGGCAGCCATGAAGATGAGGCGGCGGTGTTACTGGGGGCTTCTGGCTGGCAGATGTTCCGCCGTGTCACCTTGCCGAATATCCGCTGGGCGCTGCTCTACGGCGTGGTACTGACCAACGCGCGTGCTATCGGCGAGTTTGGCGCGGTGTCGGTGGTCTCCGGGGCTATTCGTGGCGAAACCTACACGCTGCCGCTGCAAGTCGAATTACTGCATCAGGATTACAACACCGCCGGTGCGTTTACCGCCGCCGCGCTATTGACCCTGATGGCGATAGTGACCTTATTTCTGAAAAGCGGCCTGCAATGGCGTTTGAAGCGCCAAAATGACCGTCTTGAGCGGGAGGAAAGCAATGAGCATTGAAATTAACGGTATCAATAAATATTTCGGCCGCACGAAAGTGCTTAATGATATCTCGCTCGATATTGCTTCCGGAGAGATGGTGGCGCTGCTCGGGCCTTCCGGCTCGGGGAAAACCACGCTGTTGCGCATTATTGCCGGTCTGGAAAATCAGAATGCCGGCCAGCTGAGTTTTCATGGTAAAGACGTCACGCGTGTCCACGCCCGCGACCGTCAGGTCGGTTTTGTGTTCCAGCATTACGCGCTGTTCCGCCATATGACCGTATTCGACAACATCGCTTTTGGTCTGACCGTGCTGCCGCGCCGTGAACGCCCAAACACGGAAGTGATTAAACAAAAAGTCACCAAGCTGCTGGAGATGGTCCAGCTCGCTCATCTCGCCAACCGCTTTCCTGCCCAGCTTTCCGGCGGGCAGAAACAGCGTGTCGCACTGGCACGTGCGCTGGCCGTCGAACCGCAAATCCTGTTGCTGGATGAGCCTTTTGGGGCGCTGGATGCGCAGGTGCGTAAAGAGCTTCGCCGCTGGCTACGTCAGTTGCATGAAGAGCTGAAGTTTACCAGCGTGTTCGTGACCCACGACCAGGAAGAGGCAATGGAAGTGGCTGACCGGGTGGTGGTCATGAGTCAGGGGAATATTGAGCAGGTCGGTACGCCGCAGGAGATCTGGCGTGACCCGGCAACCCGCTTCGTGCTGGAGTTTATGGGCGAAGTGAATAAAGTTAGCGGCGAGATCCGCGGTTCGCAACTTTATGTGGGCGATTATCACTGGTCACTGGATAACCCTCCGCTGCATCAGGGGCCGGTGGATCTGTTCCTGCGTCCGTGGGAAATGGAGATCACCGCACAAAGTAACGCACGTTGTCCGCTGCCGGTGAGAGTACTGGAAGTCAGCCCGCGTGGTCACTTCTGGCAGCTTATTGTACAGGCTGAAGGCTGGCATGATGAGCCTCTGTCGGTGGTGTTGTCAGACTTCAACGGCCAGTCCACCCCGGTACGTGGCGATCGATTTTACGTCGGGGGCCTCAACGGGCGTCTCTACTCCGGCGATGACCAGCTACAACCCGTTGCACTGGCGAAGAGCGCCTGATAGTTTTTAGCAAGGACATTGTTTTAACAGAGACGATACTGTTTTAACAGAGACGATATTGTTTTAACAGATAGATAAAAAGGGCGGTCTGCGAGTCGCCCTTTTTATCGTCTGATACTCATTTATTCATTTTTGGCTGGTGTTTATAACCAATAGCGATAAGGCAATCACAGTGAGCACGCTCGAACATTACATCGGTAATACGCCTCTGGTGAAATTACAGCGTCTGTCAAAGGATCTGGACAGCGAAATTTGGGTCAAACTGGAAGGCAATAATCCGG
>Ga0105856_1000472_pt1 | contig 21187 bp, 20 predicted proteins | sample OrgsoiDNA_201060_FD_89681 | JGI IMG/M metagenome (GOLD analysis project Ga0105856, IMG submission 89681) | Permafrost soil microbial communities from the Arctic, to analyse light accelerated degradation of dissolved organic matter (DOM) -... | ecosystem: Environmental > Terrestrial > Soil >...
CCCTGCATAGCGGCACAATGCTGGCACCTTGCCAATGCTGTTTCCGCTATCAGAGAAGACCTCCTATGGGTGCCTGGCTTAGCAACATCTCGCTGAAATACAAATTCTGGGCGGTCAATGCGGTCGCCTTCGTCACCACCCTGCTGTTGGTGTTGTACGCCGTACAACTTGAACAGCAAGCCCGCAGCCATGCATCCCAGGCATCGGCTCAGGCTCAGGCACGTTTGCTCAACGCCTGGCCGGCCGGGCAGCCGCTGCCCCAGGCTGACAACGTACTGACCTTCAGTCACGGCCAGGCACCACGGATCAACGATCAACCAGTGCTGGAACTGACCGACACCAATGGCTGGGTCGATATCAACCGCATGCCGCTGTTCGGCGACAACCCGTTGATGGGCGCCGAGGTGTTCAGCCGCGCCGACGGCCAGCAAATCGCAGTGATCGCTTACGGCCCGAGCCTGACCCAAGTGTTCGGCGAACGTTTCTTCAACTATGCGATGGCGGTGGCGATCCTGATGCTGGCGATGCTCGGTGCTTCGCAGTTGTTGATCCGTTTCTTGCTCAGCCAGCTCAATACCTTGAAAGACGTGATGCTGCACGTCGAGAAAACCGGCGACCTGTCGGCCCGCGTGCCACTGGCCTGCAAGGATGAAGTCGGGCAGATGGCCAACGCCTTCAACGCCATGCAGGCCGGTTATCAGCGGGTGGTCAACACCGTCGCCAACACCGCCCGGCAACTGGATGTCGGCGCGGCACGGCTGGCGTCGAGCATGAATGAAGTGCGCCACGGCATGCTCGGCCAGCAAAGCGAAACCGATCAAGCCGCCACCGCCATCAACGAAATGACCGCCACGGTTTATCACATCGCCCAGCATGCCGGCGCCACCCGCGACCTCTCGCAAAGCGCCGACACCCTGGCCGGCAGCGGCCAGGAAGTGGTCAGCCGAGTGCAGAAGTCGATTGCCGGATTGTCCAGCGGCGTGCAGCAGACCGCCGAGATGATCCAGCGCCTGGCCGAGGACAGTCAGAAGATCAATGGCGTGGTCAGCGTGATTCACAGCATTGCCGAGCAAACCAACCTGCTGGCGCTCAACGCGGCCATCGAAGCGGCGCGGGCCGGAGAAATGGGCCGCGGCTTTGCGGTGGTCGCCGATGAAGTACGCAACCTGGCCAAGCGCGTGCAAACCTCGACGGATGAAATCACGCTGATGGTTGCTGCCTTGCAGGCCGGGACCCGAGACGCCGTGGACTTCATGCAGGAGAGCTCGTTCAAGGCCGACGATTGCGTCCAGCAGGCTCAGGAAGCAGGGGCAGCCTTGGCGCAAATCACCAGCGCGGTGGCGCAGATGCGTGAAAGCAATACGCAGATCGCAGTGGCCGCCGAGCAGCAGAGCCATGTGGCCGAAGAGATGAATCGGGCGGTGGTGAGCATTCGTGACGTGACCGAGAACACGGTGCAACAGACGGTGGATTCAGCGACCACCAGTAATGAGTTGGCGACGTTGGCTGGGGAGTTGAGCAAGGCTATCGGGCAGCTAAAGCTTTAAAGTCAAAAGATCGCAGCCTTCGGCAGCTCCTACATTGGATCGGCGTACACCTGTAGGAGCTGCCGAAGGCTGCGATCTTTTTTGCCCATTACACCTATCGAGTCAATAGCCAACCTTGATTCGCCGCCCACCCCTGCCCCGCCTATTCTTCAAGCATGTGTTCAACATGTATCGAGGAGTTTCAACATGGGCAAACGTCATCCTAACCTTCCAGCCTGGCAATGGAAGTCGCACCCGCAAAATGACCAACACGCAACCCATCATGCTTTGAATCTGATCGCCGTTGCGCTGGTCATCATCGGGTTTCTGCTGCTCGTTTCAGGCGTTTTCAGCCTGAGCCCGATCAATGTCGTGATTGGCGCCATCGGTGTGTTCGCCGCGCTGGGTATTCAGCGCCGCGGTCACAGCCTGAAGGCGTGAGTCTGAGTGATGTCGTGCTTGCTGGCCGATCAATTCCTGACGTTCTCAGCGGTGGCGGGTGGCGCGCTTGGTGTAAGCAGCGCCACCCTTGCTGAGTCAGGCAAAAATCGTCACGGTCTGCCGGCTCATGGCAATCAACTGACCGTCTGTGCTCCACAGTTTCGCCGCCGCATGCCCATAGCCATCTGCAGCATATTCGATGTCCACCAGGTACTTGCACCAGTCCAGCGTACTCAACGCCAGCAACGGCTGGACGAATTCGATGGTCCAGGTCAGCGTACTGCCCGCCGCCGGTTTGTTCAGGTGCGGCAGCAAGGCCGGTGGCCAGGCGTCGACCAGCGCGAGGATATACGCCTCGCTGAGCGGCTCGTCCTTCACATCCCCGCGCAAGCGCACCCAACCGCCCATGTCCCGGGATTTGTTCCCGGTGAACGGCAACCCACCGACGCTCCAGCGCATCGCCAGATGTTTCATGAACTCCGGGGTCACGCCTTTGATGTAGGGCAGTTCCTGGCATTCGTCCCAGTGTTTCATCTCGGGCGCAGATTGCGCCGTCACCGCCACTTCGGACGGTCGCGAGGCACCGAAACTGCCCTGGACCAGTGTCACCACCTGACCTTTCTGCATCACCCGGCCCAGCACTTGGCTGACGGCCTTGCCTTCGCGCAACACGTCGACTTCAAAACTGACCGGCACATCGGGTTCTACCGGGCCGACAAAAGTGATCGCCAGCGAACGCACTGGCCGATCCGCCGGGACTTTTGCGCGCATGGCTTCGTACTGCAACGCGGCGACCAGGCCACCAAAACTGGCACGGCCCTGGCCCCATTCGGCGGGAATCGACAGCGCCTGCGGCTGGCTGCGGACAGCGTCGAGCAGATCGGAAAATCGCATGAAAACCTCAGAACGCGGAAAAGGATGAAGGGATCTTAACCAGCCTCTGAGGGCGGCACAGCGCTTATTCCGGCCAAAAGCACTGACAGATGAGCCGCGTTTGGCTCTAACACACCTTCCAAACTCAAACACAAAACCAATGTGGGAGCGGGCTTGCTCGCGAAAGCGGTCTGTCAGTAAACTTTGATGTTGAATGTATCGACCTCTTCGCGAGCAAGCCCGCTCCCACATTTGATCCGTGGTGTTCTCAGGATTTGAAGCAGGCAGCGCTTAGTTTATCGAGCACTCGGTCGGCACGCCTTTCAGCCTGGGTCATGGTGGTTTTCCAGACCGCGACGCAGGATTGTAAATCCGCTTCCTGTTCCGCCCGCAGCAGCCACTGCCAGCAGTCGTGCCAATCACCCAGCGCGGCCTGGGCCGATTTGAGTCTGGGCATGGCGGCTTTGGGTAAACGGTCGAGTTCGGGATAGGCCTCGATGCCATAGCGCACGCGCTTGATCAACAAGCGCAGCAAATGACGATCGTGAGCCGGGTCGTGCAGGGTGTGGTCGAGTTTCTTCCACTGTTTGGCCAGGCGCTTTTCGATGCGCTTGCGCAAGCCCTTGAGCAACCCCTGACGCTGGGACGCGCGCAGGAAGCGCGGAAACGCGTCGAGGATCATCAGCAATTGAATGACTTCAGGGCTGGTCGCGACCGTCGGATAAGCCACGTCCATTTGCGCCATGCGCCGCTTCGCCGCTTCGGGTTGACCATGTTCAAGCAGGTACGCCGCCAACACTTCGCGATCGCGCAGCGGCGTGGTCAGTTGACCGACCCCGGACGCCGCCACTTCCAGTTGCTCGACCCCAGGTAAACCACGAAGGGGCCGCAACAGGCTGCGCAAACGGCGCACCGTGGTGCGCAATTCGTGCAATGCTTCAGGGTCGGTACGGGCAGTCAAGCGTGCCTGACAGGCCAGCAAACGGACTTCCAGGCTCAGAACCTGAGCCACCAATCGGTCAACCAAGGCAGACATCGTTTGCTCCCTGAATCGAATTCCCTACGGCACTCGATGCATCTTGCCTGTATCGAAGCTCGCCGCCATTGAGCTACATCATAGTCTTAACGGCCCGCGCGGGATTCACGAATGTAGAAACGCGCCTTCTCGGCTTTGCTGGTGCAACCTTCGTAGGCTTCAAATTGCTGTTGGGTCTTGGCGCCGGTCAACAGCGACAGGGCCTTGGAGTAACTGACGGTGCCGGCGAAACCTTCGGCCTTGGCCAGGTCCAGTTCATGCCAGGCCGCATCAATCTGGCTGCCACAACTGTCACGGTACGCAGTTTTCCCAGCACAACCGGCCAGCGCCAGGGCAATCAAAGGCACACAGATCCAGGCTTTCATCGATAACACCTCAAAGATAAATAAACAGTCGTGCAGGTAAGACGTTTGGGCGCGTAAAAAGTGCCTTGACCCCGCTGCACAAACTACAGCGTCCGCGAGCATACCCATCTGTCGCCATGCAGTGTCGAAAAAACGACGCCCCTGCCCCGCCCAACGACCTTAACGATTGAAGCACGCCCCTCGATGGGTGCATTGTTGAACCTTGTCAGATGAGGGCGGTTCATGAAAAAGCGTGTCGCGCTGGTGCTGGGCTCAGGTGGAGCCCGGGGCTACGCCCATATCGGTGTCATTGAAGAGATCGAACGGCGTGGCTACGACATCGCCTGCATCGCCGGTTGCTCGATGGGCGCGGTGGTCGGCGGGATTTATGCCGCCGGCAAACTCAACGAGTATCGTGACTGGATCGAAAGCCTGGATTACCTCGATGTGTTGCGCCTGGTGGACGTCAGTTTTCGCCTGGGGGCGATTCGCGGGGAGAAAGTCTTTGGCCAGATCCGCAAGATCGTCGGCGAGATCAATATCGAAGACCTGCGCATCCCTTACACGGCGGTGGCCACCGACCTGACCAACCAGCAGGAAATCTGGTTCCAGGCAGGCTGCCTGCACCAGGCCATTCGCGCCTCGGCGGCGATTCCCAGTTTGTTCACGCCGGTGATGCAGGGCAATCGCATGCTGGTCGATGGCGGCCTGCTGAACCCGCTGCCGATTGTGCCGGTAGTGTCGAGCCATTGTGATTTGATCATCGCGGTCAACCTCAACTCGACCAACCAGCGTCATTATCAACTGCCGGTGATCCAGCGTCCGGCGGCGTTCAAGTCGCGCTTCGATAACCTGATCAATTCCCTCGGCTCGAAGATGCCGTTCCGGCGCAAACAGGCTGAACAATTGCTGCAGCTGGAACAGGAGGCGTTGAAAGCCGAGGCGGCGGAAATCAATCCCTGGATCGAATCTGCCGAACCCGAAGCCCAGCAGCCCGCCGCTGCGCCGCAAGGCGAAGGTGCGCCGAAATCCGCTACGGGCTCGTTCATCATCGACAACGTTGGGCCGGCGTCTTTGCTGGACCTGATCAACCAGAGTTTCGAAGTGATGCAGACCTCGTTGGCGCAGTACAAGATTGCCGGGTATCCGCCGGATGTCTTGATCAACGTGCCGAAGCGCGTGTGCCGGTTTTTCGAGTTTTACAAAGCACCGGAGTTGATCGCGTTGGGACGGGAGATTGCGCGGGATACGATGGACCGGTATGAGAATGAGCAGAACTGAGAATCTGAAAATTCTCGGGTGACTGTCAGGGCCTCATCGCGAGCAAGCTCGCTCCCACAGTGGATCTTTGGTGGACACACCATATGTGATCAGCCCCAATCAAATGTGGGAGCGAGCTTGCTCGCGATGAGGCCGGCTCAAACAATACAATTCCTAAAGACTGTCCTCGTTCAACAACCGATACCCCACCCCCGCCTCGGTCACGATAAACCGCGGCTGAGTCGGATCATCTGCGAGTTTCTGGCGCAAATGCCCAACCACAATCCGCAGGTAATGACTGTCCTCGGTATGGGTCGGCCCCCAGATGTCCTTGAGCAATTGCTGCTGGGTGATGACCCGCCCCGGATGCCGCGCCAGTTGCGCCAGCACCGCGTACTCCTTGCGGGTCAGCGCGACTTCAACACCGTCGAGCAACACTCGGCGATACGCCAGGTCTACGGTCAGCGGGCCGAACGTCAGGGCCGCTTGCTGAGCCTCACCGGCCGGCGCCTGTCGCAACAACGCCCGAACGCGCGCGAGGAATTCCTGAATGCCAAACGGCTTGGTCACGTAATCGTTGGCGCCGCCATCCAGCGCTTCAACCTTCTGCCCTTCGCTGGCGCGCACCGACAGCACCAGCACCGGCACCGTCGACCATTCGCGAAACTCGCGCAGCACTTGCTGGCCGTCCATGTCCGGCAGCCCCAGGTCGAGCACCAGCAGATCGGGTTTGTTCAGCGCCGCTTGCGCCAAACCTTCGTTGCCAGTGCCGGCCTCCAGCACTTTGTAGCCCTGGGAGGCGAGGCTGATGCGCAGGAACTTGCGGATCTGCGGTTCGTCGTCGATGACCAAAATGGTCGCGGTCTGGCTCATGAGTTCACATCAACAAATAGAAGTGGCAAGAGAGTAGCGCAAGCGCGATCAGGCTTCACTTTAGTAGCCCGGTTGCGCCTGCAACGGCAGGTGCAAGGTGATGCAGGTGCCACGCCCTTCAATGCCATCGGCAACGCTGATCCGCCCACCATGGGCGCCGACCATGCCCTGACAAATCGCCAGCCCCAACCCCGTGCCCTGCCCGCCACGATCACCACGCGCGGCGGTGTAGAACATGTCGAAAATCTTCGCTCGCTCGTCCTCCGGAATCCCCGGGCCTTCATCGCTGACGGAAAAAAACAGCTCGCTGTCATCGGCCCCGGCGCGCACTTGCAGGCGTCCGTGAACCGGTGAAAACCGCGCGGCGTTTTCGATCACGTTGACCAGCGCCTGTTCGATCAATGCCGCATGCACGTACAGCAGCGGCAGCTCGGCCGGCACTTCGGTGCTGACCTGCAACGGCGCCAACACCGCGCGCAGGCGATTGAGCGAACTGCCGACGATATCGGCGGGCGACACCCAGTCCCGGGCCAGTTTCAGCGCGCCGTGACCGAGGCGGGTCATGTCCAGCAGGTTTTGGATGTAGCGGTCGAGACGCTCCGCTTCATCGCGGGTGCCTTCGAGCAGCTCGCGGCGATCCTCCAGCGGGATCGCTTCGCCGAGGGCCAGCAGGCTGTCGATGCTGCCACGCATGGAAGTCAGCGGCGTGCGCAAATCGTGGGACACCGAGGCCAGCAAGGCACTGCGCAGTTGCTCGGTTTCACCGTGCAGCCGCGCTGCTTCGAGGTCTTCGGCCAATTGTGCACGGGCCAGGGCCTGGGCCAATGGCTGGCTCAGCGCAGTCAGCAAACGCCGGCGCTGGCCGCTCAAGGTCTGGCCTTCTTTGGCGCAGACACCGAGCAACGCCAGCGGCCCATCTTCGACCGACAACGGCCACCACCACCAACGCCCGAACGGCAGCGTGCCGGTGCCGGCGCCCGCCGGCTGATCGTGTTGCCAGGCCCAATCGGCAGCGGCACGTTCGGCCTCGGAGAACTCCAGCGGACCGCCGGTTTCGACTTTCCAGCCACCCTGCCCGTCGCGGTTGAGCAGGCACAGTTGCAGATCGCTCCAACCATTCAAATGCTGGGCGGCGGCACTGACCACGGCCTGGCGGTCGGTGGCGGCGGTGAGTTTGCGCGACAGGTCGAGCAGTTCGGTGGTTTCTTCCTGTGTGTCGCGCAAAGCCTCCAGTTGTCGACGTTGCCGCGCGGCGAGGTTGCCGGTGAGCGCCGCCATCAGAAGGAAAAACAGCAACGTCAGGACGTCTTCTTCGCGCTGGATGGCGAACGAGAAGTTTGGCGGTATGAACAGAAAGTCGTAGGTCAGAAACGACAACGCCGCACAGGCCAGCGCCGGGCCAAGGCTGCTGCGCACCGCCACCAGCAACACGGCGGCAAGGAACACCAGGGAGATATTCGGCAGCGGCAAAACACTTGCCACTGCCCAGGCCAAAGCACTGGCCAAAACGGTTGCCACCAAGGCCAGCGCGTAGTCGAACCAGACCAATGAATGCGCCGAACGCTGACGGGTTGCGGGCACTTCATGGTCGCTGTCGAGGACGTTGATTTCCAGCCCACGGGCATCGCGCAACAAGCGTGACGCCAGACCGCCGCCGAACACCCTTCGACGCAAACGCTGGCGCGACTGACCGACCAACACCAGGCTCGCGCGACGTTCGGCGGCGTGCTGGATCAGGGTTTTCGCCACCTCGCCGGCCCGCAGCAACACCACTTCGCCGCCGAGGCGCTCGGCCAGTTGCTGGGCGCTTTGCAGGCGCAGGCGCGATTGCTCGTCGCGCACGCTGCCGTTGTCCACATGCACCAGGCTCCACGGTAAATGCCGACGCTGGGCGACGCGGCTGGCGTGACGCACCAGACGTTCGGCCTGAGCATCGCCATCGACCCCGACCAACAAGCGACCGCGCACCGCTGGCGCCGCCTGGCCGAGCTGGCGATAACCCTGGGCCAGATCATCATCAACCTGCGCCGCAGCGGTTTGCATGGCCATTTCACGCAGGGCGGTGAGGTTGGTCTGGGTGAAGAACGCATCGATGGCCGCCCGCGCCTGCTCCGGCACGTAGACCTTGCCATCGCGCAGACGCTCCAGCAATTCGCGGGGCGGCAGGTCGATCAATAGCAGTTCGTAGGCTTCTTGCAGGACCCAGTCCGGCAGGGTTTCGCGGACCTGGACGCCAGTGATGCCGCGCACCTGATCGTTGAGACTTTCCAGGTGCTGGACGTTGACCGTGGTGTACACGTCGATGCCGGCGGCCAGCAGTTCCTGGATGTCTTGCCAACGCTTGGCGTGGCGACTGCCGGGGGCGTTGCTGTGGGCCAGCTCATCGACCAGCACCAGTTTCGGCTTGGCTTTGAGCAGGCCGTCGAGGTCCATCTCTTCAAGCATCACGCCACGGTATTCCGAGCGCACCAGCGGTTGTTGAGGTAAGCCACCGAGCAGCGCTTCGGTTTCGGCGCGGCCATGGGTTTCGACCACGCCAGCGATGATTTTCACACCCTGACGCAGTTGGGTGTGGGCCGCTTGCAGCATGGCGTAGGTCTTGCCGACACCCGGCGCGGCACCGAGGAACACCTTGAGTCGTCCACGGCCATCCCGAGGCAGATCTGCTAACAACGCATCGGCGCGGCCGGAGTCACTCATGCTTGAAGTTCTCTTCTTTCAGGTATTGATGTGGTGATTATTCGGCCGCCATCGCGAGCAGGCTCGCTCCCACATTGGAATGCATTCTCCTGTGGGAGCGAGCTTGCTCGCGATTGGCCGCGCCACCGATTTACAGTTTTTCCAGCGCGATGTTCAACGCCAGCACATTAACAACCGGCGGTCCCACTAATGGTCGCTCGATGTTTGCATTCATCAATTGTTCAACCGTCGCCACCGGCAGATTACGCGCCGCGGCAACACGCGCCAGTTGATAGGCAATCGCCGCCGGTGGCAAGTGTGGATCGAGGCCGCTGCCGGAGGTGGTCAGCATCGCCAACGGCACCGGGCCCTGGCCTGGCACGATCAATTTGTTGGCATCGTCGATCACTCGAGTGGCCAGCGCCGGGTTGCTCGGCGAGAGGTTGCTGGCGCTGCTCGACACGGTGGCAAACGCACCGGCCGATGGCCGTGGGTGGAACCAGGCGTCGCCGACGAAATCCTGGGCAATCAGCGACGAGCCGCGGACCTTGCCGTCGGCGTCACGCACCAGGCTGCCATTGGCCTGGTCCGGGAAGGCGACCTGAGCCACGCCGGTGACCACCAAGGGATAAGCGACGCCAGTGATTAGCGTCATCAGGACCAGCAGGCTCAGGGCCGGACGTATCATTGTGGACATTTCAAAATCCTCGAATTCAGAAAACACTGTGAAGGCACACACATCACCTGTGGCGAGGGAGCTTGCTCCCGTTCGGCTGCGAAGCAGTCGTCAACCCGGCGAATGCGCTTTGCCTGAACAAACGCGGTGGCTGGGATGGGGCTGCTTCGCAGCCCAGCGGGAGCAAGCTCCCTCGCCACAAAAAGCAGCTCCCACCCACCCGTTAACCGTCAAACCAAATGCAACGCCGTCAACACCATGTCGATCGCCTTGATGCCCACGAACGGCACCAGAAGCCCGCCCAAGCCGTAGATCAGCAGGTTGCGACGCAGCAACGCCGCCGCGCTCGCCGCCTGCACCCGCACGCCGCGCAGGGCCAGGGGAATCAGCACGACGATGATCAAGGCGTTGAACACAATCGCCGAGAGGATCGCGCTCTGCGGGCTGGTCAAATGCATGACGTTCAGCACACCGAGTTGCGGGTAGATCGAAGCGAACAGCGCCGGCAGGATGGCGAAGTACTTGGCCACGTCGTTGGCGATGGAGAAGGTCGTCAGCGCGCCGCGAGTCACCAGCAATTCCTTGCCGATCTGCACCACGTCCAGCAACTTCGTTGGGTCGCTGTCGAGGTCGACCATGTTCGCCGCCTCACGTGCCGCTTGCGTCCCGTCGTTCATTGCCATGCCGACGTCTGCCTGGGCCAGGGCCGGGGCATCGTTGGCGCCGTCGCCGCACATGGCGACCAGTCGACCGTCGTTTTGCTCGTGACGAATACGCGCCAGTTTTTTCTCCGGGGTGGCTTCGGCCAGCACGTCATCGACGCCCGCTTCAGCAGCAATCGCTGCCGCAGTCAGCGGGTTGTCGCCGGTCACCATGACGGTGCGAATCCCCAGTTTGCGCAGCTCGGCAAAACGCTCACGAATGCCAGGCTTGACCACGTCCTTGAGGTGGATCGCACCGAGCAGTTTGCCTTCGGCGCAGACCAGCAACGGAGTGCCACCGCTCTGGGCGATCTTGTCGATTTCCCGGGACAGCGACGGCGCCAAATCAGCACGTTTCAGACCGACGAAGGCCAGCAATGAATCCACCGCGCCTTTGCGATACACGCGGCCTTGATAGTCGACACCGGACAGGCGAGTTTCGGCGCTGAACGGCACCGCCGTCAGCAGCTCAGGGCTTGGCTCTGGCTGCGGATGCAGGCCACGCAGGTACTCGACGATGGATTTGCCTTCAGCCGTGTCGTCGGCCAGCGAGGCAAACAACGCACCTTCGGCCAGTTCCTTGGCGGTAACACCCGGTGCCGCGTAAACGGCGGTGCAACGACGGTTACCGAAGGTGATGGTGCCGGTCTTGTCCAGCAGCAGGACGTGCACGTCCCCCGCCGCTTCCACGGCGCGACCGGATTTGGCGATCACATTCAAGCGAACCAGGCGGTCCATGCCGGCGATACCGATGGCGGAAAGCAGGCCGCCGATGGTGGTCGGAATCAGCGTGACCAACAACGCCACCAGGAACACCAGCGGCAGGCTGCCGTTGGCGAAGTGGGCGAACGGTTGCAGGGTGACGACCACCAGCAGGAAGATCAGCGTCAGGCCGATCAGCAGGATGTCGAGCGCCACTTCGTTCGGGGTTTTCTGACGTTTGGCGCCTTCGACCAGAGCGATCATGCGATCGAGGGTCGACTCGCCAGGGTTGGCAGTAATGCGTATCAGCAGCCAGTCGGAGACCAGGCGGGTGTTGCCGGTGACGGCCGAACGGTCACCGCCGGACTCACGAATCACCGGCGCGGACTCACCGGTAATTGCAGCTTCGTTGACCGCGGCGATGCCTTCAATCACCTCGCCGTCACCGGGGATCATTTCCCCGGCTTCGACGCGCACCACATCATCCTTGCGCAGGCTGGTGGCCGGCACCACTTGAAAGGTGCCGTTGGAGGTTTTGCGGCGGGCACTCAAGCCTTCGCTGCCGGCCTTGAGGCTGTCGGCGCGGGCCTTGCCCCGACCTTCGGCCAAGGCTTCGGCGAAGTTCGCGAACAGCACGGTAAACCACAGCCACAGCGCGATTTGCGCCGCGACGAAGGTCGGCACGCTGCCGTCGGGAATGAAGCACAGCACGGTGGTCAGGATGGCGGTCAGTTCGACCACCAGCATCACCGGCGCACGCTGCAATTGCCGAGGGTCGAGCTTGACGAAGGCTTGCACCAGCGCCGGGCGCCACAGGGCCGACATCGCAGTTTTCGGTTGTTCCGGCGCCTTGACGATCACCGGTTTATTTACGGGCATATTCATTCATTGATTCCTTAGAAGCCCATGCTCAAGTGTTCGGCAATCGGACCCAGCGCCAACGTCGGCAAGAAGGTCAGGCCACCCACGAGCAAAATGGTCACAGTCAACAAGGTCACGAACAACGGGCCATGCGTCGGGAAGCTGTTCTGGCCAATCGGTGCGGTTTTCTTCATCGCCAGGCTGCCGGCCAATGCCAGAACCGGGAGGATGTAACCGAAGCGACCGATCAACATGCCAAGACCGAGCATCAGGTTGTGGAACGGGGTATTGGCACTCAGACCGCCGAATGCCGAACCGTTGTTGGCACTGGCCGAGGTGTAGGCGTACAGCAACTGACTGAAACCATGCGGGCCAGGGTTACTGATGGCACCGGCAGGTCCCGGCAGGCTGGCGGCGATTGCACCCAGCACCAGCACGCCGACCGGCATCACCAGCAAGGTCACGACCAACAATTGCACTTCCTTGGCTTGAAGTTTCTTGCCGAGGTATTCCGGTGTGCGGCCGATCATCAGGCCGGCGAGGAACACCGCGATCAACACGTTCAGCAACATGCCGTAGAGCCCGGCACCGACGCCGCCGAAGATCACTTCGCCGACCATCATGTTGACCAGTGCGACCATGCCGCTCAGCGGGTTAAGGCTGTCATGCATGCCGTTGACCGAACCGTTGGACGCTGCGGTGGTAGTCACCGACCAGAGCACGGTGGCGGTGGTACCGAAGCGCGCTTCCTTGCCTTCCAGCGGTGCGGTCTGTTCGACGGCAGCGTTGGCCAGCGCAGGGTTGGGTTGGTATTCAGCCCACATCGACGTCGCGCCGCCGATCAGGAACAGCGCCAGCATGCAGGCGATGATCGCGCGGCTCTGACGCAGGTCTTTCACGTAATGGCCGAAGGTGAACACCAGGGCGACCGGGATCAGGATGATCGAACCCATTTCAAACAGGTTGCTCCAGGCAGTCGGGTTCTCGAACGGATGCGCCGAGTTCACGCCGAAGAAGCCACCACCGTTGGTGCCCAGTTGCTTGATCGCAATCTGGCTGGCGGCCGGGCCAAGCGGGATCACTTGATCGACGCCTTGCATGGTCACGGCATTCACGTAGTGCGCGAAGGTTTGTGGCACGCCCTGCCAGACCAGATACAGCGCCAGCAGCAAGCAGATTGGCAGCAGGCCGTAGAGGGTGGCACGGGTCATGTCGACCCAGAAGTTACCCAAGGTCTTGGTGGACTTGCGACCGATACCGCGGCACAGGGCAACCAGCACGGCGAGGCCGGTGGCGGCGCTGACGAAGTTCTGCACGGTGAGGCCGGCCATCTGACTCAGGTAGCTCAAGGACGCTTCACCGCTGTAGGACTGCCAGTTGGTGTTGGTCATGAAGCTGATGGCGGTGTTGAACGCCAGCGTCCACTCTTGACCCGGCAGGTTTTGCGGGTTGAGCGGCAAGTGGTCCTGGAACAACAGGATCGCGAACAACAGCAAGAAGCCCGCAAGGTTGAAGGCGAGCAAGGCCAGGGTGTATTTCTGCCAGCTCTGTTCTGCCTGCGGGTCTACCCCGGCTACGCGATAACAGCCGCGCTCCACCGGGCCAAGGATCGGTGACAGCCAAGTGCGCTGCCCCTCCATCACCTTGTAGTAAAAACGCCCCAGAAACGGTGCCGGAATCAGCACCAGGGCGAAGAAGGCCAGGATCAGCCAATAGTCATAACTGTGCATAGCCGCTCCTAGTTCCGATCCGCGCGCAACAGCGCAACCAACAGATAAATGAACAGCCCCACTGCCAGTAGCAGTGACACCCCGTCCAGAACGCTCATGGAAGTTCTCCGTGTTACGGCGTATTGCCGCGTGTGGAGTCATTGTCCGCAGGGTGGCTGTAAAGGAACGAGACTGAGGGGTGTGACGGGGCATAAAGAAAGCGTAAAGAGTGGCTTTATGCCGGCGTTACAGACAGGTTTTGCGGCGCATGGACGGGCCTCATCGCGAGCAGGCTCGCTCCCACAGGGAATCGTTGTTGTCCCGATGAACGCATTCCGACTGTGGGAGCGAGCCTGCTCGCGATAGCGGCAGGACAGTCAGCGCTGCTCCCAACTGGCGCACAAAAAGAGCACATTCAGAGCCGAACATCCTCGATACGACGCCTTTTGGCACTTTGCGACCGACATCACAACACTGGCACGCCCACTGCAAAGCCCTCCCCCGAGCTTTCCAAACCGTTCAGGGAGCAACGCATGAACACACAACTCAAACCCACGCTGGGCACGCTGCACCTGTGGGGCATCGCCGTCGGGCTGGTGATTTCCGGTGAGTACTTCGGCTGGAGCTACGGCTGGGGCGTGGCCGGGACATTGGGCTTTCTGGTGACTTCCTTTATGGTCGCCACCATGTACACCTGCTTCATCTTCAGCTTCACCGAACTGACCACGGCGATTCCCCATGCCGGCGGTCCCTTTGCCTACAGCCGCCGCGCCTTTGGCGAGAAAGGCGGATTGATCGCCGGGATGGCGACACTGATCGAATTTGTCTTCGCCCCGCCCGCGATCGCCTTGGCGATTGGCGCGTACCTGAATGTGCAGTTTCCGGCACTTGATCCGAAACACGCAGCCGTCGGCGCGTACATCGTGTTTATGGGCCTGAACATCCTCGGGGTGAAACTCGCTGCAACCTTCGAACTGGTGGTCTGTGTATTGGCCGTGGCCGAACTGCTGGTGTTTATGGGCGTAGTTGCCCCCGCGTTCAGCTTCAGCAACTTTGCCCTTAACGGCTGGGCCGGTTCCGATGTGTTCAGCATGCCGGCGATTGCCGGGATGTTTGCGGCGATCCCGTTTGCGATCTGGTTTTTCCTGGCCATCGAAGGCGCGGCAATGGCGGCCGAAGAAGCCAAGGACCCGAAACGCACGATTCCGAAAGCCTACATCAGCGGTATCCTGACCCTGGTGCTGCTGGCCATGGGCGTGATGTTCTTTGCCGGTGGCGTCGGTGACTGGCGCACCCTGTCGAACATCAACGACCCGCTGCCGCAAGCGATGAAAGCGGTGGTTGGCGAAAGCTCCGGCTGGTTGCACATGCTGGTGTGGATTGGTCTGTTCGGTTTGGTGGCGAGTTTCCACGGGATCATTCTTGGCTACTCGCGGCAGTTCTTTGCCCTTGCTCGGGCCGGTTACTTGCCGAAATCCCTGGCCAAGCTGTCACGCTTCCAAACCCCGCACCGGGCGATTATTGCCGGCGGCCTGATCGGCATCGCAGCGATTTACAGCGACGGCTTGATCAACCTCGGCGGCATGACGCTGACGGCGGCGATGATCACCATCGCGGTGTTCGGCGCTATTGTGATGTACATCATGAGCATGCTCAGCCTGTTCAAACTGCGTAAAACCGAGCCGAACCTGGAACGGACTTTCCGCGCGCCGTGCTATCCGCTGGTGCCGATGATTGCGCTGGTGCTGGCGGTGGTGTGCCTGGTGGCGATGGCCTGGTTCAACGCATTGATCGGGGTGATCTTCCTCGGCTTCATGGCGGTGGGATTCGTGTACTTCATGCTCACCGCACAATTGCGTGCCGATGCGCCAGCAGATGCGATGCTGACCGGGCTCTGACATGCCGAGCCACCCGATCCAAGGGTGGCAACACACCCTTCGGCAGCTCCTACAGGGGTGTTTCGGGCGACCGTGACACCGTGCAGGTGAACGAGGCATAACAGGCATAGAATGGAACCACTGCGATTTTCCATCGCTCAAAGTGGTATGCACGATCGGTTGGCGAAATCCGTCAACCGGCCTGCCCTCAAGGAGAGCCCTATGCCCTGGTATGCCTGGTTGATTCTGGTCGTTGCAATCGGCTCGATCGTTGGTGGTTTGATGATGTTGCGCGACACCGCCACCAAGGTCGATATGACCGAAGAGCAACGTAAACGCGTCGCCGAACGCAATGCGGAAATGGATGCCAAGGAAGCGCAGGACCGCTAAACGAAAAACCCCACTCTTGCAGGTGGGGTTTGCTATTGGTCTCAACACAAATCCCTGTGGCGAGGGAGCTTGCTCGCGCTGGGTCGCGCAGCGGCCCTAAAACCGCCGCCTCCTTTCTTGCAGACATACGCATGCATAGGCCTGACGGCTGCTTCGCAGCCGTACGGGAGCAAGCTCCCTCGCCACAAAAGCACGGCTACTTTTCCCAATCGGCCTTGGCGATATGCAAGCCATGCAGCCCTTTATATGCAGCACGTTCAGGCTGGCTCCAGCCTTCGAGCAACGAATCCTCCAACCGATAAATCTCCACCCCCAACGGGCGACACACGCTCAGCGGATCCTGCGCATCCGGCCCCCACATGGCCAACGACAGATCCCCTCCGGGGCAGGTCGACAGCGCACACAACAAGTCGATTTCGGCAAAGAACTCCAGGTAGTCGCCCTTCTGCGCCGGGCAGGCCTTCATGAAATACATGTCGTCGTGGTTCAGGCCGGTGCACTGGAAGATATTCAGCACGTCATGCACGTCGAACTCGGTCAGGCCATGGGGCAACACGGCACGGGTCAGGTTCGAATGGCAGTGATGATGGAAGTCTTCGCCGGTGAGCATTTTGTTCACATACGGATCGCAGCGCGTGCCCAGCAAATCGTGCAGCCGGCCACCGTGCTCGTCGATGCCGTAACCGGCCAGGCTGTCATCGGTGATGGTCACCAGCGGACGCAAAAACGGCAGGTTCGACCATAGCCGGTCATGGGTGCTGACGTGGGCGCCCTGCAACTGGCGGGTGCGCGCGGCCCACAGACGTTCCCGTGGGTCATGGGCATTCCAGACGTTGAAATCCCCGACCTGCGGGCCGACCGGCGTGGTCACCCGAAACACATGCCCGGCCGGCACATGCCAGGCGCGCCCGGTGCGGATCGGCACTTCGAATTGCTCGATCAGCGTGCGCCCGTCCTTCGCATCGCGGACCCGTTCATAGAACGCCTTGTCAACCTGCAAGGCCGAGCCTTTGCTGACTTGATAGGCCGCCGGATAGTCTTTGTACATGGCACGAATCCTCGATCAGTGATGGGAAACAGGGGTCAGCATCTGCAACAGCAGTTGCTCGGAATCGTCGAGATACAGGCTCATTTCATCCAGAGCCAGCGCTTTGTTACCGTCTGCCAGCAAGTCGTGGATCAAACGGTCGCGGGCCAGCCACGGCGCTTGAAAACGCGATTCATCGGGGGCGCTGCAAAACACCAGGCGCAGTTGGGCGACGACGTTGGTGAAGAACTCGTCGAACAAGGGGCTACGCAACAACCCGACGATGTGTTGATGAAAGGCCAGGCTATAGGTACCGACCGCGCGCCAGTCTTCACGATCCCGAGCCAGTTCGGTGGCCTCCAGGGCTTCGAGCATCCGGTCCGACTGGTACTCACGCAGCGGTTGGCTGGCGCTGATGGCTTGCAATTCCAGGGTACGGCGCACGTTGAACAGATCCCGCACGTCTTCGACACCGACCCTGCGCACCATCACGCCTTTGTTGCGCACATAGCGCGTCAGCCCTTCCTGCCCCAGACGGTGCAGCGCTTCGCGAATGGTATTGCGCGATGCGTTGTAGGCCGACACCAGATCGTTTTCCACTAGCGCCATGCCCGGCAGCAAGCGACCGCCAATGATGTCGGCGCGCAACTCCCGGGTGATGTGGTCAGCCAGGGACAGTCCGCTGTTCATGCTCATCGCCTCATGATTGTTCAACAATCGTTGACGAGAGAGTAATCATTATTCATGCCAAGTAGCTGGACACCTCTGGACCCAGTCAGACGCATCTGCATGCTTTTTAGAAGTAGAAGTACAGTCACCATTCAACATTCATTGGTTAATATGGCGCATTGTTGTGGAGAATAAAGATGCGTTACTCGCAGGACCATAAAGCCCAGACCCACCAACGCATCATCAAGGAAGCATCAGCACGCTTTCGCCGCGACGGTATCGGTGCGACTGGCTTGCAACCGCTGATGAAAGCGCTGGGCCTTACCCATGGCGGCTTTTACTCACACTTCAAATCCAAGGATGAACTGGTTGAAAAGGCCTTGGTGGCCGCTGGCGAAGAAGTCGAGGGATTGTGCGCCGAGCTGTTCGCGTCGGAGCATCCGCTGGACGCGTTCATCGACACCTATTTGTCCGAATGGCACCAGACATCGCCCCATGAAGGGTGCCCGCTGCCAACCATGTCGTCGGAGCTCGGGCTGCGCGGGCAGCCGAGCCCGACCAGCGATACGGTGCTCAATGCACGACTCGAACAGGTGCAAGGCACCCTTGAAGGCGAAGATGCCGCCGAGCGCAGCATCGTTATCATGTCGACCCTGATTGGCGCACTGCTGCTCTCTCGCAGTGTCGAGAACACCGAGCTGGCTCAGCGGATTCTCGACGTCACTCGCGATCACCTCAAGCAGTCCAAAGACTAGCCCTGCCAGCGCTTGAACAATACGCTGGCATTTACCCCCCCAAATCCGAAGCCGTTGGACAGCGCGTATTCGATAGGCATCGAACGTGCCTGGCCATGGACGATGTCCACCCCTTGCGCCGCCGGATCCGGGCTATCGAAATTGAGGGTGGCGGGAACGATCTGATCTCGGATAGCCAACAGCGTGAAGATCGCCTCGATCCCGCCGGCCGCACCAAGCAGATGTCCGGTAGCCGACTTGGTCGATGTCACTGCAATCTTGTTATCCGTCCCGAACAACGACTTGATCGCTGCCAACTCACCCAAATCACCGACGGGTGTCGAGGTAGCGTGTGCATTGAGGTGCTGGACCTGCGCCGGCGAAATGCCTGCCTGCGCCAATGCCAACGACATCGCCCGACGCGCTCCGCTGCCATCCTCGGGGCCAGCAGTCAGGTGATAGGCATCAGCGCTGGTGCCGTAGCCGACCAGTTCCGCGATGGGCTGAGCACCACGAGCTAACGCGTGTTCAAGGGATTCGATCACCAGAAGACCGGAGCCCTCCCCCATCACAAAGCCATCGCGACCACTGTCGAACGGCCGCGAGGCGCGCTCCGGAGTCTCGTTGAAGCCGCTGGACAAGGCCCGGGCAGCGGCAAAACCGGCCAAGCTGACGCGATCGATTGCCGCTTCCGCCCCACCGCACACCGCAATATCCGCCTCACCACAACGAATCAGCCGCGCCGCATCACCAATCGCCTGAACGCCCGCCGCACAGGCGGTGACCGGTGCGCCCAACGGGCCTTTGAAACCATGCTGGATCGAAACATGGCCAGCCGCGAGATTGACCAGAAACGACGGAATAGTGAACGGCGACAAACGTCGCGGCCCCCGACTGTCAGTGGTGCGCACCGCATCGGCTATCGCGCCAAAACCGCCAACACCCGAGCCGATGATGGTCGCCGTCCGTTCCTGAGCGTTGGCGTCCAGGGCTTGCCAATCGGCTTGCTCCAGCGCCTGGCGTGCGGCCTCCATGGCAAACAGGATGAAGCGATCCATCTTCTTTTGCTCTTTGGGCAGCGTTGCCCGATCCGGGTCGAAACCCGCTTCCGCATCTTCAGCCAGGGTCGGCACAGCGCCACCGACCTTGGCCGGCAAATCGGCAACCACCTCATCCGGCAACGCCCGCAATCCGGAACGTCCGGCCAACAAACGCGCCCAGACCGCCTCGACACCGCTACCCAGCGGCGACACCAGGCCCATTCCTGTTACAACCACTCGACGATCACTCATACCGCATTCACCTCAAGCCGATACATGGCGCCTCACTTATAGCGTGCGGCGGCTTTGTCTCGGGACAAGTTCGGCGCCATCACATGACGGGCCGCAACAAAGGCTTCCCATTCGCTGGCCTGTGGCAAGGAAGGAATGGTGATCAACTCACCCTGGTCCAGACCAGCCAAGGCAGCGTCGACCATTTCCCCTGCGTCCATGACCATTTCCGCCGGTATGCCACTGGCGTCGATACCGGAACGCTCCCAGATTTCGGTGCGTGTTACCCCAGGCAACACCGCTTGAACCTGGACCCCGGTGCCATTGAGTTCAGTGTTCAATGACTGAGTCAGACTCAGAACATACGCCTTGCTGGCGCTGTAAGTCGCGTTGAACCGCTCAGGGAACAAGGCGACTACCGACGCGATATTGATGATCGTCCCTCGCCCAGCCTTGGTAAAACTAGCGGCTGCGGCCGAGGCCAATCGTGTAACCGTGGTGACGTTGAGCTGAATCAGGCGCTCCAGTTGCTCCATATCGGCGTTGGCCAACAAACCATCGGCCGCGACGCCGGCGTTGTTGAGCAACAGGCTGATACTGGAATCACTGCGCAGGCGTTGCTCGAGTTTGAGCACTTCATCCTTTTGCGTCAGGTCTGCCTTGAGCACTTCGACCTTGATTCCATGCTCTGAACGCAGCTTGCTCGCCGCCGCCTCCAGTCGCTGCTCGTCGCGTGCCACCAACAACAAATCAAAACCACGGGCCGCCAAACGCTCGGCGTAAACCGCCCCGATGCCCGAAGAGGCGCCGGTAACAAGGGCCGTGCCTTGAGACTGGACTGAATTCATGACTGTGCTCCTGAGGAATGCTTGAGGAAGACGAGCGCCAGTGCGCTTCGGCAATTTATTATAGGCATAATCAAAACACCATATGATAGTCGTAATTTTTTAAATCCCGACGAAAGGGAGCACATCGACGCTTTCGCCAGAATGTAAAAAGGCCGGTCAATGACCGGCCTCTTGGCGTTGATCTACAAGATTAGTTCACTTGGAGCTTTTCACGATTCCTGTCCAGAATCGCCTTGCCGATCCCTTTCACTTCCAGCAACTCGTCCACGGATGCAAACGGCCCGTTTGTCTCACGATACGCAACAATCGCCTTGGCCTTGGCTTCACCGACGCCGGCCAGTTCGCGCTGCAGTGTCGGGGCATCCGCACCGTTCAGATCAATTTTTTCGCCCTGCGCCTTGGCGGCAACGTCCAGCACCATCGGTGCATTGACAGCCTCAGACTTGGCCGCGGGTGCCGCGATCGCCGCGATAGAAGCGCTGGTAAGCAGTGCAAAAACCAAGGAGGAGAAATAGCCTGTACGCATAAGTGAAGCTCCATGACATCGATTGAGAAAAGCAGCTTTTCCGAAGCTGCTCCCCAAATTTAGGCGATGTGATGAAGCTGTCAAAAGTGTGTACGTTACAGGATGTGAAACAATCAGGGTTCGAGACGACGTTCCTGATAAATCCAGTCGACGATCTCGCCATC
>Ga0105856_1000473_pt1 | contig 21179 bp, 12 predicted proteins | sample OrgsoiDNA_201060_FD_89681 | JGI IMG/M metagenome (GOLD analysis project Ga0105856, IMG submission 89681) | Permafrost soil microbial communities from the Arctic, to analyse light accelerated degradation of dissolved organic matter (DOM) -... | ecosystem: Environmental > Terrestrial > Soil >...
ATGTATTGGTCAATGAAACCTGCCTGGCGATGGACACCGAAGTGTGTTCGGTGTATCTCGCTGACAATGACCGCCGTTGTTACTACCTGATGGCGACGCGAGGTTTGAAAAAACCTCGCGGGCGCACTATTGCACTGGCGTTTGACGAAGGTATTGTTGGGCTGGTGGGCCGTCTGGCCGAACCTATCAACCTCGCCGATGCGCAAAGCCACCCGAGCTTCAAATATATCCCACAGGTGAAAGAAGATCTTTTCCGATCTTTCCTCGGCGTGCCGATCATCCACCGCCGCCAGTTGCTTGGCGTCCTGGTTATCCAGCAACGCGAACATCGGCAGTTTGATGAAAGCGAAGAGTCTTTTATGGTCACGCTGGCCAACCAACTGGCCGGTATCTTATCTCAGGCTCAGCTCAACGTTCTTTATGGCCGCTTTCGCCAGACCCGCGTTAAAGCGCTTGCCGCCTCCCCAGGTGTTGCCATTGGTACCGGCTGGCAGGACAGCACACAGCCTTCTCTCGATCAGGTCTACATGGCGTCCACACTGGACACCGTGCGTGAGCGCGAACGTCTAACCCGCGCACTGGAAGATGCGGGTGCCGAGTTCCGCCGTTTCAGTAAACGCTTTAGCGCCAGCGCGCAAAAAGAAAGTGCTGCCATTTTTGACCTCTACTCGCACTTGCTCAACGATGCACGCCTCAAGCGTGAGCTCTTCTCTGAAATCGATAAAGGCTCAGTGGCGGAGTGGGCGGTCAAAAAAGTGGTCGAAGAATTTGCCGCACAGTTTGCCAGTTTGCAAGATACCTACATGCGCGAACGCGGCAGTGACCTGCGGGCGCTGGGGCAGCGACTGGTCTTCCATCTCGATGACAGCATTCAGGGCAACACCCAGTGGCCGGAACGCTTTATTCTGGTGACAGATGAGCTGACGGCGACATTACTGGCCGAGGTTCCTCAGGACCGGCTGGCGGGCGTGGTTGTGCGTGATGGTGCCTCGAACTCCCATGCTGCAATACTTGTGCGTGCGATGGGTGTGCCCACCATTATGGGGGCCGACATTCAGCCCTCGCTGCTCAATCAGCGCCAGTTGATTGTCGATGGCTATCGCGGCGAGCTGCTGATTGACCCAGAGCCGGTGCTGGTCAATGAATACAAGCGCCTGATTAGTGAAGAGATGGAGCTGAGTCAGCGCGCGGAAGATGATGTAGAAGAACCCGCGGCAATGAAAAGCGGGGAACGGGTTCAGGTGATGCTCAATGCGGGCCTGAGCGCCGATCACGAAAAACTGTTTGGCAGCCGCGTGGATGGCGTAGGCCTCTATCGCACAGAAATCCCGTTCATGCTGCAAAGCGGTTTCCCCTCGGAAGAGGAGCAGGTGGCACAGTATCAGGGGATGTTACAGCTGTTCCCGACCAAACCGGTGACGCTGCGTACGCTGGATATCGGTTCTGACAAACAGCTGCCGTATATGCCCATCAGCGAGGAGAACCCTTGCCTTGGATGGCGTGGTATTCGTATCACCCTCGACCAGCCGGAAATATTCCTGATTCAGGTCCGCGCCATGCTGCGCGCCAATGCCGCCACCGGTAACCTCGGTATTTTGCTGCCGATGATCACCAGCCTTGAAGAGATTGATGAAGCGCGTCGTCTGATCGATCGCGCCGCCCGCGAAGTACAGGAACAGCTCGGTTACGACTTACCCAAAACGCGTATCGGCGTGATGATTGAAGTTCCCTCCATGATTTTCATGCTGCCTTCACTGGCAGGTCGGGTCGATTTTCTTTCGGTAGGAACCAACGATTTAACGCAGTATCTGCTGGCGGTTGACCGTAACAACACCCGTGTTGCCGGCCTTTATGACAGCCTGCATCCCGCCATGCTGCGGGTGCTTAAACACATTCTGAGTGATGCTGAAGCGGCAGGCTTACACCTTAGCCTGTGTGGTGAAATGGCAGGCGACCCAATGGGCGCACTGCTGCTCACCGGCATGGGGTATCGCAATCTCAGTATGAACGGGCGCAGCGTGGCCCGTATTAAGTATCTGTTACGCCGAATTGATCTGGCTGACGCACAGGAACTTGCCAGCCGGGTACTTGAAGCACAGTTTACCACTGACGTTCGCCATATGACCGCAGCGTTCATGGAAAGACGTGGGTTGGGCGGTTTAATTCGCGGCGGTAAATAGAAGCGTTAAGGCATCCTTCTGCTCGTCGTCAGGTAAGTTAAACGCGCTAAGGTCAGGGTGTGAGACGTTTTTTTACAGAACTTTTCCAGCCTGCCTTGTCCGTGGTGAGTACTGCCTGTGCTATGATCCGGCCCCTGCTGACCCCTAACCGGGCGATAACAATAAACTACTTGTGGTGATAGATGAGTAACAGCTATCTGGCGTTTCCCCAGTTTGACCCGGTCATTTTCTCCATTGGACCGGTTTCCCTTCACTGGTATGGCCTGATGTATCTGGTCGGTTTTGTCTTCGCAATGTGGCTGGCTGTACGCCGCGCCAACAAGCCAGGCAGTGGCTGGAAGAAGGAAGAAGTTGAGAATCTGCTATACGCCGGATTCTTAGGTGTCTTCCTCGGTGGCCGCATCGGTTATGTACTCTTCTATAACCTGCCATTGTTCCTTGAAAATCCGCTCTATTTATTCAAAGTCTGGGATGGCGGAATGTCTTTCCACGGTGGTTTGATCGGCGTCATCGTCGTCATGCTGTGGTTTGCACGTCGTACCAAACGCACGTTCTTCCAGGTATCTGATTTCATTGCACCCTTGATCCCATTTGGGCTGGGTGCCGGCCGTTTGGGTAACTTCATCAATGGCGAATTATGGGGCCGTGTGACCACCGATGTACCTTGGGCGATGCTGTTCCCTGGCTCCCGTCAGGAAGATATCGCTATTGCTGCCGCTGATCCTAAATGGCAGCCGCTGTTGAACCAATATGGTGTCTTGCCTCGCCACCCGTCACAGTTGTATGAACTGCTGCTTGAAGGCGTTGTGCTGTTTATCATCCTCAACCTGTTCATCCGCAAGCCGCGCCCGATGGGGGCTGTTTCCGGCCTGTTCCTGATTGGCTACGGTGCTTTTCGCATCATCGTTGAACATTATCGCCAGCCGGATGCGCAGCTTGGCCTGTTTGACGGCTTCCTCAGCATGGGGCAGATCCTTTCCGTTCCAATGATTGTCATCGGTATCATCATGATGATCTGGGCATACCGCCGCCCGCAGAAACAATTGTCGTGAGGTAACATGAAACAGTATCTGGATTTAATGCAGAAAGTGCTCGATGAAGGCACACCCAAAGCTGACCGTACCGGTACGGGTACGGTATCAATTTTCGGTCATCAGATGCGTTTCAATCTGCAAGATGGCTTTCCGCTGGTCACGACCAAAAAATGTCATTTACGCTCCATTATTCATGAGCTGTTATGGTTCCTGAAAGGCGAAACTAATATCGCTTATCTGCGTGAGAACAACGTCTCTATCTGGGACGAATGGGCGGATGAAAACGGTGACCTTGGGCCGGTTTATGGCAAGCAATGGCGTGCCTGGGGCTCTGCCGACGGCAAGCAAATTGATCAGCTGAGCAATGTGCTAAACCAACTGAAACAGGACCCGAATTCCCGGCGTATTATCGTCTCTGCGTGGAATGTCGGTGAGCTGGATCAAATGGCTTTGGCGCCTTGTCATGCGTTTTTCCAGTTCTATGTGGCTGACGGCAAACTCTCATGCCAGCTGTATCAGCGTTCATGTGACATTTTCCTCGGGCTGCCTTTCAACATCGCAAGCTACGCCCTGTTGGTGCATATGATGGCCCAGCAGTGTGATCTTGAGGTCGGTGACTTCGTCTGGACCGGTGGTGATACGCATCTCTACAGCAACCACATGGATCAGACGCATTTACAACTGAGCCGTGAGCCGCGTGCTTTACCGAAATTAATCATCAAACGTAAGCCTGCTTCCCTGTTTGACTACCGCTTTGAAGACTTCGATATCGAAGGGTATGATCCGCACCCTGCGATTAAAGCCCCTGTTGCCGTTTAAGTCATACCTTCCCCGTCGGTTAAATGCCGGCGGGGTACTTCTAAGGTAAAAATCCCCCTCCCTGATCGTGCTGCATTTCTACGCTTATCCTCGTTTTTTGCCACAACTATTTCTGTCTGTTTAAGTACCTTGCGAGCCATCCCGCAAAAAATTGCCTTGCAATACAGATGTTCAGAAAAGTTCCAGAGGATTGCTGGAAAACCGTGTTTTGCCCGTTGTGGGTGAAACGAGGCTGAGTAAACTCGCCGTATGAAAACAACCTTTGAACTTAAGCAGCAGGGCATGAGCCTGATTGAAATCCTGGTCGTCATTATGCTGATGAGCATCTGCAGTCTGTGGGGATTGCACGGCTGGCAGGATTATCAGCAGGCACTTTGTCTTGAACAAAATGCGCAGAAATTGCGGATTTATCTCGTTGGTTTACAGGCTCAAGCTAACGCGTATAACCGTTCGATAATCCTATGGGCCATCGGGGGATCACAGGGATGTGTCGGCTATTCTGTACCGCCGGAAAGCTGTGCATCTTCTGCTGGTTTAGCGCGCTTTGTCGTGTCAGATCCTCACATTGAGCTCGTCGATTTCACTGAAAAAGTGATGGGTTTTTACGGTATCCGCAATGGCGCGCAAGCCGGACATATCACTTTGAGAAACTCCGCCGGAGGTATTCGGTTGGTCCTGTCAGCCAGGGGACGGATCAGGTTATGCAGTGAGGGAAAACGGATGTCAGGATTGTCGCTATGTTAGCGGAAAACGGCCGTATGCAAGGCTTTACGCTGCCCGAAATGCTGATGGCGATCAGTATTGGCAGCATGCTAATGCTCAGTGCTGCACAGCTTTATCCTTTACTGCGTCAGCGTAGCCAGAGCCTTAGCCGACACTTTCAGTTGGATCAGCTTCTGAGAGGGACCGTGTTTAATATTGAAAAGGATTTACGGCGTGCCGGATTTTGCAATGGTGAGTGCAAGGGTAAAACCGTGACTTTCGGAAACAGCGAGGGCGAGCGGAAAAATTCCTGCATTATTATTGTTTATGACCTGAATCGTAACGGCCGCTGGGACCCGCCCGGCAGCAGCGAACCAGACTACTTTGGCTACCGCTTACGTCAGGGAGGGATAGAGACGCAGCGTGGAACAGACAGTTGCACCGGCGGGAGCTGGGAAAAGCTGTTAGACCCATCTGAGGTGCAGGTGACGGAATTTAACGTTACAGAATCTGCTGCATCTGAGAGGGGGCATTTGTACTCCATCGTGCTGTCTGCACGCTGGAGCGATGCCCCCGCCATTCACAGGCAGGTCGAAAAAAAGGTGGCGGGGTATGAACAATGAAAAAGGCATTCAGGCGAGTAGGCGATCGTCAGCGGGGCAGTGCGATGATCCTGAGCATCATGATGATGATGTCTCTTGGACTTCTTGTTCTGACAACGCTCGGCCAGCATCTGTCGGGGGCTTTAAGACTCACGTCCAATGAGCACCGCTACCTTCTGGCGTGGGAGCAGGCTGAATCATCACTTAATTGGGGAATGCGGCAGTCCTGGTCTGCGTCAGCGGGCAGTGGCTGGCAATGTCAGACAAACCCCAATGAGTTGACGGGGCGTCTCAGGAGTTGCGTGCGTCCTTCACTGCGTGAAGGTGTCTTTCTGCTTAAAGGGGAGGGGGAGATCGAGCAGAGTAGGCCGGCCGTAGTGCTGTTTCAGCAAACTACGGCGACCGGGTCGTCGGATGGACACTTTATTCTGAAGGCGCTTAATCAGGGATGGCTGGATTTCTGTCCGGAATCAGATCCTGCCTATTGTGATGAAGATAACGCGGGGTAGCCGATGGAAAAGGGCTTTAGTTTGCCGGAAGCATTGATAGCCACTCTATTGCTATCCGTTTCAATCCTTGGTTTGCTGCAATACTATCAGTCGCTGACTCAGGGCTTTATACGCCAGTGGCAATTACGACAGGCGTGGACGGAGGTGCATGCTCAACTTGATGTCTACGCGGCCACAGGAAAAAATAATGCCGTCCCTTTAGCCGGTTGGGAAAGTCGGCTCACTGCCGTTGCCGGAAAAGAAGGGTGTGAAACGGCAACCGTCCGCGTTCAGACACCCTCCGGTTATATCGCACAGTCCTCCAGGTTAGTCTGTGAACGGAACTCTTCACCGGCTTTATAACGACGGTAAAGCCTGTAGCCTTTGGTTTGCATTACGATTGAAGCTGGTTAGAGTAACTCCCTGAGTTACGCAATCAGTCCTATTAATTTTGTCCTCAAGGAAGCGCTCATGTTTACGGTTTATCATTCCAATCAGTTAGATATTCTGAAAACGCTCACGACGGCGCTGATTGAGGGACGCCCGCTTGCCGACCCATTCCGTCAGGAAGTGATTCTGGTACAAAGCCCCGGTATGGCCCAATGGTTACAAATGGAGCTGGCACAGACTTTTGGCATTGCTGCCAATATTGCTTTCCCGCTGCCCGCGACCTTTATCTGGGACATGTTCACCAAAGTGCTGCCCGGTATTCCTAAAGAGAGCGCCTTCAGCAAAGACGCCATGACCTGGAAACTGATGTGGCTGCTTCCCCAGAAACTGTCTGAAGACGATTTTATCGCCTTGCGCCATTATCTTGATGATGACGAAGATAAACGTAAGATTCACCAGCTTGCTGCTCGCGTAGCCGATCTGTTCGACCAATATCTGGTTTACCGCCCTAAGTGGTTGCAGGCCTGGGAAAATGAAACCGAAATTGAAGGGCTTGATGAATCTCAACGCTGGCAGGCCTCACTTTGGCGGGCACTGTGTGCCTATACCGAAGAACTCCAGCAACCTGAATGGCACCGCGCTAACCTGTATCAGCGTTTTATTACTGAATTAGATAAAGCGAAAGAGACACCGGTTGGCTTGCCGTCCAGAGTGTTTATTTGCGGTATTTCCGCATTGCCGCCAGTCTATCTTCAGGCCCTTCAGGCTCTTGGCAAACACATCGATATTCATCTGATGTTCACCAATCCCTGTAAATACTACTGGGGTGATATTCAGAACTACGCGTTTTTAGCACGTCTGCAGAGCCGCAAGCGTCGCCACTTTCTTGAGAAATCAGAAGCCTCTCTCTTTCGGGATCCTTCACAGGCCGCTCAGCTTTTCAATGAAGAGGGCGAACAGAATATCAGTAACCCGCTTTTAGCCTCATGGGGAAAACTGGGGCGCGACCATATGTATTTATTGTCGCAAATTGATGAAATCCAGGAGGTTCAGGCCTTTGTGGATGTGGGGCATAACAACCTGCTACATGCTATCCAGCAGGACATGCTGGAGCTGGAAGATAACGCAGTGATCGGTATGACTACCGAAACGTTACTCCACAGTGATCAAAAAAGAACGTTAGTGCCAGATGACCGTTCGCTCAGTGTGCATGTTTGCCATAGCCCGCAGCGTGAAGTCGAAGTTCTGCATGACAACCTGCTGGCATTAATTGACCAACATCCGGATCTTACGCCGCGTGACATCATCGTGATGGTGGCGGATATCGACAGCTATGCGCCTTATATTCAGGCCGTATTCGGTAATGCTCCCGCAGAACGCTACCTCCCTTTCGCCCTTTCTGACCGTAAAGCGAGTCAGGCACATCCGGCTCTTCAGGCTTTTATCTCATTGCTGGACCTGCCACAGAGTCGCTTTACTGCCGAGCAGGTGCTGGGTTTGCTGGAAGTTCCGGCGCTCGCTGCCCGTTTCTCTATTGATGAAGACGGGCTTCGTCTGCTTCGCCAGTGGGTTGGAGAATCCGGTATCCGCTGGGGACTGGATGATGACAATGTACGTGAATTGTCACTGCCGGCCACCGGCCAACATACCTGGCATTTTGGCCTGACCCGTATGCTGTTAGGTTATGCCATGAACAGCCAGTCCGGTGAATGGCGGGGCGTTTTGCCCTACGATGAATCAACCGGGCTGGCAGCAGAGCTGGCTGGCCATCTGGCGGAGTTACTGATGCAGCTCAGCCAGTGGCGGATCACTTTATCGCAGCCGCGGCCGGTGACTGAATGGTTACCGCTCTGTCAGGAGTTGTTAGCCACTTTCTTCTCACCTGAGGGGGAAACGGAAGTTGCGCTGGCATTGATTGAGCAGCAGTGGCAGAAAGTACTTAGCCAGGGTGTGGCTGCGCAATATCCGGACGTTGTGCCGTTATCGATTTTGCGTGACGAGCTCTCTTCCAAACTCGATCAGGAACGTATCAGCCAGCGTTTTCTTGCCGGGCCTATTAACTTCTGTACCCTGATGCCAATGCGTTCGATTCCTTTCCGCGTAGTCTGTTTACTGGGTATGAACGATGGCATTTACCCAAGAACCTTACCACCGTTGGGTTTTGATCTGATGTCGCAAAAGGTCGAGCGTGGGGATCGCAGCCGCCGTGATGATGACCGCTACCTCTTTTTAGAAGCCCTGCTTTCTGCTCAGGACCACTTTTATATCAGCTACATCGGTCGCTCAATTCAGGATAACAGTGAGCGCTACCCTTCGGTTCTGGTGAGCGAGCTGCTGGAATATATCGGGCAGAGTTATTGCCTCGATGGAGACAGCCGTTTAGGTGCTGACGAAAGCGCTGCGCGCGTCACCAGCCACCTGCTGTGCTGGCATCCCCGTACACCTTTTGATATCGCTAACTTTGAAGTCGGTAACCAACATCAGAGCTATGCCGCTGAATGGCTGCCCGCAGCCAATTTACAGGGCGATGTGGCCATAGATTTCAATCAGCCACTGGAGCCTCTTCCCCTCACAGAAGTGACGCTCGATAACTTGTTACGCTTTTACCGTCATCCGATCAAAGCCTTCTTCCAGATGCGACTGAATGTCAGCTTTGTTCTGGAAGAGACGGAGCTTTCTGATGAAGAACCTTTCATTCTCGATAATCTCGATCGTTATCAGTTCAATTCACAACTGCTGAATACGCTGATTGAGGAGCAGGACATTGCGCAGCTATTCTCCCGCATTCGGGCCTCAGGTGGACTCCCTTATGGACCCTTCGGAGAGATCTTCTGGCAGAAGCAGCTCGACGAAATGTCGACGCTTGCAGAGCAGGTACGCAGTGAAAGAATGGAGAGCACCAGTAGAGAACTTGACCTTCTGGTGGGTGATATCCGGCTGACGGGTTGGCTGCATCAGGTGCAGGATAATGGCCTGTTACGCTGGCGGCCTGCTGCTTTGTTGGCGCGGGATGGTCTGTTGCTATGGATTGAACATCTGGTCTATTGCGCCAGCGGGGGGACAGGTGACAGCCGCATGTATGGCCGAAGTGGTACCGCCTGGCGCTATGCAGCATTATCGCCAGACGAGGCAAGGCAACATCTGGAGGATCTTATCGCGGGTTATCTGCAGGGGATGGCTGAGCCGTTAATTTTGCTTAATAAAAGTGGCTGGGCGTGGTTGTCACAATGTTTTGACCAGAGCACTGGCGCCGTGAGTCACGATGCGGAAAAACAGGAAAAAGGGCGCAGTAAATTACTGCAAACCTGGCAGGGTGATTACCGTGTTCCCGGCGAAGGGACCGATGCCTATATTCAGCGCGTCTTCCGCCAGATTGATACACAAAAGCTGGAGATTATCGTCCGCGAAGCTGAGCGCTTCCTTTTGCCTATTGCCCGGCACAATCTGGCATAGTAGAGAGATGATGCAAATTTATCTGATTGAGGGAGAGTGGCAATGTTAAAACAGCTTACCCGTGTTTGCGGGTTACTGTTGTTATCGGTCTTTTTGGTACCCGCTGCGTGGTGCGCAACTGACTGGCAGCCGTATTCACAAGCCATCAATAAGAGTCAGAACGATCCCCGTCAGTACCAAGCAATAAAATTGGCTAACGGACTGACGGTATTGTTGGTCTCAGACAGCGAGGCCAGTAAGTCGCTAGCGGCGCTGGCGATTTCTGTCGGTTCTCTGGAAGATCCAGACTCCCAACTGGGGCTGGCACACTACACCGAACATATGTTGCTGATGGGGTCCAAAAAATATCCGGAGCCTGAAAGCCTTTCTGAATTTCTCAAAAAACATGGTGGCAGCCATAATGGCAGCACTGCGTCCTATCGTACGGCGTTTTATCTTGAGGTTGAGAATGATGCACTGCAACCTGCTGTCGATCGCCTGGCAGATGCTATCGCTGAACCTATTCTTGACCCCACCAATGCCGATCGGGAACGCAATGCGGTGAATGCCGAGCTGACCATGGCGCGTTCGCGCGATGGTATGAGAATGGCGCAGGTGCGGGCAGAAACCCTTAATCCGGCGCATCCGAGTGCCCGCTATTCCGGGGGTAATCTTGATACCCTGAAAGACAAACCCAACAGTAAATTGCACGATGAGCTACTGGCGTTTTATCACCGCTATTACTCGGCCAACCTGATGGTTGCCGTCATATACAGCAATAAACCTTTGCCGGTACTGGCGCAGATGGCCTCTGATACCTTCGGTAAAATCAGTAACCATAATGCTGAAGTACCTGCGATCACAGTGCCTACCCTGACAGACGCGCAAAAAGGCGAGATCATTCATTATGTTCCGGCGCAACCACGTAAGCAGTTGCGAATTGAGTTTGCCATTGATAACAACAGCGCCGCTTTTCGCAGTAAAACAGATACCTATATCAGTTATCTGATTGGCAACCGCAGCCCAAACACGTTGTCAGACTGGCTGCAAAAAGAGGGGCTGGCTGACGGGATCAATGCAGGTGCTGACCCGATGGTTGACCGCAATCAGGGGGTCTTCAACATCTCCGTCTCGCTGACGGATAAAGGGCTGGCACAGCGCGACAAAGTTATTGCTGCAGTCTTCAGCTACTTGGCAGAAATACGCCGGCAGGGTATTAAGCAGGATTATTTTGATGAAATTGCACATGTTATGGCGCTGGATTACCGCTATCCGGCCCTGACTCGCGATATGGATTATGTTGAATGGCTGGTGGATACCATGCTGCGTGTCCCTGTTGAGCATGTCCTTGATTCACCTTACCTCACCGACCAGTTTAATCCGGCCGCTATCGGCTCACGCCTTGATGAGCTGACTCCACAAAATGCACGTTTTTGGTATATCGGGCCTGACGAACCACACAACAAAGTTGCCTATTTCGTGAATGCTCAGTATCAGGTTGATAAAGTGCCAGCTGAAAAATTTGAACAGTGGAAAGCCGATGAGCAACAGATCACCCTGACTCTACCTGCGTTGAATCCCTATATTCCGGACTCGCTGGCGCTGGTAAATAAGGGCAGTACGGCGACCAAACCCGAACTGATCGTAGAGAAAAAGGGGCTGCGGGTCTTTTACATGCCAAGCCGTTATTTCTCCGCTGAACCTAAAGCGAATGTCACTGTGTCATTCAGGAATACCGGGGCCCTCGATAGCGCTAAAAATCAGGTGTTATACGGATTGACGGATTATCTGACCGGGGTGGCATTTGATGAACTGAGCTATCAGGCTTCCATCGGCGGAATAAGCTTTGCCACCTCTCCTGATAATGGTTTGCAGTTCACTGCCAGCGGTTTTACCGAACGCCTGCCGGTATTACTGAGCAAGCTGGTAGACAGTTATCCTGACTTCCTGCCGACGCAGGAACAGCTGAATCAGGCGAAGTCATGGTATCTCGAGCGCCTTGCTTCTGCGGATAAAGGCAAAGCCTTTGAGCTAGCATTGCAACCCGTGCAATTGGTTTCACGTCTGCCTTATACCGAACGGGAAGAACGCGAAAAACTGGTCGCCGGTATCACACTGGAGCAGGTCAATGCCTACCGTGAAAGCCTGATCCACCATGCTGCCGTAGAGATTATGGTCGTCGGGAATATGACGTCGCCTCAGGTTAAGACCATGTCTGAAGAGATCGTGAGTAAAATCGGTGCTCACGGTTCTCAGTGGTGGCGCGGTAGTCAGGTGGAAGTCAGGCATCCGCAAAAGGTTAATATCCAGCGTCAGGGTAGCAGCACGGATTGCGCGCTGGCCGCTGTTTATGTGCCGACGGGCTACGATGAAATCCAGAGCATGGCTTACAGTTCACTGCTCGGTCAGATCATTCAGCCCTGGTTTTACAGCCAGCTGCGCACTCAGGAGCAATTGGGTTATGCCGTGTTTGCATTCCCGATCCCAGTCGGTAAGCAGTGGGGTATAGGCTTCCTGCTCCAAAGCAACAGTAAGCAACCGGATTATCTCTATCAGCGCTATCTGGCGTTTTATCCTCAGGCGGAGAAACGTCTGCGTGAAATGAAAAATGATGAGTTCGCCCAGTACAAACAAGGGCTGATGAACGAGATGCAGCAGCGGCCACAAACATTGGACGAAGAGTCAGACCGTTTTGCCAATGATTTCAGCCGGGGTGAGAACCACTTCGGGACGCGTGACAAAGTGATCGCGGTCATTAGCGGACTGACGCAAACCCAGCTGGCAGATTACTTCCATAAGGGCGTGATCAAAATGCAGGGGCTGGCAATGTTGTCTCAGGTATCCGGTAACGACGGTAAGCCTGCGGCCTATGCCGCCCCTGCGGATTTCAAAACCTATGCCGACACCTCTACATTGCAAAAAACACTTCCCCATCGGGTGAGTCAATAATGGCAGATATTATTGCGCAGAAACTTGAGCCTCTGACGCTCCCTTTAACCGGTGCCAGACTGATTGAGGCTTCAGCAGGAACAGGAAAAACGTTCACACTGGCGGTGCTTTATTTACGTCTGTTGCTCGGTCTGGGTAAAGAGGCAGCTTTCCCCCGCAGCCTCACGGTGGAAGAAATCCTGGTCGTGACCTTCACCGAGGCGGCCACCGAAGAGTTACGCGGGCGCATCCGCAGCAATATTCATGAGCTACGGCTGGCGTGTGTACGTGGGCAAAGCGATAATCCAATGATGTCGGCGCTGATGGCACAAATTGATGACTTGGCTTTCGCAGCACAAACCTTGCTGGCTGCAGAAAGGCAAATGGACGAAGCTGCGATTTATACCATTCACGGTTTTTGCCAGCGGATGCTGACCCATAACGCCTTTGAGTCAGGGATCCTGTTTGAACAAACGTTGGTACAGGATGAGTTACCGCTTCGTCGTCAGGCCTGCGCGGACTTTTGGCGTCGTCATTGTTATCCGTTGCCGCTGGATATTGCGCGGGCTATTTCGCAGGAGTGGAGCGGGCCGGAAGCCTTGTTAAGCGATCTCGCGCCTTATCTACACGGTGAAATGCCGATGCTACGTCAGCCTCCTGCTGATGATGAAACGATTGAGAGCCGGCATCAGCAGATCATCAGTCGCATTGATGGTATCAAGAATCAGTGGTGTGCCGCCGCGGCCGAACTGGGTGCCATTATCGCCGGCTCGGGGGTCGATAAGCGCAGTTACAGCACACGCTTTTTACCGGTGTGGCTTGAAACGGTCGGGCAATGGGCCGTGCAGGAAACAGAAGATTACAGCCTGCCAAAAGAGCTGGAACGTTTCCGGCAGTCAGTATTGTTTGAAAAAACGAAAAAAGGGAATCCGCCAGCACATCCGGTCTTTGATGCCGTCGATGCAATCTATGCTGAGCCGCTGACTTTACGCGACCTGATTGTCGCCCGCGCCTTGAGCGAGATACGATTTACCATCCAGAAAGAGAAGCGTCAGCGCGCGGAGCTGGGTTTCGACGATCTCCTCAGCCGTCTCGACGGCGCGTTACATCAGCCGGGCGGAGAGCTGTTGGCGCAGGCGATTCGCATCCGTTACCCGCTGGCGATGATTGATGAGTTTCAGGATACGGACCCTCAGCAATACCGGATATTCCAGCGTCTTTATGTTAATCAGCCGCAGTGCGGATTGTTGCTGATTGGGGACCCAAAACAGGCGATTTATGCATTCCGTGGTGCGGATATTTTTACCTATATGCGTGCCCGCTCTGAAGTTAGTGCCCACTATACAATGGACACCAACTGGCGCTCGTCCTTCAGTATGGTCCAGGGCGTCAACCACCTGTTTTCTCAGGTGGCATCACCTTTTCTCTTTTCCCAAATCCCCTTTATTCACGTTGTGCCCGCGCCTAAAAATGCTGAACTGGCCTTTGAATTTTCCGGCGTTAAGCAACCTGCATTACATTTCTGGCTGCAGCCGGGGGAAGGCATCGGAGTCAGCGATCACCAACAATTGATGGCACGTCAATGTGCCGCGCAGATCCGTGACTGGCTGACTGCAGGGCAGCAACAACAAGCATGGCTGGTGAATGCCAAAGGGCGTCAGCCGGTAGAGGCATCAGATATCACGGTTCTGGTCCGCAGCCGTGCTGAAGCAGCGTTGATACGGGATGCTTTAAGTGGCCTGAATATTCCCTCGGTCTACCTTTCAAATCGCGACAGCGTGTTTGATACCGCAGAAGCGAAAGATATTTTGTGGATCCTGCAAGCCGTTCTGGCGCCTGAGCATGAACGTACATTGCGCAGTGCCATGGCTACCGGCGTGATTGGGCTGGATGCCCTTACGCTTGACCGGTTAAGTAACGATGAACGAGCCTGGGATGCGCTGGTCGATGAGTTCGATGGCTACCGGCAGCGCTGGATGCGTCGTGGAGTTTTGCCGATGCTCAAGTCATTAATCAGCCACCGACATCTGGCAGAGAATCTGCTGGCCATGGCTGGTGGAGAGCGGCGTCTGACGGATTTGCTGCATCTGGGGGAATTGTTACAGGAAGCCGCAGTTCAGCTCGATAGTGAGCACGCACTGGTACGCTGGGTAGCGCAGCAGATATCGGCCCCTGACCGGCAATCACAGAGCCAACAGCTGCGTCTGGAGAGCGACCGGCATCTGGTTCAGGTGGTGACGATTCATAAATCCAAAGGGCTGGAATATCCGCTGGTTTGGCTGCCTTTCATCAGTAACTTCCGCCAGCAACAGCAGGGGCTGTATCACGACCGTGATACGTTTTCCGCTATGCTCGATCTCAACAGTGATGAGCAGAGCCAGACACTGGCCGAAGAGGAGCGTTTGGCAGAAGATCTCCGTCTGCTGTACGTTGCGCTGACCCGTTCTGTTTACCACTGTAGTGTGGGAATTGCCCCGCTGATTCAGGGCTCGCGAAAAAAACAGGGCAATACCGATTTGCACCTCGGCGCATTGGGCTATCTGGTACAACAGTCTCAGGCGGCCGATTCGCAGGGGCTGAGCGAGTATTTATCAGCGTTACGATGTGATGACGTGGTGTTTTCCGTCATTGAGTCCCCTGAACAAACACCATGGATCCCCCCTGCTGATATAAGCATAACGCTCTCGGCACGACAGGTTGAGCGAAAGATTCAGGACAACTGGCGGGTAACCAGTTACTCCGGCCTGCAACAGCACGGTACGGCACTGGCGCAGGATTTACTTCCACGACTTGATGTCGAAGCGGCGGGTGAACAGCAACCTGCTGCTGAGCCGCAGATGAGTGCGCACACTTTCCCCCGGGGAGCCTCACCCGGTACTTTCCTGCACAGTATTTTTGAAGAAATTGCTTTCGACCAGCCGGTTGACGATGAGTGGCTGATTGAGAAACTGAGTGCCCAGGGGCTGGATCTGGCATGGCTGCCGGTGCTGAAAACCTGGATTGATACTATTTTGCACACCCCTCTCGGTGAACCGGCGCTGACACTTAGTGCACTGGACGGTGAGAAATTGCAGTCAGAGCTGCAGTTTTACCTGCCAATCGATGGGCTGTTGCAGGCTCCTCAGCTGGATGCGGTGGTAAAACGTTACGATAGCCTCTCTGCGCTCTGCCCGCCGCTCAATTTCCAGCAAGTTAAGGGGATGCTGAAAGGGTTTATCGATCTGGTTTTTTATTGGAACGGACGCTACTACCTGCTCGACTACAAATCTAACTGGCTGGGCGAAGACAGTAGCGCTTATACCGAATCAGCCATGGAAAATGCCATGGCCGAACATCGTTATGATTTGCAGTATCAGCTCTACACGCTGGCTCTGCACCGCTATTTACGCCACCGCGTTACGGACTATGACTATCAGCAGCATTTTGGCGGCATTATTTATCTTTTCCTGCGCGGTATGAATACAGATTATCCGGGTAATGGCGTCTTTCGCCGCCGCCCTTCAGAGGCGTTCGTTGACACCCTGGACCTCTTATTTAAAGGAGAGACGGTCGCGGATGAAACGATGGCGGATAATGTACGGCCAGTGGAGGACGGCTTATGAACCTCTTATTTGAGCAAGCGCAGAGTTGCGGCGCATTAAGGCCATTGGACGTTCAGTTCGCCCGCGTGATTGCGGTGGAGAGTGTTTCAGAAAACGAACAGGCGGCCATTATGCTTGCCGCCGCCTGTCTGAGCGCTGAGGCGGGTAGCGGGCACGTATGTCTTCATCTTGATCAACTTCAGCCCGATACGTTGTTTGATGGCCGTTTTCCGGCGCTGGCCAGCGCTCTGTGGCATTCGGCAGGTGCAGCGGATACCCAACAGTGGGTGGCATTGCTGCACCAGCACCCTGCGGTCAGCAACGGAGCCACTCCGACACCACTGGTTTTACAGGAGAATCGCCTCTATCTGCAACGCATGTGGCAAAGTGAAGGGCAGGTAGCGGCTTTCTTCAATACGCAGGAAGTAGCGGGTTCATCGCTTAGTGTTGATGAACCAAGACTCCGGGATATTCTGAATGCCTTGTTTGGTGAAGTGACTCCCAGCAGTGATATAGACTGGCAAAAGGTTGCGGCGGCAGTGGCGGCCACCCGTCGTATCTCCGTGATTTCAGGAGGACCTGGCACGGGAAAAACCACGACGGTGGCCAAATTGCTTGCGGCGCTGGTTCAGCTTTATCCCGAACAAAAACTACGTATTCAGCTGGCAGCCCCGACAGGGAAAGCGGCCGCACGTTTGACGGATTCGCTCGGGCAGGCCAGTCTGCGGCTTCCACTCAGTGCGGCAGAACGTGAGATTTTCCCGGCTGAAGCCTCGACGCTACACCGCCTGCTTGGCGCTCAGCCCGGCAGCCAGCGTATGCGTTATCATCGCGGCAACCCGCTGCATCTCGACGTGCTGGTGGTCGATGAAGCCTCAATGGTCGATTTGCCGATGATGGCCCGTCTGATTGAAGCACTGCCAGAGCAGGCGCGGGTGATATTTCTTGGTGACCGCGATCAGCTGGCGTCCGTTGAGGCCGGTGCCGTGCTGGGCGATATTTGCCGTTTTGCTGAACAGGGTTACAGCCCCGAACGCGCCACGCAACTGAGTTATCTTACGGGGTGTCCGCTGGAACCGACGCAGGCACCGGGCGCAGCCAGTGTGCGTGACAGCCTGTGTCTTTTGCGGCGTAGCTATCGCTTCGATGCGGGATCAGGTATCGGGTTGCTTGCCTCGGCAGTGAATGCCGGGAACAGTGCAGCCGCGGCAGAGGTTCTTGGAAGCGGTTTGCCCGATGTGACGGGGTATCCTCTCAACGAAACGGAAGATTTTCAGCCTTTGCTCGATGCCTGCATCAGCGGGTATACGCCTTATTTACAGGCCGTGGCGAAGGGGGATCCAGCAGACCATATTCTGGCGGCCTTTGGGCGTTTTCAGGTGCTCTGCGCGTTGCGGGAAGGGCCTTTTGGTGTGAAGGGGCTGAACGAGCGCATTGAACAGCGGCTAAACCGTAAAGGGCTGATTCGCCGGCCAGCGGCGCTGGCGGGTAAATGGTACGCGGGGCGTCCGGTGATGATCAGCCGTAACGACAGCGCACTGGGATTGTTCAATGGTGATATCGGTATTGCCTTGCAGGACGCAGAGGGTGAGCTAAGGGTCTGGTTCCAGCTACCTGGCGGCGAGGTAAAATCGGTACAGCCAAGCCGCTTACCGGCGCATGAAACTGCTTATGCCATGACGGTGCATAAATCTCAGGGTTCCGAGTTCGAGCACACGCTGTTTGTCCTGCCTAACCATTTCCTACCTGTGCTGACCCGTGAACTGGTTTACACCGCCATTACCCGTGCAAAGGCGAAACTCTCGCTTTATGCCAGTGAGAAAGTATTCGGCATCGCCACCCGCACGCGGACTCAGCGGCGCAGCGGACTGGCGCAAAGGTTAAGCGGTCAGAAATAATCATCAATAAGATGACGGGCAAAATAAAACGGGACGCCATCATGTGAATGAAAGCGTCCCGTTATTGTTTAGAGTTCGAAACTTAGCGGTTCAGAGTTCCGTCAGCAGAATTTTGGAACGGCGCTGATAGTTATACATTTCCTGTTTCTGAATCGGCAGAACGTCAACTTCGGCCGGTTTGAACCCGCGCTCCTGGAACCAGTGAATGCTGCGCGTAGTCAGCACGAACAGGCGATCCAGCCCCATCTGCTTGGCCTGACTGGCAACGCGTTTTAGCAACATTTCACCCCGTGACGAGCTGCGATAATCTGGATGAACCGCCACGCAGGCCATTTCACCAATGCGCTCTTCGGGGAACGGATAGAGCGCCGCGCAGGCGATGGTCAGATTGTCTCGTTCAATAATTGTAAACTTGTCGATCTCCATCTCCAACTGCTCACGCGAGCGGCGAACCAGAATGCCCTGCTGCTCGAGAGGGCGGATCAGTTCGAGTATGCCACCGATGTCATTAATGGTGGCGCGGCGTACCTGCTCGGCGCTCTCCATCACGATCTGTGTACCGATGCCGTCACGGGAAAACAGCTCCTGAACCAGTGCGCCATCTTCCTGATAGCTGATGAGGTGGCTGCGGCGTACCCCACTGCGGCAGGCTTTGACGGCACCGCGCAGAAAACGCACGGTACCGGATTGATAGTCACCACTGGCTTCCATGGTTTCGATACGCACCTGAGCATCATTGGGGAACAGTTCAGAGATGATCTTATCGTCTTCATCAATCACGCCCTGCGACGAGCAGAAGCCGATCATTTTTTCCGCTTTCAGCTTAATCGCCAGCTGTGTGGCGACCTCTTCGGAGGTGAGGTTGAAGCTCTCGCCGGTGACGGATACCGCAACCGGGCCCAACAATACGATGGCGTTACTGTCGAGCTGGCGGTGAATGGCTTCTTCATCAATACGGCGAATTCGGCCGGTGTGGCAGTAATCGATACCATCATCGACACCAAGAGGCTGAGCAATGATAAAGTTGCCGCTGACCACATTAATGTGAGCGCCCTGAAGTGGCGTATTATTCAGGCTCATCGACAGGCGGGCAGTGATATCAAGCTGCAACAGACCGGCAGCTTGCTTCACCAGTTCCAGAGTGCGGGCATCGGTGACGCGAGTGTTTTTATGGTAGAGGGGCTCATAATTATGCTCCGCCAGATTTTCATCGATTTGCGGACGGGCGCCATAAACCACGACCAGGCGAATCCCCAGGCTATGCAGCAGGCCGATATCGTTGACGATATTAGTAAAGTTCTCATGTTCAATGGCTTCACCGCCCAGCATGACAACAAACGTTTTGCCACGGTGCGCATTGATATAGGGAACGGAGTGGCGAAACCCCTGGACCAGTTCAGTACTACGTTCCTTCACGGCAAAACCTCTTTTGAATTTTTATTCGTAATTTCTGTATTTTTATTCTTTTATGTCGGTGTGGCAAGTAAGAAATCTCTGTTTTTGTTCTCACTCCTTCAACCCCTCCTCTACAGCACTAAAAAATCCTCCGCCGGTTTATGAATGACATGAAGGGATCGATTGGTTAGAATTTTCTGATTGAGCCTGAAAAAGGCCATTTCCCAATTTTATAAACTCTGTTTTGAGCTCTGCTTTGAGCCTTTATATTTTATCTCTGAGACTGCATGACTGACGAAAATCACAATCTTGGCCGAAGACGGCTTTTACAAAGCGCGGCCGCCACATGGATGTTAAGCGTCAGCCGGGTCGGTTTCGCCGCCAGCTCGCAAATCGTGGCAGTGCGCGTGTGGCCCGCTTCTTCCTATACCCGCCTTACGCTGGAATCCAGCACGCCATTGAAATACAAGCAGTTCCTTCTCACAAACCCTCATCGCGTCGTGATTGATATCGATGGAGTCCATCTTAATAGCGTACTCAAAGGGTTAGGACAGCAGATCCAGCATAATGATCCCTTTATTAAGCAGGTGAGAGTGGGGCAGTTTGACCAGAAAACCGTTCGTCTGGTAATGGAGCTCAAACAGCCGATTAATCCGCATGTGTTCACACTCAAACCGGTCGCCGGCATTCATAACCGGTTGGTGGTCGATCTCTATCCGGCGCAAGGGGCGGCGAGTACGGATGATGATCCGTTGCTGGCACTGCTGGAGGATTACAATAAAGGTGATGTGGCCCGCACGTTGCCGCCGGAAACGGCCAAAGACGGTAAGGCCGGGCGCGAAAGACCGCTGGTGATCATGCTTGATCCGGGGCATGGCGGAGAAGATCCGGGCGCGATTGGTAAATATAAGACCCGCGAAAAAGACATCGTGTTGCAAATTGCCCGTAAATTGCAAAAACTCATTCAGCGCGAGCCGAATATGAAAGTGCATATGACGCGCAACGAAGATGTGTTTATTCCGTTGAAAGTGCGGGTGGCCAAAGCACGGAAATTGCATGCGGATCTGTTTATTTCTATCCATGCGGATGCTTTTACCAGCCGCGCCGCGCGGGGATCTTCAGTGTTTGCCCTCTCAACCAAAGGCGCGACCAGCTCCGCAGCACGGTTTTTAGCGCAAACTCAGAATGAATCTGACCAGATTGGCGGCGTCGGTAAAAGCGGGGACCGTTATCTCGACCACACGATGTTTGATCTGGTGCAGACCGCGACCATCAACGACAGTCTCAAATTTGGTAAAGAAGTACTGTCACGCATGAGCAAGATAAATCACCTGCATAAAAACAAAGTGGATCAGGCCGGGTTTGCTGTGCTGAAAGCACCGGATATTCCGTCTATTCTTGTCGAGACAGCGTTCATCAGTAATGTAGAAGAGGAGCGCAAGCTGAAAACCAGTCACTTTCAGCAGAAAGTGGCCGAGTCGATACTGGCAGGGATTAAGGCCTATTTCGCTCAGGGTGGAATGTCAGCAAGAGGGTAATGAAGAGACGAGAGCCGGTTCCCAAAATGGGGGCTGGCCTTTAGAAACACAATTTTGCAGACCCTGGAAACAAAAAAACACCCGTTAAGGTGTCTGATGTGCTTTTACCGCTTGTTTGTAGTTGGTTGCGGGGGCCGGATTTGAACCGACGACCTTCGGGTTATGAGCCCGACGAGCTACCAGGCTGCTCCA
>Ga0105856_1000479_pt1 | contig 20989 bp, 18 predicted proteins | sample OrgsoiDNA_201060_FD_89681 | JGI IMG/M metagenome (GOLD analysis project Ga0105856, IMG submission 89681) | Permafrost soil microbial communities from the Arctic, to analyse light accelerated degradation of dissolved organic matter (DOM) -... | ecosystem: Environmental > Terrestrial > Soil >...
AGGCCCTGCCAGCTACATCCCGGCACACACGACGCCTGCTGCGGCTGCTTCCTTCCGGACCTGACCGAGTTAACAAGTTAGTGTTGCGGGAGAACCAACAGGGCCCCCATTGTCGTTGTTGACTCCGCGTCTCTGCACAAGAGAATCGAAGCGGTGGGCATTATCAGGGATGGCCGGTGCAATTGCAAGTCAACCGCCGACGACCGTTGTTTTCTTATACAACGCGAGGTGTGACGGACTTTATCGCCCCTCGTTTTCCGGCATAATGGCGGTGAATACGTAAAGGAGCCAACCATGTCGGAGACAGATAATTTTCGCCAGCGGGTCATCCAGATCATCGCCGCCATTCCGACCGGACAGGTCACCACCTACGGCCATATCGCTCAGCTGGCAGGTTCACCGCGCGCCGCCAGACAGGTCGGCGGGGTTTTGCGCAAACTACCTGAGGGCAGTACTTTGCCGTGGCATCGCGTGATTAACCGCCACGGTGAGATTTCCCAGCAAGGGGAAGATTTCAAACGTCAACGTCAGGCGTTACTGGCCGAAGGTATTATGTTTGAGGACGGTAAAATCGACCTGAAGAAATATGGCTGGAAGTGGTGATAACCCCATAAAAAAACACCGCCTTGGCGGTGTTTTTACTCTCATCCATCAACGCCGTATTAATACAGCGGTTGAGTCGGTGCCGGATTGACCGGAGCCGGAGCGGGTGCACCCGGAGGCGCTTCGAGGCCCGGCTGGTTAGGATTACTTTCTGGCCCTAACGAGGAGGGTTTGGTGGTCACAGGAACCGAGGCAACAGGGACTAACTGCAAGTCGGCACGGGTGCCTTGTCCACGATTAACCACTTCTTTAATGGAATCAGTGATGAACACCATCTGACCGTTTACCGTCACTGCCGCACTTAAGATAACTCGGGCATTAGGCTGAATGTCCTGCGGGTTATACGGCAAGATAAAGGTAAAGGGTGCCTGTTTACCGCCGGTGCGTGCCACTTTCTGCGCAATAACGCGCGATGGCGCATCGGCTAACGAGGCATCAGACAACGTCACGGTCAGAACGGCATCAGGCGGTAGCGCAATGCGTTGAGCGATATTTACCGTACCCGACACATTGGGTCCGGTGATCGCAGGTCCTGACGGACTTGCCGACGTGTTGGCGGGTGCTTCTTGTGCTGGTGTCGTGTGTTGCGAAGCGCAACCTGCCAGTGAGAGAGACAGCGCGGTTCCACCTACAATCTGCCAAAGTTTCATTGATCGTTCTCCTTTTTATTATTCGCTTGTCGACAAGCTCTAATAAACGCCGACGATGAGTAGTGTCTTTAACCACCCTACGCATCAATCATGGCACAAAAATCTGATATTTTCCTGCGGGCAGCCAATATTGCCCTTCTGAGGGAGGCATTTATCTACTATTATGAAGGAGATAACGCGCTGTCCCTTTCGCGTTAAGGCGTTTTATCAGAGTTTTCCGATGCTGCGAAAGACCCACTTTCATGAGGCCACCTATGAGTCAGGCACTGCAAAAATTACTGGATCTGCTGGATCTGGAAAAAATCGAAGAAGGACTGTTTCGTGGTCAAAGTGAAGATCTGGGCTTACGTCAGGTCTTTGGGGGACAAGTTGTCGGGCAAGCCCTGTATGCAGCCAAACAGACGGTGCCAAGCGATCGCGGCATTCACTCCTTCCACAGCTATTTTTTACGTCCTGGTGACAGCGCTAAACCGATCATTTATGACGTAGAAATCCTGCGCGATGGCAACAGTTTCAGCGCCCGTCGGGTCAAAGCGGTGCAACATGGTAAACCCATTTTCTACATGACGGCCTCGTTCCAGAGTCATGAAGAAGGGTTTGAGCATCAAAACACCATGCCTGACGTCCCACCGCCGGAGTCTCTGATTTCTGAATCGGATATCGCCAAAAATCTGGCACACCTTATTCCGGAAAAAGTGCGCGATAAATTCATCGGCCAGAAGCCTATCGAAATGCGCCCAGTGAAATTCCACAACCCGCTCAAAGGCAGTAAAGAGGAGCCGAACCGTGCGGTGTGGTTCCGCGCTAACGGGGAGATGCCGGATGATCTGCGTATTCATCAATATTTGCTTGGCTACGCCTCGGATTTCAATTTCTTGCCAACGGCCCTTCAGCCTCACGGCGTGGGTTTCCTCGAGCCAGGAATGCAAGTCGCGACCATTGATCACTCGATGTGGTTCCATCGTCCGTTCCGCATGGACGATTGGTTGCTGTACGTGGTGGAAAGCACATCAGCATCCGGTGCGCGTGGTTTTGTGCGCGGCCAGTTCTATACCCGTGATGGCATTTTAGTGGCGTCAACGGTGCAAGAAGGCGTGATCCGCCAGCGCGAACCGCAATAACGTTCGCCTATTTCACCGAAAAAATCCCAAAGAAAAGGGGCGATATTCTTATCGCCCCTTTTGCTATTCATCATTATCCGTTGCGTCTTTCTTAATGCTGGCGGATAAGCTGTGTTGCTTTTTTTTATCACGTCTCTGTTAATCAGAGCTTAGCGCACTTACTCTCTTTGAAATCTCACGCTCAACCTTATTGGTTGTACGCATTTTCGCCGTGGCTGTTCACGTCCAGGCCTTCGCGCTCTTGTTCTTCAGGAACACGCAGGCCAACCAGCACGTCTGCCACTTTGTAAGCGATGAAGGCCACAACACCAGACCAAACCAGTGTCACGCCGACGCTCAACAACTGAATCAGCACTTGGTGACCCATGGTCACGCCTTCTGCGTAGCCTACGCCGCCCAGAGAGCTGGAAGAGAACACGCCAGTCAGAATACAACCAACGATACCGCACACGCCGTGCACTCCGAAGACGTCACAGGTGTCGTCCACGTTAAGCCATTTCTTCAGGGTCACTACGCCCCACAGACCCGCTACACCGCCAACCAAACCGATGATCAGCGCCCCGCCAACACCAACGGTACCGCACGCTGGGGTGATAGCCACCAGACCGGCGATAGCGCCTGAGCTTGCGCCCAGCAGTGAAGGCTTACCACGAACCATCCACTCAACGAAGGTCCAGGAGAGGATTGCACCTGCCGTCGCCATCACGGTGTTGAGGAAAGCCAACGCGGCGATAGAACTCGCTGCGCTCGCTGAACCGGCGTTGAAACCGAACCAGCCGACATACAGGATTGACGCACCGGTGAACACCATCGGCAGGTTATGAGGTTTGAAAGCTTCTTTACCGAAACCAGCACGTTTACCCACCATGTACGCGCCTACGAGACCGGCAACGGCGGCGTTAATGTGTACAACCGTACCGCCCGCGAAGTCCAGCGCGCCATCAGCCGCCAGGAATCCGCCCGCCCACACCATGTGCGCGATAGGCAGGTAAGAGAAGGTCAGCCAAATCACGGTGAAAATCAGGATCGCAGAGAAACGAACACGTTCAGCCAAACCACCGACTACCAGCGCCACGGTGATACAGGCGAAGGAACATTGGAACGCCACATGAATCAGTTGCGAGAAAGTCCCGGTGACGGAATCAAGACCGATACCTTTAAGCATCGCATTGCTGAAACCACCGAACACGGCATTGCCTTCGCTAAACGCCACGCTGTAGCCATAAAGCATCCACAGCACGCACACCAGTGCGAAGGTGACGATGACCTGAGTCAGCATCGACAACACGTTTTTCGAGCGCAGTAAGCCGCCGTAAAACAGCGCCACACCCGGCACGGTCATGAATAAGACCAGCGCGGTACAAATCATCATGAACGCGTTATCAGCGCCGTTAGCTACCGCGGGTGCAGCCGCCATAGCAATGGATGGCAACATGGCTACTGCACCAAGTCCCATTATCGTTAGAAGTTTTTTCATTATTAACCCACCCCGTTTCTCAAAAGCTGCTGTTCTAAAATAATGTTCTAAAGTAATGAGACTAAATTACAGTGCTGCTTCGTCGGTTTCGCCGGTACGAATGCGAATAACGCGTTGCAATTCAGCAACAAAAATTTTGCCATCGCCGATCTTGCCGGTGTAGGCCGCTTTGCTTATTACGTCGATAACTTCATCTAACTGGTCATCAGCAATCGCAATATCGATTTTTACTTTTGGCAGGAAGTTCACACTGTACTCCGCGCCGCGGTACAACTCCGCGTGTCCCTTCTGACGACCAAAACCTTTAACTTCGGTCACGGTCAGCCCTTGAATTCCTACCGCCGACAATGCTTCACGCACGTCTTCCAGCTTGAAAGGTTTGATCACCACAGTAACCAGTTTCATTATGTCATTCCTCGAATTAAGAGCTTGTCGCGAGAGACTCGCGCCCGATACGAATTTGATTAAAGCAAAGGCTGTGCCAAATTTGATTTCACTGCGCGATTACTGGGTTAAGCGCACAATAGCGCCCTTTGTGGAAGCGGGGTGGTGGCAATATCATGACGATGGTGCAAAAAGCTCGGCGCAGTTCGCACTATAAAAGTGCGCGAAGCCATTTTTCAGTGCAGCCTGCTTTTTTGCCGCAAAGAGGATGCATGATGATGGTGCGTTGAGAGGATAAAGGGCGTAAAGCAGCAGGAGGAAAATAGACCAACGCCGCGTTTAACACGGCGTTGGTGAGGGGATTAGACGTTCTCAGAAACTGGGTGTTCGTGTTGGCTGGAGGCCAGTTCCTCGCCCACCAATTGCAGTTGATACATCTGATAATAACGGCCTTTTTCGGCCAGAAGCTGGAAGTGACTCCCCTGCTCGACCGACTGACCGCGATGAAGAACCAAGATGTTATCGGCATCCACAATGGTCGACAAACGGTGGGCAATCACTACCAGCGTGGTCTGCTGGCGAATCGCCCGAAGCGCACGCTGGATGGCCTGTTCGGTGCCGGAGTCGATGTTAGCCGTTGCCTCGTCAAGGATCAGAATTTCTGGCGCTTGCACCAGAACGCGCGCCATCGCCAATAACTGCTTCTGTCCCACCGACAGATTATTGCCCTGTTCGCCCAATCGGGTATAAATCCCGTCAGGCATGGCGCGAACCAGTGGCGCGAGCTGGACAATCTCCAACGCGTGCCAAACCTGCTCCTCATCAATATCACGGCCCAACGTCACGTTAGCAAACACCGATTCAGCCAGTACCACCGGATCTTGCTGAACCATGGCAATGCCTTTACGCAGACTGGTGTGCGACAGCTCGGAGATTAAACGCCCGTCAACGCGGATTTCACCGTGAGTGATCGGGTAATAGCCCATCAGCAAATTCGCCAGCGTACTTTTGCCACTGCCGGTATGTCCCACCAGCGCCACAAAACCTCGCGAAGGCACTTGCAGGGAGATATTCTCCAGCACCCATTTGTCCGGACGGTAGGCGAAACTTAGGTCGCGGATATCAATCTCGCCGCTGCTCAACGGTTTAACATCCTCGCCATACTGCTGTTGCGCGCGATCCATCAGATCAAAGATTCGCTCGCCGGCCACCACCGCCTGTTGGTAAATCGATTGTTGCGACGTCAGCGCGATCAAGGGTTCGTTCAAACGCCCCAAATAGTTGATGAAGGCATACAGCACCCCCACACCAATGGAGCCTTCGGCACTGAATCCGAACAGCAATAACAGTCCGCACAAAATCAGCGATGCAAATAGACTCAGCAACGGACGCAGCAGAAAACCTTCCAGCTTTAGCGTTTGCATCCGCGCAAAATAGTGCGACTGGCTGGCCTTCGCCAGACGTTCACCAAAACGCTTTTGCTGACGGAATTGCTGGATCACACCCATACCATTGATGACTTCGTTGAAGCCGTCATTGATATCCGCCAGATAACTGCGCACGCGGCGCACAATCGGCGTGCTGTAAACCTGATAAATCGCCATCACGATAAACACGGCGGGGAAGATGCAGGCAGCAATCGTCGCCAGACGCCAGTCGAGGCTAAACATGGCGATCAGCATTGCGCCAATCAGCGCCACGCTGCGAAGTACGGTAGACACCACGGTGACATAAAGGTCACGGATCACTTCGGTGTCGTTGGTCACACGTGAAATCAGCTGACCCACCGGTTGGGTATCGAATGCGCTGAGGGGCTGGCGCAATGCCGCATCCATCACGTCCGTTCGCAAACGCTGTACCACGCCGACGGCGGCGCGGTTAAACAGTAACGCCTGATAATAGTGCAATCCGGCGGCTAAAAATTGCAGCAGGATAAAGGTTATCGCCAGCAAACTGACCATGCCCAGCGGTAACTCCCCTTTCGCCACATAGCGGTCAATAAAGAAGCTGATAAGAATAGGGCCCAGTACTTCTGCCGCAGCCGCCACCCACAGCATGACAACGGCAATAGAGATCGGTTTGCTGTAAGGCTTGCCGTAACTCAGCAATCTTTTCAGCGTTGGCCAGCTTTTCTGAATTTTAATCATGTTTTATTTCAACCAAACTCGGTAATTCTTCTTCAACCGGCGCATCATCCAGTGCCGCTTCCAACTGCTGATAGCGGTACATATCGCGATACCAGCCAGATTGTGATGACAGTTTTTCGTGGTCCCCGCGTTGCGCCACGGTGCCGCTGTTAAACACCAGAATTTCGCTCGCATCGGTTAATGCCGACAGGCGGTGCGCACTGATTATCACCGTGCGGTCACTGCCCCACTGACGCAGATTGCTGAGGATCTGGTGTTCGGTACGGCCATCCACCGCCGACAGCGCATCGTCTAAAATTAGAATTTCCGCCTGTAGCAGTAAGGCTCTGGCGATAGAAATTCGCTGTTTCTGACCGCCAGACAACATCACGCCCCGCTCGCCCACTTCGGTTTCATAACCTTGTGGCAGACGCAGAATATCGTCATGCACGCTGGCTAAACGCGCCGCTTCCTCAATCTCTTGCTGCGTGGCATCCGGGCGACCTAGCGCGATATTCTGCGCGACGGTGTCAGAAAACAGGAACGGCGTCTGGCTGACAATCGCCATACGGGCGCGCCAGTCATCGAGTTTGACCTCTTTAAGGGACAGTCCGTGATAGCGGATATCTCCCTGACTCACATCGAATTGACGTTGAATCAGCGCCAGCAAGGTACTTTTGCCGGAACCGGTTGGCCCGCACAGTCCCAGCATCTGGCCCGGTTTGAGCATAAAATCGACATCGTGCAGCGCGGGCTGGCTGTTTTCAGGGTAATGGAAGTCGATGATCTTCGCGTCAAGCGTGGCGCGTCCGGCGGGCAACGGCGTTGTGCCATCGACCACGCTTGGCGCTTCTTGCAATAAACTGCGGATACGGCTGTAGGCTGCACTGCCGCGCTCAACGATGTTAAACATCCACGCCAGTGCCAGCATCGGCCAAATCATCAGCCCGAGATACATCACAAAGCTGGTCAGTTGGCCCAGTGTTAAGTGGCCGTTCACCACCATCCAGCTCCCACCGCCAATCGCCAGCAGGTTCGCCATACCGATGGCGACGTAAATCGTCGGGTCAAAACGGGCATCCACCCGTGCGACATGCATATTCTTCACGCCAGTATCGGCCGCGACGTCCGCAAACTGGGAGGACTGGTGATTTTCCAGACCGAAGGCTTTGATCATCCGAATGCTGGTCAGGCTTTCTTGCGCCTGATCGTTTAATGAGGAGAACGCCGCCTGCGCGGTTTTAAATCGCTGATGTAACTGGTCGCCATAGCGTTTAATCACTATCGCCATAATGGGCATCGGCACCAATGACAGCACGGTCAGTTCCCAACTGATTTGGGTCGCCATGACAATCAACACGGCCAGCCCCATCACCAGAGAATCCACCAGCGTTAATACGCCTTCACCGGCAGCAAACACCACGCGATCTACGTCATTGGTGGCGCGCGCGATCAAATCACCGGTACGGTGACGCAGGTAGAATGCCGGATGTTGGCGGCTCAGCTGTTTAAAGAAGTTCTGCCGTAGCTCTACCGCGAGCTGGTAAGAGGCGCCAAACAGCAAAACGCGCCAGACGTAGCGCAGCAGATAAACCAGCACCGCCGTGCCCAGCATCAGACCCAGCCAGGCAAATAAAATGCCGGAGGTCATGGTTTTTGAGGTCACGCCATCAATCACTATTCCCACTAATTTTGGGGGTAATAGTTGCAAAATAGCGATGACAATTAACATCGCGACGGCCCCAAGGTAACGTCGCCATTCGCGGCGGAAATACCAGCCTAGTTGAGCAAACAATCTCACGCAGATTTATCCATATTCTTAAGATTTTTATTATCAAACAGCGGCAAGAATAGCATTCTTAACCGGTCACGCTGATGAAACTTTTTTACAGAAAATGCTCAATCTGAGTACGGTTAACCCACGCCATGGCCAACCCAATGGCGAGAGATTCAGAGCGGCAATTCCGTCGTCGATTTAATCCGTTCCATCGCAAAACTGGAGGTGACGTCAATTAAGCCCGGCACACCATTAACCAGGCGTTTATAGAAATTGTCGTAGCTTTTCATGTCGGCCACCTGCACTTGCAGCAAGTAATCATACTCACCCGCCATCCGATAAAAACCGAGCACTTCAGGCAGCGCTGCCACTTGCTCAACAAAATGTTGATACCAGTCACTGCTGTGATGCTGAGTTTTAATCAGCACGAAGGCGGTCAAATCTAATCCCAGCTTTTCGTTATCCAGCAACGCTACCCGACCGCGGATGATCCCGTCATCCTCCAACCGTTTAAGACGCTTCCAGCATGGTGTGGTGGTCAAATTCACCGCTTCGGCCAGCGTGGTAATGGATTGAGTACAATCTCGCTGCAACATCGACAGCAGCTTTCGGTCAATTTTATCTACCATTTATCACCTCGGGAGAAAAACATTCTCTCATCACCCACATTAATGAATTAAAGGGTAACTTATTTCTCCGGCGAATGCGTTAACCTGTATCCCATCAACCTCTGTTCATCACGGATCACCATGACTCACACCGCTTGGGTAACTCACGCCATTAAAGAAATCGACGCCGACTTTCAGCGTTCTGCCGATACCCATCTTATGCGAGTCACTCTGGCTGATTTTCCGGGAATTTCGCTGTATCTAAAAGATGAAAGCACTCACCCCTCCGGCAGCCTGAAACACCGTCTAGCCCGTTCACTGTTTCTCTATGGTTTGTGTAACGGCTGGATCCGCGAAAATACGCCGATCATTGAAGCTTCTTCGGGCAGCACGGCAATTTCAGAAGCCTATTTTGCCCGACTCTTAGGCTTACCCTTTATCGCAGTCATGCCATCATGCACCGCGCCACGCAAAATCCAGCAAATCGAGTTTTATGGCGGGCGCTGCCATTTTGTGGAGAATTCGAGTCAAATTTACGCCGCGTCCGAGCAGTTGGCCCGTGAAATGAACGGCCACTATATGGACCAGTTTACCTACGCAGAACGCGCGACCGACTGGCGCGGCAACAACAATATTGCCGACAGTATTTTCCGCCAAATGTCGCGAGAACCGCATCCGGTGCCACGTTATCTGGTGATGAGCGCCGGTACCGGTGGGACATCGGCCACGTTAGGGCGCTATATTCGTTATCAGGGTTATCAGATTGAACTGGTGGTCGTGGATCCTGAAAATTCGGTTTTTTATGATTACTATCAGCAGCGCGACGCTTCCGTCACCTCAAAATACAGCAGCAAAATCGAAGGTATTGGTCGCCCCCGCGCCGAACCGTCATTTATTCCCAGCGTGATCGACAACATGATGCGAGTACCCGACGCCGCCAGCGTAGCAACGCTGCTCTGGCTGGAAGGCATTCTGGGGCGTAAAGTCGGCGGTTCAACCGGCACCAACGTTTGGGGCGCGCTGCAATTGGCAAAACAGATGCGGGAAAAAGGCGAGACCGGTTCAATCGTGACGCTGCTGTGCGACAGCGGTGAGCGCTACCTGAATACCTATTTCAATGCCGACTGGGTGGCGGCGAATATTGGCGATATCAGCGCCTATAGCCAACAACTGGCGGACATTCGCTAAAAGCAGAACCGTGAGAGTGATAAAAAGAAAAGGCGACCATGAATACTCATGGCCGCCTTTTTGCTTTTGGCGTTAACGTATCAATTCAACAGACTGAAACTCATTGCAAATCAACGTTCTTCAAGCGGGTAGCTGCGGAAACTCCACAGCCCCATGGTTTTCAGCGCATCGCGGTAAATGCCCTGTTTGTCACCCTGAGAAACGCTTTGCATCTCAGCCAACGGCTTATCGATGGCGGCGACGGAAACATAGCGAATATCACGCGGGCCGGTTTCCCAGCTGGCGATGGTGAACAAGGCCTGTGAGCGGCGAACGTGGCTGCCGGAGCTGACAATCACAGCATTTTTAATCCGATGTTTTGCCAGTGCGTAACGGCTGAACAGGGCATTTTCTACCGTTGAACGCGCAAAGTTATCTTGATAGATACGTTTGCTGTCCACGCCCTTCTCCACCAGCCACTGCGCCATCAGCTTACCTTCGGTCTGGTGATTTTGCGGCACGCCGCCGGTCACCACGATCATCGCGTCAGGCAGTTGCTTGGCGAGCGTCAGGGTCTTTTCAAGACGCTGGATCAGGATTTTGTTCATCGAACCATCGGGATCGAGTGCATAACCCAAGGTCACAATCGCCGTTGGGCCAGTAAACGACTTGGCCACATCCGCAGGCAAGGTGTCGCGCAGTGGCATGGTGGTCACATCATCAATGACGGCGAAGACTTTTTTCAGTTGCTCAACGCGACCAGGATTCAGTTGCTGTAAGGCGGCTAACTGCGTATTGACCGCCGCATTATCCCCTTTGAAGCGCTGCCAGGCGGCGATATAACTGTGCGCATCAACATCATCCGGTGCGATATCCAGAATTTGCTGATATAGCCCCAAGGCTTTATCGACGTTGTTGTTGTAAATGTACGCACTGGCGGTACTAAACAGCAGGTCAGCGCGGTAAGGCTCCAGTTTGCTGGCCTGTTGCAGACGGTCAGCCACAATTTCCATATTGGTTGGCAGTTTGCCGGTAAAGCCCGCATCAGAAATACGCGCAGGGGATTTAAAGGCGGTCAGTGCATCCTGAATCAGAAAATCGACGGTCTGACGTTCAGAAATGTACTGGTGGTAATCAGCTTGTGGCTGAACAGTATCGATGGCCCTGGCGGACACATTGGCAGAAATCAAAAAAGTTAAAGCAAGGGCAATGCGAGTTACCCGTGGAGTAGCGATCATTATTTTATCCTTAAGAGGTTAACTACCTGTCTGGACTATAAATAAAAGAGGAAGCAAGGAGAAGATGCCCAGAGGAGAATGCCGGAACTATAGGAAAGACCTATGACAGTTTTGTTACACAGACACGGTTGAGAGCGGTATGGTGGCAGAAAAAAGCCGGGACAGATCGCCCGGCTGGCTGGAATAACCTTAATATTCGGGGGAATAGGTGAGGTGTGGTGAATGCAGCCAATGTTGTAAAAAGTGAGACACCGCCTGATGTTGGCAATGTCCAATAACTTGCAGATGCGGCGCATGTTGTTTTAGCACCGGCAACGCGTTGCCCATGACCAGGCCCAGACCGACACTTTCCAACATTTCCCGATCGTTCATCGCATCGCCAAACGCCATACATTCGGCCATCTCTATACCCAATTGCCCGGTCAGAAAGGCTAGCGCGCTGCCTTTGTTACTTCCGGCAGGCATGATGTCCAGACAATCAGCGGCCGAGAAGCACAGATCAACCCGTGCGCCAAAGTGGCTTTCAAGCTGCGGTACCAATTGCAGTAGGACGTCATGCGGCGCACAGAAACAGACTTTACTGTTTCCGGTCACCGGCAGTTCGGACAAGGTGCATAACTGATAGCGAAAGCCGCTGAACTCGTGAGGCACCAGTAATTCTGGGTCATCGAGATCGGTAAACCAGCCTTCATCGCGGAAAACATGGATGCTGGCGGGGGTATCCCACGGCGTATTCAGCAATTCTTGCGCGCAGTCTGTCGGCAAATCGCTGGCATGCAGACGATCGCCCGCCAGGTTGTGGATACGCGTCCCATTACCGGTAATGAGGTAACCTTCCAGCCCCAGATTCGCCAGAATACTCTTCATTTCAAGGTAATGACGCCCGGTTGCAAAAGTGAGTGTCATCGGCTTTTCAGCCAACTGGCTCAGTGTAGACAATGTTTTCTCACCCAGACGGTGATCCGGCATTAACAGCGTGCCATCCATATCAAATGCAGCCAAACGATACATAACACCTCACGATTATCTTACAAACGGCCTGAAAAGCGTTTCAGCCGGCCCCTTTCCGCAGAAGTTAGCATCATGAGTATGCCGCTCTATTTGCGGAAGTAATAGTGAACACTTCAGATATAGTGTTCCTGATTTAGCTCACATTCTGCAACGCCTTCAGGTGCTGACGCGAACCACCTGCGATATGCTGAACATCTGTTTTCTTCTGGCTCATCGGTGTTCTGAATTGAGTATGCGTCTGCAAAATCGCCTTAATCAATATCAACGTCTCTATGCCAGTGTCGGCAACCAGCCGGCGACCGTCAATGTTAACGAATTGGCGACGGTATTCTGTTGCAGTGAGCGGCATACGCGAACCTTACTGGCACAATTTCAACATGCGGGTTGGGTGAGCTGGCAATCACAGGCTGGCCGCGGTAAACGCGCGTCCATTCACTGTTTGACGCCACCGGAGAGTTTGCGCGAGTCCTATCTGCAACAACTGCTGAAAAATGGTGAACATTCGGCCGCCTTGCAGCTCAGCGAGATCGACCCAAAGCATCTCAATGCCATGCTCGCGCCGCATCTTGGCGGTCAATGGCTGGCCGATGCGCCTACCTTACGCATTCCTTATTACAGGACGATGCAAGCGCTGGATCCGCAGACGTTAACCGGTCGCGCCGAGCAGCATCTGGCTCATACGATCCATGCAGGTTTAACACGCTTTATTACCGGCGAACCTTTGCCGCAGTCGGATCTCGCTCATCACTGGCAAATCAGCAATGATGGCAAAACCTGGCAATTTTTCCTGCGCAGCCAGCTTTATTGGCATAACGGCGAACAGATCACTGCCGTGCAGCTTTGTCAGCAGTTTGAGCGGCTACGTCAATCATCGCGCAGCAAGTACAGCCTCGAAACCGTCTCTCGCATCACTATGCCCCACGCACTCTGCTTGCAATTTGATCTGGAAAAACCTGATTACTGGCTGGCATATCGTCTGGCGGATCTTAACTGTTTATTGTCTCATCCAGACGATCCGCTCTGCGGGGCAGGCCCGTTCCGGTTAGCCAGTTTTGCCACTGAGTTGGTTCGCCTTGAGCAGCATCCTTATTATCACTTACAGCACCCTTTTTTGGCGGCGATCGAATTTTGGATCACCCCACAGTTGTTTGCGCAAAAGGACAATGTCAGTTGTCAGCATCCGGTGCGCATCATGCTGGGTGAAAAGAATGAATTAGACGACGTGAAGCCCGTTAAACGCAGCACCAGTCTGGGATTTTGTTACATTGCGGCCAACCTCAGGCGTCAACATTTGACGTCCGAGCAGGCACAGAAAATCATCATGATCATTCAGAGTTCCGGCCTGCTAAACAATCTGCCCATCGATCATGATCTGGTAAAACCCAGCAAAGAGATGCTCCCCGGATGGCCGATCCCCGAGCATGTTCTGAGCGATGTTCCCCTGCCTAAAACACTCCGCTTGCTGTTTCATCCGCCGGTTGAACTGGAGTTCGTCGCCAAGGCGCTGCAAACCTGTCTGGTCGCAGAAGGCTGTGAGTTAGAGATCATCTATCATCCGGGAAGGTTATGGGATAACGATGAGTCTATGGCTGAGGCCGACCTGTTGCTTGGCGACAGGTTAATTAGCGAAGCGGCGGAAGCGACGCTGGAGAACTGGCTGCGGCAGGACCCGATTTGGTCGGCGATCCTTAATGATGACGATATGACTCAGCAGGTTCAACGCCTATGCGAGATCCAGCAAATTCCTCAGGCCAATAAGCGTGCTGACGAATTACGCGACTATTTTTATCACCTGATGCAACGCGGCAGCATCACACCCCTGTTTAATTATCAATATCAGGTCAGCGCGCCGCCGCGCGTTAATGGCGTTCAACTTACCGCATGGGGCTGGTTTGATTTTTGTCAGGCGTGGCTCCCACCACCTGTTGCCGAGCCCCTTCCCGCGGGTTAAGGCTGTTCAGAGGATTTAAAGGGCAGTAACATACGGCGAGAAATATTGTCGACATTCGGCAAATGATTGACGAATAAATGGATAAAAAAATGAAAAGAGCAGTGGTCGTTTTTAGCGGTGGTCAGGATTCAACAACCTGTCTGATTCAGGCATTGACGCAATATGATGAAGTACACTGCATCACCTTTGATTATGGTCAGCGGCATCGCGCAGAGATCGACATTGCTCAAAAGTTGTCGGTCAAATTGGGTGCCAAAGCGCACAAAGTCTTAGATGTCGGTTTGTTAAACGAACTGGCAGTCAGTAGCCTGACCCGCGACAATATTCCCGTTCCCGCGTTAGGTGAGACGGAAGAAAATGGTCTGCCAAGTACGTTTGTTCCCGGACGTAATATTTTGTTCCTGACATTGGCCGCCATTTACGCCTATCAAATTCAGGCAGAAGCGCTGATAACAGGCGTCTGTGAAACAGATTTCTCCGGCTACCCTGACTGTCGCGATGAGTTTGTTAAAGCATTAAACCACGCGGTTTCATTAGGTATTGCTCGAGACATTCGTTTCGAGACCCCATTGATGTGGTTGAACAAGGCGGAAACCTGGGCACTGGCCGACTACTATCAGCAGTTGGATCTTGTCCGTCATGAAACACTGACCTGCTATAACGGCATCGCCGGTGACGGTTGCGGTGAATGTGCGGCCTGTCATTTACGCGCTAACGGACTGTATGAGTATCAACAGGATAAAACGGCCATCATGGCCAGTCTGAAGAAAAAAACCGGACTGCGTTAAACGCACTGGTTAACTGGCCGGGATGATCGCTAGGATCCGGCCAGTTAATCCCCGCCCGATCGATTTACTCCTCTTTTAACTCCAGCTGGCGTAATTTCTCTAACAGCTCCCCTTCCAGCGGCAGTGCTTTTTGCGTGCGCAAATCAATACACACAAAGGTCAGCGTGGTATCGGCAATAATATTGCCCTCAAGCGTGATCACTTGCTCAATGACGCCACTGCGCTCATTAATTTGCTGCAAGCTGCTATCAATACGCAACACATCGCCAAGCTTTGCAGGCTTGCGGTAATTGATGTTGATATTCACGACAATGAATGCGATGTGATTGGCACTCATCCATTTGAAACCGCTTTTGTTATCCAGCCATTCCCAGCGAGCGGTTTCTAAGAACTCAAGATAACGTGCGTTATTAACATGCTGATAAACATCGATATGAAAACCACGAACGGTAATAAAAGTATGCATAATCGCTTCGGTGCTCCTACAAAAGATCAGGTTAACCAGCACAACTGGTCAGATGTCTTATGAGGTTAGCAGAAGAAAACGGCGATAACCGTTAACAGGTTATCGCCGCGACATCCGTCACAATTTCAGACGGTCCTTGTTACGTTCAAACAGTGCCGCACCAATCCCCGGCACTTCCTGTAATTGTTGTATGTCGGTGAATTGTCCCTGTTCCTCACGGTAACTGATGATGGCCTGCCCTTTCTTAAGCCCCACGCCATTCATCACTCGCGCAAAATCTTCAGCAGTGGCCGTATTGATATTGACCGTAGCGTCGTCAGTCACCACCGCCTGCTCTTTTTTAGCTTCTGGTGAACCCACTTTATTTATCTGGGCTGGCGTGGTTGCCGATGTCGTTGTGGCGACTTTACTGACGGCTGCCGGAGCGGCCTGCAGCATCACGGGTAGAGTGGAAAGGCCCAAAGCCAGAGCCAGTGAAAGAGATGTAATACCTAATTTTTTCATGCTGTATCCTCCATGTGTTTTCAGCACGGACAGAGTGCAGCAAGTCAGTTCACCCGACAATTGGCAGATTCAAAATGTGGAAAAGGCCGCGAAAGCGGCCTTTAGAAGTTGCAACACGTTGCATAATACTGCGAGGTTTACTGGAGTTGCGCGCCAGAACCGAGCTTGATTTTGGCTTCCTGACGCAAGTTCGACAACAGCGCATCGAAGGTCACGTTAGAAGAAGACTGCTGTAATTCCTGCTCAAAACGCGCAATTTCAGAGTCTGGCAATTTTCCAGGATTCACCGCGATCAGTTCAACCAGCACGCTATTTCCTTTGTCATCCTGAGACAGACCATATTGCGGCTGGTCTTTTTGCGGAGCAGGCAACGCATACACGTTTTGTTCAAACGCGGAAGGCTGCTGAGAACGCTGTACCTTTTGCACGTCACCAAAGCTCAGGCCTGCAGCTTTCAGCGCGTCATCACCTTTACCGGCTTTCAGCGCAGTCAGCAGTTTCTCACCATCCAGACGCGCTTGATCTTCGGCTTTCTGACGTTTAACCATCGTAACAACTTGGTTTTTCACATCAGCAAATGGCTTAACGCCCTCTGGTTTGTGCGCATCGACACGCACCACGAAGGCGCGATCGCCATCGACGGTAATGATGTCAGAGTTACTGCCCGGCGAACCGTCCTGACCAATCAAGCCGCCTTCAAAGATAGCCTGAACAACAGGTTTGAAGTTAATGCCTGCAGGGATGGTTTGCTGAGTAAACCAGTCGGTGTGGGACGCTTTAACCCCGGCAACTTCTTCAGCTGACGCCAAAGATTCATTGTCGTTGTTAGCGGCTTCGCTGACTTTCTGCTGCAGCGCATAGTAAGCGTCTACGGCTTTCTCTTGTTTCAGCTTATCAGCAATGCTGTCGTGAACCTGAGCGAGAGGTTTAGTCTGCTCGGGTTTGATGTCTTCAAGACGCAGAATGAAGAAACCGCTGTCAGATTTAATCACACCGGATACCTGACCTTTGGTGGTCAAATTGGCGCTCTTGAATTCTGGCAACGTCGTTTCAGGCTCAACCCAGTCCATTAAGCCACCCTGCTTACCGCTGAGCGTATCAATGGATTTGGTCTTCGCCAGCTCGGCGAAATCAGCCCCTTTTTTCAGTTCAGTTTCTACGGCGTCAGCATCCGCCTGAGACTTCAGCACGATAACGCTGTAACGGCGACGTTCCGGCTGACCAAACTCGCTTTTATGTTGATCATAATAGGCAGTGACATCAGCATCAGTAACCGTCGTTTTCCCTTGCATAGCCGCGGCATCTAACGCGATGTAGCTGACTTTGACCTGTTCAGGTGAAAGGAAATTGTTTTTATTTTGGTCGTAGAAAGCTTGGGCTTCGCTGTCGCTGACTTGTTGTTTAGCTGCAAGCGCCGCGGTGTCAATCGTCGCGATACGCACATCGCGAGCTTGTAACAGCAAGCTGGCCATCGCGTTGGTTTCAGAAGGTAAAATGAAATCTGAAGTGCCAAAAGCCTGTGCCAATTGTTGGCTAACCAATTGCTGTTTCATCAGCTGGGCAAAATTATCGGCGCTGTATCCCATACCCTGGATGCTTTGCAGATATTTGGCATTGTCGAAACGGCCATCAGTCTGGAATTGTGGTGTCGCAAGGATAGCGTCTTTGATCTGCTGATCGCTGACGGTAATACCTAACTTTTTGGAATACTGATCCAGCAAAGTGACATCAATCAAATTGTTCAAGGATTCCTGACGCAGCTGTTGCATATAGCCTTCGCTGCCAGCCAGTGCAGAGAATTGATCTCCCAGCTGTTGTTGCAGTCGGCTACGCTGATTTTGCACAGCTTCTTCCAACTGAGCACGTCCTATTTCCTGACCATTCACTTTCGCTGCATAGTCGCCTGAGCCACCGACCAGGTAGTTGCCCACCCCTGTCAAAATAAAGGACAGAATAATCAGGGCCAGAATGATTTTGAGCACAACGTTATTAGACGCCGCGCGTAAATTGTCCATCATAGTGAGGCAACACTCCGCTGTAATAAAAAAGGCGCATCGATTTCGATGCGCCTTATATCTTACCTTACCAGCCCGGTGACGTCAGGTTATTGTTTAATAACCAGACCTGAGAGTAAAAGCACCCTAATGGCTTTTGTCACGCAGGTTTGACGCCTGGCCTGCAGGTAATTAACCGTTAACAGCGTCTTTCAACGCTTTACCTGCGCGGAAACCAGGCACTTTTGCCGCAGCAATGCTGATTTCTTTGCCGGTCTGTGGGTTACGGCCAGTGCGCGCAGAACGCTCACGAACCGAGAAAGTACCAAAGCCAACCAGAGCAACTTCTTCCCCTGCTTTCAGGGTGTCAGTGACGGATCCAAGTACTGCATCCAATACACGCCCAGCAGCCGCTTTAGAAATATCAGCACCAGCGGCAATTTTGTCGATCAGTTGTGACTTATTCACTCTATTCATCCCCTCTTGAAATTCTAGAGTCACGCCGCATTTTCCCTGCGAACATGACAGCGCTGCTGTTATATCAAGCTTGTCAGGGCTATGCAAGCAGCCGAAATCGGCTTTAAACGCTCTGACAACTGACTAACTTAGCGACACAAAAAAAGGCTGGCAAGTGAGATTTCACTTACCAGCCTGAGTTTTAGTTAACTGTGTAGGTCGCGATCACTATTTTGCCGCAACCGGCAACGCACCAAATGCAGGATTCTGCAGAGCCAGATTCAATACGTCATCAATACGCTTCACCGGATGGATCTCCAGATCACCCAATACGTTGGCTGGGATCTCTTCCAGATCACGCTTGTTGTCATCTGGGATCAACACGACTTTGATTCCGCCACGGTGAGCAGCCAGCAGCTTCTCTTTCAGGCCACCGATCGGCAATACCAGACCACGTAAGGTGATTTCACCGGTCATCGCAACATCAGCACGCACAGGGTTACCCGTCAGACAAGATACCAGCGCAGTACACATCGCAATACCCGCACTCGGGCCATCTTTCGGCGTCGCCCCTTCAGGAACGTGAACGTGAATATCACGTTTTTCGTAGAAGTCAGGGTTGATACCCAGTTTATCAGCACGCGCACGGACCACGGTCAGCGCCGCCTGAATGGACTCTTGCATCACTTCACCGAGTGAGCCGGTGTAAGTCAGCTTGCCTTTACCTGGGACACAGGCGGTTTCAATGGTCAACAATTCGCCGCCCACTTCTGTCCATGCCAGACCGGTCACCTGACCTACGCGGTTTTCAGTATCCGCACGGCCATAATCCACTTTCTGCACGCCGAGGAAATCTTTGAGGTTATCGCCATTGATTTCAATGTGCTTGAGCGTTTTGTCCATCAGCAGTTGCTTCACCGCTTTGCGACACAGCTTGGACAATTCACGTTCCAGACTACGCACACCGGCTTCACGGGTGTAGAAACGAATAATGCCGACGATCGCGCTGTCGTCCACGGTCAGTTCCGTTTTCTTCAGGGCATTACGCTCAATTTGTTTCGGCAACAGGTGCTGCTTGGCAATGTTGAGCTTCTCATCTTCGGTATAACCGGAAAGACGGATCACTTCCATACGGTCCAGCAGCGGCGCCGGGATGTTCATCGAGTTCGACGTTGCCACAAACATCACATCGGATAAGTCATAATCGACTTCCAGATAGTGATCGTTAAACGCGACGTTCTGTTCTGGATCCAGCACTTCCAACAGAGCCGATGAAGGATCGCCACGCATGTCAGAAGACATTTTGTCGATCTCATCAAGCAGGAACAGTGGGTTTTTAACGCCGACTTTAGCCATTTTCTGGATCAGTTTACCCGGCATCGAACCGATGTAAGTACGACGGTGACCACGAATTTCCGCTTCATCACGCACGCCACCCAGCGCCATACGAACGTATTCACGCCCCGTAGCACGCGCAATGGATTGACCCAGTGAGGTTTTACCTACGCCAGGAGGCCCAACCAGACACAGGATCGGCCCTTTGATTTTGCTGACGCGAGTTTGTACCGCAAGATATTCAAGGATACGGTCTTTGACTCTTTCGAGACCAAAGTGGTCGCTATCCAGAACTTCCTGCGCTTTACGCAAGTCTTTCTTCACCTTACTGCGTGCATTCCACGGCACCTGAAGCATCCAGTCGATATAACCACGGACCACTGTGGCTTCGGCGGACATCGGTGACATCATTTTCAGCTTTTGCAGTTCGGCTTCGGTTTTTTCACGCGCTTCTTTCGGCATTTTAGCCGCATCGATTTTGCGTTTTAGCGCTTCATGTTCGTCAGGCGCATCGTCCATTTCACCAAGTTCTTTCTGAATAGCTTTCATTTGCTCATTCAGATAGTACTCACGCTGGCTCTTTTCCATCTGTTTTTTGACACGGTTACGGATACGTTTCTCAACCTGCAACAGGTCGATTTCCGATTCCATCATGGCCATCAAATATTCCAGACGCTCAGTGATATCAAACATTTCCAGTACGGACTGTTTATCACTGAGTTTCAATGGCATATGGGCGGCAATAGTGTCAGCCAGACGCGCAGCGTCTTCGATACTGTTAAGCGACGTCAGCACTTCCGGCGGAATCTTTTTGTTCAGTTTGATGTAACCTTCAAACTGATTAATGGCAGTGCGAACCAAGACTTCTTGTTCACGCTCATCCACGGCCGGAGATTCTAAATATTCAGCTTGTGCAGCAAAATGTTCGCCGCTGTCAGACAACGTCGTAATACGCGCGCGCTGTAAACCTTCTACCAACACCTTCACGGTGCCATCAGGCAGTTTCAGCATCTGTAATATGGAGGCAACGGTGCCTACAGAGAAGAGATCGTTAACGCCCGGCTCATCGGTGGAGGCTTCTTTCTGCGCCACCAGCATGATTTTTTTGTCGTGATCCATCGCGGCTTCAAGGCACCGAATCGATTTTTCCCTGCCAACAAACAACGGGATCACCATGTGCGGATAAACCACCACATCGCGCAAAGGCAATACGGGGATTTCTATGCGTTCGGAACGCTCAGGGTTCATAGAGCTCTCTCTTAGTTTAGCTTCCGCCAGGTTAAGGAAATCTCGTGAAACACGAGTCAGACGGGTTTCAGCAAGTCGTTATCTG
>Ga0105856_1000482_pt1 | contig 20860 bp, 18 predicted proteins | sample OrgsoiDNA_201060_FD_89681 | JGI IMG/M metagenome (GOLD analysis project Ga0105856, IMG submission 89681) | Permafrost soil microbial communities from the Arctic, to analyse light accelerated degradation of dissolved organic matter (DOM) -... | ecosystem: Environmental > Terrestrial > Soil >...
TTAAATAAGAAAAGTTTGCTCACTTATTTAAAAGAGGGCGGGATTTATGTGGTGTTGCTGGTATTACTGGCAATTATTATTATTCAGGATCCGACGTTCCTCAGTCTGACCAACTTAAGTAACATTTTAACCCAGTCTTCTGTGCGCGTGATCATCGCTCTCGGCGTTGCCGGGCTGATTGTCACCCAGGGTACTGACCTGTCAGCCGGGCGTCAGGTAGGTCTGGCCGCAGTGGTTGCGGCAACCATGTTGCAGGCCATGGATAACGTCAACAAGGTTTTCCCAAACCTTGAGGTCGTGCCTATCCCGCTGGTTATTCTGACGGTATGTGTGGTTGGCGCGCTGATTGGTCTATTAAACGGGATTATTATCGCTTATCTCAATGTGACCCCCTTTATTACCACATTGGGTACGATGATTATTGTTTACGGGATTAACTCACTGTATTACGACTATGTGGGTTCATCGCCAGTCGCCGGTTTTGACCCTGGATTCTCACATTTCGCTCAGGGCTTTGTTATGCTCGGCGGCTTGAAGATTTCCTTTATCACCTTCTATGCCTTAATTGCTATCGGTTTCGTTTGGATGGTGTGGAATAAAACCCGTTTCGGTAAAAATATCTTTGCCATCGGGGGCAACCCAGAAGCGGCAAAAGTCTCTGGCGTTAACGTACCGTTAAACCTGATCATGATTTATGCTTTGTCAGGCGTGTTCTATGCGTTCGGTGGTTTGCTGGAAGCAGGGCGTATCGGCAGTGCAACCAACAACCTCGGCTTTATGTATGAGCTCGACGCCATCGCGGCGTGCGTGGTGGGTGGGGTGTCGTTCGCCGGTGGTGTTGGTTCTGTGGCAGGCGTGGTAACCGGTGTGCTGATTTTCACCGTCATTAACTACGGTTTGACCTATATTGGTGTTAACCCTTACTGGCAGTACATCATTAAAGGTTCGATCATTATCTTCGCGGTCGCGCTGGATTCACTGAAGTACGCGAAGAAGAAGTAAATCCGGTCGCAGACTGGGCAATAAAAAAAAAAGGGCGCTTCGGCGCCCTTTCGTATTGATCGGCATGTAGAGATGGGCTGTCACGGTGGCTCGGATTATTGGCTATCCCGCCTCCATCACTTGTTGAATCAGTGTGTCCCTGAGCGTGACTGCGAGAACGGATTTTTGCCGGGAACGATAGGGACAGGTGGCGGAGCCGTCGCTGGCGCGGCTTGCGTATCATCTTCAGCCTCTTTGGCGTCCTGCTCTGCCTGAACTCTGGCCGCTTCATCAGCGGCAGCCTTTTCGATAGCGGCTTTTTGCGCTGCAGCTTTCATTTGAGCGGCTTTTTGTTCGGCCGCTTTCTTCTCGTCGGCCAATTTTTGCTGCAATACCAACAACTGCTCAGGCGTAACGGCAGGGTAGCCCTGTTCGTCATCGGGAATGTTATGCACTGCAGGGATCGGGATCAGCGGGCCAAGAAAACGAGGTTCACGCTTGAGAATATACAAATCAGTTAAAGCGCCGAGGCGAGCAAAAATCTCACGAACGCGAACCGTCATGATGTCTTTCGGCGACGGAACGGCGAAACATTGGGCTTGAATACCCATATGCAGGGCGATATACAGCGCACGCTCACAGTGGAAGCGTTGGGTAATAATCAGGAAATCGTTGGTGTCGAAGACCTTGCGGGTGCGCACGATGGAATCAAGGGTACGGAAACCGGCGTAATCGAGCACGATATCACTGGCGGGAATGCCGGCGGCCATCAGGTCACGGCGCATGGTCATTGGCTCGTTGTAGCTTTGTTGGGCGTTATCACCGCTCAGCAACAGGTACTTCACTTTGCCACTGTTATAGGCGTTGATCGCTCCCTGGATGCGGTAAAGATAATACTGATTGGGGACACCGGTGCGGTAATATTTCGCCGTGCCTAGCACCACGCCGACCTGACGATGTGGCAATTCCTGCACTTCGTCATAGACATAATCTTTGGTTTTCCAGCTGATCCACCGGTCAAGCCCAATAGCGACAACCAGCATCAAAATCACGATGCTGATGAAGCCTACTATCAGTCGCTTAATCATAAACTCTTCATCCTTCAGGTTGCGAGGGCTTGAGCAGCTATCAACGTCCTTTGTCGCTGCTGGAAATCAGGGCTTTAAGGCTACTTGACCTACACAAACCATGCAATAAGCGCATGGCGCTATCTCGAGGCTTCGTGGGTTTTTTCGGCAACTTTGTATGAATTACTGTAAAGGGAGGAATCCGGGTTCCACTTTCCACAGGCATGTTAGGACTACCCACGTATAAAAAACGGGCCAATGTAGAAACATTGGCCCGTCATATTCTCCGTACAAGGTCTAACGAGATTAGAACGAGGTACGTTTGTAATCGCGGTATTGTGGTGCCCAGAAATTGTGCTCAATGGCTTTGGACAGCGCATCTTCTGACGTCACCATGGCGACACCTTGCAACTGTGCGGCTTTACCCACTTCCATGGCGATGCATTTTGACACGCCCTGAATGTCATTGACGTCGGGTAACAGCGAGCCCACACCGTCGGTCGCCAATGGCGAGCACTCGGCTAAGGCGCGGCTGGCGGCCATCAGCATTTCGTCAGTAACACGGGTTGCACCCGAAGCCACTACGCCCAGACCAATTCCCGGGAAGATATAGGAGTTGTTGCACTGCGCGATAGGATAGATTTTATCTTTATACGTCACGGGTGCGAATGGGCTCCCAGTTGCGACTAGTGCCTCACCATTGGTCCAATGAATGATATCAGACGGTTGCGCTTCAACGCGTGACGTCGGATTGCTCAATGGCATCACAATCGGGCGTTCGCAATGCTTATGCATTTCGCGGATCAGCTCTTCGGTAAACAATCCCGGCTGACCTGACACGCCGATCAAAATGGTCGGTTTCGCATAGCGAACCACATCGAGCAGAGAAATGCTGTCGTTATTCAGGCCCCAATCGGAGAGGTCGGCGCTTTTTTGCGTCAACTTGCTTTGGAAATCCAGCAGGTTCGGCAGTTTGTCGGTCAGCAGGCCAAAGCGGTCAACCATGAAGATTCGGGCGCGGGCTTCTTCATCGCTCAGACCTTCAGCTCGCATACCGGCGATAATTTGCTCGGCGATACCACAACCAGCCGATCCCGCACCGAGGAAGGTGACCGTCTGGTCGCGCAGGCGGCAGCCTGCAGCTTTACTGGCGGCGATAAGGCTGCCTAAGGTCACGGATGCGGTGCCTTGAATATCGTCATTAAAGCAGCACAGCTCGTCGCGGTAGCGCGTCAGCAGCGGCATGGCGTTCTTCTGCGCGAAGTCTTCGAACTGCAACAACACGTTCGGCCAGCGCACTTTAACGGCTTCGATGAACAGATTCACGAATTCATAGTATTCATCGCCGGTAATGCGCGGATGACGCCAGCCCATATACAGCGGGTCATTGAGCAGTTGCGGGTTATTGGTGCCGACGTCCAGCACTACCGGCAGGGTGTACGCCGGGCTGATACCGCCACAGGCGGTGTACAGCGACAGTTTACCGATCGGAATACCCATCCCACCGATGCCCTGATCACCCAGACCCAGAATACGTTCACCGTCAGTCACCACCACCACTTTTACGTGTTGTTTGGTGGCATTTTGCAACATGTCGTCGATGTGAGCGCGGTTCGGGTAGGAGATAAACAGGCCGCGGGCGCGACGATAAATATCAGAGAAATGTTCACAGGCCTCGCCCACGGTCGGGGTGTAAATGACCGGCATCATTTCGCTGAGGTGGGAATCAATCAGGCGGTAAAACAGGGTTTCGTTCGTGTCCTGGATGTTACGCAGATAAATGTGTTTATCGATATCGGTTTTAAAGTCTTGGAATTGACGGTAAGCGCGTTCTTCTTGTTCTTCTATGGTTTCAACGGCTTCCGGCAACAGTCCATGTAAGTTGAAGTTACTGCGTTCTTCTTCGGTAAAGGCACTGCCTTTATTGAGCAGCGGGAATTCAAGCAGGATAGGGCCAGCATGTGGGATATACAGCGGGCGTTTACTCTCGTATTCAAGTTCCATGATTTTACTCTTCTGGCTATCGAAGCGGGTGGCAGATTTCTTAGTATTTACTATCTCAGGGAGTGGATCCTAAGAGATAAAGTAAATATGTACAGTATTTGTTATCAGGCTATGACTAAACGCCGAGGAAATGTGATTTGTGTCTTATTACTGCCGAGAAGGGTAACAATGCACCATAGGGATTTCAAATTCATGGAGGGATAAGAAACTAAAGAAAGGCGTGATGAGCAGCAAATGTGAGGCGGGTAACATTATGTCAGCCCGCCCGCAGGATAAAAGTAAGATTTACAGGGTAATGGCTTTCAATTCCTGACACCCGAGCGCGGCAAGCGTTGCGCGGGTGGCCTCTTTTTGACTAACCAGCGGCTGTGCGCGTTCAATTAATACGGCCCGGCGAATTTTAAGACAATCTTCACCTGTCAGGTTAAGCAGAATTAATGCCCCCTGTAACGGCGGCAGGCTCGGGTTAAAGGCGGCGTTTTCGGCGTAGCGACCGGCAAAGATTTTGCCACTCTCTGCTTCAAGTGCAATCCCGCTGTGAGATTGACTATACGGGGCGTGACTCTGGTTACAGGCGTCTAGCGCTTGTTGGCTCAGGGCATCGGTTTCACCGATGTGATAGCCGTGATCGACCTTGTCCATCAGCAAGGTGGAGATGTCCAAATCTTTCGGGCCGAATGAATAGGGCAGGTAGTCCCCTAAGGTGGCGACATCGCGATCCGGTAAATGGATATTCAGTTCAGTGCCGCTGTTTAGTTCGTTCATGAACTGACGGCAGTGCCCGCACGGCGTGTAGTTGACGGTAATCGAAGCCAGTTTAGCCTCACCGCGCAACCAGGCATGGGTGACAGCAGACTGTTCCGCATGAACGGTTTGCTGCATCGACGCACCGCTAAATTCCATATTGGCGCCGAAATAGAGATTACCCGACACACCGCGCGCCACCGCCCCCACGTGGAAATGGGAGATCGGCGTAAGAGAGCAGGCCGCAGCCAGCGGCAGCAGCGCGAAGGCCAGCGCGTCGTCATCCAGCCCCGTTTGCGCTTTGACGTCCGTCACCTGAGCGGCGGTCAGCATGGCCGGGAAATCGTCACGGCTTAGTAACGGTTCGAGTGCGGTCTGAAGAGCGGCGGGCAGTGTGGCGAATGCGTCGAGGAAACGAGAATGCATGAGTGTGATCCTTCAGGATTTACGGGAAATCATTCTATGGGCCTTTTTCGCTATTTTGTGTGACGCAGATCTCTATTTTTATGAAAGAAGTAAATGATGTTGCAGGAATGCGAGATGTCTCGCAGGTTTGAGGTCACATTGCGCGGTTTTGATCGACGCCCGCATGCAAAAAGGCGACCAGAGGGTCGCCTTTTTAGTACAGCACAGAAAAACGTAGAGGGAGAAGAGCTAGTTGCGGCGCTCAAACGCCAACGCGCGGCGTTCAATCAGGCGCATCATCAGAGTCAGCAAGCCGTTGACGCACAGATACACCACCCCAGCGGCGCCAAATACCATCACATCATAAGTGCGGCCATACATCAGTTGGCTGTGGCCCATGACATCCATCAAGGTAATGGTGTAAGCCAGCGAAGTGCTTTTAAACACCAACACCACTTCATTGGAATAGGAGGACAGTGCTCGTTTGAAGGCAAACGGCAGCAGAATACGCAGCGATTGCTTCTTCGACATACCGAGCGCTTCGCACGACTGCCACTGGCCGGACGGGATCGCGCGCATCGCACCGCTAAACAGTTGCGTGGTATAGGCCGCGCTGTTTAATGCCAGCGCAAACATGGCGCATAGCCAAGGCTGCGACAGCAGATCCCATAACCACGGGATCTCGCGAATCGACGGGAACTGGCCGGGGCCGTAGTAAATCAGGAAGATCTGGACCAGCAGCGGCGTTCCCGTAAACAGGGTGATATAGCCTTTCACAATCTGGCTTAACACCGGCACTTTCAAGGTCAAAACGACGGTGAAAATCAGTGCCAGCAGCAGCGCGACAATCAGCGCGGCTACGGTCAGCGTCAGGCTGGTGTGCAGCCCTTTCATGACTTCAGGCAAGTAATCCCACATCAGGAAGCACTCCGTTCAAAGCGGGTGGTATGGAGTTCGATGCGTTTGATGACAAACTGACTGAACAGCGTCACGACCAGATAAATCGCCGCGGCGATCATGTACCAGGTAAACGGCTCCTGCGTACGGGTGGCGATGCTTTTGGTTTGCAACATCAGGTCATTGACGCTGATAAGCGACACCAGCGCGGTATCTTTTAGCAGTACCAGCCACTGATTGCTCAGGCCCGGCAGAGCATGACGCCACATCTGCGGCATGATCAGCCGAAAGAAAATTGCTGCTTTTTTCATGCCCAAGACTTGCCCTGACTCCCACTGGCCTTGCGGCACGGCTTTCAGCGCGCCGCGTAAGGTCTGCGAGGCGTAGGCCGAATAGAGCAGAGATAGCGCAATCACGCCGCAAGCAAAGGGGCTGACTTCAAAGTTGTCGATCGGCAGTTTTATCGGCAACTGGAACAGACCGAGATTGAGGCTAAAGCCGTCAGCCAGTACCACCAGTAATTGCGAGGTGCCGAAATAGATGAACAGCACCACCAGAATTTCCGGTAAGCCGCGCAGGATAGTCACCCACGCGGTACCCAGCCAACTGACCGGCTTCCACGGGGCGGATTCCCAAACGGCAAAAATCATCGCCAGAAACAGGCCGAGGACCAGTGCACAAAGGGCAAGGCCGACGGTCATGCCGGCGGCGCTTGCTAAAGGTTGAAGTTCAGTCATGGATAGCAAAACTTATTGCTGGAACCATTTGGAATACAGGGTCTGGTAAGTGCCGTTTTCTTTCACTTTCGCCAGTCCGTCATTCAGTTTGGTTAACAGTTCGGTGTTGTTCTGGCGAACCGCGATGCCTAAACCGGTACCGAAGTAGGTTTTGTCGGTGATTTTGTCACCCACGGTCGAGAGGTTCGGGTTCTGTTTCAGCCACTCGTTCACTACCGCCGTGTCACCGAATACCGCGTCAAGACGACCATTTTTCAGATCCAACACCGCATTCTGATAGCTGTCGTAAGGCACGGCAGTGATCTCGGGGTGTTTATCCATCAAATATTTCTGGTGGGTGGTGCCGTTTTGCATACCGACACGTTTGCCTTTCAGCGCAGCCAGATCGGCGAATTTGCCTTTTTCAGCGATGAAAATGGCGGAGTTATCGTAATAAGCGTTAGTGAAAGAAACTTGCTTCTCACGGTCTGCGGTGATGTCCATACCTGAAATGACCGCGTCAATACGACGGAATTTCAGCGCAGGGATCAGGCTGTCGAACGCCTGATTGGTAAAGGTACAGTCGGCTTGGATCTCTTTACACACGGCATTCGCCAGATCGACATCAAAGCCCTGAATCTTATTGCTGGAATCCACGAATTCGAACGGAGGATAAGAGGCTTCCATCGCGAAACGGATGGTATCAGCCGCGCTGGCAGACAAACTGACGCTCGCCAAAACAGCAGCAATTAATAACTTTTTCATCGCAAACTCCGTATTGAATATCAATGAGATAAGTAGCTGGCAAACTCTTTGGTTTGCGGCTGGGTAAAGCAGGAAGCATCGCCTTGTTCTACAACGCGGCCATTTTCCATGTACACCACGCGGCTGGCGGTTTTGCGCGCCACTTCCACTTCGTGAGTCACGATCACCTGCGTGATGCCGGTGCCGGCCAGTTCGCGAATAATACTGACGATCTGGGCGGTAATTTCCGGGTCAAGCGCGGCGGTCGGTTCATCAAACAGCAGAACCTGCGGTTCCATCATCAGCGCACGGGCAATTGCCACGCGTTGCTGTTGACCACCCGAAAGATGCAGCGGGAAACGCGATGCATAGTCAGTTAAACGCAGGCGAGTCAGTAATTTTTCCGCACGTTTCATGGCGACGTCTTTGCTTAAACCGAGCACACGGCAAGGTGCTTCAAGCAGGTTGTCGAGCACGGTGCGGTGCGGCCATAAATTGTATTGCTGGAACACCATGCCGACGTTTTGGCGCAGTTCACGCACCGCTTTTTCATCGGGTTTTTTAGTGAAATCGAAGGTGTTCCCGGCTATCTGCAAGGTGCCTGAACGCGGCATTTCCAGCAGGTTCAGTACGCGCAGAAGGGAACTTTTTCCCGCACCGCTTGGCCCGAGTAACACGAGGGTTTCTCCGGCTGGGCAGTCGAGCTGAATGTCGAACAGCGCCTGATGTGCGCCGTAGAAGCAATTTATATTATTAAGTTGAATACTCATGCGCAAATAGTGAATAGCCATTGATGCCGCGGATGGTAACTTCTGTAGCATAGTTATGCAACGATCGCGGCTTAAAATTTATGAGTGAGAGGTCGAAGAGACAAAGCATAGCACAACATATTGTTACGCTAGTGTTAATGAAACAAAAGTCAGGCAGCGATCACGCCCGCCTGACTTGGGTTATGCAACCTTACTGATTTTCCAAAACCTGACGTAATGAGCCGCTGGAGGCAAAGTCGAGCGCCGCCATGTAGCGTACATCATCAACGGCCCAGCAGTGGCCTTCGCGCACCATTAGTACTTCATCCTGCCATGTGGATTTCGCGCCGTTGTCTTTGGAATGCGTCATGGTGACGCGCAGTGGAATGTTGCGGGCGTCGGTGTTCGGAATGGTGGAGGCGCTGTCGACCGAGGCCGAGGTTGGGCCGTCAAACAAGCTGGAGAAAACGTCACCGTCGCTGGCACCCGGTTTCTCATTCGGCGTGGCGGCAATATCCACTTTATGTTCGGACTGGGCCTTAAGCAGCGCGTTGTATAAGCCGGTGCTCAAATAAGGGCGATATTCCGCCAACTGGCTGGTGTTAGGCAGGCCTGAACCGCCTTTTTGAATGCGCAAATCGTAGAATTTTTGCGCTACGCTGTCCGGGCCGCCCTCAACGCAGGGCGCTGTGCGATTGCCAATGTCCTTAAAGGCCGGTTCAACGGTGGTACATGCGCTAAGGGTCAGCACCAGAGGGATCGCGGCGGCAAGTGTTTTATATTTCATCGTATTCCTTACTGAAAGATTGAACGTTTTCACCATGACTTTCTTTAGCATACAGTATAAAACCGATTTGGATTGATGCACGGTGCGCGGCGAAATCAGACCAAATTCATAGACTATACTCGCAGACGCTGTTTATCTGCCTAAAGCAATAACGGACGACAACCCGTAAGGAATACTTATGCACGTTTTCACCCCCGCTCGCGTTGAGCCTCGCCCATGACCGCTTTATGGCGGCGACGCGGCGTGATGGCCGCTTTTATCCTGCTGCTGGCGGGCTGTCAGAGTGCGGCTGACGAGCAGAACTTACCTTATCGGCTGGAGACCCAGCGTCAGGCGCAGGGCGCTGACCAGCGGATCCGCTTTCTGGTGATTCATTACACTGCTGAAGATTTCCACAACGCATTAAACACGCTTACCGATGAACATGTCAGCGCGCACTATCTGATCCCCGCACGGCCACCGATAGAAAATCATAAGCCGGTAGCATGGCAATTGGTGCCGGAGTCGCAACGTGCCTGGCATGCCGGTGCCAGCGGCTGGCGCGGGCGCACCAATCTCAATGACACCTCGATTGGTATTGAGTTAGAAAACAGAGGATTCAGCCACTATCTGCTTGGGCAGCATTACTACCCGTATCCGGCGGCACAAATCGATCTGCTGGCGTCACTCAGCCAGCAGATTGTAGCGCGCTATCAGATTGAACCGCGAAATGTGGTCGGTCACAGCGACATTGCACCGCTGCGTAAAGTCGATCCAGGGCCACTTTTTCCATGGCAAGAACTGGCGAAGCGCGGCATCGGCGCGTGGCCTGATCCCCCGTTAGTGCAGAAGTATCTGGCTGGCCGTGCACCAAATCAGCCGGTGGACCGTCAGGCGTTGCTGCGTAAATTACAGGAATATGGCTATCCGCTGACCGACGGCATGACGCCAGACCAGCAACGCCATGTGATTGCGGCGTTCCAGATGCATTTCAGACCGAGTGACTACCGTGGTGAAGCGGATGCTGAAAGCGACGCCATCATCAGCGCACTGTTACAGCAATATCCGGCGGGGAAGTAAATCTCAGGCGTTAGTCGCGTTTTGAGCCGATGCTTTGTAAGCCCTGTAAGCGACCATGATCGCGCAGCCAGTTTGCGGTGCGGATGATGCCTTGATCCAGCGAGACGATCGGACGATAACCGAGTTCGTCCTGCGCACGTTGGGTATCGAGCGTTAAATCGAAATTGAGTTTGGCGACGCTGTAATGGGTCAGCACCGGCTCTTTGTGCGAGCTTTTGCTGATTTTTTCCATGCCACGCGCCATCATATCCAACAGCGGGTAGGGCACCGAACGGATACGGTATTTCATCTCCAGCGCATCCATCAACTGCTCAACCATGGTGCGCAGCGGGCGCGGTTGCTGGTTGGTAATATTAAACGCGCGGCCCGATTGCGTGCTTTGGGTTTGCGTTGCCAGCCACATCGCATGCAGCGCGTTTTCAACGTAAGTCATATCCACCAGCGCTTCGCCACCGCGCGGCAGCATCAGCGTTCCGCCATATTTCAGCATTTGCAGCAGGCGCGGTAACAGCACGTTATCGTGCGGGCCGAACACGCCCTGTGGCCGCAAAATGGTGAAGTGGGTCTGTGGATTGGATAACGCCAGCGTGGTGATCACCTGTTCTGCAGCGGCTTTACTGCGCGCAAAAGAGTTGGCGAAACGGTTCGGGCGGAACTCTTCTTTGATATTGCGATGATGATGAAAGTCGAAGTAAATCGCCGGTGAGGACAGATGCACAAAGTTTTCAACGCCATAGGCGGTAGCCCATTCCCCTAATCGACGCGTGGCGCGCACGTTAGCCAGCTCAAAGTCTTGTTCGCTGCCCCAAGGTGAAATCATGCCAGAGCAATGCCATAGGGTATCAACATCCGCCAGCAGCACTTTGGCCTGCGACGATATCAGCGTGGTCAGGTCGGCGTGAACGAACTCCGCCCCTAATTTTTGCAATAGCGGGCCCATCGCGGCATTACGCCCCGTCGCTCTGACTTTGATGCCTTTGTTAAGCAGAAACTCCACCGCATTACGGCCTAGACCGCTGCTTGCGCCAGTAACGAGAACTTTCATAAATGGGCCAATTCCAACGCTTTTTTCTGGGTCTGACTGACTGTCCGACACCCATGAGCAATAAGGGTGCCATTCTTTCGTGAAATTGTGCGGGTTGCAATGAGAATGCTAGAAAGCCGGACGCCAAATGGCGCAAGTGCTCGGGAATTAAACCGTGCTTACCTTCCGCAACGATCTTTTTGGCGCGCCAGACTGGCAATGCGTTTGGCCATGCCGCGAAAAATAAACTGATGCGCGGGCATCATGCTGAACCAATAGAGGAGACCGCTGAAACCGGCAGGATGCCACCAGGCGCGCACGTCGATGCAGCGACTGTCGCCACGGTCGGTGATGGTGAAGGTCAGCCGCCCCAGTCCTGGCGCTTTCATACCAAACAGCAACGACAGTTCACGCTGAGGCTGAAGGCCAATCACTTTCCAGCCATCGATTTTATCGCCGACTTTAAGCGATTCACGTTGAGGCCGTCCGTAAACCACACGGTTTCCTAACAGGTCGTCGATGCGGGCGCGCACAGTCCACAGTTTGTTGGCGTAGAAATAGCCCTCTTTGCCGCCGAGCTGTTGAACGACCTGCCAAAGTGCCTGTTTAGAGGCTGAGGTTTCCAGCTTAAAACCGGCTTGTTTAGGGTAATAGCCATAGCCAGGACGCCAGCGGGCACGGGCATCGGCATCATAATGCCAGTCTGAGGAGTCGAGAATCTGCTGTTCTTCTTGCGCCAGCGTCGTACGGATGGCGTCATCAACGGTGATTAGCCGCTGGGGGATCAGCTGTTGCAGCGCGGTGCTGTCGGTCGGTAAATCATATTTCAGTCCCTGAATCAGCGCTTTAGCAAGCGAGGTGGGAACCGAGGTGATAAGGCTCAAGAAGTAGGCCGAAATCAGTGAGGTGGGCAGCGGGATGGGGATCAGCCAGCGACGTTTGCCGCTGATGGTAATAAAGCGTTCAAACAACGTTTGATAGCTGATGTATTCAGGCCCAGCCGCGTCAAATTGACGGTGTGAGTCAGCGGGCCGCGCAATCAATCCACTGAGATAATTCAGTAAATTTTCCAGCGCCAGCGGGGAAGATTTCGAGCGCACCCAGCGCGGCGGCGTCAGTATCGGCAGGTTATAGACCATATCGCGCATCACTTCGAACGCGGCAGAACCTGCACCGATCACAATGCCTGCGCGCAGTTCTGTGACCGGAATGTCGCCCATGCGCAGTAAATCACCGGTCAGTTTACGGGCTTGTAAATGGGATGAGTGGCTGGATTTCGGCTGCATCGAACCGAGATAAATAATGTGTTTGATGGGGGATTCTTTCAGCGCCAGCAGCGTATTTTGTGCCGCCTGTCGCTCCTTTTCGACCAGATCGTCAAAGTCGCTCATCGCATGGACTAAATACACCAACACGTCGGCATCGGCGAACACGTCTTTCAGGCTTTTACTGTTATAAACGTCGGCAAAACAGCAGCGGACATTCGGCCACTTCTGTTGCTGGAGCCAGTCCAGACGGCGCGCAGCCGCGGTAACCTGATAGCCTTGCTGGCTGAGATGTTGCGTCAGGTGTTGACCGATGTAGCCGCTGGCCCAAAGTACGACGACCCGCGTGGGAGGGTTTGAAACTGGCATCATCCATTTTGCTCATTGAGGTAAAAAGTAAAGATGGGCGGTCGGGGGTGACTGATTATAGTGAATTATTCCCCGCCGCCGGAAATCGTATCAGGCGTGATGGTGCAGGAACTCCTGCCACAGTGACACCACTTTTTGCAGGTCAGCACGGCTAATGTCGATATGGGTGATCACCCGAGTAAGCGCACCGGCGCTGATCAGCACGCCGCGTTCGCGCATCCATGGGCCCATTTTGGCGGCCAGCTCAGGGGATTGTTTGATATAGAGAATATTGGTTTGTGCACCCGGCTCAGCGATTTCCACGCCGATGGCGCGTAGCTGCTGTTCCATCCAGGCGGCATTGTCGTGATCTTCTTGCAGACGTGCGACGTTATTTTCCAGCGCGTAAATGCCCGCCGCCGCCAAAATCCCCGCCTGACGCATGCCGCCGCCGGTCATTTTGCGCCAGCGGTTTGCCCGCTGAATATACTCTTTACTGCCGCACAACAACGAGCCGACCGGGGTACCTAAGCCTTTTGACAGGCATATGGTCAGCGTGTCGCAGTATTGTGTGATGTCGCTGAGCGGAACATTGAGCGCCACGGCGGCATTCATAATACGCGCGCCATCGATATGCAGCGCCAGCCCCTTCTCGCGGGTAAACGCGTAGGCTTGTTGTAAGTAATCAAGAGGTAACACCTTGCCACTGTGGGTGTTTTCCAGACTCAACAGGCGCGTGCGGGCAAAGTGGATATCATCGGGTTTGATGGCTGCCGCGACCTTATCCAGTGAAATGGAGCCGTCGGCTTCCATGTCCAACGGCTGTGGCTGAATGCTGCCGAGCACCGCCGCGCCGCCCGCTTCGTACATGTAGTTGTGGGCTTTTTGGCCGACAATATACTCTTCGCCGCGCTGGCAGTGGGTGAGCAGCGCGACCAAATTGGCTTGTGTACCGGTCGGCAGAAACAGCGCGGCTTCTTTGCCGGTGAGTTTGGCTGCGAGATCTTGTAAGGCATTGACCGTCGGGTCATCACCATAGACGTCGTCACCGACTTCGGCGCTGGTCATGGCTTGTCGCATGGCGACGCTTGGGCGGGTAACGGTATCACTGCGTAAGTCGATCAACGTCGGAGTCCTTTAAAAAGTGAAAGAAGAGGGCGGAAAGTGCAGGGGAAATACCCTGCACCTGATTTATCCCCTAGCACTATATCCCCGGCGGGGTTATCGCAGCCAGTTGGTTTTCGCCAGTTCGACCACTTCATCACCTCGCCCGTTGATCACCGCGCGCAGCATATAAAGGCTAAAGCCTTTGGCTTGCTCAAGTTTAATCTGCGGTGGCATCGCCAGCTCATCGGTGGCGGTCACGACGTCGACCAATACCGGTCCTTCATAGGCGAACGCGTCTTGCAGTGCGGCATCGACGTCAGAGGCTTTTTCGACTCGAATACCTTTGATGCCTGCCGCTTCTGCCATCGCGGCAAAGTTCGGATTTTTCAATTCGGTACCGTCGGTCAGATAACCGCCAGCTTTCATTTCCATCGCCACAAAGCCCAGCACGCTGTTGTTGAAGATGACGATTTTCACCGGCAGTTTTTGCTGCGCCAGCGTCAGGAAATCCCCCATCAGCATGGTGAAACCGCCGTCTCCGCACAGCGCAACCACTTGACGGTTACGATCAATCGCCTGCGCCCCCAAGGCTTGCGGCATGGCGTTAGCCATAGAGCCGTGGTTGAACGAGCCGATCAGGCGACGCTGTCCATTCATCTGTAAGTAGCGGCAGGCCCAGACGGTCGGCGTGCCAACGTCGCAGGTGAATACCGCGTCGGCATCGGCGAAACGGCTGATTTGCTGCGCCAGATATTGTGGGTGGATCGCCTGTTTGTCGTTGGCGGTTGCCAGACCATCGAGATCTTTGCGTGCTTCCTGATAATGCTTGAGGGCCTTGTCGAGGAATTTGTGATCTGTCTTCTCCTGTAGCTTCGGCAGCAGGGCGGTCAGCGTGGATTTGATATCCCCGACCAGTGCCATATCAACCTGACAGTGCGCGCCAATGCTGCCCGGATTGATATCAATCTGGGTAATGTTGGCATCGGTCGGGTAGAAGGCGCGGTAGGGGAACTGGGTACCCAGCAGGATTAGCGTGTCGGCATTCATCATGGCGTGGAAGCCTGAGGAAAAACCAATCAAACCGGTCATGCCGACGCTGTACGGGTTATCCCATTCGATATGCTCTTTGCCGCGCAGGGCGTGAACCACCGGTGCTTTCAGCGTTTCGGCCAGTTTTACCACTTCATCGTGCGCACCGGCACAGCCGCTGCCGCACATCAGCGTGATGTTTTTGGCCCCATTGAGTAGCTCGGCCAGCTTTTCCATTTCTGCAGGATTGGGTTGTACCAGCGGCAATTGTGGCGGATACCATTTGGCGGTAGCACCCTCTGGTGCAGGCTTTAGCGCGACGTCGCCCGGCAAGACGATCACCGAGACACCGCGGTTTAGGATGGCTTTACGCATGGCGATGCCGAGAACCTGCGGCAGTTGGTCAGGATGGGTGATCATTTCGCAATAGTGGCTGCACTCGCGGAACAGCTCGGTAGGATGTGTTTCCTGAAAATAACCGGTGCCAATTTCACTGGAAGGAATATGGGCGGCAATGGCGACCACTGGAACATGATTGCGATGGCAGTCATACAAGCCGTTGATTAAGTGCAAGTTGCCGGGTCCACAGGAGCCTGCGCAAACGGCCAGTTCGCCAGTCAGTTGGGCTTCGGCCCCGGCCGCAAAGGCGGCGACTTCTTCATGGCGCGTGCCAATCCATTCAACGGTGCCCATGCGGTTCAGACTGTCGCTGAGCCCGTTGAGTGAGTCGCCAGTGACGCCCCAAATCCTTTTTACGCCTGCCTGTTCCAGAGTTTTTGCCAGTAACGAAGCCACGGTATGTTTCATGTTCAGATCCTTCCTCTATAGCGTTCAAAAATAACTGCGTTAATCATAGTCCATGAAATCGCAGTATTATTTTTGTAATCAATGCTTGGCTTTTAACCATACAAAAATACGCAGAGGAAGGGGCCGAAGTTTTGTAAAACTAGCTGCCTAGACTGTAAAGAGTTGTGAGTATGGCGAGAAGCGTGATTGGGACGTTACCCCGCCGAAGGAAGCGGCGGCGGGGTAGGTCGCCGGTCAGGCGGAGAAGAATGCCATTAAAACCGGGGCCAGCAGGCTCAACAGGAAGCCGTGAACCACCGCCGGCGGCACCATGTCTAAACCGCCGCTGCGTTGCAAAACGGGAAGGGTGAAGTCCATCGACGTCGCACCGCACAACCCCAATGCTGAAGAACGGCTGGAGCGCACCAACGTGGGGATTAACATAATGGCGCAGAGTTCACGGGCTAAATCGTTAAAGAATGCCGCGCTGCCGATCACCGGCCCGAAAGAGTCGGTGAGGACGATACCGGAAAGGGAGTACCAGCCATAACCCGATGCCATAGCCAGTCCCGTATTGAGCGGCAAACCGAGCAGCAGGGCAGCCAGCGCGCCGCCAATCAATGAGCTTACCGCCACCACCGACGCCACCAACATGCCGCGACGGTTAAGAATGATCTGGCGCAGCGTCATGCTGCTGTTACGCAGTTGTATACCCACTAGCGCTAACAGGAAGATCAGCGCCACTTCGCTGGCCTGCGAGGCGTAAGTCAGCCAATGCCACTGCGTCAGGCCGAGCACAAAACCCCCGACCACCACGCCACACAGCTTTAGCGAGTCCAGCGCCATGTTGAGGCGGGACGGCAGCGATTCTTGCTTATGGTTGGACTTCCAAGGCTTGCGTTTTTCCAGCAGCCACAGTGCGACAAAATTGAAGATGAAAATACACAGGAAACAGACGGCGGTGTATTTGAAAATCAGTAATAGATTGCTGCTCAGGTTGTCGAGAAACGCCAGACTGACGCCCATAATGAACAAGATCACATACACCATCCCACTCAACAGGCGGTTGATGGTATGGAGGAGGGCGGATTTTTTTAAAGGAATGAGATAACCGATGATCAACGGCAGAAGAATGATCAGTAAACCAGAGTACATGGTGCAGTCCGTGTGGTTGTAAGTCCTGAATGGGCGGTCAACACGCTAACCAAAAGTTATCGCAGTGTAAAGGCGCTTTAACACACGGGCCGTAGGCCACGAGCTTGACCGGAAAGCCTTTTTAACGCCATGCTTCAGGTAGGCGAAATGACAGAGGAGCGTCCGATGTATCTGGAACATATCGACATTGCAGGATTTCGCGGTATCAACCGGCTTTCACTGACGCTGACACAACCTACGCAGCGCGGTGCGTCGATCAGTGGCCCGCTCGGCGAAGAGGGGGTGTCGTCGGTAACCACCAACACCGTGTTAGTCGGCGAAAATGCCTGGGGGAAATCCAGCCTGCTCGATGCGCTAACGTTGTTGTTGTCACCCGAGCCGAAACTTTACTGTTTTAAAGAGGAAGATTTTTATTTCCCTGCAGGCGAACAGCAGGCCAAATCAAAATATCTACACGTGGTCTTTACCTTTTGTGAGAATCAGTCCGGCCACCACACTTCGCCGCGTTTTAATCCGCTATCACCTTTGTGGGTGAAATGCCCGGATAAGCTGACGCGCATTTATTACCGCCTCGAAGGGGAACTGGACGATGACGGCAGTGTGCTGACCTTGCGCAGCTTCTTGTCGGCTAACGGTCAGGCATTAAACCTGCACACCATCGACCCGCTGGCGCAGGCGCTAATCACGCTCAATCCGGTGTTGCGGCTGCGTGATGCGCGATTTATTCGGCGTTTGCGCAGCGAAACACTGGCACCGCGTCTAGCGGCTAATAATGAACAGATGGCTAAGCAGCTCGATGAGCTGACGCGTGGTTTGATTCACAATCCGCAGAATTTGACCAACAGCGAATTACGCAGTGGTCTGACGGCGATGCAGCAACTGCTCGAGCACTATTTCGCCGAGCAGGGCACCAGTAGCAGTGCGCCGTGGCAGCAAAAAAGGCATGGCCGTGCTGAGAGCCGACGTGCCTGGCGCTCGCTTGATAATATCAACCGTATGATTGCCGAACCCAACAGCCGCAGTATGCGCGTGATGTTGCTGGGGATGTTTTCTACGCTATTGCAGGCCAAAGGTTCCGTAGTGCTGCACCCTGATGCTCGCCCGCTGTTACTGATAGAAGACCCGGAAACCCGCCTGCACCCGATTATGCTGTCGGTGGCGTGGGGACTGCTTGACCAGCTTCCTCTGCAACGCATCACCACCACGAACTCTGGCGAACTGCTGTCGCTGGTGCCGGTAGAACAAATTTGTCGGTTGGTGCGCGAGTCAGGCAGGGTGGCGGCTTACAGTATTGGGCCTGAAGGGTTGAGTTCGGAAGACAGCCGCCGCATTGCTTTTCACATTCGCTTTAATCGGCCGTCCTCTCTTTTCGCCCGCTGCTGGCTGCTGGTGGAAGGGGAAACGGAAGTCTGGCTGCTCAACCAGTTAGCCCGCCAATGTGGCTATCATTTTGAGTCGGAAGGCATCAAGGTGATTGAATTCGCGCAATGCGGGTTGAAACCCTTATTGCGGTTTGCGCGGCAGATGGGCATCGAATGGCACGTGTTGGTGGACGGCGACGAAGCGGGAAAAAAATACGCGGCGACGGTGATTAGCCATGTGGAAAAATATGATGATACCTTGCGCTATCGGCTGACGGCGCTACCTTCGCAAGATATCGAGCACTTCTTGTATCGCGGGGGTTTTGAAGATGTCTACCGGCGTAATGCCGCGATGCCGGACACCCTGCCGATGTCGCCCCGGCGCATCATTGATAAAGCCATTCATCGTACGTCTAAGCCCGATCTGGCGATTGATGTCGCGCTGGCGGCCTCGCAGCGCGGCGTCGGTTCTATTCCGCCGCTGCTGCGGCAGATGTTTTCCCGCGTGGCATGGTTGGCACGCGGGAGGGCTGACTAAGCGGCATCGGCCTTATTATTCGCCGCAAATCCTTGTGAAAAGGTGCGGCGGATCTGCACTTCCAGCAAATCGAGCAATTCATAGCGGCGGCGATACTCTGAACGGCGTTTGCTGGCGATCTCTTCCAGTGGACGGTGGGGGATTTGCCCCGGCAAATGATAATAGCCATCCTCACCCAGCGTCCCGTTTAGCGTTTCCCAGAAGCTGTTGTAATCGGCAAACATCATCCCTTTGCGTTTTTTATAACGGGAATTCTCATAAATGTGAGTGTTATTGGCGACCGCCACGATGTGCGTCATTTGGGTCAATTCAGCCACTAACAGCAGCGCTTCCATCACCAGCTTTTTCGGGAACAGACCGTGACAAGCTTTGGTCGCTATTTGGATTTGTGAATGTTCAATGTGCGCGCGTGGCCCCTGAATGGCGCCGACAAACAGCGTCGGTTGACCACGATAATTGATGAATGAGAAGGTCACCGTCGCCAAAGGTTCACCGCTTTCTGTGGTAAACATCAACGTCGCTTCGCCTTCTTTATCCAGGCGTCCCGCTGCGTTAAATTGAATAAAGTAACGCTGACCGTCCTTACCTTCCAGTGTGGCAATGTGTAAGGGTTTATCCTCAAAATGTCCACGCGTCAGGGCGGGGGGAACGCGCATCGCCAGATAGTCATAGTGCGCAATAATGTTGTTGAGTGCGATTGTACGGCTGACATTCACCGACTGGTAAACGCGATGCAATTTACACGGCAGTGAGGGTACTGCCCGCAGCATGTCGTCACGCAGCGGGTGATTGGCCAAATAATCGAGCAGTGTCAGGGTGGCTTTGGGCGACGCCAGCGTACGCAGTAAGAATTTCAAACGATAGCTTGGACGATTCCATGTCGGCCCGGGCACCATGCGTTTAGTCACCAGCGCAGACAGCATCTGTAAACCAGAATGAATGTTTGTATTTTCTAATGGGAAACTGATTGTACTCATCGCGCTATACCTGTTCATCAATAGCCCTCTAGGGCTCAATGACGTTATTTGAACAGGCGATGAATAAACCGTTTATCAACGGTGATTTTGATCACAGAGTGAAATTTACAAGTGTTTGGGTTTTGTTTAGCTGGTGTTTCAAAGTGTAAATTTTTTGGCGGCGGCGGCGTGTTATCGATTTGGCGTAAACTGACAAATATGTGCTTTTTTCATATTGAGGGCTTGAAGCCCAAACGATTCTCCCCCATAAATAAAAATGCCAGTCAAGGTATGACCGGCATGTGTAAAAGAAGGTGCAACGTCAGGGTGTCACAGCAAAGGTGACGTAGCCGATCACGCGACGGCTTCTGTTTCCACCGGAATGATGAGGCTGGCATGATTTCCTTTTGGCCCTTCATGGACATCGAAGCTGACTTGCTGTCCGGCTTTGAGGGTGCGGTAACCCTCCATCTGGATAGTGGAATAATGAGCAAAGATATCTTCTCCGCCATTTTGCGGGCAGATAAAACCAAAGCCCTTAGCATTATTGAACCATTTAACAGTACCCGTCTCCATGCTTCTACTTCCCTCTCAAGACTGTTTGGTGAGTTGAAGAGATTAAGCCAGTAAGTGAGCACGAATGCCCGTACGTCGCTGAATACAGGCGCTTTAGAGCCGTATTTAGCATACGAAATTACACTCTAGTGGAATTGATCGGGACGTCAAGAAAAGGACATTTGTCGGTTCAGAACAGATAACCAAACTTTGAAGCAGGTAACGCTATTGAAATAATGTGGTCATTTTTTCGACGGTTTTACCGATAGCAAAGAGAGGTTGATGCACTTCGGCATGATGTAGTAAGAGATGGTAAAATGAATGTTAAACGTGATGACCGAAGGCCAAACACCGCAGTAGGGTGTCCCCTCTGGGCAGAACAGACCTTCAGAAGGTGATGGACAGGCAATGGGTAAGAATCAAGACTGGCTAAATTTCGAACACTTGGCGGCGGATAAGCTAAAGGATGAGGTAAAACCGCCATCTATGTATAAAGTTATATTAAACAACGACGATTACACTCCAATGGAATTTGTGATTGACGTTCTGCAAAAGTTCTTTTCTTATGATATTGAACGTGCAA
>Ga0105856_1000483_pt1 | contig 20844 bp, 20 predicted proteins | sample OrgsoiDNA_201060_FD_89681 | JGI IMG/M metagenome (GOLD analysis project Ga0105856, IMG submission 89681) | Permafrost soil microbial communities from the Arctic, to analyse light accelerated degradation of dissolved organic matter (DOM) -... | ecosystem: Environmental > Terrestrial > Soil >...
CGACTTCTGCACCTGTTTGAATGCCACTTCAGCCATCAGCGTTGTCTCCATGTCGGCATCTTGCGGACCACTTTTCCATCGGTGCAAATCATTTTAAAGATAAAACGCTATTTCATACATGAATTTTTATTGGTGTTTTCCCGATGCCCATTTGAGTTCGTTTTCCTTCAACGATGGCAACAAACACAAGGGTTCCGCGCGTCTACAATCACGCCATGCCGTTGCCGGATCTCATTGCGTCGAGACCGGTTGAAGGCGGACATCTGGCTTTGGGCAAGGAGAGATTTTGGACAACACGCGATACTCAGCGCCGGCGCTCGAAAAGGGGCTGGACATCATCGAACTGCTGGCGAGTCATCCGGAGGGCTTGTCACTGGCTGACTTGGGGAAGACGCTCGGGCGCACGACCGCGGAGATTTTTCGCATGGTCGTCACGTTGGAGACGCGCGGATATCTCCTCGCTATAGGTGACCGGTACGTGTTGTCGTTGTTGCTGTTCCAGCTTGCCCATCGGCATCAGCCGGTGCGCTCGCTAGTGACCACCGCACTGCCGTTGATGACGCAACTGGCCAACGACGTCAAGCAGTCGTTCCACCTGTGCGTGTATCAGGACGGGCGCGTGTTGATTGTCGCGGGGGTGGAAAGTCCGGAACGCTGGGGCTTTTCGTTGAAGGTGGGCACGCTGATCGGCATGACCGATACCGCTTCGGGACAGGTGCTGATGGCGTTCCAGGAAGAACTGGAACGCAAGCGGATGCTTAAGCTGCACGTCCCCGTTGATGGCGAACTTCCAGTCGATGCGAAACAGCTTGCTGCAGATCTGACGCGGATCAAGGAACGTGGACATGCACGCATGCCTAGCCGCCAGGTCAAGGGCGTCAAGAACCTCGCTTACCCCGTATTTGGACGAAACGGACACGCAATTGCTTCCTTGACCACGCCGTTCATAGAACGGATCGATCAGGCGCCGGTGCCTGCCATGAACGAGGTGGGGGAAAGGATGAAAACGGCGGCGCAAACGCTGACCGAGTTAATGGGGTTAAATGTGTACTGGGAGCCGGGCGTGGGCGCGGGTTGAAGTACGTCCCCCTGCTTAGCTGCGTTGCTGCATCGAGAGTAATTGAATGAGGAGTTGAATATGAATCTGGCCTTTTCCGCCGGCGCCATCGATCTGAAGGCTGCATTCGACGTTGTCACCGAATACTGGTCACCCAAGGTCGTAGCGCAGGTCAATGACCAATATGTGAAAGTCGCCAAGCTTCGGGGCGAACTCGTCTGGCACAGCCACGCGGGCGAAGACGAACTGTTCTACGTTGTACAGGGCAGCCTGCGAATTGAGTACGAAGGCGGCCAGGCGGTTCATTTGCCAGAAGGATCGATGCATGTGGTGCCTCGCGGCGTCCTGCACAATCCGGTAGCGGAAGAAGAATGCTGGATCGTATTGATCGAACCGGTAACGACCAAACATACCGGCGATGTAGAAAGCCCGCTGACGAAATCGCTTGCACAGCAACTGGCCTGATGAATTAACCTGAATAAATTAGCCTTAAATAAGCTGATTCATAACTAAGCATCTCGCTCCGGGGTCTTCCCTAAGCGAGAAATTGCAGCGAGTCCGACGACCAGGCGTCTCGCCACGCCCAGCCGCCGGCACGCCACCTCTCCCCTCGTTAACTATTTAATTCGCTTCGTTTCACTTACCGCTTCGTTTAACTTACCGGTTGAACGCCCCCGTTATTCCATCCCTTCGCGTCTTCACCGGCTTCCTCGTGCTGAACTTGAGTGTCAGCTTGCCCCCGTCTGCTTCTTTGGAGTTCTGATAGCGGCTGCGCAAACGTTTGTACGCGGCGCGGCCAATTTTTTTTTGCTTCGAGTAGCTTAGGACTTCTTTGCTCCAATCGTTAGGCTCATTTAGCCACGAGATTTCGTGACGCGCATCCCTACTAAAGCAGGCATACAAATGTACGTGCGAGCGCTCAGGGGGAGGGGCGCACGAGCTGGCCTAAGGAATCTGCGCGCTAGGAACGCGCCATCGACGCCGAGAATAAATTCAACTCCGGTGGCAGCGGCTCGACCGCATACCCGCGGCGCACCCACTCGTCCAGGCCGCCGTATAAAACGCGCACGTTCACGACCTTTTTTCGGAGCAACTGCTTGCGAACCTTCCTGACGGTCGCATCGTTCGGATACGTGCCGTACACAACAATGTTGCTTGCCGAAAGATGGGCATCCATGGTCTCCAGCGATTCAACATCAAGCAGCAACGCCCCCGGGATTCGATACGACTCGTCGCGCCGAACCGAAACGGGGCGCGCATCGAGGATCAAGGGCGGCGTGCTTGAGCGCATCATCCGGTAAAGCCGCTCAGGCGAGACGAACCTGCGGCTCAGCCACTTCCGGAAACGCCAGCGCAGCAGGTACCGGTACGTCAGATAAAGAACGGCAGCGACGAACAATACGTCGAGTATCGATCCTCCGTGGGGTCGGAGCACACTCAGCAACATTCCGAGTTGCCGCTCGAACAACGCGCCGCCGAGCAACCAGAAAGAAGCCCAGGCCACCGTGCCCACCGCGTCCCACGCGACAAACACAACCGGCGCGATCAGCGTGGTGCCCATCAGCGGCGGCGTAATGAGCGCAAGGCCCGGAACGAACTTCGACACCGCCACGATCGACACGCCAAAACGTTCGAACAAGGCACGCGTGGTACGCACGCTTGCATCGAGCGATATGGACAGACGCCCGAGAATATCGGTCAGGCGGCGACCGTAGATACGCCCTGCTGAAAACCACACACCGTCACCGATCAACGCAGCGACTACCGCAGCACACAGCACGTGGGAGAAAACCAGATTCCCGCCGGCGATCGCGGAACCGGCGAAGACGAGCACAGGGATAGCCGGCAGCGGCACGCCGAGCCGCGTGGCCAGCACATTGGCGAAGACTGCAGCGCTTCCCCAGTTCTCGATTGCCGAGGGTGGAATTTGTATCAAGTACTCGCCTCCTGAAGCATCCGGCATCGCGCGACCGCCGCTTCACTTCATAGTGAGTTCAACGCTCATCGTTCCATGAGTGCAGGATCGACATCATTTCATCGCTCGTTTGACCGCTTGGTGACTCATTGCCCCTCGGATGCCACCAGCGTCACCGGAATACCCCCGCAGCCAGCGCTTCTCGCCACCTCCAGGCCCCGCCACGGCGATGCCTCCCCGTGGGCTGCGATCATCGGCTCGATTCGCTTGTCTGGGCGCAACACGTTGAACGGCCATGACGGCCGCAGCAACCGCTCGTGGACAAGCGAGCCGAGCCAGATAGGTGTCGGCGGCTGCCCGCCCCGATTCGCCACCGCATACTGCGTCGGCCAGAATCGCAAGACATCGCGCTCGTCCCCGCTCATGTGAGCGCGCGTAAATACCAGCACCGATGGTTCGCCATTGTTCAACCTCGGCAACACGGGAAGCTCCGTGGCCGCCACGTCCGGGGAAACGAGAGACAAGATGCTATGCGCCGATAAACGCGTGCCTTCTGTCCACCCCCTGCGCTCCAATTGCGCCTTGATCTCCCCTGCCGTTGCCGACCATTGAATGGTGATGGGTTCGAGCCGGTCACCATCCATGCTTGAGCGATAGCAAGAAAAGGTCCGCCACACGGTATCCGTCCATTGCAACGGCGTCACCACGATAGCCGGCGGCGCCGGTTCGACCGCCATCGCGTCAAGGCTTGTCCTGAGCTGCAACACGACGCTCACGCATACCACCGCCAGGACGGTGAGCGGCATCATGGCGCGGGGTGCCGGTTTCGCGGGGTATCGCCACACGGCCGTAAGCGCGACAAGAAAGACCCAGGTGGCGGCAAGTGCGGCGCCGCCGACCGCATCGGAGAAAGTGAAGTGGCCGAAATAAAGTCCCGAGAAAGCAACCGAAACCAGCACGGCGATGGTCGCCATCGCGACGAATACCCTCGCCACCGCCCCCACCCGGCGCGCCAGCAAGAAGGAGAGGAAGCCGTAGATCACCACACTGGCAGCGACGTGATTGCTCGGGAACGCGCGCAAGCTGGACGCTACCGCGCCGGGAAGCGGGCGCTGGATCGTGATCTGGATTGCCAGGATCAATAGCTGCGAAAATGCGACGGCGCTCAGCCAGTACGCAACCGTGCGCCAGCGGCGTTCAAACGCCATCCATACGACGACCAGCACCGTTAGCGCGGTGAGTGTCGGCACGCTGCCCAGCGTGGCCAGCACGGCCAGGACTGCATCGCCCCACGACGATCGGAACGATTGCAGGAAGCGATAAACCGACACATCGACTTGAACCAGCGGGTCGCCGTGCGAGACGCCGTGCAGCGTGGAGAAGAACACGGTGGCTGAAGCGAGCAGCAGCACGGAGATCACGGCGATAAGCGCGGTGGCCTGATGCTTGGGGTCAAGGATACCGAGCACTACCCGGCCAATTGCGCCAGGGTGATGACGCGCCCAAAGCAGCAAACTTTGGCGCGACGAGTCCGTCCACGTCCGTGCGTGCGACACGACAAGGCTCGTCAGCCTGAACGTCAGCCAGGTCCCGGCAACCAGGATCGCAAGCACCGCGACGAGCCGGAAGGACACAGCGCCCGCCAGTTCGATCGATGCCCCGAAGACAACGCCCGGCAGGATATGCACGGGTGCCCAGACGAGGGCCGAGATAATGTTGATGACCAGGAATCGCACCGGCCGCATCCCCATCATGCCCGCCACGACAGGAACGACCGCGCGCAGCGGTGCAATGAAGCGCGCGAAGATCACGCTTTTTGCGCCGTGCGCCTCGAAGTAGCGCTTCCCCGCCGTCAGCATGCCGGGGTGCGTGCGGAACGGCCACAACTTCGCGATGGTTTCCTTGTGGCTGCAGCCGAACCAGTAGCTTGCGGCATCGCCTGCTACGGCCCCCGCGAGGGCGCAGGCGAATACCCAGCCGAGGTTGAGCGAACCGGTACCGACCAGCGCGCCTGCCACGAACATGGCGGTGCTGCCCGGAACAAACGTGCCTATAAATGCAATGGATTCAAAAAACGCTGCAAGCAATACGACCGTGAGAGCCCATGCAGGATGCCCCGAAAGCAGATGCAGCAATTTGAAGTAGGCATGCTCCATCGGCGTCTCCGAACCGTTTTTTCCTTTCAGCAGATTTTAAGACCGTTCCCGCGAGGTTAGGAGCGATGTTGAATCTTGCTGTATTGCCGCGTGGCGCTGGTTTGAATGGTGAGTATGTTCCTGCGACGCAGTTATTGCGCCTATCCGGCTCGCCTGTCTCCTCTGGCGTAGAGCGAGTGACATAGCGACGATCGTGCCCCGAGTCATGCTGCGTGAAAAACGGTGACCGAGCTTCGACGGATGCCACGATCGGCCCGCACGCATTGCCAACGCAACGTCGCTTAAGCTTAAGGTTCGTTTTGAGAGCCCCGACGGCTCTGATTCAGAGAAGCTAGCAAGACTGCGACCTGCCAGGCGCGAGCGGTCATGAGCGCAGCACGTTCCAGAAGGGCAACCAGATATCGGAAAACGAACGTACGCGATCCGCCGGTGCCGGGTCCTCTTCTTGCTGCACGCCGTGGGTATCGAGCGCGTCGGGAGCGGCCTCTTCTGGCCCCGCCGATGCAGCCTCGGCCTGCCTGGACGCGTGCAGCGCAAGGGCGCTATCGGCAATACGGCACGCAAGGTCATCGTTGCAATCGTGGGCTAGCAAGACGCCGCGAACGACGTCGCGGTTATAGCCCTGCGTCGCGAAGCGCATCGCCAGCGCGACGCGGCTGGCATATTCCGCTTCCTGCGCGGCGCGCACCGCTGCCTCACGTTCAGCCTGCTCCTGTTCCTCACGCAGCCGCTCCGCTTCCTGCCGCCTCATTTCCTCAGCAAAAACAGAGTCGTAGACCTGCCTTTGCGCGGGATCGGACAGAATTGCGTAAGCATGTCGAATGTCGAGAAACGCGGCTCGTGCAACATGCTCCTGACCGACATTGCGATCCGGATGCCAACGCATGACTGCCTTCCTGTAAGCCCGTTTTATCTCTTCGGCCGTCGCATTTTCCGGGACGGACAAGGTGTTATACAAGGTTGTCATCGCAATGCCTCAAACTCATCCGTGGAACATCCTAGCACGGGAAAAAAGACATTTTTATAGCGTGGCAAGATCTAACCACGCGCTGTGCCCTGATGAATCGCAAGGTCAACTCGCGCGCTCAATGCGCCCTCCGCCCGTTCACAAGCGGCGCGACGCTCCTGTAACATAAACGCTCGAATACGCGAAATGGTTAATGGAATGCACAACAAATCTTTGGAAGAAAAGCTTCGTTTGCACGCATACCATCTATGGGAAGCGGACGGTCGTCCCGAAGGACGGTCTACGGAGTATTGGGAGAAAGCACGCGTCTTGCTAGAACAAGAGCTCGCGCCCGTCATACCGCCCCATGAAGCAAACGAAGCGGACACCGTTACCGCGAAGCCCGCAAAAAAAGCGGTCAAGACGAAGTCGAAAGCGACGCCTGCTGGCGACGACAGCGTTAAAGTACCGAAGACCAAGTCCAAAGCCGACGTAAAAACTAATGCCAAGGTTGCCCGCAAGACGGCGGCCAAGACAGCAGCCAAACCCAAGACTGCCGACACCGACTTAACGCCGAAAAGACCAAAGACCGCCACTAAGCCCGCGGCCAAGCCGAAAGCAGTCGCTGAGGTTGCGGAGAAACCGGCTAAGAAACCAACGGCCAAAGCCGCGGCAAAGGTTTCGAAGACCCCGAAGAAGTAGCCCGGCGTGCCGTGTTTTCGCTTGGGTAATCCCATCTCGGGTGAAATCACGTGGTAGTTTTTTTATCGCCGGATAGTGCATCGGCAAGTCATGGTTCTGTTCGTATTTTTGTGGAGCACGTATGCGAAGATTCCTCGCGGTCGTCTTGTTGACCGCTGCAGCCAGCGCTGCCGTACCCACGGTGGCTGACGCGCGGCCCCGGCAGGAATGTCGGCGCGTCTGGGTCCATGGTCACTACGTGCGGCGCTGCCGTCCGTTGCCGCCGCCGAGACACCATCATCATCGCCCGCCGCCGCGCCACCGGCCACCGCCTCATCGGTATTAGAGATCGCCAGCGAGCATTCCCAGAATCTTCGTGCGCGACACAGTATGAGCGGCTTGCCGGTCGAACAGATCCAGGCCGTTAATATCAGCACCTCTCCGAGCAAAGCACCTCTATTACCACGCCACGCGTTCGGCTCGTCCTCAACGGAACATGGCAGCCGGACGTTCCCCCCCTCGCTACCCGTGCGATCGATAGGTCATTGTCGCCGCGTTTCGCAAACTTGCATCGATATCCTGTGCATTTACATCCATGCCTGACCGATGCAGGAATCGTGCGACTGAATAACGCAGCGGAGAGCGGCAAAGCCTGCGCTTCTTCCATTTTTAATGCGCCGCAAGCGGGTCGAAGCTAGCCCTAAGCATTCAACGCGCGAGGCCTAAAAGCTACGTCTTTTTGTCATGGATTGAAACAAACTGTATTAAGAGATGCGTGCCTTTAATACCAAGGCCTATTGCCCGCTTCCGAAATCAGAGAACGCATGGCATAGTGCGGGCAATCACTCTTAAGGAAACCATAATGCCGACTCTGGAACAGATTCAAGCCAAGCTCAAAAAGCTGCAGGCGCAAGCAGAAGCAATGATCGCAAAGCGCGCGCAAACCGTACTCGACGACATCCGCAAACTGATGGAAAAGCATGGACTGACCACCGCTGATATTGACGCACATTCATCCACGAAGAAGCCGCGCGGCCGACCTGCGGGCAAAACATCCAAGCTTGGCGCCAAGGTAAAAGCAGCAGCAAAGCCGAAGCTGCCCGCCAAGTATCGCAATCCCAAGACCGGGGAAACGTGGAGTGGTTGGGCTCGGCCGCCACTTTGGATCAAGGACGTCAAGGACCGTACGAAATTCCTGATCGATGGCCACAGCGACAGCCATGCCGTTGTAGCAAGCGCGACAAAACCAGCGAGCAAGAAGGCAGCAAAGAGAGCGTCGGCTAAAGCGCTAAGCGCAAAGGCTCCGGCAAAGAAAGGTACCGCTAAGAAGGCGTCGGCCAAGAGCGCGACTGTAGCGAATGTCCCCGAGAAAAAAGCAGCCGCCAAGAAGGCACCCGTGAAACGCGTGTCGGCCAAGAAGGCTTCCGCTACGAAGAAATCTGCGACCACCGCTAGCAAGACGACACCTGCGGCTAGCCCGGAGTCCGCATCGGCCGTAGCGGTTACGCCTGCGGTTTAACGAAAAGCCAAAGCGTCCCCTCGTTAGTGACCGAGGGGCTCGCTAAGCTTGAGTGTTTTGCATTCCGCTTTGATTTCCGTTTGGTTCGTTCAGTCGCAAACGGCCTGGAAAATTTGACCGGGCTTGTTAGACCAGCAGAGAAGCTTTACCGGAATGCGCACCTTGCGGGGCGACGCGTGACGCTCGCTTTCCGCTTGCGGCTCTGTTGAATAGGCTCCTGACACAGTCAGGCACGTGCGCCGGATGTTTGATTGCTGACAAACTATCCGACGAGCGGGACGATCAGAAGCTGCCCCAACAGGCTACTGAGTGCGTCTACGCCCTAGCCGCGACCACCGCCGTGCCCGCCGCCGCTGTGCCCACCGCCACCCTGCCACTGTCCGCCACCGCCACCGTGGCCGTAACCACCGTGATAGCCACCGCCATACCCGTGGTTCCAACCATGCCAGTTCGCGCCATGGTTGTAATAGCGGCCACCATACCCGCCACCACCAACGTAGATACCACCGCCATAAACAGCCGGATAACCGGAGTAGTACGGCCCCGCATAACCCGCTGCGTAAGGGTCGCCGTATCCGTCGTATCCATAGCCGTAACCCGGCGCGACAACACAGCCGCCCAGGCACGCAACAAGTGCGAATAGTGCAATTGGTTTAAGCATGTGATCGTCTCCCGCGCGTCTTAAGTAGGAGCCAAAGAACCTTGCTTAGTTCAAGCGCAATTGTGTCTCTGGATTACAGAGCAAAGCGCGTGACGGGGGGACATATCGTCGGCTAAATCCGTGCACGGGTAATGTTGATATCGCTTTTCATGCTTCGCGTCTTTCTGTCATGCACTGGCCCTCCAGCGCAAATAATGGCCGGTTCCTGAATCGTGATGCCGATGCGACAAGGCTAGCAGCGACAACACCGCGCCAAGGACAACCGAGGACTATTCCCGGCGTCCGGCGCACGCTCGTGCCACTGTCCTACTGCACATTCTTTGCGACAGCTTGGGCGCCGTTCGACGGCATGGCGCCCATGTCGCCACTGTTTTGCATCGCCGGGTTTTGCATATTGCCGGGCATGGCGCTTGTATGCATGGAAACCGGATCGCCCCAGTGCGTCATTCCAGCCGTTGCCGCACTGTGCGCATTGCCGCCGCCCGAGCCGCCGTTCCCGTTGCCGCCACCCTGCGCGAATACTGTCGCCGAACCGCACAAGAACGTCACCGACACGCTCGCCAACATCGCTTTCCGCATTGCCTTGTTCATGGTCTTTCTCCGTTAGCCGCGAGTGCTGGATTGCGTCGCGTCAAGGCTATATACGAGGCTCGCGGGACGCTGGATGCAACGCAGGCCTAATTGAAGAAATTGAAGAAATCCGCTGCTCAATGAATGTGGCGATGGTGAATATCCGGGAAATGTCCATGGGTGTGCGTCATCGGCACGTGTCGATGCGGATGTGTGTGCGGCTCCTCTCCATCCCACTTGAAATCGTGCGTATGTTGATGATGCTCGTCATGGCGATGCCGGTGATTGTGGTCCATCAAGACGTGCGTATGCGCGTGCTCATGGCGCTCACGAATATGCAGCCACACACCGAGGACCATTAACGCGGCGGCCACCCAAAACAGCGGGCCCGGCATATCCGGCCACAGGATCAGCGAAAGCGTCACGCCGAATAGGGGCGCAACTGAAAAATACGCACCGGTGCGTGCGGTGCCGAGATTGCGCAACGCAACAACAAACAAGACCAGGCTGACACCGTATCCCACCAGGCCGGTGAACATGGCCGCCGCGGTCCTGACCAAACCGGGAAGATGCGCGCCGAGCACAAGGGCAATGCAAAGATTCACCGATCCGGCGATCAGCCCCTTTAAGCAAGCAATGACCATGGCGTCATTCGTCGATACTTTGCGCGTCAGGTTGTTATCGATCGCCCAGCACGCGCATGCGGCGGCGACCAGCAGCGCGCCGGCGGATACGCCGGCCGCGCCCGGCTGCCACGAGAGCGCCACGCCGCCGGCGACGATTGCCACCATGCCGAGAAAAACCTGCGCATCTACATTCTCACGAAACACGACCCACGCGATCACCGCCGTGAATACGCCTTCAAGATTCAGCAATAGCGAACTCGTCGCAGCCGGCGTGGTGCTCAGGCCGACCATCAGCAGCACCGGGCCCGCGATACCGCCGGCGGCAATTGCGCCGAGCAACCAGGGCACTTCAGCCAACTGAATCCGGCTTTCGTTGGCGCGCTCATTTTTGGACCGTCTGACGCGCTGGAAGGCGATAGCGACAGCCAGGCCAACACCACTGCCTAAATAGAACAAGCCCGCGACCATAGACGGCGACATCGTGCCAAGAAGGGTCTTGGCAAGCGGGGTCGTCGCACCGAAGAGCGCGGCCGCGAGAAGCGCCGTGAACGCAGCGTTGTAGCGTACAGACATGGATGTTCCTGGCTCTGAATTTAACTACGATTCTAAAGAAGCTTATGGAGTTCTGTCCGCATGGTTCTCGCGCGGTAATGTCCTGGCGCCAAGATCTTGTGCACGGGCAAGACCATCAGATCTTTGTGTCACTTTGCCAGTTGTGATCGACAGACCCCGCTTAACCAGCGCGACCTGTCGACATCAGGACCCGCAACCGCGCGCTTGCGGCCATCCCGAACCGTTTATACGCGGCAACGTCCTCTGTCCCCTGCTTATTGCTTTTGCATTGTCACGATAGTCATCGTGCCGCCCAAGTTCTCAACGCGCACTTTCACTTTATCCCCTTCGTGAGCCTGCTTGAGCATCGCAGCGTCCCGGGCTTTGAACGCCATGGTCATCGGCGGCATACCGACGTTTTCGAGCGCACCGTGTTTGAGCGTCACCATGCCGGACGCCAGATCTACCTTCCGGATTTCCGCGTCGGTCAAAGCGGATTTCGACGACGCTGCCGGACTCATTGCACCGGGACTCATTTTCATTCCGGCCATGTCGTCGGCGACCGCGGACCGCTGAACAGCAAATACAGTGACCGCAACACCCATCGCGAACGCGACGTAAGTCAGTTTAGTCATTTCATTTCTCCAGTGTGAATAGAAGGAACATGCGAAGGCACATGCGTGCCGGGAGGACCATCGAATTCGCTACGCGCTTGCGCTGCGCGCCGCACTTGGCGACGCTTAAGCAACAACCACGCAGCGGGGATAACGAACATGGACAGCAGCGGTGCGGTGACCATGCCGCCGACCATCGGAGCCGCGATGCGCTGCATCACTTCCGACCCCGCGCCATGGCCGAGCATGATCGGGATAAGACCCGCGAGGACCACGGCAACGGTCATTGCTTTGGGCCGCACGCGCAGCACGGCGCCTTCGCGGATGGTGTCGAAGAGAAGCGCCTCCGTGAGTACAGCGCCCGCGTCGAGGCGATGCTCAAGCGCACGTTTCAGGTACAGCAACATCACCACGCCAAACTCCGCCGCCACACCCGCAAGCGCGATGAAACCAACCGCGGTTGCGACGGACACCGCGTGACCCAGTGCCCATATCAGCCAGAACCCGCCGACGAGTGCGAACGGAACCGTCGACATCAGCAGCAACGCATCAGCAGCCGAATTGAAGGTCAGGAACAGCAGCACGAAGATGATCACCAGCGTGACCGGAATCACGGTACGAAGCGTGGCCGATGCGCGCTCCAGATACTCGAACTGACCCGACCATGCAATGGAATAGCCCGCAGGAAGAACCACCTTCTCCGCGACCACGCGTTGCATCGCTGTCACCGCCGACTGGAGGTCGGTATCGCGGATATCGACGTACACATAGCCCGCAAGCCGTGCGTTCTCGCTGCGAATCATGGGAGGTCCATCGGCAATACTTAAGTCGGCGACATCGCCGAGCATGATCTGCGCGCCCCGCTCCGTAACAACCGGCAAGCGCCGAAGATTTTCGAGCGAGTCACGAACGGCGCGCGGATATCGGACATTGATGGGAAAGCGTTGACGCCCATCAATGACTTCGCCCACGTTCTCCCCGCCCACCGCCGATGAAACAACCGACTGGATATCCGCAACAGCGAGTCCGTACCTCGCGGCCTTCAGGCGATCGATATCGACATCGATATAACGCCCGCCATTCAAACGCTCGGCAAGCGCGGAGGAGACCCCCGGCACCGTCTTGATCACGGCTTCCACTTGCGTTGCGATGGAGTCGATCACGCTCAGCTCGCCGCCCGAAATCTTCACACCAACCGGCGTCTTGATACCTGTCGACAGCATGTCGAGCCGGTTGCGTATCGGTGGCACCCATACGTTCGACAACCCAGGCACCTTCACCGTCCGGTCCAGTTCATCGACCAGCTTTTCCGGTGTCATGCCCGGCCGCCATTGGCTGCGCGGCTTGAACTGGATGGTGGTCTCGAACATCTCCAGGGGCGCGGGGTCGGTCGCGGTATCCGCTCTACCGGATTTGCCGAATACAGTCGCAACTTCGGGTACCGTCTTGATCAGCCGGTCAGTCTGCTGCAATAGCTCTGACGCCTTCTCGGCCGAGATACCGGGCAACGCAGTGGGCATGTAGAGAAGATCGCCTTCGTCGAGTGGCGGCAGAAATTCGCCGCCTAGCCGCGACAACGGAATCAGCGTGAGCACAAGCGCGATGACCGCGATACCAATCGCAGCCCACGGCCGGCCCAGCGTCGCTTCAAGCAATGGCCGATATAACCGGATCAGCACGCGGTTGATCGGATTGGCGTTCTCGTTCGGAATACGGCCCCTGATGAAATAGCCCATCAGCACCGGCACCAGCGTGACCGACAACAGCGCAGCCGCAGCGATCGTGTAGCTCTTGGTGAACGCCAGCGGCGAGAACAATTTCCCCTCTTGGCCCTCAAGCGAGAACACCGGGATGAACGACATCGTGATGATGAGCAGCGAGAAGAACAGCGCAGGCCCGACCTCTGCCGCCGATGTCGCTATGAGCTCCCATCGCTCGAATGCGGTGATCGGTTGATCGGGATGCGCGTGGTCAAAAGCTTCCAGATGCTTGTGCGCATTTTCGATCATCACGATGGCGGCGTCGATCATTGCGCCGATCGCGATCGCAATGCCGCCGAGCGACATCAGGTTCGCGTTGACGCCCTGATAGCGCATCACGATAAATGCTGCGAGCACACCCAGCGGCAACGACAAGATGGCGACAAAAGCACTTCGCAGATGGAACAAAAACAGCGCACAAACCAGGCCGACGATGACAAACTCCTCGATCAGTTTGTCTCGCAGATTGCTGACAGCACGTTCGATCAGCTTGGATCTATCGTAGGTCGTGACGACTTCAACGCCGGGAGGCAGCGACTTCTTCAGCGTATCGAGTTTCGCTTTCACGGCCTCGATGGTCGTGAGCGCATTCTTGCCTGAGCGCATCACGATCACGCCACCAGCGACCTCGCCTTCGCCATTCAACTCGGCAATGCCACGCCGCATCTCGGGTCCGATCTGGATTCGCGCGACGTCGCCTAGCAACACGGGTGTCCCCGCGTCGGTGGTGCGCAAGACAACGTTGCGGAAGTCATCGAGCGAATGCAGATAACCCGACGAACGCACCATGTAGTCGGACTCCGCCAGCTCGACAACCGAACCGCCTGATTCCTGGTTCGCTTTCTTGAGCGCATCCGTCACTGTCGCCTGCGTGATGCCATAGGCGCGAAGCTTGTCCGGATCGAGTACGACCTGATACTGCCGCACCATTCCCCCGATAGACGCGACCTCCGACACATCGGGAACGGCCTTCAGTTCGAACTTGAGAAACCAGTCGTTCAGCGCACGAAGTTGACCAAGATCGTGCTTGCCGGTGCGATCGACGAGCGCGTATTCATAGACCCAACCGACGCCGGTTGCATCGGGGCCGAGCGATACACTTGCGCCTTGGGGGAGCCTGCTCTGTACTTGGTTCAGGTATTCAAGTACACGTGAACGCGCCCAGTATTGGTCGGTCTTGTCGTCGAAGAGGACGTAGACGAATGCATCGCCGAACGATGAATAGGCGCGGATGGTCTTGGCACCCGGCACGCCCAGGAGCGTTGTCGTCAACGGATACGTCACCTGATCTTCAACGACCTGCGGCGCTTTGCCCGGATACGATGCCTTGATGATGACCTGCGTATCCGACAGGTCGGGAAGCGCATCGAGCGGTGTTTGAGTCAGCGAATAAACACCCCAGCCCGTGATCAGGACAGTCGCAAGCAGGACCAGGAAACGGTTCCGGATAGACCAGCGAATGAGTCGCGCGATCATTTTCCGTCCCCTATTGGTTCGACCTTCGTCAGTTCGTATCCATCGTCGGATTGCTTGAACGCGAAGTGCACTGTTTCGCCCGCTTTCACGTCAGGGAATGCGGTTGTGGAGGGCTTGCTGAACGCCATCGTCATCGCGCCCCAGCCCAAGGCCGGCACAGGCTGATGCGAGAACGTGATGTCATGACTTGTCACCGCTTCGGCCCTGCCCGTAGTCTCGTAGGCCTGAGCCGCGGCATGCACATCGCTCGCCGGTCCAGCGTCAAGTCTTGGAAGAACCGACTTGAGGCTCGCTTCAGAGTCGATCAGGAACTGACCCGATGCGACCACCTGCTCCCCTTCGCTCAAACCGCTCAACACTTCGGTATCGCTGCCCGAATCGTTGCCGGTCGTCACGGTGACGGGCTGAAGCCGATCATCTGCTTGCTTCACGATCACAATCGAGCGCTTGCCGGTCGTGATCACCGCCTCGGACGGCACGACCAGACGCGACGCGGTCGTCGCCCCGCCGATACGCGCGCGCACGAGCATGCCGGGCGTGAGCGACAGATCCTTGTTGTCGATGGAAAGGCGCACTTGCAAGGTACGGCTGGCGGTACTGATCCCCGGCAGGACTTCGCGAATGTGTCCGGTGAAATGCTGCGTGGTGTCTCCGGCAAACACGGCGTCCACACTCATGCCTGCCTTGACCTGCAACGCCCGCGCCTCGGGCACGTCGATCACGAGCCATAACGTGCCCAAGCCCGCGACCTTGGCGAGCGTCTGGCCAGGCGAGACCATCGCACCATCGCGGACATTCAGTTCGGTAATCACGCCGGTCGCCGGCGCCGACAACGTGACGTGCGTCTGCGCACGGCCAGTGCGATCGAGGTTGGCCACGACTGCATCCGGTATCGATAAAGCGCGCATGCGTTCACGCGAGGCTGCGAGCATGGTGTCGTCCATGCCGCTGCGTCTGAGCGCCAGATACTCCTCCTGAGGCGCCAGCCAGTCCGGTACAAACAGCGACGCAATCGGGGTACCTTTCACCACCCGTTGCATCGGGGCGTTCGCATACAAGCGGTCGATGTAACCCGTCACGCGCGACTGGACCACATCAGCCAATGACTCATCGAACTGCGTTGTACCGACGGCCTCGAAGCTGGTCACTACATCAACGCGGCGTGCAGTGGCATATCTAATGCCGAGGTTTTGCTGAAGACCCGGATCGATCTTCACGCCACTTGACGCACCTTCGTCCGCGAATACGGGCTCCAGTTGCATGTTCATGAAGGGCGACTTGCCGGGTTTATCGAAGTGCTGGTTCGGCATCATGGGATCGTGCCAATAGAGCACCTTGCGGCCGGCCTCTTTTTCACTGCCCATCGATGCGGTCGTCGCGGCCCCGTTTGTATTGGCGTGCCAGGTTCCGGCCACATAACCTAAAGCAAGCAACGCCACCGCCGCGATGACAGCGAGCGTCATAAGTTTCTTGTTCATCTTGTTCTCACTGTCAGTAGGTCATGGAAGGCGGGACGACCCGGTACTCGAGCTGAGCCCAGGTGAGCGATACGTCGCGTTGGAGATCGAGCACTTGCAAACGTGCGTCGAGCACGGCGCGTCGGGCGGCGAAGGTATCGGCCAGCGATCCTGCGCCGGCTCTATAAGCCGCGGTCGATAGCTGCAAGCGCTGGTCCGCTGCAGGCAGCAGCGATGCGTTCAGGTTGGCGATACGCTCGCGCCCGCTGGCCAGCGTGGTGGAGAGGTTGCGGATATCGGCATCGACTTGACGCTGCGCGTCTTCGTACATCAAACGCGCCTTCGTGCCTAGCTCGGCTTTTTCCGCGGTATCGCGGTCTTGCCGATCCCTTCTGTTCAACGGAATAGGAATGCTGACGCCGACCGAGACCATGTTCGAGTACTGACCACCCCGTTGCTGGTACGCGACTTCCCAGGTCCAGTTCGGACTGCGGTTGCTATGGGCGACGGCGGTGTCGGCGTCGGCGACCGCTATCTCCGACGACGCATTGACCAGCGCAGGCTCAACACGTTGCAGCTCCTCAGGCGGCAGCGACGCAACCACCGACTGCGGCGCAGGCGGCTCGCCGGAGATATCGGCAACGGGTGCCGCCGTCCATCGAGACAAACCGATGAGCGCCGTCTGAAGCGTTTGCTGCGCCTTGAGCAGCTGGTCACGGGTCTGCGCGAGCATGAGCTGCGCCTGGGTCACATCGGCGGCACTGGCTTTAGCGCCGCGATAAGACGCTTGCGTCGCCGATAACTCGTGCGCCATGTGATCCGCCAGCTCCTGCTGCAGCGAGAGCGCTTTCTTCGCGTATGCCGCGTTAAGCCACGCGGTCGCAGTCTGCTCACGCACGTTGACTAGCTGAGCGAGATAACCCGCGCGTTCGCGGTCGACTTCCTGATTGGCAAGCTCAGTGCGCAGACGCCGCTTTTCCGGCGACACCCACTCCTGTTCGATGCCGATGCGCCGCATCGTCATGAAATCCTGCCCAATCGTGAATGCCTGAGAACCATTAACGGGCAGGTTATCCACGCCCGCCTTGAGCGTTGGATCGGGTAACCGACCGGCTCTGACAACGGCCTGTGAGCTTGCGCGAACGGACGATTGCGCTGCCTGCATAGAGGCGGATCGATCAGTCGCGGATTGCAGCGCGGCGTCCAGCGTTAAAGCGCTTTCCTGCGCCTTAACCGCTGCGCCACCACTAAGAAGACATATAAATAACGCTAGCGCGGGCGCACGCGCGCATCCACGCCGGAATACCGGCGCGGTAATGGATGAATGCATTTCTCAACCCCAAGCGGTCGAATCCCATAGGGAATCACGTCCTGGATGCAGGACGACCTCGCCGCTAAAGCGGCGAACTGGTGACGAAGGGAGTTAGAGCGTGCGAGGAGGTTTCCACAAGCCGTCAGGCTCGCGGAAAAACAACGACTGGGTATAGTGAAAGAACATCGGCCGATAAGCGCCTGCACTTCGGGCGATGCCGGGAGCCGAGACCGGAATGCTCATGCAGCCGATCTGGCATTGCACGGTCATCTTGCAGGGCGAGTCTTTTGACTTGCTATCCTGACCAGCAGGCATTGCCATCGATTCGCAATCCGGCATGGTCGCGGACATCATGCTGCCCGAGTCGTCGGTCATGGACTGCATCGGACATTGTCCGGCCGAGCCGCTAGCTGCCAGCCCCGTTAAGGGCAGCACCGCGCAAAGCCACAACACGAACAAGGTACGCAGGATTTTCACGACGACAAGTATAGCTCAGCACTTAATTTCTGATAAAGCCCTAAGTTAATGGGTGATTCTTAGCGTTAGCGAACCAACCGACCTAAGCGCTAGGTATTTAATATTGGTTGAGCGGCGGAAGCGGCGACTGCTTTGTTCCAATCAAGCTTGGCGTCGGGACTATCCGAGTAATGTGTCGCGACTGTGTCCGCTAAGTCCTTAAGCCCGGGGTTGCTGGAGGCGTCCAAGTCATCCACTCGCGCCGGATGCTTGAAATCGGGGCTCTTGTCCATCCATCGATATAGCGCCGGAATCAGGCGCAGCAAAGGACCCTTTCGCGCGGCGGCCCGCAAAACCCGCCACGCCGGCGCTTCTCCTTCGGCATAACGGTTCCGCGCCGCGACGGTTCCGCGCCGCGACCAAATCGCGCTTAGCTTACTTGTAGCGACTCGTCAGCCTGGGGTATGCCCAGATCAGTGCAAGCATGAACGCAAAAGTTAGAGCAGCAATCAGCGCTCGGGACCGGTCGATGACTATGATCCTGTGAGCGCCCCCTTCGACAATGCATCGAGAGGGATATCAAAGAGCGGCTTTTCGCTGGCAGTCGTCGCAGAAAAACTCACAGCAGGCAGCACGATCTTTTCTCTTCTTTGCGCCGCCGTGTTCCACCATTCGATGGTCACCGGCGGAAGTTTGAATCTGCCGCTGCGATTGTCTACTATTTCCGGCCACTGCGGGACTTGAAGCTGTCGGCGAACATCGAATTATTCGATATCGACGTGCTGGAAGGTTACGCCCGCTTGTGCGGCTGGATACTCGCGCGTGCTCATGCAGAAGCGAGCGGCAAGGCTATCGAGATCAGCGCCTATCTGGGCCAGGGTACTCAATTCGCCGAAGCGCTGGTCGCCTATTCGAAGGACTATGCGGATCAGGTTGAACGCGACTTCGACCTGTTCACACAAGCCGTCCGAAGCGGCCGGATAGTCGCCCGGACTGACGAGGATAGGGCCGCGGACTTTCATGTTTGAACGGCCGGCCACGTCCGGTGGCAACCCGTACTTTAAGGAAGCTTTATGCACATTCGATCATCCTCGTCCGGCCGTCCCGGCTGGGTTAGGTTAGTACTTTGCAGCGTATTCCTAAGCAATGCGGCTGCCGCTTACGCAACCAACCTCGGCTTCCTGATGGACACGCCGATCAGTTATATGAAACAGCGCGATCTGCAGCAACTCAACCGCGCCGCACGAACGGCCCTGGACACGAAGCAGGACGGTGAAGCGCTTGACTGGAACAATGACGGCACCGGAAATTCGGTTCATGTCGAGGGCACCATTACGCCGCTCAATACGCGCAAGGAGGGTGACCGGAGTTGCCGGACGCTTGCTATCGTCGCCAAGGCAAAAGGCCAGACGCAAACCTGGGCGCCGACTGCTTGCAAGGACAGCACCCCGGATAGCAAATGGCAACTGCTTAAACAATAGAGAGCGTGATGCGCGAAGTTCCTCGGGCGCTTGGGCTGGCTGCAAATTCACACATGGCGCGAAACGCCAAAGCGTGCGACTCCATCACTCCGGGACAGCATGCCGACGACAAATGACCAACGCACGAGGCTACTGAGACTGCTGATGCGCAACCTATTCCGCAACAGTGATGACATCGATTTTTAAAAACTTTGACCTACACTGAATTCGTGTCCGAACGACCTTACTCCGGGCGCGATTGGATCGCGCAAAAAGCGATCCTGTAGATGCGCTGCACCATGCATTTCCACAGGCAAGCCGTCGCATCTACCGTAGCGCATGCACGCGAAGCGCGCGGGTGAGTCTTGCGGCAAGGGCTGGCCAGACACCTAACTCGAAGCAGAAACGAGAAACAGGATCGACTATAAAAAAGCAAAGCTTTTCATGAAGCGCAATTGTCAGTTAGCGCGGTCTGGCCACGTCGTATTGAAACCGTTACCAATCTTGGATGGCACATCATGCGATTACAACAACGTCTTGCTGCGGAAATGTTTGGCACGTTTTGGCTAGTACTTGGCGGTTGTGGCAGTGCAATTCTCGCGGCCAAGTTTCCCGGCGCCGGAATTGGATTCGCAGGCGTCGCGCTCGCGTTCGGATTGACCGTCCTGACCATGGCTTACGCACTTGGACATATATCGGGTTGTCACTTGAATCCGGCCGTCAGCGTGGGCCTCGCCGTTGCAGGCCGCTTTCCTGCCCACGACCTGGCGCCTTATATTGTTGCGCAGGTTGTTGGCGCGACCATTGGGGCATTCGTGCTGTATCTGATCGCGTCCGGCGTGCCCGGATTCGACGCGGCTGCCAGTGGCTTTGCATCGAATGGATACGGTGCGCGTTCACCCGGCGGTTATTCGATGACAGCCGCCCTGATCTGCGAAATCGTGATGACGTTTTTCTTCCTGATGGTCATTCTCGGCACAACCGACGGACGCGCTATCTCCGGTTTCGCGCCGCTAGCCATCGGGCTTTGCCTGACGCTGATTCATCTGATATCCATCCCGGTGACGAATACCTCGGTCAATCCCGCGCGCTCGACCGGACCCGCGCTGTTCGCCGGTGGCGCTGCGTTGGGACAACTCTGGCTTTTCTGGGTCGCGCCCATCATTGGCGCATGCATTGCCGGCGCGTTATACCCGCGGCTCTTTCCCGAGAAGGTCATGGCGGTCGCCCCGGCACCCCTGGCTATCGACGCACCTTGACGCGGGGCTGTTGGACGGGTTGATGGGGCCATGGGGCCTGCAGTGACGGAATCCCCGGACAACGGACGCTCACGGCGTCCAGGGCCTGTCCTCGTGCCGTAAAAAAACAAATGGCCCGCCTAGGCGGGCCATTCGGTTCATGCAATCAAGCCGGGCTGTAACGAATTACAGCGGCTGGATGTTCGACGCTTGCAGACCCTTCGGGCCTTGCTTCGCTTCGTAGCTTACTTTTTGGTTTTCCTGCAGTGTCTTGAAGCCTTCCGAGCGGATCTCAGAGAAATGCGCAAAGAGGTCATCGCCACCGCCGTCCGGCGTGATGAAGCCAAAACCCTTCGCATCATTAAACCACTTCACAATACCTGTTGCC
>Ga0105856_1000485_pt1 | contig 20779 bp, 12 predicted proteins | sample OrgsoiDNA_201060_FD_89681 | JGI IMG/M metagenome (GOLD analysis project Ga0105856, IMG submission 89681) | Permafrost soil microbial communities from the Arctic, to analyse light accelerated degradation of dissolved organic matter (DOM) -... | ecosystem: Environmental > Terrestrial > Soil >...
AGACCATAGGAAAGGTGGCAGAGTGGTCGAATGCGCTGGACTCGAAATCCAGTGTACATCTTTGGTGTACCGTGAGTTCGAATCTCACCCTTTCCGCCAGAAATACTAAAAACCCGCTATGGCGGGTTTTTTTATGTCCGAAGCGACTATCAAATCAACTATCAAAATTCCATTCGGTTGACGCAAAGCCACTTTTTGGGTCGTTTCTCATTGAATGGTTCCGGCAGGCTAATACAGCAGCTCAGCGCGAAGCCATTGGGGGCTTGAGCAATGCCCCCCAAAAAACCGTTTAGCCGCATCGCTTTTAGCTGACCTTATCAAGGACACGTGTCGAGGTCGATGGCGCTGGTCAGACTCCGGTACGCAAGGGCGAGGCGCGCATGCCGCTACGACATGACGGCTGGCTGCTGAGCCGGTTCGGCCTTGTCGGGCGTATCCTCGAAGGGCATCTCCAGAGTGCGGGCCGGGCAGGCTCTCTACAGAAAATCGTCCCGGCCTTTCGCAGCCCTTAATGCGCCGTGGCCACCGATCCTGACGACGGTGAGGTGAGCCGTTCGATCATCGCGTGGACCGCCTTCAGTTGTGGCCCGCTCTTGAAGGCATAGTTGGCGCCGGTGTAGCCGTACCAGTCCCAGCAGCCCTGCGGATTATTGAGCGCCTGCGACGCGTTCACTTGCGGGTACAGCATGATGATGTTGTTGCTGTCGGCCCAATCGTTATAGCTGCTCTTGCCATAAAAGTCGTCGTTGACCACTGCGGCTGACTGATTGCAACCATGGAACGCCACGTGCACTTTACAGCTCGTGCCCTTGGTGCAGCTGGTCGGGATGTAGACGTAAGCGTCGTCCGCCATGCTGGTCGAGGCATCGGCGAATTCGCGCTGATTGAAGGTCAACAGCTGGCCCGTACGGGTTTTGACCGGCGGGTTAAGAGGCCCATAGATCTGTGTAAATATCGCGCCTGGCTGGTCGTAGGACTTCTTCGCGACGGTGCAGTGGCTGATATAGGGTGCCGCATTTGCGCCGCAGTTATTGCCGAAGGCCGGCGTCAGCAGAGCATGTCCGGACGGCACCGTCTTAACGTAGACCAGGTTCGCGTCTGGTACGCCGGCACCCTTGAAAAAGGCGACCGTTGCATTCACTGCGGCCTGGTAGACCACCGTATCCTTGGTGCCGCTGAACACGTAGACGCGGTCGTTTTGTAGATTGCTGAGCGGATCGATGCGACCGTCCGACGCGAAGTCCTTGGCGGCCATGAGCATCAAATTGGGATTGGGAGGAAATAGCGGAATCATCCCCATGCAGATGGCGGCGTTGGTGACGAGGCCTGCCGCGCAATAATACGGGCCTCCAGCGACAACCCCTGCACCGGTCACCGATGCAGAATAGGCGACCTGATATTGCACTGCCATAAAGGCGCCCGACGACAGGCCGGAAACGGAGGTGCCGTCAGGGCTTGCGCCCATGGCAGGGAGGGGATTGCTGGCCTGGGCGAATGAGGCAAGACCACATGCCAGAGATAGGGCGGCGATAGAGGACAGTAATTTCATTGCAACTCCTACGTTGTATGTCATAGGAATGAAGACACCGCTGAGTGCCTTTCATCGTGGAATTGATGCACTGCACAATATATGCAGGCTGATAATCCCACGATTTTCATGTCCACCGTGGTTTCATTGATTAAAGTGGTAAAAATACAAATTTTCTCCGGCACTATGAATTACCTGAGGGTATGAATGTCAATTTTTCGCATCCGGGCGTAATTATTGGCTACTCTCTTAAATAATTTCCTTTCGATCAATGTCACGGTGCTGATGTTTGACCGGGATAATCCCTTATGCACTGCTGCTCAGCAACAAAATCCCGAGACATCCTTCACAGCGACAGCGCTGCGTTTGCGTCAAAAGATGGCACTGAGGACCAGAATAGCCTAGCGGTCGAAAAAATCTGCTAAGTGAGTTGCGGCATACATCGAAAATCGGACAATCAAACGGGGACATTCATCCGACGGCCGAGGGCGGATCAATCCGGCTGGGCTATCGACGAACAAACGAACACCAGAATTACCCAAAAAAACCTTCAATTATCTATTTTGTAACGTATAATGTTGATTTTTAGTAATTTGGCTGTGTCTATTGCAAGTATTTTGAGGATGCATCTCAGTCAATTTCGTTGAACTCGCTTGAGCGAGAACTTCGTAGATTGGACTGTCTCCCAGGCTACTCAAGCAGGCTCGTCGATCAAGCGTTCCGTTCATTTATGACTTCACGGTATATTTCTTTCTGCCATTTTCATGCCCTTCGCCTGTGGCGGGCTCAGCCTTGGATGCTGACCTTGCTCGTCACGTTTGGCGCGTTTTGCGTTGCTGCTGCCTTGGTCTGTTTGCAGCAGTGGCGGCAGGCAGAGGTGATCACACTGGAATTGAATAGCCTGCGTGGGCACGCTCCCAAGGCATTCGTCCCAACCCAGTCGGGAAGGCCGGTTGACGATGCGATGATACTGCCGGCGTTCGACAGCGCGGCATTGGTGGATACCTTCAACTATCTTGCGACGAATGCCGGATTGCCAGTCGACGAAGTCTCGTATGCGCTTGAGGACGGCACTGCGCAGCCCTATCTGCGTTATCGCGTGACGTTGACCGTCGCGTCGAATTACCCAACGATCCGTGGTTTTGTCGACCAGTTGAAAACTGAATTGCCGCATGTCGCGCTCGATTCAATCAGCTGCTCGCGCGACGATATTGCGCAGGCATCGCTGTCCTGCGACCTGGCGTTTTCTGCCTTTTTCCAAAAGGGCGTTCATGGATAAGGCTGCGCGTTTGCGCTGGACGATTTTGCTCTGCGGGTTGATTGGAACGCTGGTGGCAATCTTCTATCCATCCGACGACGATACCCCATACGCAGCGCGCAAGGTTGCTGCGGCTGTGCGGAAAACAACCGGTGCGGTGGCTCCCACTATGGCGGGCGTCAACGCCGGTGATGACGCCGACGCTGGCGATCCGGATCCATTCGCGCCGCGCGGCTGGCAGGCGCCACCGCCACCACCTGCTGCGGCAACCCCGCAAGTGGCAGCGATAGTGGCGCCGGTTGTTCCGGTTGAGCCGACCGGACCTCCGCCACTGCCTTTCCGTTTTGTCGGTGGCATGACGGACGGCGCCGACCAGATGGTCTATCTGGGGCGGGGTGACGATGCGCTGGTAGCACGCGTGGGCGATGTGCTGGAGCACACATACAAGGTGACGAGCATTACTGCGACTCAGATCGAATTTGAACATATGCCCACCGGCCAGAAACAGGCCTTGGCTCTTCCTGCACGCGACAATTGATCCATGTTTTCTACTTTTCGGTTTGACTCCTTCCTTTCCCGCGTTCCGCTACTGACACTGCTGTTGTTGGCGGGCTGCGCCGCCGACCTGGAACACCACGATGGCATGAAGGCGATGGAATCGCACGACTATCCAGCCGCCGTCCGCCATTTGACGCAGGCGACCGAGATGAAGCCGGATGATCTTGAGTACCGCAAGGACTGGCTGCAGGCACGTGAGATGGCGACAGCCAAACTGCTTCAAGCGGCCGCTGCGGCGATGGCTGAACTGAATTATGAGGCAGCCGCCCAAGCCTATCAGGCGATCCTGAAATACGACCGCGATAACGCACGCGCCTTGGCCGGCCTAGAGGCGATTACGCGCGCCGCGCGCGCCAAGGAGGATGCCGCACAAGCGTTGGATGCGTTTAAGAGGGGCGACACCGGATTGGCAGCGGAGTGGGTGGCGCGTGCGCTCAAGAATGCGCCGGATCAGGCGGAAGCTTTGGCTGTCAAGCGCGATATCGAGGCGTTGCAAGCCAAGGAGGTCATGCAGACGCCGACGCTGGGCGCGGTCTACAAGAAGCCAATCAATCTGGAGTTTCGTGACGCCAGCATCAAAATGGTGTTCGACGTGCTGTCGCGCACCACGGGCATCAATTTTATATTTGACCGCGAGGTCAAGGGCGACCAGCGCACCACGGTCTTTTTGAAGCAGACCACGCTCGATGACGCGATCGATGTGATTCTGTCGACCGGACAGCTGGAAAAGAAAATCCTCAACGCCAGCAGCGTGCTGATCTATCCCAACACGCCGGCCAAGACGAAGGAATATCAGGACTTGATGGTCAAGGCGTTTTATCTGGCCAATGTCGAAGCCAAGCAGACGTCGGCCATGCTCAAGTCGGTGCTGAAAATCAAAGAGGTGTATGTCGACGATAAGACCAACATGATCGTATTGCGCGAAACGCCCGAGACGATCACGCTGGCTGAAAAGCTGATCGCCCTGCAGGATCTGGAAGAACCTGAGGTGATGCTGGATGTCGAGGTGTTGGAGATAAACCGGTCGCGCCTGCTGAACCTGGGCGTGCAGTGGAGTAGCCAGTTCACGATCGCACCGCTTGGGGGAACCGTCTCGCCATCGTCCGGTAGTACTGGAACCAGCACAGGTACGGGTGCAGGTACTTCGTCTATTTCACTGCGCGACTTAAAAGGGTTGGGTCTCGACAGCTTGGGCATCACATCGCCGACAGCCAGCATCAATGTGCAGAAGACCGATGGCGATGCCAATCTGCTGGCTAATCCACGCATCCGGGTGCGGGATCGTGAGAAAGCCAAGATCTTGATCGGCGACAAGGTGCCCGTGGTGAGTACGACGACGACGGGCACCTTCGTGACTGAAAATATTCAGTATCTAGACGTTGGTCTTAAGCTGGAGGTGGAGCCGGAGATTCATTTACACGATGAGATTGGTTTGAAGCTGAGTCTGGAAGTGAGCTCGCTGGTATCTTCGGTCAAGACTAATAACGGCTCGCTGGCCTATCAGATCGGCACGCGCAATTTCAACAGTGCGCTGCGGCTCAAGGATGGCGAGACGCAGATCTTTGGTGGTCTGATCAATGATGAAGACCGATCCGCCGCCGACAAAATTCCTCTGCTCGGTGAGCTGCCTGTGCTGGGGCGTCTATTTGGCAGCCAGAGCGACAATCACCAGAAGACCGAAATCGTGATGTCGATTACGCCGCATCTGATCCGCAATATTCGTCGTAAGGATCCTGCATCCGAATCGTTCTGGTCCGGGACGGAGGCAAGCTTGCATAACCGGCCGCTGCAATTGCGGAACTTCGATACGGTTAACGCGGCAGCTGCGCCAACGTTAGCAGGCGCTACTAAGCCGGGCATTGCTCCTGTCGCCGCAGCCGCCCCAGGTGTGTCGGCAGCGACCGTGCCAGCGGCGCCGGTATCACCAGACGCTCCGAGGCTAGCATGGGAAGGGCGCACGCAAGGCAAGGTAGGTGAGCTGATCACTCTTAACCTGAACATGGATAGTCCTGAACTGCTGCGTGCTACATCGCTGCAACTGGCGTTCAATCCAGCGCAGTTCGAAATTGTGTCTGTGCAGGACGGCGCTTATTTTGGTAAGGCTGGCAAGGGTAGCTTTAGCCAGGTGATCGATAATCCGGGCGGCCGCGTCTCGGTTGGTACGAGCGGCAGCGATGGCACAGGCGCCAAGGGGCCGGGCAAGGTACTGACCGTGGTGCTCAAACCGCTGGCCGCCGTACCGGTTGCGGACATCAGCGTCATCGGCGTTACATCCACCGGTAGCCAGCGCGCCATCGGGCGCCCCGGCTTGCCGGTGACGCAGCACATCGAGATTGTGCGCTGATCATGCCCATGATGAATCGCCGTAGCGCGGGTTTCAGCTTCATTGAATTGCTTGCTTCGGCCGCGATTGTCGGCCTGCTGGCGACCGTCGCGGTGCCGTTCGTCGAGACCACGGTGCGACGGCAGAAGGAACATGATCTGCGTATGGCGCTGAACGAAATCCGCTTAGCCATCGACGCTTATAAACAAGCGACGTCTGATGGGCGAATCGTGATCAAGCCGGAGCAGAGCGGCTATCCCCCGACCTTGACCGAGCTGGTCGGCGGCGTGACTAATGTTCTTGCAACGTCAGGAAATGGCCAGCCCGTGCTGTATTTTCTGCGCCGCATTCCGCGCGACCCCTTCGTGGCCGATGCGACTATCGCACCGATCGATACTTGGGGGCTGCGTAGTTTCAATTCCGAGCCAAATAACCCGCAGGCCGGCGCCGACGTATTCGATGTCTATTCGCGATCGAGCCTAACTGGCTTGAACGGCGTGCCGTATGGTGAGTGGTGAATATGCGTGAACGTGGCTTTACGATGATCGAGTTGATGGTGACCTTGGCGATCCTGGCGATGCTGGTGACGCTGGCAGTGCCGCGCTATTTCGCCAACGTATCCCGCACCAAGGAGGATGTGTTGCGCGAAGACCTGTACGTGATGCGTGATGCGATCGACAAATATTACGCGGACAAGAACGTGTATCCAACGCTGATCGACGATCTGGTGACTAGCAAGTATTTGCGCGGTATCCCGGTCGATCCGTTTACGCAAAGTTCGCACAGCTGGGTGGTGGTGCCGGCGACCGACGCAAGCCAAGGCGTGGTATCGAATGTGCAGAGTGGCGCGCCGAACATGGCCAGCGATGGCACTTGGTTGAAGGACTGGTGAGATGACGCGCGAACGGGGCTTTAGCTATCTGATCGTGATGTTTTTGGTGGCAGCGGTATCAATTATTTCGGTGCGCGCGTTGCGCAACACACTGACCACGGAGCGCAGGGAAAAAGAGGCGCAGTTGCTATTGGTCGGGCAAGCCTATCGCACCGCGATCTTCAACTACTACCAGAACTCGCCAGGTTCGAATAAAACCTTTCCGCCCGAGCTCGACGCTTTGCTGCTCGATCAGCGTGCGACCCGGACCAGCCGCCCATTGCGCAAGCTGTTTCGCGACCCGATCACCGGTAGCACGGAATGGGGCGTGGTGCGTTCCGGTAGCGGTGGTGTGATGGGCGTGTATTCATTGTCGACACAGGTGCCGTTCAAAACGAACGGTTTTCCGCCCGAGTTGGTGGGCTTCGCCAACGCCAACTCCTACCAAGCTTGGCGCTTTGTATTTCAACCAGTAACGCAATAATTTTTTAACTTTAAAGCAGATGACCATGAAACAGAAAGTCCTATCCCAACAGACAGGTTTTACCTTGCTCGAATTGCTGGTGGTGATCGTCATCATCGGTTTGCTGGCGGCTTTTGTGGCACCCAAATATTTTAGCCAGATCGGCAAATCGAAGACGCAGATCGCGAAGGCGCAGATCGAGTCGTTCGACAAGGCGCTGGACCAGTATCGGCTGGATACGGGGCATTATCCCACCGGCGATCAGGGCTTGGTGGCGCTGTTCGTGCAGCCGTCGAATGAGCCAAACTGGCATGGCGCTTATTTGAAGAAAAGCTTGCCAGCCGATCCGTGGGGCAATGCCTACATCTACAAAATTCCAGGCGCGAATGGCGGCGATTTCGATTTGATTTCGTATGGACGCGACGGACAGCCAAGCGGCACCGGCGAGGATGCCGATGTCAGCAACGCAAACTAAACGCTGATTGCCGATGCAATTCCGAGCCAAAGTGTTGACCGGTGCGATGAGTGTGGAACTCGTCGACGTCGATGCCGGCAGTGAAGCGGAAGCGCGCCGCGTGATCGCCTTATCCGGCGCGCGGGTGCTCGACCTGCGTCCTATCCGCGCCGGACTGTCGGGCAGGTCGCGTCAGAAACCGTTCAATTTGTCAATTTTCAATCAGCAATTGCATTCGCTACTCGATGCGGGGCAGACCGTCGTCGATGCGATCGAAGTGCTGGGTAAGAACGACAGGCGTGGCAAGCATCGGGCGATTTATGACACTTTGCTTCAAGGACTACAACACGGCAATCAGTTGTCTTACGCGATGGACAGTCTGCCGTCGGTGTTTCCACCGTTGTATGTCGCCATGGTGCGGGCCAGCGAGACCACCGGCACCGTGCGCGCGGCGATTAGCCGCTTCATGCAGTACCAGCGCCAGGTGGACGAAATTCGCGGCAAGCTGACCGCTGCCGCCACCTACCCGGCAATCTTGCTGAGCGTTGGCTTCCTGGTGATTTCGTTTTTAATGTTGTACGTGCTGCCGCGCTTTAGCGAGGTGTATGACGATGCTGGATCGTCGAACCGCAACGCGGCCGGCTTCGTACAATGGTGGGGAACTTTTGTGCGGCACAACACGCTGGTCGCATGGTCGGGTCTGTTTGCCATCATCGCGGTTGTGCTAGGCCTGGTGTTGCATCCGGCCGTGCGGGCTGCTGCGTATCGCAAGTTACTGACGACACCATGGGTGGGAGAACGGGTCGCGTTGTTGCAACTGGCGAGACTGTATCGCACGCTCGGCATGCTGCTTAGTAGCGGCGTCAGCGTGTTGGCGGCCATGCGCATGACGCAGGCGTCGCTGCCGACGGCGATGCAGGCCGACCTGGTTACTGCGATCCAGGCGGTCAGTGAAGGTCAGTCGATGTCGAACGTGATGAGCGACTGCAACCTGAGCACCGAGATCGCACAGCGGCTGCTGCTGGCGGGCGAGTCGTCTGGAAATTTGGACGAAATGATGGCGCGCATCGCCGACTTCTACGACCAGGAAACGGCTACTTGGATCGACACGGCAGGCCGGCTTATTGAGCCTGTTCTGATGCTGGGTATTGGCTTGATAATCGGCGCGATTGTGTTGATGCTCTATAGCCCAATTTTTGATTTAGCGAATATTGTTTGATGATTTATTTCCTTGAGACGATTCCATGTTGAGTATTCAAGCGCTGTCCGCAGCGCGGTTGGCCGCTCGACCCCCGCAGTACTGGCTGACTCTGCTTTCCGAGCAGATCGGGTCGCCGCGCAAAGCGGTGCTGCTGGCTGCTGGCGATTTGCTGGACTATCCTTTGCTAGACAACGAAGCAGTGCATGGCATGGTGCCCGGGTTCGAGCTGGCCAGTTATGCGGACATGGTGGAGCGCCTTTTGTTGATTGGGCTCGATGCACAAGGGCGGCTGGTTGCGGTGCTGGGGCTGCCGCTGGATCCGCATAGCGGCGCATGGTTGGCGCGGTTTGCGTTGCAGGACATTTACCTTGGCGATCCGGCGGCCATTCATGCCAAGCTAGAATCGCACGAAGCGGGCTTTAGCGCGGTGGCCGATGCCGTGGGTGTTGATGAGATCATCGAGCTGTCGCGCGATGCCAGCGCCGACCTTACGTTGACATCGATCCAGGGAGAAGCCAGCCCGGCGGTGCGTTTGATTAATTCGACAGTGTTCGACGCACTGCGTTACGAAGCCAGTGACATCCATATGGAATCGCTGCCGCAAGGTCTGGTGATCAAGTTTCGTATCGATGGCGTGCTCAATAAAATCGCTACTGTGAGCAATCCTGTGCTGGCTGAGCAGGCGATCGCGCGGATCAAGGTATTGGCTGAACTGGACATTGGTGAAAAACGCATACCGCAGGATGGACGATTCCGCGTGGCCGCCAAGGGACGCGATATTGATATCCGGGTGTCGATCATGCCCAGCATCCACGGAGAGGATGCGGTGTTGCGGGTACTCGACAAGAAAGCCTTGATCGACAGTGTGCAGCGGCTGACGCTCGATTCGCTGGGCTTTGATGTGCAGACAATCCATTTGCTGCGGCGCCTGGCTACGGAGCCATACGGCATGATGCTCGTGACCGGTCCGACCGGTAGCGGCAAGACCACCACACTATATGCCGCGCTCACTGAGATCAACCACGGCGAGGACAAGTTCATTACGATCGAAGATCCAGTGGAATATCAACTGCCGGGCGTGCTGCAAATCCCCGTCAATGAAAAGAAAGGGCTGACCTTCGCGGTTGGACTGCGTTCGATTCTGCGCCATGACCCCGACAAGATCTTGGTGGGCGAGATCCGTGATCCTGAGACGGCGCAGATCGCGGTGCAGTCAGCGTTGACGGGACACATGGTGTTCACGTCCGTCCACGCCAACAACACGTTTGACGTTATCGGCCGCTTCATGCACATGGGTGTCGATCCCTATAACTTCGTGTCTTCGTTGACTGGTGTGGTGGCGCAGCGCTTGCTGCGCCAAAACTGCGTGCATTGCAATGAGCCAGTGGTGATTGATCCCGTCCTGTTGGCCGAGTCCGGCATCAAGGATCCCGAGACCTACCGTTTCCACGCAGGGCGCGGCTGCGGGCAGTGTCGGAATACCGGCTACAAAGGTCGCCGTGCGGTGGCCGAAGTGCTGAGGCTTACCGATGAGATACGGGAGATGATTATTGCGCGCGCTTCCATCCGCGCCTTGAAGGAGCAGGCTCGCTTGGAGGGAACCCGCTTCCTGCGCGACGTCGCGCTGGAGTTGGTCCGGGCAGGGCACACCACATTGCAGGAGGTGAATCGTGTCACTTTTGTGGCCTGATACGGTTTCTGTGGGTTTATTCCCCGGAGAGAGCTGGCTTCGGCGAGGGCGCACGACTGTTGCGACTGCACGCACCGTCGATGCGCTTGCGACGCCAGAAGATTTGTTGGTGGCGTTGCAGACGCTGCTAGCCGAACAGGGCAAGCAATTACGTCAGCGCGATCGCGTCAATCTGGTGGTGTCCGATAGTGTTGGCGTGTTGGTGGCGTTGCCGTGGCAAGAGCAGCTCATCGCTGTGGACGAGCTTCAGGCATATGGCTTCGCGTGCTTCGAGCAGCGCGGAGTGGCAATCGACCATAACTGGGTAATGCAGACAGGCTTCCGCCAATATTCGGTGGCGGGCATCGCTTACGCCATTCCGAGGGATTGGCTGCAAGAATTGATGTTGTTGTTGGAGACGCGTGGATTACGCCTGGGCTCAGTTCTCCCAGTCTCTGCGGCCGCATTTTGGCAGCATCGGCCGCCCAAGGCGGGGAGGGCGGTCTTGTTGCAAAGTGAAATGCGACGCGTCACCTCGCTTGTTTACCAATCCGGTCGCTTCATCGGAATTGATGTGGAGCCTGTGATTACTGACCGCGCATCGGCCGGTAAGCGTTTGCTCAAGCGCCTCGCCGCCGCACAAGGAGATATTGGGAGCGTAGGGTATTGGCAGGTGGCCCCGTCAGATGACGATGGGTCAAACAAGTTTATTTCAGCTTGCCTGCCGGACACAGTAGTGCACCTGCTTAAGCGTGATATTTGGAGTTAGCCCATGGATAATCTTGCGCGATTTTTACGGCCACATACGCGTAATGTGGCTTTATTGGTGGGAGGGGCCATGGTCCTTGGACTACTCTCTGGATGGCTGTGCTTGTTGGCTTACCGGCAACATGGTGTCGTTGAAGCAGTCGCGCTACGAGTGGATCAATTGCGGGCTGCGCAGCTAGAGCGGCCTGCCCCGAAGCTAAGCCTAAGCGACCGGGAACTGCAAAAGCGCTGGGCCAGCCTGAAAACCGAGCGTGATTTCGCATGGGATCCCTTGTTCACGGCGATTGAGCGCTCCAGTAGTCCAGAAATCGAGCTGCAGTCCTTTGATCCAGATAAGCCGAGTGGACAGTTGACCATGTCAGGGGAAGCCAAGAACCAACAAGCATTGGTGGCATTTCTTGATGCGCTGGCGCGGCAGCCTTTGTTTCTAAATGTTCATCTGACACATCAACAGAAAAAAGTGCGGGATCGTTTGGAAACAGTGACGTTTGAGCTTAAAGCGTCTTTGATCCAATAGGTGTGACATAAAACAGGCTGAATCGATCGCCCATTGATATCAATTTTGTTTTCAGAAAACTTCTTTATTTCCATATTTGCAATGTATAATGTTGTTTTTTGGAAATCTAAAATTTTCTTCGTAAGGTTTTCAGCCCTGCTTTGAGCAACGCTTGGCGTCCCACGCCCTTGAATCAGATGAAAAGTCTGAAGGGGGATTTTTTTCCTCCGCTTTTGTTATTTTCACCAGTGTATTTGCAACTGATGCCTTGGTAGTTCGGGTTGGTCTCAGCTTACCGCCTCTGTTTCATACAGCCGTTGAAGCTGGAAGCGCTGGCTGATGGAGCCGTACGAAATTTGATAAATCGCGTTGCGGCTTATTAATCTTTCTGTTTATTTGGCGCGATTTGCTTAGGCAATGGCGACTGTTTTTTTGTCGCGAATTTTGATTGTTGATTTTTAAAAAATTAGGAGAGCAGTTTTGATCAAATATTTGAATAATGAAACATATGCAGCGATGCGTAGTGGGGTACGCATGCATATCGGATCAAATTTTGATAATTGGTCAAACAAGATGGGTGGACTTGATCGGATATTTTGGAGTTGTCTTGTTTCGCTTCTGTTATTGCTGTTGGTCTGCGCGCCTCAGGCGCATGCGGCTGATAACGCGCAATTCATTTCGCAGAGCGTACCGACGACCATGGTGCCGGGCCAGGTGTATACCGTATCCGTGACAATGCAAAATACCGGCACGACGACTTGGGTCTCCACGGGCGCGAATCCATATAGGCTTGGCGCACAGAATCCGGAGAATAATTGGAACTGGGGTCTTAATCGGGTTGAGGTGGCTAGTCCGGTTGCGCCGGGCTCCACTTACACTTTTACGTTCAACGTCACGGCCCCCCCCACAGCTGGCACCTATAACTTCCAATGGGGAATGCTGATTGAGAATATCACTTGGTTTGGCAGCACCTCGCCAAATACAGTTGTTAATGTTGCCACGCCCGTGCCAGTAAACGGCGCACAATTTGTTTCGCAAACTGTTCCGTCTTCGATGGTCGCTGGCAACGTCTATAGCGTGTCGGTGACGATGCAAAATACGGGTAACACTACTTGGGTTTCGACGGGTGCCAACCCATACAGTCTCGCTGCGGAGAATCCGGTCAATAATTTGATTTGGAGCGCAGGTCGAGCTTATCTGTCTAGTAATGTTGCCCCAGGAGCATCTTACACGTTTACATTTAATGTCATGGCGCCGTCTACAGCTGGTGCTTATAACTTCCAATGGGGCATGGTGGAAGAGAACGTCGTTTGGTTTGGCGGGCTCTCGACAAATGCTGTCGTCAATGTTATCGCACCCGTGAATAGTGCGCAGTTCGTTTCCCAATCCGTTCCCTCGTCAATGGTTGCTGGGACCACTTACAGCGCATCAGTGACGATGAAAAATACCGGGAACACTACCTGGATTCCAACAGGTACTAATCCATATCGCCTTGGCTCACAGAATCCGCAGGAAAATGCGACGTGGGGCACCAGCCGAGAATACATGGTGACTTCGGTTGCGCCAGGCGCTTCTTACACATTCTCCTTTAGCGTTACGCCGCCGGTGACGGCGGGGGTTTATAATTTCCAATGGGAAATGCTAACCGAGGGCCTGGCGTGGTTCGGCTCGCCTTCATCCAATGTGCCGGTAACTGTAACGCTGCCGGTTCCAGTTAGCCAGACAATTAGTTTCCCGAACACGGGCGGCACTACCTTTGGCGTGCCTCTCCTCCTATCAGCAACTGCCAGCTCGCATCTGCCGGTCACATATACCTCTAATACTCCTTCGGTTTGTAGTGCGACAACGACGAGCGCCATTCCAGTTGGAGTGGGGGTCTGTATTATCACCGCAAGCCAGCCCGGCAACGCATATTACTTGGCAGCGCCAGCGGTCCAACAAACATTCGGATTTTCTATAGGAAATCAGACCATTACTTTGGCGAGCATTGCAAACCGCGCGTTTAGTACGGCTCCGATTAGTATTTCGGCCAGCGCCACGTCCGGTTTGCCAGTATCTTTGAGTGGCTCTGGAGCGTGCAGCGTGTCAGGGGCGACCGCGACGCTGGTTGGGATTGGCACATGTACGATCAGTGCGACTCAATTCGGAAGCAACTCATATAACCCGGCACCGACGGCTAATACTGCGTTTTCTGTCACTATAGGTAGCCAAGTAATCAGCTTTGCTGCCATTCCCACTCAAGCTATATCCTCTGGTTCTGTTGGGGCGACTGCCACAGCGACATCGGGCTTGGCGGTTAGTTTCGCCTCTACTACCCCAACGGTTTGTAATATCTCGGGATCTAGCATTAACTTATTGGCTGCCGGTACATGCTCAGTGACTGCCAGCCAAAGTGGAAATGCAAATTTCAATGCAGCCGCAAATATAACGCGCTCGTTCACAGTGACAAAAGCGGCTCAGACGATCACTTTTCCTGGCATAAGCCAGTATGGAGATGCCGTTGGTACATTCCCTTCCTTGGTTTTTGCTTACGCTAGTTCGGGATTACCTGTCGCAATTACTTCATTGACCACGAGTTTTTGTACGGTATCAAATGGCTCGGTGACCTTTATCTCGGTTGGTACTTGTACGATCGCGGTGAATCAGGCTGGCAATGCTAGCTATGCTGCCGCACCGCAAGTCACGCAGTCCGTTGCGGTTATCGCAGGTACACAGTCTATTTCTTTTGCTGCCATGCCTCAAACAGTCGTAGTCGGTGGAACCTCGCCGTTTGCGATCAGTGCGACCTCAAGCTCCGGACTTGCCGTCACATTCTCTGGGTTGACCCTCAAAACCTGTACCGTATCAGGGAGCACGGTTACAGTAACCGGTGCCGGTATTTGCACTATCGCTGCTAACCAAGCAGGCAGTTCTAACTATGCCGCCGCAACGCAGGTAACTCAATCGATCAATGTGATCGCCGAGACGCCCGGCAACAACTCGATGATGGTTTCGCAATCGGTGCCTAGTTCCATGCGAGCGGGGCAACCGTATACGGTCACCGTGAGCATGCTCAATACGGGTACAACCACTTGGACTGAGGCCGCCCAATACCGATTGGGAGCGCAAAACCCTCAAAATTCTCGCCTGTGGACGATTTCCGGGCGCGCCACGCTGCCGACGGGAGCAAGTATCGCCCCGGGGAAGACGGCAGTGTTTTCTATCCCCGTGACGGCGCCAACACCGACGATTTTGGGGGCCTATGACATGCAATGGCAGATGGTGCAGGATGGCGTAGCTTGGTTCGGGCCAGCGACGACTGATGTACAGGTATCCGTCGGTATCGGTCCCGGCCCCAGCGCTACATTGACAGCGAGTCCAACCAACGTGCGTATGGTTGGCGCTACGCCTGCAACGCTGACATTTACTGGTAGTGGTGCTGAAACTGGGCATACGATTACCAAGTTAGAGCTGTTCCAAGGCACGGCAGAACCCGCAGCCTATGCCGCAGCCCCAGTCCACACCGTGACGGGAACGACCAGCAGCTTAGCCATGAATTTTTCTTTAACGGCCTCAGTTGGAGACTACTGGTATAAATTACGCAGCACAGATGACCAAGGCGTGGCGACCGATTCGGCGCCGGTGATCGTCAACGTCACCGGCGGGACACTGCTGGGTTTGATCAGTGGCGTCCGTATCGATAGCAGCAACAAGCCGCAATTAGTGGGTTGGGCCTGCCAGCCTGGTGTCAATCAGGCGTTGGGTTATCAAGTGATTCTGGATGCACCTACTGTGCAGTTGGGTGGTCAATTGCTGACTTCCGGCACGGCCAGTCTCACAACGGAGCCTGACAATGCCGCTGTGCAGGCGCAGTGCAGCACGCCGGGTATTGGCCACCATTTCAATGTTGACCTGAGCAGTTATACGGCCCAATACAGCGGACGCCAACTGTACGTGCAAGCAACGGCCGCTAGCGGCGGAACTGTCGAAATCCTGGCATGTAATGACAACAACTGCACCATGCCCGGTACGATGCGTATCGGCCTGACAACACCAGCCAACGGCGACCAGTACGTAGGTCCGGCGACTGTCTTTATGCGCGCTCTAATCAGTGGTAGCGCTGGACCGTTCGACGCGGTGGCTTTTAGCGTTGACGGCACATGGATTCCGGGCACCGCCGACACTGCGGCTGGCGCGTACTACGCCAATTCGGCTTCATTGCCAGCCCGCGCGACGCCGTATTTAGTTCAAGCGATGGTTCGCCAAGGTAATACGACGTTGTACTCAACCGAGAACATGATTACGATAGGGGCGACATCCTCGGTCACCGTACAGCAAATCAGTCCGGTTAGTGGCGCGAACTTTTATCTTGGGACACCAATCACTTTGAGCGCAGCCGTAGTCGGCAGTGCGGTGCAGAGCGTGAAATTTTACTCGGCGACCACACTCCTGGGTGTCGGCACCAACAGCGCTGGAACCTGGAGTTATATCTGGAGTGGGGCGCCTGCAGGTGCTTATGGAATTTCGACGAAGGCATTCGATGGCGCAGGAAATCTACTGGCCACTTCAGCTGTCATTAATATTACCGTTGGTACGGCGGCGGCTCCGTCGGTGATGTCGGCAACACCTGTGCCTGTAGCAATGCCTGCGGCGGCCGCTGCGCTCTTAAGTAGCCCGGACGCTGGCACGCTGCCAGGCGCTCTCAGTGTTGATGCTAACGGTGCGGCGCTTTACAGCCTGCCTATCGCCGTGCCTCCAGGAACTGCGGGACTGCAACCCAACCTGTCGCTCAATTACAGCAGTCAGGCCAACAACGGCTTGCTGGGCCTGGGCTGGAGTTTGGGTGGAATGTCCAGCGTCCATCGCTGCGGCAAGACCATTGCCCAAGACAGCGTCAATGGCCGCATCAGCTTCGATATCGCTGATCGTTTATGCCTCGATGGCCAACGTCTGGTGCTGGTGAACCTGGCCGTCAACGACAGCAACTACTGGGCTGACGGCGCGCAATTCCACACCGAAACGGATAGCTTCAGCCGCATCACGGCGATGGGCAGCCTGACGGGTGGCACGCGTAGCTTCAAGGTCGAAACCAAGGACGGCCGTGTAATGACCTTTGGCAGTACAGCCGCCAGCGTGGACCGCGCCATACTCGGCACGGTGCTCGACGGTTCGGGCACGCCTGTGACGCCGTCGGTAAAGAATGGCCCGCTGTCGTGGGCGGTCGACCGCATCAGCGACCGCGCCGGCAATTTCGTCAGCTTCGATTATCAGCAGGATGGGACGACGGGCGAGCATCTGCCCACCTTCCTCCGCTACGGCGGCGCGGGCCAGAGTTCCTATGCGGCGGTGCAGTTTGTGTACGACCCGACGCCGCGGCCCGACGCATGGAAGCGCTATGTCGACGAAGCGCGCAATGACTTACGCAACCGCATCATCGATATCAAAACCTATGTTGGCAACAATCTGGACGGCGACGTCGTCGCCAGCGGCACCATCGTGCGCGATTACGCCTTGAAATATGAGACTAGTTTGACCAGCGGCCGCAGTTTGCTCGATTCGGTGCAGGCTTGCGCGCGCAATCCGCAGACAGCCGCCATGGAATGCCTACCCGCGACGACGTTCACCTGGGGTAAGCCGGATCCAGGTAAAACCGCTGGATTCATAAGTCAAGGGATGTGGCCGGGAGCGCCTATCCTGACCACCTGGAACCCGGCAACTGGCCAGGGAATCAATCATGCCGATTTTTTCGCCTTCGCCGACTTTGAAAACCACGGTTATACCGATGCGCTGGAAAAACGCATCGCGTCGGTGTTCTCCCCGGATTCGGACGGCAGTGCCATGGCCAATCCAGTACCGATGGGGACGATGGCAACGCAATACCGCTACTTCCACAATACGGGTTCCGGGTTTGCGCAGTACCAGTATCAGCTTGATACGGGCGAGAACTTCGTCGTCCTCAACATCGGCGATTTCAATGGGGATGGTGCGCCGGATTTGCTGGTCGCCACCGCAGGCGCTGCCAAGATTTGTCTGTCGCCGTTGGGGCAGCCGGGCAGTCTGGGCGCACCGGGATCGACAATCACCTTTACTTGCCAGAGCAATTTGCCGGCCATCGGCGCAAATGCGAGTAAATCCCAGCCGTATGTGATCGATGTCGTAGGCGATGGCCGCGCGGCCCACTACGGTCCTGTCAATTCGCTGGGCGTGTCCGCGCAGTTTTGCATGCAAACGACCTGCACCACGGACATGAATCCGCCGCTGTCGGTGTTAAGTTCTTCGGTCTTGGATCTGGGCTCGCCGAACATCAATGAACAGCGCTATGTGAGTTTCGATCAGACGATCGATTTCACCGGCTCGGGCAAGAACAGCGATTTGCGTTGGACTCAGCCATTCCTGATGAATCAAAATGTTGATCAGGAGAACCAGCCAGGACAAATTGTGCAATGGATTAATCTGGCGCCGCAGATCATCTCCACCAGCTTCCAGCTGCCGGGTATGGCCTTGGGGACCGATCAGCTCGCTCCTTACACCTATCCGGGCTACTCGGCCCCTCCAACAACAGGCACGGTCCAATGGCCGTATGGTTTTGATCAGCCACATCGTGATGGCGATCTATCGGCTGATTTCAACAGCTCCGGTTATCAAGGGGTGCTTTTCGGTTTCCTCGAGTATGGGTATTCCGGCTCAGCGCGCCTGTACAACAAAGCACAAATGACGCTGTGCCTGTCGACCGGCCGTGCGCTCGATTGCGGCGTGCGCCAAAAATACAGTGGCACGACTTATATGCCGGTGCAGTCCGTGGGTAATTTTGTCGGTGATGGCGCGCCTTCGGTACTGGTGCAGGTACTGTCCTATCCGAGCGGCTCGACGCCGGTCCCTACTGGGCAGCTGCAGATGTGCCGCGTCACTGGCGACGACACCTCCCCGACCGCAGGCACCGACCCGACTGATAAGACTGACAAGAATATGACCTGCCAGCCATGGGGTGGGGTCGCCATGCCTGCACCGTCAAGTTATCCTTTGCTGGGCAACCAAGCTTATTTCATGGACCTGCTGGGAACGGGCCGCACGCAGCTGATGCTGTACCATAGCGGCACCCAGGATGCCAACAATAACTACACCGAGGACGGCCGCTGGGAAGTGTTTGCCCCGGTCGATGTGGCCGTTGACGGCCAGGCGCTGGACCGCATCTATAAAGTCACCAACGGCCTGGGCGCCACCGCCAGCGTGCAATTCGCCGATGGCCTGCCAAGCGGTGTAGTCAGTCAGTCGGGAAGTCGCAACTTCAGCTATCCGCAGCACCTCACCAGCGGCATCGGCAAGGTGGTCAGCCAGCTGACTGTCAGTAACGGTGTCAGCGCCGACCATACCACGAGCTACCAGTACAAGGATGCAGCGCTTGATCTGGCCGGCCGCGGCTCGCTTGGCTTCGGACAGGTGACCGCGACCGATCAGTTGACCGGTATGGTAACCGTGACGAGTTATCGACAGGACTGGCCATTTACCGGCATGGTGTTGTTCGACACGGTCACGGCAAGCAATGGCACGATCGTGTCGGCGACGCAGAACGGTTTGAATGTCATGACACTGGCCCAGGCCGGTGGTGCAACCACGGTCTTCCCTTACATTGCCAACAGCGTCGTCACGCGCCGTGATCTCGATGGCAGCGACCTGGGCACGGTCACTACTGGTGGCGTGAGCACCTCCGACGTGCAATATGATAGCTGGGGCAATCTGCTGAACAGTAAGGTCACCACGGTCGCCACGCAGGCCCAATCGTGGATGGTTTTCAGCACCAGTACGGTAAATACCTACGACAATTTTCCGGCAAATGCGACATATCGTATTGGCGAGCTGCGCAGCAAGGTTATCGCCAGAAGCGTCAGTGGCCAGCCGGTTATCACCCGAACCAAAACCTTTGACTATGCGAGCGCCGGTCAGGGCATCGAAGGCTTGCTACTCGATGAAATCGTTGAGCCGACCAACGCCATCTATACGCTGACAACTAGCTATCAGCGCGATCAGTTCGGCAATATCGCACAAACCAGTCAGTCCTGGCTTGACCCGCTGCACGGTGCGCAGACCATGCGCATCCTCGGGGGCACGACGTATGAGACACACGGCCGTTTCCCGCAGGTACGCAAAAATGCGACCTGCTTTACGAACGGAGGCGTCTGCCAGTCGGAAACGTGGAGCTATGACGCCGCTACCGGCGCGAAAACCAGCGTGGTCGATATCAACAATCTGATCACCAAGTGGACCGTGAACGGCTTCGGCAGGGTGCTTACCGAGGTAGGTCCTGACAGCACGGAAACGGACTATTATCAGAAGCAATGCAATGGCGCGTGCCCGAATACGAGTGGCGGCGCTCCCGCGGTGCTAACCATCACCGACCACGTGACGGCCGCAGTCCTGGGCGGGGTTCGCGTGGCCATGCCAGAGCTGCGCTACATCGACAGCGCTGGCCATCCGCTGCGCAGCCAGACCTGGGGTTTCAGCGGCAGCGAAATCGACACCGACGCGACGTACGATGCGCGTGGGCGTGTATATCAGAACTACCAGCCTGCTTACAGTGGTGCTTCGCCGGTGCTGGCCGGGGTCAAGCTGTACGACGATCTGAACCGGGCGACTAGCGTGCAAGTGCCAGATGAAACAGGTACGTTGCAGACGACGACGATGGCTTACAGCGGATTAAGTGTCGTGACCACGAATCCGAAGAGCCAACACAAAACCGAGGTCCACGACGCGCTGGGGCAACTGATCCAAACGGTCGACGCAATCGGCGGCACTACCCAGTTCACCTTTGATTCGTTTGGCAATCTGGTGCAGACCAATGACCCGATGTCGAACCAAGTGAACATCGCCTATGATCTGCTGGGTCGCAAGACCACGTTGAGCGATCCTGACTTGGGCACCATCACTTATGGCATTGACCCGCGCGGACTGCAATGGCAGCAGGTCAGTCCCAACGAGCGCTTGTCGGGGCAAACAAGCACCTTCCAGTACGACGTGCTGGATCGGTTGGTACTCCGGTCGGAGCCGGACCTGAGCAGCTACTGGGTGTTCGATCAAGCCGGCGGCGCCAGCACCTGCACGGCAACCGCGAGTTGCGGCAAGCTGGTCGAAGCGTACACGATGAACGGCAGCCTCAAGCAGTATGACCGCTTGCTCGGCTATGACAGCGTGGGTCGGCCGGTTAGTACCGTGACCA
>Ga0105856_1000488_pt1 | contig 20624 bp, 13 predicted proteins | sample OrgsoiDNA_201060_FD_89681 | JGI IMG/M metagenome (GOLD analysis project Ga0105856, IMG submission 89681) | Permafrost soil microbial communities from the Arctic, to analyse light accelerated degradation of dissolved organic matter (DOM) -... | ecosystem: Environmental > Terrestrial > Soil >...
GATGCTGCGCATGAAGATGAAAGAGCGCTTTCCGTGAAGGAAAGGCCGACTTAAGGATTAGTTACCTTTAGCCATCTCTTTGACTTCGGACTTATTGATCTGCTGTTTGTTGCCATACGCATCGGTATAGCTGATCATACCGGTATCGCTGTCGGTGCTTGGCTTGCCTTCCGCAACAATCGTACGACCATCATTGGTGTGCATAACATAGTTGCTTGAACACGCGGCAAGAGTAAACGTCAGCACAACGGCTGAAACTACGGCGGCGATCTTTTTCATCATAGACTCCTTGTTATACCCAATGTAAAGAGCGTTGCAGGTGATAATATTGCAGCGCCGAATACGAAGGGAGTAGATTTAAATGCTCTCTATGCCAGATAAGTCATCTGACTAATTCTTCTAGCCTTCGTAATTCAGCATAACAAGCTTCTGGTATATTTCCATGGTAACCATTCCTAAAATGAATAATGACGAAAGTAATGAGGGGATGATTCGCCTGTTTGACGGCTTATTTAAGAGAAATGAATGCGTATGACTGATTTTAATTTCACTGATTTTCGTCAGGAATTTCCGTCACTTAGGCAAGGTCAATGTTACCTTGATAGCGCAGCGACGGCGTTGAAGCCGCAAAGTGTGATTAATGCAACCCTTGAATTTTATTCTCAGGAAGGAGCGACGGTTCATCGCAGCCAGCACCGTGCCGCTCAATTTTTGACCGATAAATATGAGCAGGCGCGCGCTATGGTCGCACAATTAATCCATGCGCCTTTAGCAGAAAATATCGTCTGGACACGCGGAACAACCGAATCAATCAATCTGGTGGCGCAAAGTTACTTCGCCCCGCGTCTGCAACCCGGCGATGAAATTATTGTCAGCCAAGCCGAGCATCATGCTAATTTGATCCCCTGGTTGATGCTGGCAGAGCGATGTCAGGCAAAGGTGATTACGTTGCCGTTGAATGCGCAATTTATGCCTGATATCGACGCATTACCTGCACTTTTAACGCCACGTTCGCGCTTATTAGCCCTCACCCAAATGTCGAATGTCACGGGGGGAGTGCCCGATTTGGCCCGCGCTATTTCCCTCTCCCATGCAAACAACACGCTAGTTTTAGTCGATGGCGCACAAGGGGTGGTGCACTGCCCGGCAAATGTGCAGAGTTTGGATATCGATTTCTACGCTTTTTCCGCGCACAAACTTTATGGCCCGACTGGTATCGGCGTGCTGTACGGTAAAACCGCGCTGCTTGATGCGATGCCTGCGTGGCACGGTGGCGGAAAAATGCTGACTCACGCCTCGATGCATGGCTTTACCGAGCAGGCGGTACCGCAACGGTTCGAAGCCGGTACGCCAAATATTGCCGGCGTGTTGGGCCTTGTTGCCGCACTTCAATGGCTTGAAACCATTGATACCGCGGCGGGCGAACGTTATGCCCAACATCTGGCGACATTGGCCGAACAACAACTGGCACCGTTGCCGGGATTTCGCAGCTTCCGCTGCCAGAATTCGTCGATTCTGGCCTTTGATATCGCCGGTGTGCATCACAGTGATTTGGTGACGTTGCTGGCTGAACAAGGCATCGCGCTGCGGGCTGGGCAACATTGCGCTCAGCCATTGATGGAGGCAATCGGTGTTAACGGCACATTGCGCGCATCGTTTGCGCCCTATAACACAGAAAATGATGTCGAACGTCTGATAAATGCCGTGAAGTACGCCCTTGATCTGTTGGCCGATTAATTCCCCTTCTACACAGAGAGATAGCATGTTAGCGCCTCATCCTTTTGGACATGACATTACCGAGCAATCCCTGATGGAAAGCTTTGCAGGCCTGCGCCAGTGGGAAGACCGCTACCGCCAGTTGATCTTATTGGCGAAGAAAGTCCCCGCGTTGGACGCCGCATTGAAAACGCCTGACCAAGAACTTTTAGGATGTGAAAACCGCGTATGGCTAGGGGGGGAATTACTGGAAAATGGCAGAATGCATTTTTATGGTGATAGCGAAGGTCGCATCGTAAAAGGTTTGCTGGCGGTGATCTTGACCACGGCAGAAGGTAAAACGCCGCAGGCTATTATTGAAAACGATCCTTTGGCATTGTTCGACACTCTGGGGCTTCGCGAGCAATTGAGCACCAGTCGTGCCAGCGGTTTAGCCGCGCTGGCTCAGGGCGTGCAACAACTCGCCCGCCATTATGTCTAAACCGCAAACGCCTTACGCGGCAGCTTGCTGACGCTGGGCTTTAGCCATCATTTTCTTCAATACGTGAGAGACGGCAACAAAACCGAAGGTTGCCGTCACCATGGTTGCCGCCCCAAACCCTGATGCACAATCCATTCGTTTTGGCCCTTCAGCGGTCGCTCGCGAGGCACATACTGAACCGTCCGCTTGCGGATACATCAGCGGTTCACTGGAAAAGACGCAGTCAATCCCGAGTTTGCCTTTGCTGTTTTTTACTACGCCAAAATCACTTTTCAGTCGTTCGCGCAGTTTTGCGGCTAACGGATCCTGAATGGTTTTCGCCAGATCCACCACGGCAATTTGGGTTGGATCAATTTGTCCGCCTGCGCCACCGGTGGTCACGACGGGGATCTTGAAACGTCGACAGTAGGCCAGCAAAGCCGCCTTAGGCCGAACGCTATCAATCGCATCAATCACATAACTGAAGGACTGATTGAGCATTTCAGCCACGTTATCCGGCGTAATAAAATCATCGATACAGGTAACGCGACATTCTGGGTTAATCGCCAGAATGCGTTGCGCCATGACCTCCGTTTTTGCCTGCCCCACGTTTTCACGCAGTGCGTGGATTTGACGGTTAGTGTTGGTCACACAAACATCATCCATATCAATCAATGTGATAGCCCCGATGCCTGTTCGAGCCAACGCCTCTGCCGCCCAGGAACCCACTCCACCAATGCCAATCACACAGACATGCGCCTGCGAAAACAGCGACAGCGCTTGCTGGCCATAAAGCCGCGCAGTGCCGCCAAAACGCTGTAAATAGGCATCGGAGTAAACTGCTGTCATAACGGGTTAACCTCTGTACTTGCTAGAAAATTCAACGAAATAGTGAGCGCAGTGAAAAACAAAGCAGCCCGAAGGCTGCTTGAGTGCGCACATTTTAGCGCAATGATACCATGAGCCGAAATAATGCTACTTCAACAGGAAAGACCCGTTGCCGTTAGCACTTGTCGCTGCAGGAACCAACGTGGACGTAGTGGCAGACGACGCACTCGCCGCGTTGTAAGCGGTGAACAACGGCTTACCATTTTGCGCGGATTTTAGCACCCAGACGCGGCCATAGTGGTTGTAAAAACCGGCTGAGTGCCCTGCGTCAGGGCCAATCCCTTGATACATATCGAAATGCTGTCCTTTGATTGCGCCACCGACATCCAACGCCACCATCAAACGCATATGATATTTACCGGTGAATTTACCTTTGTTATCCAATTCCGGCACTTCAGCCAGCAGCGTCGTCCCTGCAGGAATAAGCGAACGGTCAGACGCGACGGAGGCCTTAGCAATCAGCGGAATCCCGCTCGCACCGCGCACCGGCGCGAAAGGCTCAGGTTTGAAGAACACGAAAGACGGGTTCTGCTCCAGCAATTCGCGAACTTCCGCGGGGCTATGTGAATCTGCCCATTGACGGATCGCCTGCATCGACATGTTCTCGCGTGCGACTTCACCGCGATCGATAAGCACCTTGCCGATACTGCGATAGGCGTGGCCATTTTTACCGGCATAACCGAAGAAGGTTAGCGGGCGGCCATCGCCGTAATCCACATACCCACTGCCCTGAACTTCCATCATGAAATTATCCATCAGGGAATTGGTGTAGGCCACCACATAATTATCACTCAACGCGCCTGAGTAAATAGAAGCGCGGTCTGGCAGGCGTCCGCGTTTTGGCGGCATCCGATATAAAGGATATTGGAACTCACCCTGACGGGTATAACGGGCTTGCAACACCGGCGTGTAGTAGCCGGTGAGCTGCACGTTACCAAAATTGTCCGCCCCTTCCATCTGGTAGGCGCTAATGCCGTATTGGCTCAGCGTGCGAGTATCCGCGCCAGAGCGCAGCCACTGATCTACTGCGTTGTAGGTGGCATTATTTCTGCCATACAGGGCGGAGGATTTGTATTGCACCTCCAAAACCTGGTTAGCGTAATCTTTAGCATTCACCGGCTTACCGGTGGCATTCGGCTCATTGACGTACTCAAGCGCATTGTCCAGTCGACCATCTTTATACTGCTGACCGCGATCGGTTGGGCGTGACGAACACCCCGCCAATATCGCGATGACCAGACCACTCAGCAGATACTTGCTCCAACGTCCTTTCATTATTGCTGCGCTCTCTTACTTTCGGGGTGGGACTACCGGCAAAACGATAACAAACGGGCTATCAGAAAGGAATTGTCGTTATCGAAAAAAATGCATTCCACCAAACTGTTGAAAAAAGAAACGGAGTGGCTAAAAAGCAGGTAAACAGCGGGTTAATCACATTAATTTCGAAAAAAGGGTTGCACGAAATCTCATGCAGCGTATAGTTCGCCCTCATCGGACGCGGGGTGGAGCAGCCTGGTAGCTCGTCGGGCTCATAACCCGAAGGTCGTCGGTTCAAATCCGGCCTCCGCAACCAACTCATATTGTTGTTTAATATCAGTTGGAAACGATGACATTGCAGTGACGGACGCGGGGTGGAGCAGCCTGGTAGCTCGTCGGGCTCATAACCCGAAGGTCGTCGGTTCAAATCCGGCCTCCGCAACCAATTGCAATAGGATGGGTAACAAAGCAGTAAAATGTAGTGACGGACGCGGGGTGGAGCAGCCTGGTAGCTCGTCGGGCTCATAACCCGAAGGTCGTCGGTTCAAATCCGGCCTCCGCAACCAACTACAAATCAGCAGTAAAGAACATAAGACACCTTAACGGGTGTTTTTTTGTTTCTGTCGTCTGCAAAATTCACCGTCCCTTTATTAAGGCCAGCCGTGAAACGACTGCCCTTCTCTTACACCGCTTCCTATCCTCTTGCCGACATTCCCCCCTGTGCAAAATACGCCTTAATCCCTGCCATGATTGAATCGGCTACTTTCTGTTGGAAATGGCTGGTTTTTAATTTCCGCTCTTCTTCCACATTACTAATGAAGGCCGTTTCCACCAGAATGGACGGAATATCCGGTGCTTTGAGCACCGCAAATCCTGCCTGATCGACTTTGTTCTTGTGCAAATGGTTAATTTTTCCCATCCGCGACAGCACCTCTTTACCAAACTTCAGGCTGTCATTGATGGTAGCCGTCTGCACCAAATCAAACAGGGTGTGATCAAGATAGCGGTCGCCACTTTTCCCTACCCCACCAATCTGGTCAGATTCATTCTGCGTTTGCGCCAGAAAACGGGCTGCCGAACTGGTAGCGCCCTTGGTCGATAACGCAAAAACTGACGAACCTCGCGCTGCACGATTGGTGAAAGCATCGGCATGAATCGACACGAAGAGGTCAGCACGCAACTTTCTGGCTTTGGCTACCCGCACTTTTAAAGGAATAAACACGTCTTCATTACGTGTCATATACACCTTCATATTCGGTTCGCGCTGAATGAGTTTCTGAAGTTTGCGGGCAATCAGCAGAACAATGTCTTTTTCGCGGGTTTTGTATTTGCCGATGGCGCCCGGATCTTCACCGCCATGGCCGGGATCAAGCATGATAACCAAGGGACGTTCGCGCCCCGCTTTACCGTCTTTCGCCGTTTCCGGCGGCAATGTCCGCGCCACATCCCCTTTATTGTAATCTTCCAGCAACGCAAGCAGCGGATCATCCTGAGCACTGACCGTCCCCTCTTGCGGATAGAGGTCAACCACCAGCCGGTTGTGAATGCCGGCGACCGGCTTGAGCGTGAAAACATGGGGATTGATCGGCTGTTTTAGCTCCATCACCATGCGCACGGTGGTGTTATCAAACTGACCGACACGCGCCTGACTGATGAAAGGGTCGCTATTTTTAATCTGCTTACCGATACCGTTTAGCACGCTATTAAGGTGTACACCTTCGATATCGATAACCAAGCGAGGCGGATTCTGAAGAAGAAATTGCTTATATTTTAGCGGAGTGCTGGACTCTACCGTCAGGCGAGTATAAGAAGAAGCAGGCCATACGCGAACGGCGACCACCTGCGAACGGGCGGCAAAACCCACTCGGCTAATACTTAACATCCATGTTGCGGCTACGCTTTGCAGAAGACGTCTTCGGCCAACATTGTGATTATCGTCAGTCATGCAGTCTCAAAAGTCAGGGCTCAAACCGAGCTAAAAAAAAGGAAATAGCCTGAATAAGGCTCAATAGGAAAATTCTAACCAATCGATCCCGTCATGTCATTCATAAACGGGACGGATGAATTTTGAGCTTGTTGACACGTTGTGAAGGATAAGAAAACAAAAACAGAGATTTCTTACTTGCCACATGGACATAAAAGAATAAAAATACAGAAATTACGAATAAAAATTCAAATGAGGTTTTGCCGTGAAGGAACGTAGCACTGAACTGGTTCAAGGTTTTCGCCACTCAGTTCCCTATATCAATGCGCACCGTGGCAAAACGTTTGTTGTCATGCTCGGCGGTGAAGCCATTGAACATGAGAACTTTACTAACATCGTCAATGATATCGGGCTGTTGCACAGTTTGGGCATACGTTTGGTGGTGGTTTATGGCGCTCGTCCGCAGATTGATAAAAATCTGGCGGAGCATAATTATGAGCCTATCTACCACAAAAATACCCGCGTCACCGACGCCAGAACCCTTGAATTAGTCAAGCAAGCTGCCGGTTTATTGCAGCTAGATATTACCGCTCGCCTGTCGATGAGCCTGAATAATACGCCACTTCAGGGCGCGCATATTAATGTCGTGAGCGGTAACTTTATCATCGCGCAACCTTTGGGCGTGGATGACGGCATTGATTACTGCCACACCGGCCGTATCCGCCGTATTGATGAAGAAGCGATCCATCGCCAGCTCGACAGTAACGCGATCGTTCTGCTTGGCCCTGTCGCCGTTTCCGTCACGGGCGAAAGTTTTAACCTGACCTCGGAAGAAGTGGCAACGCAGCTCGCGATTAAACTGAAAGCCGAGAAAATGATTGGCTTCTGCTCTTCTCAGGGCGTCATTGATGCCGACGACAATATTATTTCCGAGCTGTTCCCCAACGATGCGCAGGCGCGAATCGACACCATGGAAGCCGAGGGCGACTACCAATCGGGTACCGTTCGCTTCCTGCGTGGTGCCGTCAAAGCCTGCCGCAGCGGCGTGCGTCGCAGCCACTTGATCAGCTATCAAGAAGATGGGGCCCTGGTTCAGGAGTTGTTCTCACGTGACGGTATCGGTACGCAAATTGTGATGGAAAGCGCTGAGCAGGTTCGTCGCGCTACCATTAATGATATCGGCGGCATTCTCGAGCTCATTCGTCCGCTCGAGCAGCAAGGCATTCTGGTACGCCGTTCACGCGAACAACTTGAGATGGAGATCGATAAGTTCACCATCATCGAACGCGATAACCTGACCATCGCCTGTGCGGCACTTTATCCCTTCCCGGAAGAGCGCATCGGGGAAATGGCCTGCGTCGCAGTGCATCCTGATTATCGTAGCTCTTCACGCGGCGAGATGTTGCTGACGCGCGTTGCCAGTCAGGCGAAACAAATGGGACTTGATCGTCTGTTTGTCCTCACCACCCGCAGCATCCACTGGTTCCAGGAACGTGGATTTAAACCGGCCGAAGTCGATGTTCTGCCGATTCAAAAACAAGAGATGTACAACTATCAGCGTCGCTCCAAAATTCTGCTAACCGAACTCTGAGCAACGACGAATAGCTAAATCATTTCTGCTTTAAACAATAACGGGGCACTTCTCAGTTCAATGAGAGGTGCCCCGTTTTGCGATAGATCGCGGCTATTTTGCCCGTCGATTAGACCTGACCGCTTAACCTCTGCGCTAAACCACTCCGACGCCGTGTGCGCGTTCGCGTGGCCATCGCGAAGACCTTTTCGCTGGCATACAACGACAGCCTGCTTTTAGCCCGTGTGATGGCGGTATACACCAGTTCACGCGTCAATACCGGCAGAAAGTGGTTTGGTAACACCAGTAATGTGTGCTCGAACTCTGAGCCTTGGGATTTATGCACCGTCATGGCATAAGCCGTTTCATGGGCGGGTAAGCGGCTGGGCTGCACCGATTTCACCACCCCCCCCGGTAACTGGAAATACACCCTCAGTTCACCCGCTTCATCTTGCAGCGCAATGCCAATGTCACCATTGAACAATCCCAATGCGCTGTCATTTCGGCTGATCATAACAGGGCGTCCTGCGTACCATTTTCCGGCAAGCGCCATAGGGCGTCGGATCAAGCCTTTACGGCTAAGCGTTTGCTCGATTCGCTCATTGAGCCCTTTCACCCCAAAGGGGCCTTCACGTAGCGCGCACAATATCTGGAAACGGCTAAACGCGATCAAAATCGCCTCGGCCGGTTCCCGCTGCGCGACACCCTGTAAATAGGGTTTGTAACCCGCGACACAGGCATCAAGTAGAGGCTGGAAATCGTCGGTTTCATTGAGCGGGTATCCCGTCACATCCGCTAAACCTTGTGATAAAACGGCGGTTGCCGCCGCACTGTCCCCGGCATTGACGGCCTTCGCCAGCACTCCGATTCCTGATGCAGAATCAAAACGATAACTGCGGCGTAGCAGGCATAAGCTGTCACGAACGGGCGCGGGGTCAGCCACCATCGTGGCATCAAGCTGACAACCGGTCAGATAACTCAGCTGCCGTGCGCGTTCAGTGCTGTAGCCCTGCTCGGCAAAACGGCAGATATCGCCTAAGACGGCTCCGGCCTCAACGGAAGCCAACTGATCGCGGTCGCCAAGAAAGATCACGCGCGCCTGAGCCGGCAGTGCATCAATCAACCGCGCCATCATCGGCAGGTCGACCATTGAAGCCTCATCGACCACCAAGACATCCAAATGCAGTGGATTGCCACGGTGATAGCGCATTCGCTGACTTCCAGGCTGCGCGCCCAATAGTCGGTGTAGCGTTGAGGCTTCATCAGGAAAAGCAGCACGTTCGTCGTCATTCAAAGACAACGACAAAATGGCCCTACCTAATGACTCCGTCAGTCTTGCCGCCGCCTTACCCGTGGGCGCCGCTAGCTGAATGCGCAGTTTTTGTTGCGGATAAAGCTGCACCAGCGCGGCCAACAATTTAGCGACGGTGGTGGTTTTTCCGGTTCCCGGCCCACCAGAAATAATCGAAATACGCCGCGTGGCGGCAACGGCCGCTGCCACTTTCTGCCAGTCAACGTCAGGAGATTCGGCTGGTGTGAACAATCCATCAAGAATGGTTTTAAGACGCGGTTCATCGACAGGAAGTACAGCAGTCAGTGACGAGGCAGCCAACTCTTCGGTAGTGAAAAAAGTGGCGACGGCTCCCTCACTTTGCCACATACGCTGCAAATATAGCCGGTTTCCCTGCAACACCAGCGGGGTAGGACGTGAGCCATCACTCACGGCAGAATGCTGAGTTAACAGGGTCTGCCATTGCTCGATATTATGTGCACCCGCCTCTTGCCATAAGCCGCTCGCCAATGCAGGAAAGCGGCCGTCGAACAGTATATCAGGCTGAAGTTGCTCGAGATGAAGGCAGACGTGCCCGCTTCCAGCCTCTGCGCTGAGACAGGCTGCGGCGAGCATTAATGCGGCGTGATCCTGACCGTCCACCGTATCGGCGGCAGTCATTCTGGCAAATTGAACGTCGAGAGATCGCAATGCGCCTTGGGCGAGTGCCTGCGCGATCAAAGCATCCAATACCGTTGAGGTATTCAGGGCAATTGAGGGGCTCATAAGCGTTCCTCCACCATTCGGGCATGAGCTAGCATGGCCTCATCTGGCGTAAACTCGCCTTTAAATAACTGATCAAGGCAGTCTACAAAGGCCTCTGATGGCCTGCGACGGAAAACGCCATTACCGGGATTTTCGCTATCCATGCCACGCAGGAACAGATAAATCACGCCACCGAAATGTTGCTGATAATCATAACCGGCAAGTCGATGCCGCAAATAGCGATGCAGGGCCAACGTATAGAGTTGATACTGCAGGTCATAACGATGCTCTGCCATCGCCCCTTCCATCGCCGATTCTGTATAAGCGCGACTGTCTTCCCCCAGCCAGTTAGACTTGTAATCAAGCAAGTAATAGCGCCCGTCCCAGTAAAAGACCAAGTCGATAAAACCTTTCAGCATGCCTTGTACCTGCTGGAAATTCAGCGATGGGCAACGCGCAGATAAGCTGTCGAAATGTTTAACCACGGCATCCAGATCTGAGGCTTGCAGCAAACGATCAATCGGCAAATAAAATTGAAGCTCTGACTGTAACTTCGCACTATCCAGCGCGCTTAAGGTCATCGCAGGTTCCCCAAGCGGCGTATGCAAAATGGTATCAATCCACGTTTTTAGAACCGGCAACCATGCGGGATCCAGGCCTTGTGCGGTGATCTTTTCCAGTAGCCAGACATCGTCAATAGGCTGGTCAAAAGCGATCTCTTCAAAAATGCTGTGCAAAAAAGTCCCCGGAGACGCACCGCGCGGGAAGGTATGCGCATTCATCTGCGGCTCAACGTCAACCTGTTGCTCACCCGCCGCTTCAACATCTAACTTGGGCAGTAAATCCTGAGCTAACGCGGTGCCATGCTGCTGCAAACCGGAATAACTGGTGATGCGCCAGTTATCTTGAATTTTGCGATCAAGGTGACGGACTGAAAGCGTATTCTGCGGGTCTAGGGGAGCCGTCCACGGGGTTGTATCAGGGTTATCGATCGGTGAAAACACCACATCAGCGGTGCTCAACGTCGTCAGATATTGCGTCAACCCAACCGCGTCAGCGGCCTGCGCCTTTTGTACCAGATAGCCCAACGCCCCCTGATGCAAATCTGTATCGCCCTGTTTCTTGCGATTCCCCTGAATAAGCGGGGCAATACCGACGCTACAGTGATAAACAGACCGCGTCAGCGCGACATACAGCAACCGCAGATCCTCGGCCAATCGCTCTTGTTCCGCCAGTTCCTGAGTTAACTCATCACCGTTCAAGTCCAGCATGGCCGAAAATGTTTCGCGATCGTGGTACAAACCTTGCTGTTGCTGGCGAAAATTACTGATGAAAGGTAGCCACACCAAGGGATATTCCAAACCTTTGGATTTATGAATCGTCACCACTTGCACCAAATGCCGGTCACTTTCCAAACGTAACTGTTGGCTTTGGGCCTGCCTGTCAGGCGAGGAGATTTGCTGGGCCAGCCAGCGTACCAACGCATGTTCACTATCTAGCTGCGCGGCGGCTTCTTGCAACAACTCGCCTAGATGCAGAAGATCGGTCAGACGGCGCTCGCCCCCCGGTAACGCCAGCAAGTTCTCTGCCAAACCACGGTAACTTATTAGCGACTTTAACATTGGCAAAACGCCGCGCCGCATCCAGCGCTGGCGGTAACCGTCAAACTCGTCAACCAGTGCATCCCAGGCCTGTTCGTTTTTGCTCAGGCTGTCCAAAGTCAGAGCATCAAGTCCGATGACTCCCGTCGCCATCGCACTGCGCAGCGTTCGCTCATGTTCAGGCGCAAGCACCGCTTGCAGAAGCCACAAAATATCCTTGGCTTCCGCAGTCTCAAATACGCTGTCGCGATTAGAAAGGTAAACCGAGGGAATATTCAAACCACTCAGCGCATCGCGAATCAGCGCAGCTTCTGCACGACTGCGGACCAGCACGGTAATGTCTGATGCCTGCACTGGCTCACGACCTTTAGGCGACACTAGCCATGCTTTTTGTTGCTGACCCGCCGTTAGCCAATTGCGAATTTGCGCTGCACATTGGCGAGCCATTAACTGTTGGTAATCACTAACCCCGGCACCTTCCCCTTGTTGTAACCAAAAGTGCAGCGCCGGTTGTTTAACGCCGTCGAATTCGAAATCCAGTACCGCGTTCTTCTCAGCAGGGGTGACCTGAATAAATGGAATTTGAGAAAAAACAAAAGGAGAATCGACCTGTGAAAACAGATGATTAACCCCTTGCACCATACTGACGGATGAGCGCCAGTTAGTCTCCATTGTGTAGTGGGCACTAACTTCAGAGCGTGCGCGCATATAGGTAAAAATATCTGCGCCGCGAAAAGCATAGATGGCCTGTTTGGGGTCACCGATCAGTAATAAACCGCACTGGGGCTGATTAACATACAGCCGCTGAAATATGCGATATTGCTGCGGGTCGGTATCTTGAAACTCATCAATCATCGCCAACGGAAAACGCTGACGAATAGCCTCCGCCAACTTTTCACCGCCGGGTTGTTGCAATGCGCCGTCAAGACGGCTCAGTAAATCGTCAAAACCCAATTCAGCCCGCTGACGCTTCTCTTTTTGTATGGTGAAGCGTATTTCGCCCAGCGCCCGCGCAATGATCAAATCACGCAGAGTCAGTGGCTCAGCATAAATAACATCTACCGCATCAAAAACAGTATGTTGCGGCGGGTTACCCTTCTTGGTTTTCTCAAACAGCACGGACTGCCTGAAGCGTTCAAGTTCTTTGGGGAGCACATAATCTTTGGTTTCTTGCTCCGCCCATTCACCGACCGTTGCCAACCAAGCCGGTAAGAATCGCGAACTGTAGCTACGCTTATCCACACCTGAATCATTGATAATACTGGCTATATCAGCGGCTGCCGTTCGCCATTGGCTTTTGAGATTATCAATACGAACCAAAATCTGCTGATGACGCGTTTCAATGGTTTCATCATCACCGGGAGGCTGAAGAAGCGTTGGCATCTCGCCGTGTAAATAAGGTGAGAGGTCGCTTAATAGTGCTTCTGGCCCACTCCATTCTTGAGAGATAACTCGAGCGATATTCAGAGGCAGTGGATAGCAATGGCGACGCCAAAAATCAGCACATGCCTGACGTCTAAGGGGCAATTCATCCTGAATTAAAGTCTGTTCAAAGAGGATCCCGGACTCAAAAGCATTGTGTGTCAGCATGCGTTGGCAAAAACCATGAATGGTATAAATAGCCGCTTCATCCATTTGCCGCTCTGCGGCCAATAACGTTTGTGCTGCAAAGGGGAGATCGTCGATTTGCGCCATCAGCGCCGTCATCATCGGGTTTTCGCTTTTCCCACGAACGCAGGCAATGCGCAATTCATGGATATTACTGCGAATACGCCCACGCAACTCTTCGGTAGCAGCCTCCGTAAAGGTCACCACCAGAATTTCTTCGACCGTCATACTTCGAGGAAAAGCCGCCTCTTTACCTAATCCCAGCAATAATCGTAAGTAGAGAATCGCCAACGTAAAAGTTTTGCCCGTTCCCGCAGAGGCCTCAATCAACCGTGCGCCGGTTAAAGGCAGAGTCAGGGGCTCGAGTTTCTGCGGGATAATCTCACTCATTTCGTATCCACCTGATGCGCTAACGTTTTCTGTATGGTTGACGTATTAGGGTAGGTTTTAAAACCTTTCGGTGCCGCATAACCCGCAGGCTCACTCGAATTGCCCGAAACCTGTGAAAGCATCGCTAATCCGTCCATTTTGATCACTGCCTGATGGAAATAATCCGCGAGCTGGTATTGGTCTAACTCTTTAATCACGGCGATCACTTTATCGCGCGTATTAAAGCGACTGTCGCCACGGCTGAAATCATTGCCAAAGCGGTCGGCCTCTTCATCCAAGGTTTGTGGGCGTTGCTGCAACTCATTAATCAGTGCCTGTTTATATTGGCCAAACTCTTCATTTTTCATTTTACGCAGGCGCTTTTCTGCCTGAGGGTAAAATGCCAGATAACGCTGGTACAAATAGTCCGGTTGTTTGCTATTGCTCTGTAAAAGGAAACCTATTCCCCACTGTTTTCCCACCGGAATCGGAAAGGCAAACACCGCATAGCCAAGCTGTTCTTGGGTGCGTAATTGACTGTAGAACCACGGCTGCAAAATCTGTCCCAGCAGCGAGCTGTAGGCCATACTTTTTACTTCGTCATAACCCGTTGGCACATACACCGCCGCCAATGCACAGTCAGTACTACTGCCTTGGCGTTGAATATTCACTTTTTGCGGGTGTTTTACTTCAACGTGGCTACCGCGCCACCACGTTGAACCTTGTCCCCCCACTTTGTTGACGATAGCTTCTGACATGGCTTTAACCTGCGGTTCAGTCATATTGCCGACGACCATAATCTCTACCGTAGCGTTGTGGATAAGGCTCTCACGATAAGCATTCACTTGCGCAAGCGTGATACCAGCAACGCGTTTCTCGCGATCTTCTCTTTCGGTATAAGGCAGGCGTGACACTAATTGAACAGGCTGCAAGGCTAATTCAAAGGCTTTTCCTTTGTCAGCAGAGGCTAAGCGCTCGAGGTACCATGACTTGGCTTGATCCAACTGCTCTTGGGTAGGTTTAAAGTCTGGATAGCTATCAACCAGCTTACTCAGCAGCACCGGTAAACGCTCAGTAAAACCTGTCGCGGTAAACTGCAAACCGTTGTCAGGTGACGTGGAGAAGCTAATACCACCGATTGACGCTTGATAACTCAGTTGATCAAAGGCCACGCCGGTCAAATAGTCGGTCAGACCATAGAGCACCTGATTTTGGGCATTATTCAGGGCATGTTCATTTCGGAAAGATACCGTCACGTTAGCTTTCGGCTCACCAGAAAAATAACGGCTTGGCATATAAAAGACCCTAAGACCTGGCTTCTCAACCACCAATTCTGGCTTGGTCAGGCGACTCTCTTTGTTTACCAGCGCCAGTGAATCAGGAATGTACGGATTCAGCTGGGGCAGCGACAAAGAGATCTGCTGGCCCACCGTTTTCCATTGCTCAAACGTCTCGGCCGGAACCTTATCAACCTGATAGGGCGCGTCCACAAAATAAGCGACTTTATTGTGAGGTTCATTAGGGCTGATATACCAATAGCGAGCGTTTTGCGGCGTCAGTTCATCAAGGCGCGAAGCAATGGCTTTGGGATCAAACTGGTCCGTGATGTAAGGAGAATCCAGAACATGCTCAACGGGAACTCGCAGCAGGGTATCCACCAGCCATTCGACATAATCCATATCGCGCGTCAGTGCTGGATAACGATAATCCAGCGCCATCACATGGGCTATTTCGTCGAAGTATTCTTGCTTAATCCCCTGTTGGCGCATTTGCGATAAATAACTGAAGACCGCCGCAATGACTTTGTCGCGTTGCGCTAGCCCTTTATCCGTCAGCGATACCGAGATATTGAAGACTCCCTGATTACGATCAACCATCGGATCGGCTCCGGCGTTGATACCATCAGCCAGCCCTTCCTTCTGGAGCCAGTCGGACAAGGTGTTCGGGCTACGATTACCAATCAAATAACTGATATAGGTATCGGTTTTACTACGAAACGCGGCGCTGTTGTTATCAATGGCAAATTCGAGACGCAACTGTTTACGAGGCTGCGCAGGAACGTAGTGGATAATTTCTCCCTTTTGCGCCGCTGTCAGCGTGGGGACCGTGAGCGCCGGAACGCTGGCATTGTGATCCCCAATCTTGCCAAAGGTATCGGATGCCAACTGCGCTAATTCCGGCAGCGGCTTGTTGCTATAAATAACCGCAACCATCAAATTCGCCGAGTAATAGCGGTGATAAAACGCCGTCAGCTCATCGTGTAATTTACTACCCGGTTTATCTTTAAGGGTATCAAGATTCCCGCCAGAGAAGCGGGCACTCGGGTGGGCCGGGTTAAGTGTTTCGGCGCGCACTTGCGCCATGCGCATACCGTCGCGCGAACGCGCCATCGTCAATTCAGCATTAACCGCATTACGTTCGCGATCCGCATTAACGGGATCCAGCAGCGGTTCTGCAATCGCATCAGCCAGACGATCAACGGCGGGTTGAAGCGCATCATTCTCAACTTCCAGATAAAAAGCCGTGCGGTAAGATGCGGTACTTCCGTTATGACTGCCGCCGTGTTTTTTCAAAAACTCAGACAGGCTTTCAGGCTCGGGATACTTTTTTGACCCCATCAGCAGCATATGTTCGGTGTAGTGTGCCAGCCCTAACTGGCTGTCAGGATCTTCAAGAGAACCCACAGGGATCGCCAACGCAGCCAAAGACTTACTGGCTTCGCTATCAGAAACCAATAACACCTTCATGCCATTGTTCAGGGTGATTGCCTGATACTGACGAGGATCGTTCTGACTCTTATTGATTGCTTGTGAATACGGCTGCCAGTCCGTCGCACACCATACTGCCGGTGCCCAAAAAACCGATAACAACAGTAACCCTGTAACCCGGGTAAGCTGTTTTAACATTGCCACTCTCCCTCAATAAGATAAATTTGCAAACTCTTCACACTATGCCAGATTGTTTCGGGCAATAGGCAAAAGGAAACGTTCCGCTTCCCGAATGATGATATTCAGCGTTTGTGTATCCAGATGACGGAAAACCCGCTGAATATAGGGGTCGGCACCTTCGCCAGGCACTCGGATATCGCCTTGCCACGCCTGAAGCAATTTATTGCGCCCTTTCTCTTGTTTTTCATCATCATGACTGAGGGTGCCCGCGTCTTTATCGAAGCATTGTGACAGCCATGCCCACCCGCTTTTATTGAGGAGAATGAGTGGTTCAGCCATACCTTGCTGATAACCGTCAATAAGATCTTGCAGGTACTGCATAGCGCGTTTTGGTGGCATTGCTGCGAAACGCCATGCGGTTGCTGTTCTACCATACATTCGGCTATCGCCCTTCCCCCCCGCCGCGCAGTAAGCCAGATGCTCAATCCACAGCAGCAACCCATCTCGGGCTAGCAGGGCTGCAGGTCGCCAACGAAGCAAGCCATTGTCCTGAACCTGATGTAACCAGCCAGTCAGTCGAATATCACCTACCGGCACATTCAATTCTATGCTGCCATACTCCTGCCTTTCGCTACGCACCAGCTCGGCGAGCTCGGTCATTTCATCACGCTGTTTTTGCCAGTAAATCTCACCAAATGGCCCATAAGGTAATCCGCCTGAGGCACGTATACGAGAAAAGAGCTGATCAACACTCTGTCCTTCTATCAATGTATTAAGCAGTTGCGCATTGAACTGGTAACGATCGAGATTATCGAGAATAAAGGGTTCTTCATCTGACAGTTCTGTCTCCTCAAGGACAAAGCTGACGTTAAGTCGCATCTGGAAAAACGCCTTAATGGGGTGCCGATAAAAACGCAGCAGGTTATCCAGGGTGATTTCTGGAAGTTGCAAAGGCTCCAAAGGTTGATTGAAATCTACAGCGTCATCGCCTTGCCGACTGGCCGCGGGCAACCATTCGGCGGCATAACTTTGATGCTCATTTTCGGCGTCAAAATTTATCGCATCGAAGGGGGTTCGCGGATGCCAGCACAATAGGTGTTCAGTGACCCGTTTGGCACTCTGGTCGGCGTTTAACTCACTGTCACCTTCAAGGCAGTAACTTTGGCCGATATATTCTAACAATTCGCTGACCAGAACCGATGGGTAGCGCTCGCTGTTATCCTGAATTGAACGGCCGATATAGCTGATATACAGATGCTCCTGTGCCGATAACAGTGCTTCGAGGAATAAGTAACGGTCATCATCGCGGCGGCTACGATCCCCTCTCTCCACTTTTTGCGCCATCAGGTCAAAGCCCAAAGGCGGCAAGGTTCTTGGGTAGACCCCGTCGTTCATGCCTAATAGACAGACCACACGAAAAGGGATGGAGCGCATTGGCATTAAGGTGCAGAAGTTAATTGGACCGGCAAGAAAACGCTGGCTAATTCTTTCCTGGTCGAGCTTTGAGGAAAGCTCATCACGTAAAATCGATAGGGGAACCACGTCGGGATACTGCGCGGCGACGCCATGACTTAAGACTTTTTGCCATTGCTGCTCAATTAACGCCAACGCAACTTCCGTCTCACCTTCTGCCGAGAAGAAGGTTGCCAGCAGCTCCTGACATAACGGCAACCATTCGTTTACGCTGCGAGATTGAGACAAGGTGATCCGCCACTGGCTAAGCTGCATTAATAACTCGGCCAGATGCCCAGCTAATTCTGCTGCAAGCCCCGTAGACTCGTCATAAGGTAGAACGCCCTGCCATTCACCTGACTGGCTGTCCATCGCATATCCGAGCAGCATACGCGTTAAGCCAAAGTGCCACGTGTGCTGGCCTGTCGCAGGGAGTGATAACTCACGAACATTGTCATCATCCAACCCCCAGCGGATACCTGATTCACCGACCCACTGACGTAATAACCTTAACCCGTCTTCATCAATAGAGAAGCGTGATGCTAAAGCAGGTACTTCCAGTAACCCAAGTACCTGTTCGGCAGTAAAACGGCTTTGTGGCAGATCCAGTAATGAAATAAAGGCCTGAAGTGCCGGATGCGCCTGACTGGCTTTACGATCAGAAAGTGCAAAAGGCAGATAACGGTCAGCCGGGGCATTGCCAAATACAGCCTGAATGTAAGGGGCATAGCTGTCGATGTCCGCCACCATGACAATAATATCGCGTGGCGTCAGCGTTGGATTGTCGGCCATCAGTGCCAAAAGGTTGTCATGCAGTATTTCGACTTCACGCTGCGGGCTGTGACAAACGTGCAAACTTAATGAGCGATCGTCAGGTTTCAGCACCCGTTTTTTATCACTGTGCAGGAATGTTTCCGGCGTCATGCCAATGACGGTTTTATCTTCCAGTTCAAGCATATCTTGCTGAATCGCATGTAAAATACTTGCATCACCGACATCGACAAAAGCCTGCACTTCCTGAATATCATCAATCTGTGACAATAAGAACATATGGTCACGCCCCAGCTTTCCCCATGATGCTAAGAGTGGATTACTAATGTTCTGCTCGCCCTCTTCATTGAAAAGCTGAGCAGCCTGTGAGGGATCACGAAACAGGGCCGTTTCTGATTTCTCAAGATAATGGCGGCGTTTACGGCTTTGCAGCCGAGCCAGAAACGCATAATTCTGAATATCACCCCAATAGTATTTGCACGGGTTAGTGAACATCAGATGAATATCAATATGTTTTCCCAGCGCCTGTAAAGCCTGTAAATACACTGGAGGAAGCGCGGATATACCACAAATAAACACGCGCGACGGTAAACCAACGGGGGGGTGTTGAGCTTTATCAAGTTCAGCAATAAATCGCTGATAAAGATTGGCACGATGCCATTCTGGTTGCTGTAATTCTTGCGTATAGGCGCACAGCGAACGCCACAGCGAGGATTGCCAACGCTGCGAGTCGTCCAAACCTTCAACCTGACGGTCGTTTTGCCAAACCTTCAACCACTCAGGCCGGTAAACCAAATATTGGTCAAAAAGGTCGGCAACGCGGGCGGCAAGTTGGTGAATTTTACGCTTATCCGTATCGTCCTCTAAGTAATGACGCAGGGAGATGAAGTCTTCCTCATCCAATTTCTGTGGCAGTAACCACATCAATTTCCATGTCATTGCATCTTTGCTGAAGGCGCTTTCTTTAGGGATACCGGGCAGGACTTGAGTGAACATGTCCCAAATAAAGGTGGCAGGGAGTGGGAAGGCAATATTGGCGGCAATACCGAATGTTTGAGCCAGCTCCATTTGCAGCCACTGCGCCATACCGGGGCTTTGCACCAGAATAACTTCCTGGCTGAAAGGATCAGCCAGCGGACGCCCCTCAATCAGCGCCGTAGTAAGCGTTTTCAGAATATCTAATTGATTGGAATGATAAACCGTAAACATTGACGCATCCTTGAGGAAAAGAGAACAAAAGTGAAACAGTGGTTTCCGACACCCTGCCAACTACTCTACCAGCTTGAGAGGCAATGAAAACCCGCAGTGTCTAAGGCTGCTACGTCATAAAACAGGTTCGGGGTAAGAATCACACAATATCCGTGAGGTACGGGCAATATACCCCGACGGAGTTTGTACCTGCGCCGTCACGTTTTGGCAGCCTTGTTCCGTGCGTGTTGTACTTATCTGACTTTGCCAACCCGTTGGAACAGTGTAGCCCTTGCCGGTAATAGCATAAGTATTGAGCTGATTATGGACTTCCGACCAAGCCTGCCTGAGTTGCCACTGGCGCATAAAGCCACTGGACAGGGATTGGTAATATTGAAGTAAGCCCAGCAACGACACCGCAAGGAGTAACGTCGCAATGAGGGCTTCTGGCAAACTAAATCCCTTTTGCATCAGGTTCCTCCGCGTAATCGGAATCTGTCTCGCAGCGTTTCACATCTGACTCAGGACAGAAATCGAGCCAGCTCTGTTTTAACGCCGTCAGCGCCCAGCTTCCGTCAGGTAAAGAGGTCGGCGTCGCCTGCTGAAAAAGCGTTAAAGGCGTTGATGATCGCATCGTCGTTCCTTCCCCTTTGACCAGAACCAATCCTTCACGCAAAGAAAGGCGAATACAGCAGTTGAGTCGTTGCATAAGGCCGGAAATCGAGATGTCTTTACGCTGACACCGCCATTTGTCGTCAGTGGCTAAAGGCCAGGGTTGCTTAAGCCCCCAGTTTAATGACGATTCCGCCTGTTCACGCGCCAGTAAATAGCGATGCTCATAAGAGGTCAGCATCAGGGCACCCGAGAGGTGTTGACCTAGGGTAGTCAGTACCAATA
>Ga0105856_1000489_pt1 | contig 20591 bp, 17 predicted proteins | sample OrgsoiDNA_201060_FD_89681 | JGI IMG/M metagenome (GOLD analysis project Ga0105856, IMG submission 89681) | Permafrost soil microbial communities from the Arctic, to analyse light accelerated degradation of dissolved organic matter (DOM) -... | ecosystem: Environmental > Terrestrial > Soil >...
CGCGCGCGTTCGAGCTGCGCGGAGCTCGGCGCTCGCGTGCGCTTTTTGCGCGGCGATGCTTTGGCGCTCGACCTGCCGTCGAACAGCTTCGAGCTCGCGGTCAGCCGGCACCTGGTGCAGGCCGTTCCCGATGCCCGCAAGGTCTACTCTGAAATGCAGCGCGTGCTGACTCCCGGCGGACGGCTGCACGTTATCGCCGAAGACTACGGCATGCTCTGGGCTCATCCAACGCCGAGCGACGCCGATGGCTTCTGGCAGCGCATCCCCAACGCCTACGGCAAGGCCATCGGCTGCGACCTTCACATCGGCCGCGAGACCTTCACGCTGCTCACCGACCTGGGCTTCAAGGACATCAAGGTCGACTACGTCGTCGTCGATACATTGCGCGTCCCGCGCGAAACCTTCGCCCGCATCTGGGAAGCCTGGCGCGACGGCTACACCGACTCCATCGCCGAGCACGGCGGCGTCCCCCGCGAAGAGCTCGTCCGGCGGTGGAAGGAAATGATCGACTGCGTCCGCGACCCGCGCGGCTACGCGCTCTGGCAAGTCCCGGTGTGGACCGCCCGAAAGTAGCAACGCGAAGTGCACAACGGAGCTGGGAGGGTCCAGCGACCCCTCAGAACACGTAGGAGAAGCCGTTCGGGGTGACCTGCACTCCCTGCCGGTGCAGGAGCGGCAGGAGTACGCCGGTGCCCGCGCCTACCACGGCGCCAGCCAGCACGTCGGTGAAGTAGTGCTTCTCCGCCACCATCCGCAGCGTGCCGGTGAGTACGACGAGCGCAGAGGCGCCAGTCCAGAGCGCCGGCGCTGCTTGCGAGTCTTGCAGCGACGCACACATCGCAGCGCTCACGCCCAGCGCGGCGACGGCGCTGGCGTGCCCCGAGACGAACCCCAGGCGGCTGTCGTCATCGTTGACGTCGTACGTCGAGCCGGTTGAGGCGGTCGCACCGTTGGTGCCGGTGCCGTAGCGCACGAAAGGCCGCTTGCGGGCGAAGCCGAGCTTGAGCACCTCGGTTGCAACCCGGCTCACCGCGAGGCTCTCGAGCACGATCACTGCCGCGCGGGCTCCTGCTCCCGGTGAGGCGTGCGGGCCGGTCGCAAACCAGGCCGCGCCAAGGGCAAAGGCGGGAGTCACTCCGAATGCGAGCACGGTCGAGGTGGTATCGGCGGTCTTGCGCGAGAGCACCGTGCCGGTGAGCGCGTCGTGGAAAAAGGCATCGACGCCATTCAAGCTGCCGCGTCCAGCGCCGGCCGAACCCGGCAGGCCACTGTCATCCGCACCGTCGCAAAGGCGGCAGTGGGCAGGGGCAAGGTGCACGAGCTGCGAGCCGCCCAAGAGCAGCAGCGCTGCGGGCGCAATCACCAGATCGGCGGACCGCAACGAGAGCGCGTCGGCGGGCCGGGCCTCGGTCCAGCCGAGCCAGCCGTCCGCGCGCGCCGGGAGCGCCGCGATGAGCAACACCAGTGAGAGAAGGCGCGGGATGCGCTGAAGACTACTTCGCGGCCGCCGCCTGGTCGATCAGCGATCGCAGCGACGAGATCGACACCGCCTTGATCTGCCCCATCGAGGTCAGCGTCATCGCGGTGAGATGGCCTTCCGCGTCGAACACCGGCCCGCCCCAGAAGCGCGAGTCGATGTTGCGCGAGCTGACGAGCAGCAGAGACCCGTCGTCCGACTCCTTCGAGACCGTGACCCCGGCCGCGACGATCTGCTCGTCGCTTGCGCCCATGGCCACCAGCCGCTCGCCAACCGTCGGGGGCTGCGTCGCGAGCGGCGCCGCTTCAGGAGCGTCCTTGCTGTCGAGCCGGAGGATGGCGAGGTCCAGCTCCGGCGCGCCGGCCACCACGTGCGCCCGCACCTCGCCGTGGTCGTAGACGATGGCCACCACGTCCCTCATCGCCGAGATCCGGCCGTCGGCTGCCGTCACTCCGACGTTGTGGAAGGCGGTGAGCGCGAGGCCGTCGCCCAGCAAGACGCCGGTGCCCCAGCTGGGGCTCTCATCCTTGCGCGAGGCCTTCACTTCGATGACGGAGGAGTGCAAGCGGTCCGCTACCAATTTCAGGTTTGCCGCATCCTGATTGATGATCACCGCCGCCATCGCGAGAAAGTTTTGCATGGGAGGGAGTGTGCGCGACCCATGTGTCCGTGGGGATGCGGGATTGTGTTGCTTTGTTATGCGGCGCCTAAGCCGCCAGCATGTAGCCGACGCCGCGGACGGTCTTGAGCAGGCGCGGGCTGCGCGGATCGTCGCCCAGCTTCTGGCGCAAGTGGGAGATGTGCACGTCGATGCTGCGATCGAACGCCTCTTCGGCGCTGCCCCGCACCATGTCCATCAGTTGCTCGCGGGTCAGCACCTGGCCGGCGCGCTCGGCCAGCGCGCGCAACAAGGAGAACTCATAGCTGGTGAGCACGAGCTCGCGGCCGCTCATGGTGGCGCGCATCGATTGCGGCTCCAGATGCAACTCGCCCACCGCCACCATCTTCGACTGCGGCCCCAGCTGCCCGCGCGCGCGCCTCGTCTGCGCCCGGATACGCGCCACCAGCTCGCGCGCGGAGAAAGGTTTGCCCAGGTAGTCGTCGGCGCCGCCTTCCAGGCCGAGCACGCGGTCGGGCTCGTCTCCGTGAGCGGTGACCATGATGATGGGTGTGTCCATCCGGGCGCGCAAGCGGCGGCAGACCTCCAGGCCATCGACGCCGGGCAACATCAAGTCGAGCAGCACCACGTCCGGCCGCAGCTTGAGCGCCTGCGGCACGGCGTCGTTGCCGTTGTTCACCACCACCACGGTCATGCCGTGGGTCTCGAGGTACTTCGCTGTCAGCGAGGCCAATCGCTCGTCGTCTTCGACGTAGAGCACGAGCACGCCTTGAGTCATGACCGGAATCCTATACCCGTCAGGCCTCGATCTGGAACGCGCTTCACGAAAGTCCATGCGGGCCGCCGGCACCACCGTGGCCGCCCGGCTGCGGATGATCGGGCCGGCAAGCCAGGTTCTCGGAGAACGCAGCGCAGGTGCCGGTCATCTCGTGCTCGTGGAACTGCACGGTGCACTTGTCGCCCGAGACCTTCGAAGCGCAGGCGGCGAACGCCTCGGGGGGCGGCTCGGGCGGCGCTGCCAGGGCCGCCCCAAACAGGCAGGTCGCGAGCACGACACAGGCCTGAGCCGCGAGGGTCTTGGAGTTGATTTGCATTGGTCGATTCTCCTCGTCCGCGAAGCGCGAACAGGGACGATGGTAGGCGACGACATTGGCCCGCGAATGATCGCTTCGTGTGCTTCTATGAAGCGAGCGGAACGCGCGCGCGGGCGGTGGTGCCTTTGCCGGGCTCGCTGCTGAGATCGAGCGTGCCCTGGTGCGCCTCGAGGATGCGGCGTGAGAGTACGAGGCCCAGTCCCAGCCCGCCGCTCTTGCGTCCCCGGCTGCGATCAGCGCGGAAGAAAGGCGTGAAGAGCCTTCCCAGATCCTCGGCCGAAATGCCCACCCCGCGGTCGCGGACCTCTACCACTAAGTGGCCGCTCTCGGGAAAAGCCGACAGCGCAATCTCCTCGTCGGAGTAGCGCGCGGCATTGTCGAGCAGGTTGTCGAGGGCACGGCGCAGCAGCATGCGGTCGATCTCCACCTCTTGCTCGCCGCTTTGGTTGTCGATGCGCAGCTCACGGCCCGGATAGGTGGTCTGAAAGCGCGACCGGGAATCCTGCAAGAGCTCGCCAATCGTCGAGCGCAAGCGCCGCACTGGCGGTGCTCCTGAAGAGAGCTCGAGCCGGGCGCTGGCGAGGATGTCGTTGGTGAGCCGCTCCAGCTCGGCTAGATCTCCCGCGATGCCTCCCAGCTGCTCCGCGGCTTCGTCGGCGCTTCCCTCCGCCGCCAGATCGAGCGCCATGCGGATGCGGGCAAGCGGCGTGCGCAGCTCGTGGGAGACGTTGGCCAAAAGCTCGCGTTGTCCGCGCACCAGCTGCTCGATGCGGACGGCCATCTCGTCGAAGGCCACCGCGACGTCGCCCAGCTCGTCGTTGCGCTTCAGGTTCGCGCGCGCCGTCAGATCGCCGCTGCCCAGCGCTCGCGCCGCGGCGGAAAGCTTCGCCAGCGGCCGGCCGAGCCATGCCGCGGTCAGCAGCGCCGAGATGCCGACCAGCACCAGCGACGCCGCCATCAAGAACAGCGGCCCGCCGTCGCGCGGGAACGGAGGCACCGGCATCTGCAAGCTTGCCGTTCCGCCCGGCCAGGTCAGCTCGGCATGGGGCATGCCGCCCGGCGCGAGCGGCCCGGTGGTCGCGACCATCGCGCCGTTCGTATCCCGCAGCTCCACGCGAATCCGGGTGCGCTCCTGAAGCTGCGTCAGCCGCGCCTGGAGCTCCCGCGGGTCCCACGAGTGCGCGGTGATCTCGTCGAGCATGAACTGGGTTTCAGCCATGTGCGGAGCGGTGTGCGGCCGGGTTGCCTCGCGGGCAATGGAGAGCGTCGCGGCGAGGGCGGCGATCTGGGCAAGACCGATGAGATAGATCCGGAAGACGAGGCGCCTCTGCACGGGCGGACCATAGCCGGACGCCAGCCTTGGCTCTGAACGACAAACAATTCTTCACAATGGAGCTGAATTTCATCGGCATTGATGCCTGTTGCTTTACCCGCTCTGGCTACAATCGTGTAGCCTCACCATCGCAACCGGAAAGCGGAGGGTTTGCGTGGCCGAGTCATCTCCGAAAGGCAGTCCACCGGCAGGGCGCTGGCTCCAGCTGGTGTTCGGGGTCTTCTGCATGGTTCAGATCGCGAACCTGCAATACGGCTGGACGTTGTTCGTGGACCCCATCGACCAAAAATTTCATTGGGGTCGAACCGCCATCCAGGTGGCGTTCACCATCTTCGTCGTCACTGAAACCTGGCTTGTGCCAGCCGAGGGCTGGTTGGTCGACAAGTTCGGGCCTCGCTTGGTGGTGTTGGGCGGCGGAGTCCTCGTCGGCGTCGCTTGGGTGATGAACTCGTATGCCGATACCAAAACCATGCTCTACATCGCGGCGGCCATCGGCGGAGCGGGCACCGGCGCGGTCTACGGAACGGCGGTGGGCAACTCGCTCAAGTGGTTCCCCGACAAGCGCGGCCTCGCCGCTGGCCTCACGGCGGCAGGGTTTGGCGCAGGAGCTGCCTTGACGGTAGGTCCCATCGATTCGATGATCAAATCGACGGGATATGAGGCTGCCTTCTTCCGCTTCGGCATCATCCAGGGGGTGCTGGTGCTCCTCTTCGGCCTCTTCTTGCGCGCCCCGCGCAGTGGCGAGGTAGCGGCTCCGGCCAAATCGCGCGTGCAGCAGGCGCTGGCCGACGCGACGCCCGGCGAGGCCCTCAAGTCCCCCACCTTCTGGATCATGTACGCGGTATTCTTCATGGTCGCGACGGGCGGAATCATGGCCACCGCGCAGCTCGGGCCCATCGCCAACGACTTCAAGGTGGCCAAGGTCCCCATCCATTTCTTGCGCTGGACCATGGCGGCGCTGCCCTTTGCCCTCTCCCTCGATCGCGTAATGAACGGACTCACTCGCCCCTTTTGTGGCTGGGTTTCCGATCACTGGGGCCGCGAGAACACCATGTTCGCGGCCTTTCTCATCGAAGGGGTCGGCATCCTCCTCCTCTTGCGCTATGCGGGGGACCCCAAGCTCTTCGTCATCCTGACCGGCATGGTCTTCTTCGCCTGGGGCGAGATCTACAGCCTCTTCCCCGCCACCTGCGCGGACATGTACGGGCGCAAGTACTGCACCACCATCTACGGATTTCTTTACACTGCCAAAGGCTGCGCCGCGATCGGGGTGCCGCTCTCCGCCGTCATCAGCAAGACCAACGGTTGGTCCACGGTCTTCTACTTCGTCGCGGCGCTCAACTTCGCCGCCGCCCTGATTGCCTTGCTCATCCTGAAGCCCGCTTCCGCTCGCTTGCAGCGGTCGCTCCTTCCTGACGCGCTCGGAATTTCGAGGATTTGATGCCAATTACCGATCTACTGAAGCACGGCAAGGATGAAGCGACGGCCATCGGCGGAGTCGAGGGAGCAAAGCCGCTCACCTATGCCGGCCTGCGGCAGCTCGCCTCGCGCACCATCGCTCGCTTGAATGAGCTGGGCATCGGCCGCGGCGATCGCGTGGCCATCGTCGCGCCCAACGGACCGGAGATGGCCGCCGCCTTCATGTGCATCGGCGCCGGAGCGGTGACGGCGCCGCTCAACCCGGCCTATCGCAGCGATGAGTTCGAGTTCTATTTGAACGACCTGCGCTCGAAGGCCCTGGTCGTCGAGCGCGGGATGCAAACGCCCGCGCGAGAGATCGCGAAGAAGCTGTCGATTCCCATCATCGAGCTCGTTCCGCAGCGCGCGGAAGGCGCCGGCTCGTTTACCTTGGAGCCGGTCGATACCTTGACCGGCAAGGCCGCGAAGAACGGCCCTGCCGAGGACGGCGACGAAGCCCTGGTGCTGCACACTTCGGGGACGACCTCGCGGCCGAAGATCGTGCCTTTGCTGCAGCGCAATTTGATGGCCACCGCGAAGCACATCAGCCAGGCAGTCGCTTTGAAGCCCGACGATATCTGCCTCAACATCATGCCGCTGTTTCACATCCACGGTTTGATGGCGGCGGTCTTGAGCTCTTTGAATGCAGGCGCCTCGGTGGTTTGCACGCCGGGCTTCAATGCCTTGAAGTTCTTTGGCTGGCTCGAGGAGGTCAAGCCGACCTGGTACACGGCCGTGCCCACCATGCACCAAGCCATCCTCTCCCGCGCCCAACGCAACCTGGAGATCGTCGCGCGCAGCCGGCTGCGGCTCATCCGTTCGTCTTCGTCGTCGCTGCCTCCACAAGTCATGGCCGAGTTGGAGAAGACCTTCAGGGCGCCGGTCATCGAATCCTACGGAATGACCGAGGCCTCGCACCAAATGGCCTCCAATCCGCTGCCGCCGCGCGCGCGCAAGGCAGGCTTCGTCGGCGTCGCCGCGGGACCGGAAATCGGGATCATGGACGAGCGGAACAAGCTCCTCGCGGCGGGCGAAATCGGCGAGATCGTCATCCGCGGACCCAATGTCACTCCCGGATATGAAGCAAATCCGGAAGCCAACGCGAAGGCATTCACGGCCGGCTGGTTTCGCACCGGAGATCAAGGGTCGATCGACGGTGAAGGTTATCTCCAACTCACCGGACGCTTGAAGGAGTTGATCAACCGCGGCGGCGAGAAGATCTCCCCGGTCGAGGTGGACGTGGTGCTGATGGATCATCCGTCGGTCGCGCAGTGCGTGACCTTCGCGGTGCCGCACGACAAGCTGGGTGAAGAGGTCGCCGCGGCAGTGGTGTTGCGCGAAGGAACCACCGCTACCGAGCGCGAGCTGCGCGACTTTGCCGCCACCAAGCTTGCCGACTACAAGGTGCCGCGCAAGATCGTCTTGCTCGCCGAGATACCTAAAGGCGCGACGGGCAAATTACAGCGCATTGGCCTCGCGCAGAAGCTGGGGCTTGCCAAATGAAGGTCTGCATCTTCGGAGCGGGAGCCATCGGCGGATATATCGGCGCCAAGCTCGCCATGGCCGGCGAGGAGGTCACTCTCATCGCCCGCGGACCGCACTTGGAGGCGATGAAGTCCAAGGGGCTGACGCTCATTGAAGACGGCAAGACGCACGTCGTTCATCCTCGCGTGACTTCCGACTCACGCGAAGCCGGGCCACAAGATTACGTGTTCTTGTCGGTCAAGGCGCACGGGCTGGCTGCGATCGCCGACGCGGTGCAGCCGCTGTTGGGTGAGAAGACGGACTTGGTTCCGGCCATCAACGGCTTGCCCTGGTGGTACTTTTATAAGATCGGCGGCGATTACGAAGGAAGGCGCGTCGAAGCGGTCGACCCCGGCGGCGTGCTCTGGGAAAAGCTGCCGCCCTCGCGAGTGATCGGCTGCATCGTCTATCCCGCCGCCGACCTGGTCGAGCCTGGGGTCGTGCAGCACCAGTATTCCAATCGATTCGACCTCGGCGAGCCCGACGGCAGCAAGAGCGAGCGCGCGCAGATCCTGTCGAAGATGATGATCAAGGCGGGGCTGCGCGCGCCGGTGCGGCTGTCCATCCGCGACAACCTTTGGGTCAAGCTCTGGGGCAACCTCTCGTTCAACATGATCTGCGCCTTGACCATGTCGGGCTTGGAAATCGTCATCGCCAACGCCGGCACCAAGGCGCTGGCGCGGAGGATGATGCTCGAGGGCCAGGCGGTGGCCGAGAAGCTGGGCGTGAAGTTCCCCATCGACGTCGACGCGCGCATCGCCGGAGCGGCAGAGGTGGGCGTGCACAAGCCGTCGACCTTGATCGATTTGGAGCGCGGCCGGCCGATGGAGATCGACCCCTTGCTGGGCGCGGTCGTCGAGCTGGGCCGCTTGACCAAGACGCCCATGCCCGCTTGCGAGGCCGTCTTGCCCCTCGTCCGCCTGCGTGCGAAGACGGCGGGCCTCTACCAGGGAGCTTGACCGACATGCCTCTCAAGATCGACGAAGTGAACAAGCTGATGGCCGCGGCGCACAAGAAGGCCGCGGAGATCAATATCCGCATCACCGTCTGCGTGGTCGACGAGGGCGGCTTCGTGCAAGGCACTTCGCGGATGGACGGCGCCCCGCCCATGTCGCCGCAAGTCGCCGAAGCCAAGGCCTCCGGCTGCGCCTACACGATGCGCGACGGAGCCACGCTGGCCCAGATCTACGCCGACCGCCCCGGCTTCTTCGCGGTCGTCAAAGAGCTCGCCCGCATGCCACTCGTCCCCGGCCTGGGCTCGGCCTTGATCAAGCGCGGCGATGCCGTCTTGGGCGCCGTCGGAGTCTCCGGAGGCAAGCCCGAACAAGATTTGGACTGCTGCACCGCCGGCCTCGCCGCGCTGTAACACCGCGAAAGGCCGATGTTACAGCTTTGGGACGGGGAATGCCGGGCCGGGGCGGGCGAAGAGGTAGCCCTGCATCAGCGGGCAGCGGAGCTCGGAGAGGACGTCGCGTTCTTCGATGGTCTCGACACCCTCGGCGATGAGCAGCACTTTGAGCTGTTTGCAGACTTCGATCATCGCCTGCACAAGTGAGCGCTTGGTGGGAGCGAGGTGGATGTCGCGGACCAGGGTCAGGTCGAGCTTGACCAGGTCCGGCTCGAGCTGGGCGAAGCTGTTCAAGCCCGCGTAGCCGGCGCCCAGGTCATCGACTGCCACGCGGTAGCCGAGCGCGCGCAGCCGGGCGATGCGCGCGTGCGGATTGGGCACGTCTTCCAAGAGTGACCGTTCAGTGATTTCCAGGACCACGCGGCGGGCATACTGCGAGAGCGGCGAGGCGGGGTCGAAGAGGTGGTCGTCGAGCAGATCGCGCGGGTGCAGGTTCACTAGGAGAGCGGCGCCCTCCGGAGCCTCCGGCACCTGCTCGGCGACGAGGTTGCGGATGCGGCGGCCCATGTCCGTCAGTCGATCGAGGCGCTGAAGCCTCGAGCAGCACCATCGGCGAGGCGTAGGCCTTCTCGCTGGAGCGCATCAGCGCCTCGTACCCGTAGACCGTCCCGGCCGCGACGTCGACGACCGGCTGGTACGCCATGGTCAAGCCGGCCAAGGCGCGCTCGAACGCGGCCATGGCGCTGGCGCGATCGCCCGGCTCGTCCCCGCGCTGCTGCAACAGCGCGAGAGCCTGCCGCTTGAGGCGGCTCATCCGCCCCAGCGCCACCGCGCGCTCGACCGCACTCAGGAGCTGCTCGGCGCGGACCGGCTTGACCAGATAGCGCATCGCACCTTCGTCGATAGCCTGCAGCGCCGTCTCCAGCGCAGGCGAGGCGGTGATGATGATGACCGGCACGTCCATGTCGCGCGTGCGCACCGCCCGCAGCAGCTCGATGCCCGACATGCCCGGCATGGCGAGGTCGGTGATGATGACGTCGAAGCGTGCCTTGTCGAGCTCGGCGAGCGCGTCGGAGGGCCGTTCGCAGGTCACGACCTCGTAGCCGGCGGAGCCCACCGCGCGCTGGTAGTAGCGCAGCAGGGCCTCTTCGTCGTCGACGGCGAGTACGCGCGCCTTGGGTTCGGGAGTCATCGCTTTGGAGCAGGAGAACAGGACAACGCCTCGGGAGCAAGTGTCACGTGATCTCCGCCAGCCGGGGAATGGTTCGCAACGAAACAATCTGGTCTGGTCAGGGGCTGCCAAACTGGCCTATCCGTAGGACCAGTTTAGAGCTAGAGCGAAGGGGCTAACGAGGATCCGCGCGAGCGGAAACCGCGTTAGCGGCCCCGGTAGTAGAGCCACCAGCCGGCCACCGCCCCGCCGATGGCCACCAGCAGCGCGGTGATGATCTGCCGCCGCCTGCGCGCCCTCACATCCTCGAAGGGATCGTCGTGCGTCCAGCGCGAACCTTGCGGCAACACCTTGATGCCGGTCAGCGAGGTGCCGAGCGGGATGTTCACCTTCACCCGGCCGTTCACCGCCCAGCCGTTGGCGTCGAGCATTGGACCCAGCGTGCGCGCCCTGAGCTTCAAGAAGGCGAGCAGCATCGAAGGGCCTGAAATCAGGAGCAGCACGCCGCCGATGGCCACGAGCTTCGCCCACCACGGCTGCAGGTTGAAGAACCCCGAAACCAGCGCGCCGAAGACCGTGCCGAGAGCGCCGATGCCGACGCCCAACGCCGCCACGATGCCCACCATCTTCCCGGTGTCCACCGCGGGCGGCGCCGCAATCACCGGCTTTCCGTCGATCGACCCCGCGAGCTTCGCGTCGGCTTCCTTCTCTTTCGAGGCGGCGAAGCGCAGCGCCTGCTCTTCGACCAGGCGCATGAACTTCTTGTAGGGCGCGAAGAAGGCCTGGCGGATGGAGATGGGGTTCTCGATCACCTTGATGATGTTCGCGTCCCAATCGCGGCCGGAGCGATCGTAGAAGATGCCGTTGCGGCCCACCATCAAGTAGTCGGAGTCGCCTTGCGTGAAGCAGGCCGCGATCTTCATCGACTCGCCGGAGGGCCGTTTGCAATCGCAATAGGCGATGTACATGCGGCTCAAGGAGGCGAGAGTCGCGTGCGCGCCCGGATCGTCGACGCGGACGCAGAGCTCGCAGCTGCGGCTGTCCAGGTAGAGCGTGCCGGCCTGGAAGATCGCCGAGCTCTTCGGGTCATAGAAGTCGGCGAAGTTGATGAAGTTGCGCAAGAGCCTGTGCAGGTCGCGGCGGTAATGAACGAGCCGCACCACGTCTTCGACGGCGTTGGCTTCGTCGGTAAAGAGCTCGTCCTGAACAATCAGCTTTTCAATCGCCTCCTTGGCGCCGGAAGCGAGCAGGACTTCGGCGCGCGCGAGGCCAAGCTTCTCGACCAGGGCGCCCTGCTTTGCCTTGAGGTACTCCGCATAGCGCGAGAGCTTCTCACGCAGCTCCAGCCACTCGCTCTCGCGCAGCTCGCTCTTGCCGGTGAGCCGGGCGAGCGCGGCGGTGCGGGCGGTCCAGGCCGGATTCACGCCCTCGAGCAGCGGCAACGGCCGTCCGGGCTCGATGCGCGCGAGCGGCAAGGCAGCCACTTCCGGCGCCGCCGCGAGGTCCTTGCTGGCGAGCGAAACCAGCTCGGCGTCGGTGGCGTTGAGCAGCGTCGCGCCGCGCGGATCGTAGGCGGCAAGCCGGCAGCGCTGGAAGTAGTCGGCAGCCTTCGTTTCCAGGTCGGTGACCGCCGCATGGCGCGCGGCGGTACCTTCCGCGAACGGCAACAGCTGCGGGTCCTGACCTTTCCGCGCCCACTCGGCATAGGCCGCGAGCTCGAGGAAAAACTGCTCTAACTTCGGGCGATTGATTCCCAAGGTGCCGCTGCGGTCGGCCACGCCGCCCAGCGTATCGACCGCTTCCAGCAAGGCCGCGCGCACAGCCGGATCGGCGGCGGAGTCCGCGGTGACCACGCCGTCGCCATTGAACTTCGAGCCGGCATAGACCTGGCTCGTGTCGGCTACGTCGGCCGAGGTCAGCGAGACCGAGGCCTCCTTGCCGGCCTTGGACAAAATACGCCGCGCCGCGCCCAACAACGCACGGCCTTCCGGCTTGCTGTCATCTATGGATGAAAGGTCCAGCAGGTCCCGGGAGGGGATCAATTCGCCCAGGGATCGCAGGCGCGGCTTGCACCAATCCAACGCCGCGAGGATCTCCGGCGCGCGCACCCGACCATCCTTGTCGAGATCGAGGAGCTGCAGCGTGCGAGCGTCGATCTCCAACCCGCGTGTCGGACAGGAGAGCGCGACCCAGAGCTTCTGATCGAGCCCCTCGAGGTGGGCGAGATCGTCGCCGCTGTCGAGCGCGACCTGATCGAGGCCGCCGAGGCGGTGGAAAGTCCAGCGATGTGTTTGGTTCATGTCACCTGCCAGGCGCGGACCTATAACACGCGGCCGAGCAGGCAAGTGCCCGCTTTACAAGTCTTCTTCAAGCTTTGGCTGCGGGCCAGGAATGATGCCGGCGATGTCCGGATCCTCTCACTCCACGACCGGCTTGTCGTCCTTCTCCTTCTTGCGCTGCTCCCGCTTCTCGTCCTTCTCTTTACGGCGCTCGAGCCGCGAGAGCTCTTTCTGCCGTTTGTTGGATCTGGGCTGCATGCCGCCTCCCGCGAAATTTGAAGCAAACCGCACTCGAGAAAACGAAACGGACCCGGCCACGAGGACCGGGCCCGTTTGGCACCACAAGCCGCTAGCTTAAGCGACCGGGCGGACGTTTGCCGCCTGCAGGCCTTTGGGGCCCTTGGTGACCTCGAACTCCACTTTCTGCCCTTCCGCGAGCGAGCGGAAACCATCCGCCTGAATCGCAGTGTGATGGCAAAAAACATCCGGACCACCGTTGTCCTGCACGATGAATCCGAAACCCTTCGCGTCGTTGAACCACTTCACGGTACCAGTGACCATTTCCGTAACTTCTTTCGTGTTCAAGCGGCACCTTGCCGCCTGTGCTGCGTGTTGCAGCCGGATGGGTTTAACCGGACTCGATTGGAAATGCGAACGGATTCGACCTGAGAACCCAAGACTTGCGTCTGATAGGCTATGCGGACAGTAGACATGCGGTCAGGCACTCGGGCAGCCCGCGAATCGGTATGCTGGGGATATGTCCATTCTGCTCGTTCTGGCTCTGGCCGCAGGCATCGTCTACCCGCAAGCGCGCAAGGACTCCACGGTCGACGACTACTTTGGCCGCAAGGTGGCCGACCCCTACCGCTGGATGGAGCAGCTCGATGCTCCCGAGGTGCAAAGCTGGGTCGCGGCGGAGAACGCGCTGACCGCGAAAGTCTTGGAGAAAGCGCCGCAGCGCGAACAGCTGTGCCATCGCCTGACCGAGCTGTGGAACTACGCCCGCACCGACGTTCCGCGGCGCGAGGCGGGGCAGCTCTTCTTCCGCCGCAACAGCGGCCTGCAGAAGCAGTCGGTGATCTATCGCGAGGTCTCCGGCGGCGAACCCTTGCTGGTGTTGGATCCGAATCTACTCTTCCCCGACGGCTCGACCGCGGTCTCGCAGTGGAGCGTCTCGCCAGACGCCAGGTGGCTGGCCTACACCACCGCTGCCGGCGGCTCCGATTTGCAGGACATCCACCTGCGCGATCTGCCGTCCGGCAAGGATCTGGCCGAAGTGGTGCCGAGGGTGAAGTTCGGCGGCATCAGCTGGACGCACGACTCGCGCGGCTTCATCTACTCGCGCTTCAAGGGCACGGAAGAGCCGGTGGCCTTCGGGTCGGCCAACACCTTCCACCAAGCCTGGTACCACCGGCTGGGCGGCATCACCAAGGACGTGCTGCTCTACGAGCGGCCGCAAGACGCGCACGACTTTGCCGGGGGCGCGGTCAGCGACGACGGCCGCTACCTCTTCTTCTTCGCCTCGTCGGGAACGAACAACAATCGGCTCTTCCTCGCGGACCTTGGCGATCCGATGAAGCCCAAGCTGGACGCTCCCAAGCTTCCCGTCTCGGCAGAGCAGGACTCGCGCACCAACGCGCTGGGCTTCTTCAAGGGCAAGCTCTTCCTGGAAACCAACTTCCAGGCGCCCAATGGCCGCGTGGTGTCGGCCACTCCCGGCGATGGAGACCGGTCGCATTGGAAGACCGTGATTCCCGAAGGCAAGGCGCCCATCCACGAAGCCTTGCTGGTGAGCGGGCGATTGGTGGTCGACAGGCTCGTCGACGTGCAGGCGAAGATCTCCATCTTCGACACCGACGGCAAGCCTGTTGGTGAAGTGGCGCTGCCGGAAGCGGGCTCGGCCGATGGCCTGCAGGCAAAGGAAGAAGACACCGACTTCTTCTTCAACTTCACCTCCTTTTTGCGGCCGCGCAGCGTCTTTCGCTATGATTTGACGACGCAGAAACTGACGGCCTTCGATACGCCGAAGTCCGCGTTCGACGCCTCGAAGTACGAGACGCGCGCGCTCTTCTATCCTTCCAAGGACGGCACCAAGGTCCCGATCTTCATCACCCTGCGCAAGGGCACCAAGCTCGACGGCAACAACAACGCCCTGCTCTATTCCTACGGCGGGTTCGACATCGCCATCACGCCGGCCTTCTCCGCCACCACCGCCGCCTGGCTCGATGCGGGCGGCATCTACACGGTAGCCAACCTGCGCGGCGGCTCGGAGTACGGCGAGGCTTGGCACCATGCCGGCATGCGCGAGAAGAAGCAGACCGTCTTCGACGACTTCATCGCCGCCGCGCAGTACCTGATCAAGGAGGGCTACACGCAGCCTTCGCGGCTCGCGATCCATGGCCGCTCAAACGGCGGGCTCTTGATTGGCGCGGTGATGACGCAGCGGCCGGAGCTGTTTGGCGTGGCGCTCCCCGGCGTCGGGGTCATGGACATGCTGCGCTTCCAGAAGTTCACCGGCGGCGCGGCCTGGGTCGAAGAGTACGGCTAGTCCGAGGATCAGCAAACCTTTGGTCCGATCTTCGCCTACTCGCCCTTGCACAACCTCAAGGGCGGCAGCTGTTACCCGGCAACCCTGATTACGACGGCTGACCGCGACGACCGCGTGGTGCCGAGTCACTCCTTCAAGTTCGCCGCTGCCCTGCAGGTCGCGCAAGCTTGCCAGAAGCCGGTGCTCATTCGAGTAGAGAAAGCCGGCAGCCACGGGTATCGGCCGACCGATCGGATCATCGACGAGGCTGCCGATCAGCTCGCGTTCGCGCTCGCGAACCTCTCGATGTCGCCAGCGCCGCCGCTGCAGTAAGTTCACGGCAGGGGGTTCGATGGAGGTCTTGGGGATCGTCTTTGCCGCGGCGGCAATTGGCTATTTTCTCGTCATGCCGCTCGCCGCCTATCTACGAGCGGGCGGCGCGAAAGAGGGGCTGGAAACCGAAGCGCAGCGGCTGCGCGAGGAGCTGAGGCTCCTGCGCGACCGCGTGGCAGCGCTGGAGGGCGCGAAGACTGAGCCGCGGCCCGCGGTGGTTGCCCCTGGGCCTGCGCCGGTCACTCCCGGCGTTGCGGTGATGGTTGCTGCTGCGGAGCCCGCGCCAATTCGTGCACCCGAGCCGGTTGCGACCGCTGCTGGTGCTCTTGAAGCATTTCCCGAGTCAAGCGCCGCCGCTCCCGCTGCCGAATCCGAGCGCAAGGATTCGCTGGAGGAGAAGATCGCGCTGGTCTGGTTCACCCGCGCCGGGGCCCTCGCGATGCTGGTCGGCGTCGCCTATTTCTTCAAGTACGCCATCGACAACGACTGGATCGGTCCGCTGGGGCGGGTGGCGCTGGGCGCTGCTCTTGGCATCGCCGTGCTCTTCGCCGCGGAGCTCGCCCGGCCGCGCACCCGCGCGATGTACGTCCACGTCCTCAGCGGCGTGGGCCTCGCCATGCTCTACTTGTCGGCCTACGCCAGCCACGCTTTCTACGCCTTGGTGGCTCCCGCGCCGGCGTTCGCGGCCTTCTTCGTCATCACGCTGCTCGGCGGCGCGCTCTCGGTGCGGCATCGCGCAGAGGCGGTGCTCATCCTGACGCTGCTCGCCGGCTGTGCGGCGCCAATCCTACTCTCGACCGGCGAGGACCGCCCCGCCGCGCTCTTCGGCTACCTCTTCATCCTCGGCGCCGGCGGTCTGGCGGTAGCGGTGGCGATGAACTTCCAGATCGCTGCCTGGGTTGCCGTCGGCGGTCCGTCCGCGCTCTTCACTGGCTGGTACGGCAAGTACTTCGAAGTCCGCGACGGCAGCGCCTACGAAGAGCTCTCGGCCCGCTTGGTGCCGCTCGCCGCCGTCGCGGTTTTTACCGCGCAGTGGCTCGCGGCCTATGAGGTCGCCCGCAGGCGGAAGACGCTGCAGCCCACGGCGCTTGCCCTCGCGGCCTTCTTGCTCGCGCACCTCGGGCTCACCGCGCTGCTCTTCGACAAGCCCATCCTGCTCGGCGTCTTGCTCACCGCCACCGCGGTCGCTGCGACGGCCATCATGACCCGCGAGAAGCGGACGGAGCTCTTGGCGCTGCCGCTCGCCGCTTCCTTCGCCGCGCTTTATGGCGTGAGCCGGGTCTCGCACGTGCATAGCCCGCCGTGGCTGATCGGGCTGTTCGGGCTCTGGGCCGGCGTCTACGTTCTGGCCTTTCTGCGCGAGCAGTCGCGGCGCGAGACGAAACCGACCGCGGCGGGCGCCGCAATGGCCTGGCTCGCTTGCGCGGCGCTCGCCGCCTTCGGGCTGCTTTCCTGGTCGCTCCTGGGAGAAGAGCACCTCGCCATCTTCGCGCTGGTGCTCGCGCTGCTCTCGCTCGCCTACGTCGCGGTGGGCGAAGTCTTCAGCCTGGGCGCCATCGCGCTGGGAGCCGCGGCGGCATCCTTGCTGGCGCAGATCGCAGCCGAGCCTTCGGGCAGCGATCACCAGCTCGTGCTCGTCGCGGCGCTCTGGTTCGCGGCGTATCTCGCGCCGGGCGCCTGGGAGCTGCTCTCGCGCAAGGTCGCACCGGCTCCGCAGCGGCTCTTGACCATCTCCGCGGCGGGCCTCGGCTTCGTGCTCCTGATGCTGCGCCAGACCGGCAACGACGAGGCGCTGCTGCGCTCGGCTCTCTTGGCCGCTGTCGGCGCCGTCGATCTTTTCCTCGGCGTTCGCCTTCTGCGCCTCGAACGCCGTGCCGCCTCGGTCCTGCTCGGTCAAGCCCTGGCACTCTTTGCGGGCGCCATCGACCTCTTGCTCTCCGGAGCGAGCATCACGCTCGTTTGGGCCGCCATGGCGGCGGTGGTGGCGGTGCTCGCCGCGCGGGAAAAAGACGAGCTGTGGCTCGCCGGCGCGGGTGCTTTGTTCGCGGCGGTGTTCATTCGCCTCGTCACCATCGACCTGAATCTGGTGGAGACCCAGCGCGCGCTCTGGTTTGCAACTTCGGGAGCCAAAGGCGTGCTGCGCGGTACGGTGCTGTTCAATGCGCGCGCGTTCGCCTTCCTGGGCAGCGGCGCGGCGCTTTTCGTCTCTGCCCGTGCGGCGGCGCGCGCCGGAACGAAGCGCTTCAGCCAGGCCGCGCTGGCCTTCGTGCCGTTAGGGCACCTGCTCTTCCTCTTCGTCGCGGTCACCGAAGCGATGAACCTCGCGCTGCACACGCCGCCCGCGCCGCCATCGACGCTCGGTGCGCAGGATTTGAGCCTCTTTCTGACCCTCTTCAACGGCGCCATCGCAAGCCAGGAACAGACGCTCTCGATGGTCGCGACGCTCACTCTCGCCCTCTACGCCGCGCTGCTCGTCGTGCTGGGCTTCACGCTGCGCGACAAGCTGCACCGCTATCTGGGCCTGGGCCTCTTCGCGGCGACGCTCGGCAAGCTCTTGCTCTGGGATGTGTGGCACCTCTCGCGGCTCTACCAGACGCTGGTGCTGCTCGCGCTCGGTGCGCTGCTCCTGGGCGCCTCGTTCCTCTACGCGCGCTTCGGCAAACGGCTGGTGTCGCTCATCCGCGACGGCGCCGCCGTCCTGCTGTTGCTCTTCGCCGGCCGCGCCCACGCGCTGGAGACTGCCCGGTTCTTGCAACAATCCAAAAGCGTGCGGCCTGTTCAGGGAGTGGCCGCGCCGGGCCTCTATCGCCTCGAGCTCGACCCTGCGCTCTACCGCCAAGGCCTCGCCAGCGTGCGGCTCGCCGGACCCGACGGCGCCGAGGTTCCCTACCTGGTGCGCGATGTGCCCATTCCGCAGCCGGCGGTTCACCACGCAGCAACCATGGTGGACCCCGTCACGCTGCCCGGAGGAGCGGCGCGCGCCGTCTTCGACCTCGGCCGGGCCGGCCTCAAGCACAGCGAGGTTCGGCTTTCAATCGAAGGCAACGACTTTCTCCGCCGCGCCCGTATCGAGGTGGCAACCGACGAGCGCCATTTCGCGCGGCTCCTCGACGACGCGCACGTCTATGCCGTCGGCGAGACACGCCACACGGCCGTCGCATACCCGGTGTCCGACGCCCGCTATCTGCGCGTCACCATCCTCGCTGGCGCGGGCGGCCAGCTGCGCATCACCGGCGGCGAAGTCTCCTACGCAGTCTCAGGCTCCAAGCCCGTGCTCCGCCGTTTGCCGGCGACGCTCTCTTCTCCCGCGAGCGATGCAGGTCCTCATGCGCAAGTCCATGAAGCGGATCTCGGCGAGCCGGGCGTTCCCGTGGAGCGCCTCGGCTTCGACATCTCGACGCCGGCCTTCGAGCGCCGCGCCAGCCTGGAAATGTCCGATCGCCCTCCCTATTGGATTACGATCGGCAGCGGTCTTCTCTACCGCGCGGGCGATCAGGAAGAGCTCTACCTGAATGCCGGACGATCGACGCGCCGCTGGTTTCGGGTCCGCATCCAAAGCGGCGACAACGCCCCGCTGGCATTGACCGCCGCTTGGGCTGAATACCGCGCCCAGGAATTGATCTTCCGCGCCGGCGCAGCCGGCCCGCACCTGCTCTACGCGGGCTCGAAGCTCGACGCGCCTGCCTACGATCTGGCCGCGGTCATCGCCCGCGGCGGCGAAGGTCCCATTGCCGGCGCTACCTTGGGCTCCTTCGCAGCAAACGCCTCCTACGGCTCCGCGACACCCGAAGGTCCGCAGCCTTTCAGCGAACGCCACCGCACGGCCTTGACCGCCATCCTCGCGCTCGCCGTCTTCAGCCTCGCGATCTGGACGATCCGGCTGTTACGCAATCCAACCTGAGGGCTTTCAACGAAATCGATAAAGCAACTCACTATCAATCAGTACTGCGCATGACGCGTGCCAGATCTTCGGCATGACTGATGCCCTGGAAGTCGCTCGCATGCAGGTTTCGTGCTCTGCGCGGACGAGGGGAAGACGCTATGCTCCAAGGTGTCAGGGGATTCGCAAGATGGGCTTCTGGAGTTTCCTCAATCAGTGGTGGAACTTACCGTATTTGGTGATGCTGGGCCTCGTCGGCGTCTTCTTCGCCATCCAGGCCTTCGGCCTCGCCACGCACGGGGACGCGGAGGTCGACCATGATCTCGACCATGATCTCGACCATGATTGCGACACCGACCACGATGCAGATGCCGACGCCGATGCGGACCACGAGGGCGAGTCGGTCTTCGGCGCCGCCCGCGTGCCCTTCATGGTGCGGTGGCTGACCCTCTTCATCTTCAGCGGCTTCACCGGGATCTTCTTGAATCGCGTGCTGCAAGTGAAGACCGGCGCTTTCCGGCCTTGGTTCTTTCCCTTTTCGCTGCTGGCGGCATTGACGGTTGGCGTCTTCGCGGTCCGCTTCGTCTCTAAAGGAGTTGCCAGGCTGGTCGATACCGGCGGCCGCGGTTCCGCGCGGCGGGCGGAGCTGGAAGGAACCATTGGAGTCGTCGCCAGCTCGAAATTAGACGCGAGCTTTGGCGAAGTGAGGATCAAGGACGGGCGGGGTAACGAATTGATCGTCCATGGCCATCTAGCCGAAGGAGGCGAGGCATTGGAGCAAGGCGTACAGGTGGTGTTGGTCGAGTTGGATGAAGATAGCGGCCTGTTCCAGGTCGCCGCGCTCAAGGAGTAACGTCATGTTGAACGGTATCGAGGTCTGGCAGCTGGCAGGCGGCTTGGTCTCTGCCGTCGCCGTCGGGTTCTTGGTGTTCATGGGAGCCATGGCACGCTTCCTCAAACGGCCCTCGCCGTCGGAGGCGATCATCCGCATAGGCCGCGCCTCGACCGAGGTCTTCATTGGCCGCGCCGCCTGGATCGTCCCGGTTCTGCATCGGGCGGCGACGCTCTCGCTCAGCACCATCGGGCTCACCATCCGCCGCGCGAGCCACGAGGCGCTCGTCACCAAGGACTATATCTCGACCAATTTATCGGCCGAGTTCTACATCCGGGTGGAGCCGGCGGAGGACGACGTGAAGAAGGCGGCGCGTACCATCGGCATCGACGAGGGGCACGCGAGCGCGGAGGCGATCCGCAAGAAGTCGCAGGAGCTGCTCGAGCCCAAGCTCGTCGGCGCGCTGCGTGCGGTTGCAGCCCAGAACGACTTCCTTGCGTTGCACATGAATCGGGAGCACTTCTCCCAGGAGGTCTCAAAAGCGCTGCGTTAGGATTTGGTCCGCAATGGTTTTACGCTCTAGTCGGTGACCATCACCGATCTGGCGCAGACGCCGCTCGAGGTCCTGCGCATCCTGATTGTCGTCGACAACCGCACCAACCGCATCGTTGGCCTGAAGACGCTGCAGGCGCTGGGCGCCGACGCCGACACGGCCG
>Ga0105856_1000494_pt1 | contig 20518 bp, 19 predicted proteins | sample OrgsoiDNA_201060_FD_89681 | JGI IMG/M metagenome (GOLD analysis project Ga0105856, IMG submission 89681) | Permafrost soil microbial communities from the Arctic, to analyse light accelerated degradation of dissolved organic matter (DOM) -... | ecosystem: Environmental > Terrestrial > Soil >...
ATAATGAGCCGCCTTGATCCTCGCTAGTCACTCACGTTAGTCACTACCATTAAGGGGTCTATATGGACAGAAATGATGAAGTTATTCAGACACACCCGCTTGTAGGTTGGGATATCAGTACCGTGGACTCTTATGACGCCATGATGATACGTCTGCATTACCTGTCTTCTAAAGACCAACCGACAGAAGATGCCCAGGTAGACAGAACCTTGTGGTTAACCACAGATGTTGCAAGACAGTTGATCACCATTCTTGAAGCCGGCATAGAAAAGATTGAATCCAACGAGTATGAGTATATTGATCATCGTAAACATTAACATCGATAGGCAAGACGCTTCACTCTAAAGGCACTCTCGACTGACGTCAGGGTGCCTTTATCATTTCTACCTAACCCGTTTCCCCTCTGCTTTGAATGTCTTCCCTTTTCATAAGGCAGACGCCTTGCCTTTGCCCTCAGAAACTCTCTATCATGCACGTCACAGAATGGCTAAAAGTTGTCAGGGGAGCCTGAATTAAATGGAATATGACCTCATCGTCATCGGCAGTGGTTCAGTCGGCTCAGCCGCCGGATACTACGCAACGCGTGCCGGCCTAAAAGTGCTGATGATTGACAGCGCAATGCCACCGCATTCACAAGGCAGCCACCATGGCGAGACCCGCATCATACGTCATGCGTATGGTGAAGGTGCCCGCTATGTTCCTATGCTGCTCAGAGCGCAAAGCCTTTGGGATGAACTGGCCGAAACCACGGGAGAGAAAATTTTCCACCGCAGCGGTGTCATCAACATCGGGCCTGAAGGGTCGGAATTCATCACCAACGTGAAAAGCAGCTCCGCAGAATATAGATTAAATACTGTTGCCATGAACGCCGAAGAGATCCGCGCCAAATGGCCGCTAATCAGTATTAGCGATGATTATTGCGGTGTTTTTGAGCCTGACTCAGGCTTTTTGCAAAGTGAAATCGCCATCGCGGCTTATATCCGTCTGGCCCGTGAAGCAGGATGTGCTCAGCTGTTTAAATGCCCGGTCGAATCAATCGATTATGACGAGCTGGGGGTCATTGTGACGACGCATGAGGGAACTTATCGTGCGCCAAAGATAGCCATTACCGCGGGTACCTGGGTGAAGAAACTCTACCCGGAATTACCGGTAAGCCCGGTACGTAAAGTCTTTGCATGGCACCATGCTGATGGGCGCTACAGTGAAGAGAACCATTTCCCGGCTTTCACTTTCCAGACGCTGCAGGGTGACCAGTACTATGGTTTCCCCTCCTCTAAAGATGCGTTAAAACTGGGCAAACATAACGGCGGCCAACTGATCGATTCCCCTGAACAGCGTAAACCCTTTGGCACGGTGGCGCAGGATGGCACTGAGGTCTTTAATTTTCTGCGGCACCATCTGCCGGGCGTGGGCGTTTGCCTGCATGGTTTAGCCTGTACCTATGATGTGACCGCAGATGAAGATTTCATCATTGATACGTTGCCAGGACACAGTAATGCGTTAGTGATCAGCGGCCTGAGTGGTCACGGTTTTAAATTCTCCAGTGTATTAGGAGAAATCGTGTCAGACTTTGGAAGAAATCAGGCCAGTGCATTTAATCTTCAACCTTTCACCCTTTCTCGTTTTTCCTGAAATATTGCACCTACCTTTTCCCACCGGTTACCTGAACCGATGGGAATTAACTGACTGATAATTCGCTATTATTTAGCGCTCTCATTTCTCGCTCTTTTTTTATGGAGTAAAGCTCAAGTTTTTTCGAATTGACAGGGTGAGATGTATGAATTTATGCTTCCACCAGTTATCACAGGAGTGATAGCTACCGCGCAATGTATGCGCAATAACAAGGAAGTAATATGAATTTACTTGTCGTAGAATCCTGCGTTTTTACTCGTCTCGGTATAAACTCCTTCTTACTTGAGAATGAAAAAATCAATATTTTGGACTGCGACAATATTACGCAAGCCATGCAAGAAATCCCGGCGTTTCAACCGGACCTGATTCTTATCAATGCCACAACCTACTGCCAGCATTCAGAATTCTCTCAGCAGTTGCAGCAATTCATCGATCTTGTGCAAAATGTAAAAATGTTTTGTTATGTCGATGCACAATATCCCGTTACTGATGTCCCAATTTCAGTAACCCGTGATTTGTTTATTTTGAATAAACAGCTGGTGACCAGCTTGTTGAAAAGTATTGTCACGCATTCGGGCAACTATTTTTCTTCGTCGATGACCTATATCAGCCGTTCTATTTTTAGCGATCAGGAAATACTGGTCATGAATTATTGGATGTCTGAAATGCCTAACTACCGCATTGCACGAAAGCTTGAAATTAGCAGCCGTACTGTCTATGTGCATAAGCGCCATCTGGCACAAAAAATAAAAGTAAGGAACAGGCTGGAATTTTGCTTCATTTATAATTTTATAAAGTATCTGTTTTGGCCTATTGATCAACTGTCACGGGCACCTCTCAGCCGCCAGGCCAAAGAAGAGATCCTAACGTTGTACAAATAATGCGGGTAACTATCCCGGCCTCACTCCATTTAAGGCCATACTTCTGGCCTTGTATTTTTATGAAAAAAGGCTCAGTTTCCTGAGCCCTTACTGACAGCAAACCGCTCAGGCAATCACTCTTTTTCTGGCGCAGGAATATGCATGGTGGTCTGCAACAACCCTTTGGACTTATTGAAGATCTTGATGCCATTTTCGCGGCCAGCACGTAAAGCGCGCTGTTCTTCACGCGGCAACTTCAGTTCGGTTTGGCAAATCTCACTGCAACAACCGTCAAATTTAGCCGCGCAGCTTGGACACTGGATAAACAGCAGGTGGCAACCATCATTTTTGCAGTTGGTATGGTCATCACATTCTGTGCCGCACTGGTGACAATGCGCGATCACATCCTCTGAAATCCGCTCCCCCATCCGCTCATCAAAGACAAAGTTCTTCCCTTTGAATTTTACCGGCAAGCCCTGCTCTTTCGCGCGGCGGGCATACTCAATGATCCCGCCTTCCACGTGAAAAACGTTTTTAAAGCCTTTATGCAGCATATATGCGCTGGCTTTTTCACAGCGAATACCACCGGTGCAATACATGACGATTTTTTTGTCTTTGTCTTCTTTCAGCATATCGACGGCCATCGGCAACTGGTCGCGGAAAGTATCCGACGGGACTTCAAGTGCCTGATCAAAATGCCCCACTTCGTATTCGTAATGGTTACGCATATCCACGAACACCGCGTCAGGATCGTCGATCATCGCATTGACCTGCTCGGCTTTCAAATATTCGCCGACGTTTGAAGGGTCAAATGTCTCGTCATCAATGCCGTCCGCAACAATGCGTTCGCGCACTTTCAGGCGCAATACCCAGAAGGATTTACCATCGTCTTCCAGCGCGACATTCAAGCGAACCTGATTAAGCGCAGGGTGGCTGGCAAAGAGTTCGGCTTTGAACGCTTCGAACTGGCTTTGCGGAACACTGATTTGCGCGTTGATCCCCTCTTTCGCCACGTAAATGCGGCCAAACACATTGAGTTTGGTCAGGCAAACGTAGAGCACATCGCGGAAAGCTTTCGGATCTTCGATATGGAAATATTTATAGAAAGAAACTGTGGTGCGCGGCTCGGTTTCAGCCAACATAAGCGCCTTCAGTTCCTCGTTAGAAATTCGGTTATGTAACACTGGCATGGTGTACGTTCCTGTCTTTCGCGGGGGCGGTATTTAATGGATATCGTTAAAGATGAAGCTGCTGCATCAGGCTCGCTAAATGCAACTTTTCAAGCGGCAATATTATACCTCAAAGCAACAAGAGCGACATCTCCCGTTGCATAATTTAGGGTACAACAGGGGCAGAATGTGGTCGCCTGCCAACGCAATGTCGCTGAAATGCGATACCCTGAAATGAGTAATTATTGTCTGTTTCGTTCACATTCAGACATTCATCCACGGTAATGAGGACATTATGAGCAAGTTATTTGAACCAATTTCACTGGGTGATTTGACCTTAGCCAACCGGATTATTGTCGCCCCGATGTGTCAGTACTCCTCCGATCACGGTAAAGCAACCTCCTGGCACCATGCCCATTTGGGGCAACTCTCCTTTTCTGGTGCGGGGCTGCTGATCCTTGAGGCAACCGCGGTTGAGGAAATTGGAGGTATCACACCTCAGGATTTAGGCTTATGGAATGATGAAACCGAAGCAGCGATGAAAGGTCTGGTGACTTCAATCCGCGACAATAGTTCTATCCCGCTGGGTCTGCAGTTAGGGCATGCAGGGCGTAAAGCCTCCTGCCATACTCCATGGGAAGGCGGTAAACAGCTGACCCGCGAACAAGGCGGCTGGCAAACTATCGCCCCGTCTGTCGTACCCTTTGCAGATACAGATGCTGCTCCCGAGGCGATGTCATCAGAGCGTATTGAACAGCTGAAGAAAGCCTATATTGAATGTGCCAAACGGGCCGACCGTCTGGGTTTTGATCTGCTTGAACTGCACGGTGCGCACGGCTATCTACTGCATCAGTTCCTGTCACCGCTTTCCAACCAGCGTACCGATGATTACGGTGGATCGCTGGAGAACCGTATGCGGCTGCTGCTGGAGATTTATCAGGAAATCCGCGCAGTCTTCCCTGCTCACAAACCTATTGGTGTGCGTATTTCAGCAACAGATTGGGTCGACGGTGGCTGGGATCTGGAGCAATCTATCGCGCTGGCTAAAGCACTGGATAAATTGGGTTGTAACTATATCCATGTTTCCAGCGGCGGACTGAGCCCTCAGCAGAAAATCAACGTGGGGCCAAACTACCAGGTGCCTTTTGCAGAAAGAATTAAGCAGGAGGTACAGATGCCGGTGATCGCAGTCGGCCTTATTACTGAGCCTGAACAGGCAGAAGCCATCATCAGTACCGGACAGGCGGATATGATCGCTCTGGCCCGCGGCATCCTTTATAACCCCCGCTGACCGTGGCATGCAGCCGCCAAACTCGGAGCAAAAGTCAGTGCACCTAAACAGTACTGGCGAAGCGAGCCCCATAACGTAAAAGGATTATTTCTTTCCGAATAATGCCCTGCGAACAGATCTATATTCACAAAGGGTGACGTTACGTCGCCCTTTTTTTATGTCACTTCCCCCTCCATTTCGTCTCTATTTACCTCAAAAAGCATAGCTGGGTTGAATAAACCCAGCAGTTAAATTGACAAATAGCCATTGTGTGCCGATATTCAATCGATCGAAATAGTATGTTTACCGGTGGATTTGCTCATAAAGAAAACCCTATATGACCGATTTGCATGCAGATGTAAATTAAATGAACTATTAATGCCGTTGCCTTTCACCTGAAACCAAAAAAGTGCCACAATATGTCACTTTGCTTCAGGAATTGAATTGCGGCGGCCTGCATGGCCAGGCTGTGATTCAATTCCCCGTGGCAGGCTACTGCACTAGACAGAGCTTATATTTTCTTACTTAGATACTGGCGCAGGGATTTTATGACTCAGGTACCGACCTTTACACTTTCCCTCCTGCATCCACGTTACTGGCTAACCTGGATGGGTTTGGGGCTGCTTTATTTACTGGTGCTTTTGCCTTATCCGGTCATTTACCGACTGGGCACAGGCCTCGGTCGTTTCTCTATGCGTTTCTTAAAACGCCGTTTTCATATCGCCCAACGCAACCTAGAGCTCTGCTTTCCCGACATGAGCCGTGAACAGCGCGATCACATGGTGCTGAAAAATTTTGAGTCCGTGGGTATGGGCCTGTTTGAAACAGGCATGGCCTGGTTCTGGCCAGACTGGCGGATCGAACGCTGGTTTAAGGTCAGCGGACTGGAACACATTCAGAAAGCCCGCGACAACCAGCAAGGCGTATTACTGATCGGTGTTCATTTTCTGACGCTTGAATTGGGTGCTCGTATTTTTGGCATCCATAATCCAGGTGTCGGCGTTTACCGCCCTCATGATAATAAGCTGATGGACTGGATCCAGACTAAAGGCCGTATGCGTTCTAACAAGGCGATGATCGACCGCAAAGACCTCAAAGGGATGATTCGCAGCCTCAAACAGGGTGACATTATCTGGTACGCCCCGGACCACGATTATGGCCCACGTAGCAGCGTATTTGTGCCCTTCTTCGCCGTGGATAAAGCCGCCACAACCACGGGCACTTATCTGCTTGCGCGCATGGGTAAACCGGCGATCATTCCCTTTACACCACGTCGCCTTGAAGGCGGTAAAGGCTATGAGTTGCTGTTACACCCTGCGGTGGAAAATTTCCCGCTGGATGATGAAGTCGTTGCAGCCACTTATATGAATAAAGTGGTAGAAAATGAAATCCGTCTGGCACCGGAGCAATACATGTGGCTGCACCGTCGATTTAAGACCCGCCCGGAAGGTGAACCTTCCCTGTATCAGGCGACAGAATAAATACCCGCCTCGGGTTTCTGGCTCGCATCAGAGCAGCCAGTCAGTAGCCCGAGTGAATCTTGCACAATTGCTTTTCATCGCGATTTCCTCCCCTCTTTTGCATCATCTTTGATCTAACTCTCCCTTCAAAATTAATGAACCTGTATTTTATTTTTTTCGTTAACTTTTCCGCAACATTATTGATGTGACTGATTATTAGGCGCATAATTATCCTGCTAAATGATAGTTACTCTTCTCTGTCCTACTTTCATCAGCAGCTCAGAGTCAATGGACCTCTTTCATCGGTATTTTATGACCTCGGAACCTGCACCAGAAACGGCACCTGCACCAATAAATTGGAAACGTAATCTGTTTGTCGCCTGGATCGGCTGCTTTCTTACCGGGGCTGCGTTTAGTCTGGTCATGCCTTTCCTGCCTCTGTACATCGAAACCCTCGGCGTAACCGGCCATGAATCCCTGAATATGTGGTCAGGGCTGGTATTCAGTATTACGTTCCTGTTTTCAGCAATTGCATCCCCTTTCTGGGGTGGGCTGGCCGACCGCAAGGGGCGTAAGATCATGCTGCTGCGCTCGGCATTGGGCATGGCTATCGTGATGGCGCTGATGGGGGTGGCACAAAATATCTGGCAGTTACTGATCCTGCGCGCCCTGCTCGGGCTGCTCGGTGGCTTTGTTCCGAATGCCAATGCGCTTATCGCCACCCAAATCCCGCGAAATAAAAGCGGCTGGGCGCTGGGGACGTTGTCTACCGGCGGGGTCAGCGGCGCGCTGCTGGGGCCGATGGTGGGTGGCTTGCTGGCAGATAGCTACGGATTACGCCCGGTGTTCTTCATCACTGCCAGCGTACTGTTTCTATGCTTCCTGATGACTCTGTATTGCATTCGCGAGCAATTCGTTCCGATCCATAAAAAGGACATGCTGAGCCGCAAACAGGTTTTTGCTTCGCTGAAGAATCCCCGGCTGGTACTTTTTCTGTTCATTACCACCCTGATTATTCAGGTAGCGACAGGCTCCATTGCCCCTATCCTGACGCTTTACGTGCGTGAGTTGGCGGGAAACACCCAGAATCTGGCATTTATTAGCGGGATGATCGCTTCGGTGCCCGGCGTTGCCGCGCTAATGAGTGCGCCCAAATTGGGAAAACTTGGGGACCGGATCGGGCCGGAAAGGATCCTGGTCGCCATGCTCGGCGTCTCCGTACTGTTACTGATTCCCATGGCCTTTGTACAAAATCCGCTGCAACTGGGGATCTTGCGTTTTATGCTCGGTGCTGCCGATGGCGCCCTGCTGCCCGCGGTGCAAACCTTGCTGATTTATAACTGCACCAATCAGGTCGCAGGCCGCGTTTTCAGCTACAACCAGTCATTCCGTGACGTGGGCAATGTGACCGGCCCGCTATTAGGTGCGGCGGTGTCGGCCAGTTACGGGTTTCGCACGGTATTTCTTGTCACCGCTCTGGTCGTGCTGTTCAATGCCATCTATTCGTACTGGTGCCTGCAGCGTCGGCCACGTCAGGCAATGGTCGAGTAAACTCAGCCCTAAAGGTCAGACGGTCCAGCCGCGATGAGCCAGCACGACGCGGTAACCGTCGGCATCTTCAAATGTTTTGCCTGTGTCATCCCAATAAGGATTATACGAAACAACCTCGATAAACCCGCCAGTCACGATTTGCCCGCACTGGCGTTGCCACGCCGGCTCATCCGGAATATAGAAAATCAGCAAGTTATCCTGCGTTGGCGCTCTGCCCACTGTGGTTCCCTGATGGTGGGTAAATTCCAGATGATAGTGATGCTTCGGATGCCCGACCATTGCACCAGAAAACCCAAGATGATCGTTAAACGCCCCCAACTGTTCGAAGCCCAGCCCCTTGCAATACATCTTAGCGATCGTCTCCAAATTGTCTGTCGGGCGTGCAATGCGTAAAACGCTGTCGCGCGGGATCATAGATTTATCCTGATGAATAACGTGCTCTGAAAAGGCACTTATGAATGAAATTATGCGCAACTGGCCTCCGAAAACTTGCATCCTCAGCCATAACGTCAACAATTAGTGAGTCCGGCAAACATCGGCCGGTAATTGACCCTTATCACGTTAGCGCCTAATTACTAACGAATTCATTAAACATTAGCCGGAACCCCCGTGAAAGCAACTCAGGAGAAAGAGATGAGCATGTACGCAACCCTGGAAGAAGCTGTTGATGCCGCGCGCGAAGAATTTCTTGAGGCAACACAGGACACGACAGGCAGTGATGAAGCGCCGGTCCCGGAGCAATTCAATCTGCAAAAGTACATTTTGCAGGACGGTGACATCATGTGGCAGGCTGAATTTTTGTCTAATGACGGTGATTCGATTGAGAGTCTGACCTTTCGCAGCGGTGCTGCTGCACAAGCCATTTTTGATGACGACTACGATAAGCGCGAACTGGAAGAGGAGTGGATGGAAGAGAGTACGTTGTATGAGTGGGACGAGGGCGAATATCAGCATGAACCGCCGCTCGACAGTGAGGAAGGCGCAGCCGCTGCCAGTGAATGGGATGACGAAGATGACTATCCCGGTCGCGATATAGACTAACCTTTTACGCGCACAACGTTATTCATAGGGTCCGTGGCGGGCATCAATGGGCAGCATAAAAGTATCGACAATCATCGACAACGGCACGTCGATAACAGTGACATAGCGCCATGGTCCTTCTCGGACATCCCACTGCACGCCCGGATAATACTGATTACCGTGTCCCTGGCCGGGAACAGTACGGCTGATAATACTGCCACAGCCGGTCAGGGTCACTGCGGTGATGGCTACCAGAGTGCCGCGTAATATAACTCGTTTAATCACTTCGCTTACCTGTTCAAGCCGATAAAAAGGGCAGCATGCATCAGCATACTGCCCATTATTTTCTTCAGCGTATTTCAGCTTACCCGTTTAGGCAGGCTTCATTTCCAGCGTTTGTGTTTCAGGGAAAGCCTGAACATTACGTGGCAACTCACTGTAATACGCACTCCAGGCATGCTGGTCTGGTTGAGTCCATACGGCAGAGTGCAGACGGGCCATCAGCACCGGATCACTCAGCAGGATCAGACGATCTGCCTTGCCCAACGCTTTTGGACCGGTCTTAAAGGCCAGTTCAAGACGTTGCTGACGACCATTTTCTACGATAGGACGCAGCAGGTGACGTGATGTCGCCATACCGGTTGCCAGGGCGTTGAAAGTCGGGTCAAACACGGCGTGCATAAATCCATTTTTCAGCATACGTGAACGGTTAAGTTTGAGGTATTCCTCAGTCGCCACCAGTTCCCGCGGCGGGTTGTACTCTTCCGGGATAAGGAACAGTTTGGCCTTTTTGCTCTTGATTCCCAGCGTGGCACGGCTTGAAAGCACCGACACAAACGGCGAGAGGATCAATGAGAAGACGATCGGCGATAACCACCACAGGAAGCGCAAATCGAGCCACGCCATTCCGCCAGCCCACACGGCACCCAACAGCAGTTGCGAACCGTGACGTTTAAAGGCTTCGCCCCAAGGGGTATCATCATCGTCACGCTGCGGCGAGTTCCATACCACTTCCCAACCAAGGAAGGCGCTGACCACGAAAACAGTGTGGAACAGCATACGCACCGGGGCCAGCAGCACGGAGAACAGCATCTCCAGCAGCATCGACAGGAACAGACGGATGCCACCACCGAACTCTTTCGCCCCCTTCGCCCAGATCAACACAATACTGAGAAGTTTAGGCAGGAACAGCAACACCAGTGTGGTGGAGAACAGCGCAATGGCCAGTTCAGGACGCCACTGCGGCCAGACTGGGAACAGTTGCCGCGGTTGCAGGAAGTACTGCGGCTCCATCAGGGTATGGACCACCTGCAGCGCAGTAGACAGGGCCAGGAACATAAACCACAGCGGCGCTGAAAGGTAGGACATAACACCGGTCAGGAACACGGCACGGTGAACCGGGTGCATACCCTTAACCAGGAACAGGCGGAAGTTCATCAGGTTACCGTGACACCAGCGACGGTCGCGTTTCAGCTCGTCGAGCAGGTTCGGCGGTAACTCTTCGTAACTGCCCGGCAGATCATAGGCTATCCAGACGCCCCAACCCGCACGGCGCATGAGCGCGGCTTCCACAAAGTCATGGGACATAATGGAACCGGCGAAGGAGCCCTCACCCGGCAACGGTGCCAGAGCGCAGTGTTCGATAAAGGGTTTCACACGGATGATGGCGTTATGCCCCCAGTAGTGCGATTCGCCCAACTGCCAAAAGTGCAGACCCGCGGTAAACAGCGGGCCATATACGCGGGTAGCGAACTGCTGGCACCGCGCATACAGCGTATCCATACCTGACGCTTTTGGCGCAGACTGAATAATACCGGCGTTCGGGTTGGCGTCCATCAGACGTGCCAGACCGGTGAGACATTCACCGCTCATCACGCTGTCGGCGTCCAGAATCACCATGTAGGCGTATTCCCCACCCCAGCGACGGCACCAGTCATCAATGTTGCCACTTTTACGTTTCACACGACGGCGACGGCGGCGGTAGAAAATTCGCCCATGTCCTTCAACGTCCCGGCACACTTCCATCCAGGCTTTTTGCTCTGCGACGCAGATATCCGGGTCGTAGCTGTCGCTCAGGACGTAAATATCAAACTGGTCGAGATCACCGGTGGCTTTGACTGATTCATAAGTTGCACGCAGACCCGCGAATACGCGTTCCACATCTTCGTTACAAATCGGCATGATAAGCGCAGTACGGTTATTCGGATTCAGCGGTTCAAGGCCAGTGGTTGAGGCCGTGATGCTGTATTTATCCCGCCCGATAAGCAGTTGTAGAAAGCCCATTAGCGCCGTCCAGAACCCGGCGGACACCCAGCAGAACAGTATGGCAAACAGCACCAGGATCCCGGTCTGTAAAACGTATGGCAACAGTTGAAGAACAGACTGCAACCAGTCCTGATTGAGCATATCGGCAGGATCGATCAGCGCCCAACCCTGATAAGGCAGGATGGTTTTCATATACCAGGTGGCGATGGCGGTTTGCACCAGCATCAGTACCAGCAAGGTATAACGACGCACTGAACCGGCGTGACGCCATCTTTTTTCCGACTCAGGCATTTCCGCTGAGGTATAACGGCGTGCAGCCGCGCTGCGCCCCATCATAGAGTCCCAGAAGCGGCCTACCGGATTAGTACGCCAGACATCAGGGAACATGCTGGAACGCTTGACCGGAGGCATAGCGCTGACGATGGTACGGCCTTCGTTGTCCACATCAGACAAGCTGCCATTTTCCATCGCATCTGGCCAACCTGCGGCCACGCGCGCCTGTACGGAAACCAGTGGCGCATCGATATCAGCAACATCGCTGCTTTGTGTTGTAGCACCGCCTAAACGACGGTGCACGGTGGCAAAGGCCTCCTCTTCAGCAGCAGGAAGCTGTTGAGTGAGAGCCGCTTTCTGTTCTTCAGTAAGCGGCAAAGCCTTCACGTAATCTTGGGTAGAATGCGTTGACTTATTCATTTGCAGGCAGCTGATAGCTCCAGGTTTCACTCAGTGTTTTTTCGCCATTCACCAGAGAAGCACGCATTTCGATCGGCTTCTTAGGATCTTTCACTTTCACGCGCAGCGTCAGACGCCAGCCTTTAGTGACTGGATTATAGCGGACATTGTTTTCAACCAGATCACCGTTGTCACCGATACTGACCTGTGAGGCCACCGGGGTGTCAGCTTTCAGGGCTTTCAGATTCGGACCGACAAAATCAACCAGGAAAGCCACGCTACCGTCAGCTTCGCGGGTCAGATTCGACTGCTTAACGTCACCGGTGGAACGCATAGTGCGTTGTACCCACGCCAGATCCGGAGAGTGCAGTTTTTCTTCGTCACGGCTGAAGTGCAGACGATAGTTCAGGTCCAGAGGTTTGCCGACTTCAGGCAACTGCTCTGGTGTCCAGAACGCAACGATGTTGTCATTGGTTTCATCGGCGGTAGGGATTTCCACCAGCTCGATTTTACCTTTACCCCAGTCACCCTTGGTTTCGACCCAGCCACTTGGGCGCAGGTCGTAACGGTCATCGAGATCTTCGAAGTTGGAGAACTCACGGCCACGTTGTAGCAGACCGAAGCCTTTCGGGTTTTCCATAGTGAACTGGCTGACAGCCAGATGTTTCGGATTATTCAGCGGACGCCAGATCCACTCGCCGTTGCCTGCCTGCATGGAAAGACCGTTAGAGTCATGCAGCGCCGGGCGATAATTCATGACCGGTGAAGGCTGGTTAGCACCAAACAGGTACATGCTGGTCAGCGGAGCGATGCCCAGTTTGCCGACTTTATCGCGCAGATACACTTTCGACTGAACGTCGACGGTGGCTTCTTTACCCGGATATACATCCAGACGGTAAGCGCCTGTCGCACGCGGAGAATCCAGCAGCGCGTAAATTACCAGGTGTTTCTCATCCGGATTCGGACGTTCAATCCAGAATTCACGGAAACGTGGGAACTCTTCACCTGACGCCAGCGCAGTGTCGATAGCCAGACCACGGGCAGACAGACCATAAACCTGGCCTTTGCCAATCACGCGGAAGTAGCTGGCACCCAGCACACTCATAATTTCATCATCTTTATCGGCTTTATTGATCGGATAAAGAACTTTGAAACCGGCGAAGCCGAGGTTTTTGACCGTGTCAGCATCATGCTTCACGTTGCCAAAATTGAAGTAGTCCGGGCTGTATTTGATTTCTTTGACAGTGTTAGCCGTCACTTCGTTGATTTTCACCGGCGTGTCGAAATACATGCCCTGGTGATAGAACTCAAGCTTGAAAGGCGTATTCAGGTTTTTCCAGTACGCTTTATCATGATTGAATTGAATTTGTTGGTAGTCCGCGAATTTCAGATCGCGAAGCTGCGATGGAAGGTTGCTCTTCGGCGCTTCGTAGCCTTTGTCAGCTAACGCTTTGGCCTGTTTGGCAACATCATCAATAGAAAAAGCCCAGGCAGATGAAGAGATCAAAGACATCAACACTGCGGCACTCAGCAAACGGACTTTAGTCATACGTGGCCCTTTGGAAAAATTTTTACCCGGCACATCCCCTCCTTTACGTGCGCTAAACTCATCATTCTTTTTTAAAGTTTAAAGGAACAGTCAGGTTTCCGACAACATGAGAGATTGATGGTTCATCCCGTTGATGAACCGTTTAAGCACACAACGCTACAAGGATATCAATTCGTTGAAACTCCGGCTATGGAAACTTGTCCTATAACTTGTTCTATAACATAGTAGGTTCACGTCAGATAAATTAAGCTAACGTAAGGAACGAACACTTTTCCTTACGACAGATTATTACCCTGTTCGCAATTTAAGCACTAAAATCACGATAAGCTTCATACAACGGATACGTAATGAAAACACAAAGTAATCAGCGAGAGTTCTTTTTGGACTCCATCCGGGCCTATTTGATGCTGCTCGGAATACCATTCCATATATCATTGATTTACTCCAGCCATGTCTGGGCAGTAAACAGTGCCGTGCCCTCAAGTGGCCTGACGGTTTTCAATGACATAATCCACGCCTTCCGCATGCAGGTGTTTTTCGTTATATCCGGCTACTTCTCCTACATGCTGTATGAACGTTATGATCCGCAGAAGTGGTTGAAGGTACGCCTTGAGCGAGTGGCTATCCCGCTGGCTGCGGCCTTCCCGTTGATCACGCTGCCACAGCTCTACTTCCTGATGAAATTTACCGACAAATTCTCTAACTGGGATAGCCTTGGTCTTTATCAGAAAATCAATATCACTGTGTGGGAAATGGTTTCACATTTATGGTTCCTGCTGACCTTGGTGATCTTAACCAGTATTTGTTTTTACTTATTTAAATCTCTTAAAGAAATTAAGATTAATCGCATTAACGCAATTAAGAGCCGAACTAATAGCTTAGGAAAACTCTCAATTATATTTTTATTTATCGGCTTAATTTATGCCACATTTAACCGCGCAATTTATATTTTCGCTCCCGAACTGTTATCGAATGGCGCATTTAATTTCGTCGTCATGCAGACACTGTTCTACCTCCCCTTCTTTGTGATCGGTGCGTTTGCCTTTAAGTTTGCCTGGTTAAAAGAGCTTTTCATCAAACCTTCGGGCTGGGCTGGCGTCGTGAGTTTGTTCCTGTTCGTCGCCTACATGATCAACCAGCACATCAATACACCACAGCTTTACTCGATGGAACTGGACGCAATTATTACTTCATTGTTGGGTATCCTGATGGTCAACGTGGTGTTCTCTTTCAGCCACTATGTGTTGAATTTTCAGTCCCCGTGGATAACCTATCTGGTGAATTCTTCCCTGTTCATCTATCTGGTTCACCACCCGCTGACCCTGATCTACGGTGCCTTTATTACCCCACGCATTCACAATGACTGGGTTGGTTTTCTCGTTGGCTTGGTGTTTGTATTTGGTATCGCCTTCATACTGTATGAGATCCACAAACGCATCCCGGTGCTGCGTTTCCTCTTCTCGGGTAAACCGGAACGGGCCCACGTTAAAGTGCAAAATCAGCATTGATAGCGCGCGTTCAGGCGAGCCTGTTTGAGCCAAAAAAAGGCGGCCGGGAAGTTTTCTCTGGCCGCCTTTTTTATTATAGAGCCTGTCCCCTACCCTGATGATGTATCAATCGTCGGCACAGCTGACATCCCTACCCTGAGGCGGCCTGCACTGTCCTGCCCCTGATCCAGCACGATTTTTACCGCCAGTCGCTGCACCACTTTAGTGTAATTACCCGTGGCGTTATCCGGCGCAATGGGAGCAAACGTGACGCCCGTCGCGGGGGAAATGCTCTCCACCCGTCCTTTAAATATGACGCCGGGTAAAGCATCAACCTTCACCGTCACTGCCTGCTGCGGTGCAACGTCGGCCAGCTGAGTTTCCAGATAGTTCGCCACAACGTAGGCTTGTTGCAAAGGGACTATGGCCAAAATACGCGTTCCGGCGCCCACATAGCCCCCCACGCGCACCGATCTTTGTCCGACGATCCCTTCAATGGGGGCTTTAATTTGCGTATAACTCAGATTGAGCTTTGCCTGCGCCAGCGCTGTTGCCGCTGAGTCAATGGCGGCTTTAGCTTGTGCCTGCCCGGCTTTGAGCACATCAATCTGTTTTTCCGCCGCCAGTACAGCGGCCATATCACTTTGTTGAGCCGCCTGTTTTGAGCGGTAGTTGGCGTCAGATTCATCACGCTGATCGGCGGTGCCCGAGCCATTTTGCAGCAAGCGCTTGTAACGTTCTGCACTCTGCCTGGCATACGTAAGACTGGCAGCCCCCGCGTTTACCTGCGCCCTGGCCTGTAAAATAGTTTGCTGTTGTTTTCCCAGCTGCGCGGCATAACTCAACATCTGCGCATTGGCGGTTTCCAGATTAGCCTGTGCACTGAGTACCGCGTTGCGGTAATCACCATCGTCAATACGGGCCAGCACGTCTCCCGCTTTAACCCATTGGTTATCAGCAACCAGAACTTCTGCAATGGTGCCTGAGATACGCGGTGCCACCAACGTGGAATCGGCAGAAATAAACGCATCATTGGTTTGCGGATTTCCCTTGCGAATCAGCATCTGCCAGGCCGTGATCAGTAAAAGCGCGATAATCACCGCAGCAATCATCCAGCCAAGGCGCACTGAGGAATTTTTAATCATATTGTAATTCTCATTTGAACGTGTGGTCGAAAAAGCAGGATGGATCCGTTGGGTTTAATCCCTGACTACGGCGCAAAGGTGCGTTTCGGTAGCACCGCCGCCAGAACGGTCAGTAAGAGTGCCAGCACGATGATCCCCAGATAAGTATCCGAAATGCCCAGAACCAGTGACTGTTTGCGCACCAGTTGAGAAAACTGCCCCAGAATTTCAGCAGAGATGGCCGAACCATCACCCCTCAGAGGAGCCAGAAATGTGCTGGCACCGTCATAAGGCTGGGACAATAAATAGCTGTTGTTCCCGGCATGATTAAGCAATACGTTCGAATGAATCTGCTGCCTGTGATGGAGAAACTCGGCGAGGAATGCACCACCGGTAATACTGCCCATGGCCCGTACTGTGTTGAACATCGCCGACGCAAAGGGTCCTTCATGTGGCAAAACAACGCTGGTCGCCCCCATAAGGATGGGCATTACTGCCATTGGCTGGCCGAAAGCCTGCATTATCTGGATCAGGTAGAAACTATCCCGCGACCAGGCCGTCGTCAGCTGACTTCCCCAAAAACACGAGAGGGCCAGCAAGCCCAGACCGCAGACCAGCACCCAGCGGCTATCCACCCAGCGAATATTGAGCAAGGCCGCCACCAGCGGTGCCAGAATTAACTGGGGTAAACCAATAGTCAGCGCCAGCGGGCCAAACTGAACGGCGCGAAATCCTTCAACCTGCGCCAGGTAACCTGAGGGCAGAGCAGAACCGGAAAGAAATAAGAGCATCAGTCCAAAGAGCGTCAGCAATCCGTGTGAAAGGTTATGACGGCTGAGCATTTGCAGCTTGAACAGCGGCAAGGGGTGGTACCATTCATTGACGATAAAAAGTGTCAGCAGCGCCAGTGAGGCAAGGAACATCAGGGTGATCAGCGGCGAGTTGAACCAGTTCAGCCTCTCGCCCTGCTGCAGAACCAGCACCAGTAACGCCATCCCGCTACAGCCAGTCAACATACCGATCCGGTCCATCTGCCTGAATCGCTCAAAACGCATGGGATCCTGCGGGATGCCGTAACCCATCATAATAAGGCCGATCACGCACGGCGGGATAACCTGCCAGAAAACCCATTGCCAGCCGACATAATCAGTCCAGACGGCAGCCATGGATGTCGCGACATTTGGACCAAAAGTGGCAGTCAGTGCGAATGCACTCAGCCCATACAACTTGTAATGTGGGGGAAGGAAGCGCAGGGCTACGGTCATCAGCAACGGAGGAAGCGCCCCGCCGAATACCCCCTGAATGCTCCGTAAAAGGATAAGAGTCGTCAGATTAGGTGCAAACGGGATAACCGCGGCCAGCAGGATAAATCCGGCAGTCATGCCCATCGCGAAACGGCGGATAGAAAAGGTCATTGCCATCCACGGTGCCACCATTGTGGCCGCCACAGCAGCAGCCTGATAAGCACCAATCAACCATGATCCCTCGTCGCTACTGATGCTCAGCGCGCCACGCACATCAACCAGTGCGATATCAGTCACCCGATCATTCAGGCCAGAACATAACGAGGCAAACAGTACGCCAACGAGCCCAATCACCAGTTTCAGGGTGAAGGGTTGTGGTAAGGGGGGAACGGTTGTGGGCGCGGGTCCCCCGGCTGCCATTTTTAATGCAACGGACTGGTTCATTTATTTCCTGTTGACCTCACAGCTTATGTCGCCCGATGGTGTTGGAAGGCAGGGGGATCGTCTCTGAACTCAGGACATATTCTGCCCCAAATTATTTCGATTCACTGCACCGCAATACGATACAGTGCAAAATACTATAATACGGGACACTGTATTGCAATGTGATTAGGTTTGTTTTTCACGCTGCCGGGGATTACATTGACCCACCGGTGTTTCAGTAAAGAGGGAACGTTTTGAAAAGGAGAAAACAATGAGTGATGACAATCACGCAGATGAGGAACGTACAGGGGGAATTCAGGTTATTTCCCGCGCAGCAAAGATCCTCAACACCTTGGGCGAGCACCCTCAAGGTATGAGTCTTGGCACAATCGCTAATGAAGTTCATCTCCCACGCTCGACGGTTCAGCGTATTGTCGCTGCGCTGGCTGAGGAGGGATTTGTCCGTTCAGAGGGGGCCGCCGGAGTGAGACTGGGGCCAACGTTACTGCGTCTGGTATCGACTGTTCATACCGATGTCATCGCTATCGCCTCGCCTTTTTTAAAACAACTTAGCGAAACGACCCATGAAACTGTCGCTCTTGGGCGCGCCAGCGGAATGCAGATTGCCAATATTTATAATGTGGTGGCCGAGCGCGAATTACGGGTTTCTCCGCGGGTGGGGTTAAACCTGCCGATTTATGGCACTTCCGCCGGACGTGCCTTGCTGGCACTGAAAACAGATCAGGAGATCCGTACCTTAGTGGGGGAAACTTTTGAGCCAATGACCCGTTATACGGTACGTGACATTGATTCATTACTGGCAAAAATTGCCGTCATACGACAGAGCGGTTTCTCAACCGAAAACGGAGAAACGGTGGAAGGGATCTCGACGATGGCCGTCACCCTCGACACATTTCTCGGCCTTTACACGGTCTCGCTTTTGGCGCCTTCCACGCGAATGGAAGCCAATGCAGCGCAGCTGCGTGAAGCGCTTTTGTACTGTAAAGCGCAGTTGATCGGCGAAATTGGCAGGCTTGGCGGCCATAATACAGAGTTCTGAAAACTGATAGTTCTGAAACCTGATAGTAAAAGCGCCCGCGTGAGGCGTTTTTACTGACGTGGAATAGCAGAATATTTTAAAGAGATTACATTCTGGCGAATACAGCGGCTGAATGAATCAGCACTTCATCACACCCATCTCTTTTGCCCAGTGGCAAATTTGTTCTGGGTAAATAAATGAAATTTCGTTATCCAAAGGCCGGACCGATGAAGGCTGTAACGTAGCGAGACAAGGATAAAGAGCCGGGCGGTTTTGGAACAAAAAGTCTTCCAATTCTTCTTCCGTCAGCAAACTGTCGCCCTGGATGCCATCCAGCAGGAAATAGGTCTTCATCATCCAATCACGGTATTCAAAATCATTTTTAATCATAAACATAAGATGGCTCTCAGGGTTTTACTGTTGTTACTACAGCCCCCGGATATCAGATAAAAACTCACATTCCGGGTTGCGCAGCGAAAATAAAATCGAGCTATCCGTTGCTGATTCATGCAACATAAAATTAACAATGTGGCAGGTGATAATCAAGGATCACTTTATCTGAAAGATAAATTAAACAAATAAAAAGGACATATAAACTAACCACCATCAAATACATAAATTAAATGAATATTTACTTTAAATACATAAGAAATATTAATAATAACGCTCTCTGAAAAAGTTGTTCTGAGACGAAATAAAGAAGAACAGAATAGACGTTGAGAATGCCCAGGCATTATCACCGCCTACCCTGTTCTCAAATACTTTTTACTCTGTTACCAACGTCCCGGTGGCGGACCTTCACGCCACCCCGGAGGGGGGCCTTCATGCCAGTGCGGTGGCGGTGGCCCTTCACGCCAATAATGGTCATGATGCCAATAGCGCGGCGGAGGCGGCGGCGGTGCGTAATAGACCCAGTGACCACGGCCTTCATCACGATAATGATGATCCCACCAGCCAGGTTCTCTCCAGCCACCACCATCCCAGTAATAACCACGTGGATCGCGATCACCGACATGCAGTGACAGGCCGGGGACGTTGACCCCTATCTCGACATCTGCCTGCGCAACGGCCGGTAAACTCAGCATGACAGCGAGAACTAAAATTAATTTTTTCATCCGATACCTCACGACCTGCTTATCAGGTGATGCCAAGGTACCGCCAGCTATCTTACTGTTCTATAGGAATTTATCCCATTTACTCAGCCCTCACGTTCTCCTTACATATACGACAAATCAGACATAAACGGGCACAACAGCCAACGCGTTAACAACAAAGGATAATTTGCTTTTATTGCCTAAATTACAGACATAAAAAAAACCGCCGGAGCGGTTTGTTTTTTGAATATGTAAAGCGTGTTTATTAAGACATTGCGAAAAATTAGATTTTGCAGCCTTCGCAGTCACTTTCATCCTGAATGACTTCAGGCACAGCAGAGGCTTTCTCGGCAGCTTTCTCTTCCGCTTTTTCTAGCGCAGCATCTATATCAAAATCAAAAATATCGTCACTCATTCTCTTCACCCTAAGTTATCAAACGCTGTCTGCATTATAAACCAGAGCCCTGCCGCCTGCTCTTTTTTATCCCTCCCCGGGCACATTTTGTCACTACATCTAGTGGCTGTTGTTAAAAATAACACCATATCGCGCAATTTTACCTCACTCAGATTTGCGTCACCTGCGCTCGGCGACCATAGTTAAAGGGAGCAGTATTCTGAATGATTGATCACAAGGAGAACGAGATGACCACGTCTACCAT
>Ga0105856_1000497_pt1 | contig 20426 bp, 15 predicted proteins | sample OrgsoiDNA_201060_FD_89681 | JGI IMG/M metagenome (GOLD analysis project Ga0105856, IMG submission 89681) | Permafrost soil microbial communities from the Arctic, to analyse light accelerated degradation of dissolved organic matter (DOM) -... | ecosystem: Environmental > Terrestrial > Soil >...
ACGCAACCGACTCTCAGGCTTTTTCTGGTACCTGTACCACGTCATGACCCTATGGACGATCCCCAACTACCTGACCGAATGGGAAGTCCGCCGCCTCCAGAAACTGGGCCCGCAGGCCATGCCCGAGGTGATGCAGAAATGGTCAGAGCCGTTGCCGAAGGAGCAATGGGCCAAACCAAGTGAAGAACTCGTGCGGATGAGTGAACAAGTCCGACAAATGCACAAACGCCAGCCTCGCCGGCCGATTACCGAGATTTTTGCTGAAGTGCGGCGATTGAACACCGGCTGCAAAGTTAGCGGGTAAAGCGACTTTTTGTGGCGAGGGGGCTTGCCCCCGTTCGGCTGCGCAGCAGTCGCCCGACCAGGCAATTCGTTTTATCAGGCTGATCGCAGGGGGCCGCTTCGCGCCCCAACGGGGGCAAGCCTCCTCGCCACAGGTAAGCCTCATAGCCACAGGTAAGCCTTCTGGCCACAGGTGAATTCGGTCAGATCCGTCGCGCCCTTCCTCGTATTTGCCAGTAAACTCCCCTTCCTTTAGCCGCCATCCTTTCCCACGCGGCCATCACCTTATTTCCTACGGAGTACGCCTTGCGTCTGTTCCACACCTCCGACTGGCACCTTGGGCAGAACCTGCACGGCCAGGACCGCGATTTCGAGCACGGTTGTTTCCTCGAGTGGCTGTTGCGCCAGCTAAAGCTGGACCAGCCCGACGTGCTGCTGATTGCCGGCGATATCTTTGACACGGTTAACCCGCCGGTCACCGCCCAGGAACGCCTCTACGACTTTATCGTCAGCGCCCATGAGCAGCAGCCGTCGCTGACGATCGTGATGATCGCCGGCAATCATGACTCCGGCTCGCGAATTGAACTGCCCGCACCGTTGATGCGCCGATTGCGCACCCACGCGTTGGGCCGGGTGTTGTGGCTTGATGACGGTCAACTCGATGCCGAGCGCCTGTTGCTGCCGCTGCCGGACGCCAGCGGCGAGATTGCCGGTTGGTGCCTGGCGCTGCCGTTCCTGCGGCCTGCCGAGGTGACTGGTGCGCATTTGGGCGACAACTACTTGCGCGGTATTGGCCAGGTGCATGAATGGCTGATCGAAGCGGCGAACGCCAAGCGCAAGCCAGGTCAGGCCTTGATCGCCATCAGCCACGCGCACATGGCTGGCGGTTCGGTGTCGGAAGACTCCGAGCGCAGCCTGATTATCGGCAACGCCGAAGCGCTGCCCGCCAGCCTGTTCGGGCCAAGCATCAGCTATGTGGCCCTCGGTCACTTGCACAAGCCGCAGAAGGTCAACGGTGAGGAACGCATTCGCTACAGCGGCTCGCCGATTCCGTTGTCGTTCTCCGAGATCAACTATCAGCATCAGATTCTCGACATCACCCTCGATGGCGAGACCCTGGTCAGCGTCGAACCGAAACTGATCCCGCGGGCGGTCAATCTGCAACGCGTCGGCCCTGCGCCATTGGCGGAAATCCTCCTGCAACTGGCCGACTTGCCAAACATTGATCTGCTGGAAGACCTCCAGCGCCAGCCGTGGCTGGAAGTGCGGGTGCGCCTCGACGAGCCGCAACCGGATCTGCGTCATCAAGTCGAAACCGCCCTGCAAGGCAAGGCTGTACGACTGGTGCGGATCGCCGCCGAGTACGCCGGCAACGGCGGTAAAGATGGCGCCGATGACGGCACCACGCTGATCGAACTCGATCAACTTTCGCCTCAGGAACTGTTCAGCCGCGCCTGGCAGGACAACTACGGCAGCGAGGTCGATGAGCAAACCCTCAAGGACTTTGCCGAGTTGCTGCAAGACGTGCAGATGGAGAGCGAACAACCATGAAGATCCTCGCGATCCGCCTGAAAAACCTCGCCTCGCTGGCCGGGCCGTTTGAAATCGACTTCACCGCCGAGCCGTTGGCCAGCGCTGGACTGTTCGCCATTACCGGGCCGACCGGCGCCGGCAAAAGCACCTTGCTCGACGCCTTGTGCCTGGCGTTGTTTGGCGCCGTGCCGCGCCTGAACAACACTGGGCGCGACGCCAAAGTGCCGGACGCTGACGGCGAAATCGGCACCGGCGACCCGCGCACCCTGCTGCGTCGTGGCACCGGCGAAGGTTATGCCGAAGTGGATTTCGTCGGCATCGACGGCCGCCGCTACCGGGCGCGCTGGGAAGCCAATCGCGCTCGGGAAAAGGCTGGCGGCAAGCTGCAAGCCAGTCGCCAAAGCCTGCGCGATATCGATCAGGATCAGCTGCTGGCCAGCCAGAAAGGCGACTACAAGACTCAGCTCGAAGCCGCGTTGGGCCTGAACTTCGAACAGTTCACCCGCGCCGTGCTGCTGGCCCAAAGCGAGTTCAGCGCCTTCCTCAAGGCGGACGACAACGACCGCAGTGAACTGCTGGAAAAACTCACCGACACTGCGCTCTACACGCGCTTGGGTCGCCGGGCGTTCGACAAGACCAAAGAGGCTCGCGAGGCCCACAAACTGTTGCAGGATCAGGCCACCGGCGTCACGCCGTTGTCCCCCGAGGCGCGCGCCGAGCTGGATGAGCGCTTCAACGAAGCCCAGCAGCAACTCAAGACCCAGCAAGCGCAACTCAAGCAACTTGAAGAGCAACACACCTGGCTGAAGAACCTGCGCCAGTTGCAGGACGACCAACAGAGCGCCAACGAACAACTGCAATCGGCCCAGCAACACTGGGAGAGTCTGGCCGGCGAACGGCTGAAGCTGACGCGCCTGGAGCAACTGGCGCCGCAGCGGCATCAATTTGCGCGCAAAACTGAACTCACCGCGCAGCTCACGCCGCTGGCGGCGCAGATTCAGCAGCACACGCAACAGCAACAGGAACTGACCGAGCGCCAGACTCAACTCGAACAGAGCCTGAGTGGCGCCCACGTCGCGTTGACTGACGCGCAAAACCAGCACAGTGCCGGTGCGCCGTTGCTGCGTCAGGCCTTTGAAGAGCAAAGCACCCTCGCCCGTCTGGCGAAAGATGCGAGCCTGAGCGCCGACCTCAAGCAACAGGCCGAACTGGCCTGCACTCAGGGTCAGAGCACCATTCAAGGTTTGCTCGACCAGCAAAAACAAGTTGCTGAACGCTTACAACGCATCGTCGGGGAGCTTGAGCAAAGCGTTCACCTGGCGCCGTTGAGTGAGGCCTGGAACGCTTACCGCGATCGTCTGCAACAACTGATGCTGATCGGCAATCGCCTGAACAAAGGCCAGGCCGAACTGGCCGCCCTTGAACATAGTGCCACCCGCGCCGCCGAAGAACTGGCCGAGCAAAAGCAGAATCTGGAAGTGCTCTACAAAGAGGCCGGCGCCGAACCTGAAGCCGTGGCCGAGCAGATCCAGTTGTTGAGCACGCTGCTACAGGACAACCGCAAGCAACTGCGCGCCTTCGAAGAACTGACGCGTCTGTGGGCCAGTCAGCAGGAACTGGACAAGCGCGGCGCCGAGCTTCAACAGCGCCAGCTCGCCGCCCAGCAAGAACGCGAGCGCCTGACGCAGGACGGGGTGAAAACCAAGGCTGAACTGACCGTCGCCGAGCAGACCCTGACCGTCACTCGCGAACTGCTGGAGCGCCAACGCCTGGCCCGCAGCGAAAGCGTCGAGGAACTGCGCGCGCAGTTGCAGGACGATCAGCCGTGCCCGGTTTGTGGCAGCCCGGATCATCCTTATCATCAGCCCGAAGCGTTACTGCAAAGCCTCGGCCGGCATGATGAAAGTGAACTGACCAACGCACAGAAAGCCGTCGACCTGCTGAAGGAAAAACTCACCGATCTGCGCACCGAAGTCGGCGGCTTGATCGCCCAGCAAAAAGAACTGCTGCAACAGCAGGAACAGCTCGCAACCCAGCAACAAAGCTTGGCGCCAAGCCTCGAAGCCCATCCACTGTCGGCTCAGTTGCTGAATCAGGACGTCGCCAAACGCGATGCCTGGCTGACGCAACAAAACAGTCAGTTGAACCAGAGCATCACCCAGGACGAACAACGCCAGACCGCCCTGCTCACCCTGCAACAGGACACCGCGCGCCTGGCGCAGCATCTACGCAGCGCCGAAACGGCTAGCCAGCAGGCGACCCAACACCTGAGCACTCAGCAGCAGGCGTTAAGCAGTGATCGTCAGCGGCTGGACGAAGAGCTGACGGCGTTCAGCACGCTGCTTCCGGCCGATACGTTGGACGCGTTGCGCAACGAGCCGGCCGCGACCTTCATGCAGCTCGACCGGCAAATCGCCCAGCGTCTGGAACAACTGGACCAGCAGCGCGACGAACTCGGCGAACAGCAACAGCGCCAGCAGACGCTGGAGAAAGAGCAGTATCAACAGCTGAATCGCGTCCAACAGTTGGAAACCGCACAACAGCAGTTCATCGTGCTGGCCGAGCAGCAACAGGCTTGCCAGCAGAAACTGGCGCAATTGCTCGGCGAGCACAGCAGCGCCGAACAGTGGCAGCAGCAACTTGATCAAGCCGTCGAACAGGCACGCCATGCCGAGGCTGCGGCCAATCAGGAACTGCAAGCCGTGCGCACGCGATTGGTGCAACTGGCTGCTGAACTCAAGGCGCAGCAAGAACGCTCCGAAGCGCTGGAAACTGAAGACCGCGAACTGAGCGGCAAGATTGCTGACTGGCGCGCGCGGCATCCGGAGCTGGATGACGGTGGACTGGAAGCGTTGCTCAGTGTCGACGATCAACAGGTCAGTGAACTGCGCCAGCAATTGCAGCTCAGCGAAAAAGCCATCGAACAAGCCAAGGTGCTGTTGCAGGAGCGCGATGAGCGCTTGCTCAAGCATCAAGCGCAACACAACGGCAACCTCGACGCCGAGCAACTGGCAGCCGCGCTGACGGAACTGCAAAACCTGTTTGCCGCCAGTGAGCATTCTTGCGCCGAACTGCGCGCCGAACAGGCCGAAGATCAGCGCCGGCAAAATGCCAATCAGGCGTTGGCCCAGCAAATCGCCGACGCCTACACCGAGTACCAGCGTTGGGCACGTTTGAATGCCTTGATCGGCTCGGCCACTGGCGACACCTTCCGTAAGATCGCCCAGGCCTACAACCTCGACCTGCTGGTGCATCACGCTAACGTGCAGTTGAGGCAACTGGTGCGGCGCTATCGCCTGAAACGTGGCGGCAGCATGCTGGGTTTGTTGGTGATGGACACCGAGATGGGCGACGAACTGCGCTCGGTGCATTCGTTGTCCGGCGGCGAAACGTTCCTGGTGTCATTGGCATTGGCGCTCGGCTTGGCGTCGATGGCGTCGAGCACACTGAAAATCGAATCGCTGTTCATCGACGAAGGCTTCGGCAGCCTCGATCCGGAATCCCTGCAACTGGCCATGGACGCCCTCGACGGCTTGCAGGCGCAGGGCCGCAAGGTCGCGGTGATCTCACACGTACAGGAAATGCATGAGCGGATTCCGGTGCAGATTCAGGTCCGCCGTCAGGGCAATGGCCTGAGCACCCTGGAGGTGAAATGACCACGCTCTATTCCTTCCGCCGCTGCCCCTACGCCATGCGCGCTCGCATGGCACTGCGTTATTGCGGGGTTGAAGTGCAGATTGTCGAGGTCAGCCTGAAGGCAAAACCGGCCGAGATGCTCGCGCTGTCGAGCAAGGGCACGGTGCCGGTGCTGGAGGTTGATGGTCGGGTGATTGATGAGAGTCTTGCGATCATGCACTGGGCGTTGGCGCAGAACGATCCTGAGGATTGGTTGCTCAAGGATGACCCCGCCGGGCAGCAACGCATTGCTGAACTGATCGAAGAAAACGATCAGGTGTTCAAGGTGCATTTGAATCACTACAAGTACGCCGAACGCTATCCCGAGCAACCGATGGAACATTATCGGGCTGAGGGTGAGGTGTTCTTGCGTAAGCTGGATGAATTGCTGGAGGGGCGAGATTACTTGCTCGCCGGGCACCTGAGTTTGGCAGATGTCGCGTTGATGCCGTTTGTGAGGCAGTTCGCGCACGTGGATCGGGACTGGTTCGGGCAGACGCCTTTCCTGCGGTTGCAGGCGTGGCTCCAACACTTCCTCGATTCAGAACTGTTTACCGGCGTAATGAAAAAGTAAGAACACATCAACACTGTGGCGAGGGGGCTTGCCCCCGTTCGGCTGCGCAGCAGTCGTAAAACCAAGCAACTCGGTTGGTCTGAAAAACTGTGTGAGGCTGCTTCGCAACCCAACGGGGGCAAGCCCCCTCGCCACAATTGACCGCGTTCTCAGGCTAAAACAGAGCACATCCCCAATGCCGTGCAATCCACCTGAAACGGCCCGAAAAACTCGGCCCGGATCTTCAACGGCGGATTCCCCACCAGCAAGCCCAAGCCCTTGGCCGTCTGAATGTTGTGGGCGATGCTGTGATTGCATTCGATGGCCCGCGCCACCGACCCCGCCGAGCCCTGCCCGATCCCCAGCAAAGAAAAACCATTGGTGATGAACGCCAGAAAGGCGACGACCCAGAGTTTGCGCCCTTTCATGCTCCCACCACTCCCGCAACGTCCGCGTGATCAACCACCACGCTTTGCGCGCGGTGTTCGAACTGGATGCCGGGATAGGCGACTTGAATCGGCGCTTGGAGGTCGTGTTGCGATTGGGCCGACAGGCTGACAATGAACACCATGGTCACGTAAAGGCCGATGGCCAGGTAGGCGCCGTGTTTGGCAGAAGTGAGGATTGCGCTGGCCATGGTGTTCTCCGTGGGCATGTTTCAGTGCCCACAGGATCGATCAAAAAACCGAAGTTAACTAGCGACCTTTATGCATAGTAGCCATCAGTTTTATTGATCATGAACCCGGCCGGATTCAGTCCTCGATAAAGCTCATCAAGCGCTCACGGGCCGCATCCGGCTCGTCTAAAACGGGCTGGACAGCCGAGAGAATCGGGGTGGAGTAGAGAAACAGAAGAACCACTGCCAGACGCATCGCCATGCCGCCGATCCTTTTCAAAGAGGAGGAGTCAAAAAATCAGCGTCAAATTTAAACTGATGGCTACGTGATATCAAGCAAGGGAATGATATCAATATGATGCTGTCGTAAACGCGTTATGCAGGAGCGACATCACTCATTGTTTTTCGAGCCGTTGGCGGTCGATCAAAACAAGTGACTTCGCTCCTGCATAAAAGGTGCAGGGCTTGAATTTCAGGCTTGGGTTTTGTGATCCAGTGCGGCATAGAAGTTGGCGCTCTGTTGCAGGTATTTCTGGGTGTAGCTCTGGGTGTGGGATTTTTTGCTGTTGATTTCAACGTTGGCACTGGCTGGCAGGGCAACGGTGGCAGAGATAGCGGATGCAGCGATGATGGAGAAGAGATTGAAGTTCATGGCGGTATACCTCGGAGTTAGTTAGCTTGCTTGCCTTGTCAGGCCGTGAAGCAAACTTACTCCCCGAGGGTCCGCGCCTTGAAATGCTTTGTAGCATTAGCGGATATCAATCTCATTAATACTAGGGTGCAGGCCCCATCAACCGGGGCCTGCGGCCTATTGACGCACCAGGAACTTGAGGTCGCTCGGGGCATCCATCGGCAGTTTCTGCACGGTTTTGCCGAGCAGACCGGTCTTGGCATCGCGCTCGACGACGACAATCTCGTTACTTTTCTGGTTGGCGATCAACAGGAACTTGCCACTCGGGTCGAGGCTGAATTCCCGCGGGTGGTCACCCTCCACCGAGCGTCGCTGCAGCTCCTTGAGCTGGGCGGTGGCCGGATCGATGGCAAATACCAGCATCTGGTTGGCGGTACCACGGTTGCTGACGTAGAGGAACTTGCCATCCTTTGATGCGTGAAGCGCAGCGCCGGCCTTGTCGGAGGTGGGTTGCCCCGCCGCCAAATCGACCATCTGGGTTTGCTTCAGTGTGCCGTCCTGGTAATCGAACACCGCCACCTGGGCGCTCATTTCCATGCTCAGCCAGGCGTGCTTGCCATCGGCGCTGAACAGCAAATGACGTGGTCCACTGCCCGCCGGCAGCGATACCGAGGCCGGAGTGGCTGGCGTCAGCGGTAGTAGCGGATTGGCCTTGGGATTGAAGTGGTAGACAAAGATCTTGTCCGCCCCCAGGTCATTGGAGAACACGTACTTGCCGTCCGGCGAGGAAATCGTCGAATGCACGTGGGCCGACATCTGCCGCTCCGGGTTGACCCGGCTCGACGGATGGCTGCTCATCTGCACCACAGGCTTGAGCTTGCCATCAGCGCCCACCGGCAACACCGCGAGGGTGCCGCCCGGATCTTCGACTACCGAGTAGTTGCTGACGAACAGGTGAGTGCCATCGCCGCTGAGGCTCGAATGGGTCGGCTCGTTGCCCAGACTCTGGACCTGACTGATCAGCTTCAATTCAAAGGACTTGGGATCGATCGAATAGCTGCTGACTTTCCCGACCGGGTCAGCCTGTCCTGGACCGTTTTCGTTGACCACAAACAGGTGATGCTGGTCCTTGGACACGGTCAGCCAGGACGGATTTTCGCTCTTGACCACTTGCAGTGGCTTGGCGTCGATCTGCCCGGTGGCGCTGTCGAAGTTCAGGCGATAAATCCCCTGGCTCTGGCCCGCGGTGTAAGAGCCGACCAGCAGTTGATAATCATCGACGGTTGCAGCCTGAACGCCCATGGCGCCGACGCTGCCCGCCATCAACAGTGGCCAGAAATTACGCATCTTCATGCTCTACTTCCTCATCGTCAGCGCCACCGAAGGCGCTCATGCACACCAGCCGGTGCTCACCGGAATCACCGGTAACGAGCCAGCTTTGCAGGGTTGGGTCGAAGGTGGCTGCCTCAATTTGAGCCTTGCTGAATTCCCAATGCTTGAGCGCCCGGCCGTCCATGCATTCGATGTTCAGACTGTCGTCTTCTTCACCGAGGTAGAAGTCGGAGGCGTGCAAGCCGTCGATTTCCAGCATGTCGCAGTTTTCGAGAGCATTGAGCAAGGTATCGGTTACGGCAGTCATGGTGATCAATCATTCAATTGGAAAGAGGCAATGATAGCTCATCACTCCCACAGGACCTGTGCTGAACACAAAACTCATGCACAACACCGAACAAATGTGGGAGCGGGCTTGCTCGCGAAAGCGGTGGGTCAGCTTGCATTAATGTTGGATGTGCCGCCGTCTTCGCGAGCAAGCCCGCTCCCACAGGGGATTGCGTTTGGCTGTTAGAGCGCGTCGCGCGAGGGTTTGCCGTCCACCAAGCGCTGAATTCGCAGCGGGTTGCCGTTTTTCAAGGGCTCAGGCAGCAAGCTGCCGGGGTAGTTCTGGAAGCACACCGGGCGCAGGAAACGGTCGATGGCCAAGGTGCCCACCGAGGTGCCGCGTGCATCGGACGTCGCCGGATACGGCCCGCCGTGAACCATCGAATCGCAGACTTCCACGCCGGTCGGATAGCCGTTAAGCAGGATTCGTCCGACCTTTTGCTCCAGCAACGCCGTCAGTTCGTTGAACTGTTCAAAGTCTGCCGACTCGCCAATGATCGTCGCCGTCAGTTGCCCGTGCAGCCCGTTCAACGCGGCGCTGAGCTGCGCCTGATCCGCGACTTCTACGAACACCGTGGTCGGACCAAACACTTCTTCCTGCAAGACTTCATCGCCATCGATCAACAGGCTGACATCCGCCTTAAACAACTGCGGTTGCGCCTGATTACCCCGTTGCGGGCTACCGGCCAAATGCTCAATACCCGGGTGCGCCAAAAGCTTTTGCAGACCCTTGCCATAGCTGCTCAACGTCCCGGCGTTGAGCATGGTTTGCGCCGGCTGATCACCGATCAACCCCGCCACCAGTTGCGCGAACGCGCTGAACTGCGGCGAACGAATGCCAATCACCAACCCCGGATTGGTACAGAACTGACCACAGCCCTGCACGACCGACGCCGTCAGGTCACGTGCGATGGTTTCAGCCCGGACCGCCAGAGCCTGAGGCAGCACGATCACCGGGTTGATGCTCGACATCTCGGCGAACACCGGAATCGGTTGCGGCCGTGCGGCGGCCATGTCGCACAAGGCGCGACCGCCCTTGAGCGAACCGGTAAAGCCTACCGCCTGAATCGCCGGATGCTTAACCAGCGCTTCACCAACTCCGCCGCCGTAGATCATGTTGAACACACCGGCGGGCATCGCAGTTTTTTCCGCCGCTCGGATGATTGCATCGGCGACCCATTCTGCTGTCGCCATATGACCGCTATGCGCCTTGAACACCACCGGGCAACCGGCCGCCAGCGCCGAAGCGGTGTCACCACCAGCGGTAGAGAATGCCAACGGAAAGTTACTCGCACCGAATACTGCCACCGGGCCGAGGCCGATGCGGTACTGACGCAGGTCGGGACGCGGCAGCGGTTGGCGCTCAGGCAAGGCCTGATCGATCCGCGCGCCATAGAAATCGCCGCGCCGCAGAACCTTGGCGAACAAACGCATCTGGCCACTCGTGCGACCTCGTTCACCCTGGATACGGCCGGCGGGCAACGCGGTTTCGCGGCAGACCACGGCGACAAAGTCATCGCCCAACGCGTCGAGTTCATCGGCGATGGCGTCCAGGAATTGCGCCCGTCGTTCGGCACTCAGGCTGCGATAGGCCGGGTATGCGCTGGCAGCAGCCTTGGCGGCAGCGTCCACTTCTTCTGGAGTCGCCTGGTAGAAATCGCCGGGCAAGGCATCGCCCGTCGTGGCGTCGACGCTTTGCAGTTTAACGGCGCCGGTCGCGCGGCGCTGGCCGCCGATGTAGTTGTGGCCAAGGATCTGGGTCATGCGGATCTCCTTAAAGGGTGCCGACGGTGCCAGGTTCGAACGCTGCGGTCACCGGCGCTATGCCGTTGATCAATGGCGCGCCGAACTCGGCCTGGCTGATTTCAAACACGTCACCCGGTTGGGTGCGGATGCCATCGGCGAAGGACAGGGTCGCGGTGCCGAAGAAGTGAATGTGCACGTCCCCCGGTCGCAGGAACTGGCTGTATTTGAAGTGGTGGTATTCAAGGTTTTCAAGGCTGTGGCACATGTTGGCTTCGCCGCTGAGGAACTCGTTCTGCCACAACACCTCACCATCACGCAGGATGCGGCTGGTGCCTGCCAGGTGTTGAGGCAGTTCACCGACCCGAAGTTCCGGACCATAGCTGCAACTGCGCAATTTCGAGTGCGCGAGGTAGAGGTAATTCTTGCGCTCCATCACGTGGTCGGAGAACTCGTTGCCCACCGCGTAGCCGAGGCGATACGGCTTGCCGTCGTGGCCAATAACGTAAAGGCCGCTGAGCTCCGGCTCTTCTCCGGCGTCTTCGGCGAACGGTGGCAGCGGGAACGGCTGGCCCGGTCGAACCACGATGCTGCCATCGCCCTTGTAGAACCATTCCGGTTGCACGCCCGCTTGGCCGGCCGCCGGTTTACCGCCCTCCACGCCCCACTTGAAAATGCGCATGGTGTCGGTCATCGCCGCTTCATCGCCAGTTTGCTGGTGCATTTTGTCGCGGGCCGAAGCGCTGCCTAGGTGAGTCAGGCCGGTGCCGCTGACCAGCATATGCGCCGGGTCCGGGTGATCCAGAGGTGGAAGGATACGCAAGCTGCTCAGCAACTCGGCATAGTCATGACTGACGCGCAGGCCCTGGTGCTGCACCTGTTGCTCAAGATTGATGCCCGCCTCGATCGCCGCCAGGGCCAGGTCGCGGACTGTGTACGCGCCCTTCACTTCCAACACTTGACCGGCTTCGACCACACCAACCCGGCGTTCGCCGTTAATCAATTCGAACTGAACTAAACGCATGATTTTCTCCTGTAAACAAATCTCGAAAACGCCGCAGCCCCCCTGTGGGAGCGGGCTTGCTCGCGAAGGCGGTTTGTCAGTCACCACAGATGCTGAATGTGATGCCCCTTTCGCGAGCAAGCCCGCTCCCACAGGGGATTTGTGTGATATTTCAGGTACGAGTCGCGCCCCGAGCACTGGCCGCAAACTGATCCGCCGGCAACACATGCTTACGCTCCAGCAACCGGTAAACCACCCCCGTCAGCACCAGCCCAAACACCATTACCCCAGACAAGAAGTACAACCCCGAGGCCAGATTGCCGGTGTATTCCTTCAGCGCGCCGATCACGAAGGGCCCGATGTAGCCGCCGAGGTTGCCCACCGAGTTGATCAGCGCAATCCCCGCCGCCGCACTGGCACCGGCGAAGAACCGTCCCGGCAACGTCCAGAACACCGCCGTGCAGGAAAACAGTGCGAACGCCACCAGGCACAGCGCCGCCAGTTGCGCCACCGGCAATGTCAGCCAGGCGCTGAGAAACAGGCCGATGGCGCCCAGCACATACAGCACCGCCAAATGGCCGTAGCGATCATTCAAGCGGTCGGAACTGCGCGGGACGATCAGCAAACCGATGATCCCGAAGATATACGGCACCGAGGACACGAACCCCGTCACCAGGTCACTGCCGCCGAACTGCTTGATCAGCGTCGGCAACCACAAGCCCAAACCATAGATGCTCAACGTCACCGGCAGGTAGAACAGCGCCAGCAACAACACGCGCTTGTCTTTCAATGCATGCAATGGGTTGCCATGGCGGGTCTGGCCGTATTCGGCGAGGTCTTTTTTCAGTTCGCCGGTCAGCCAGTCCTTCTCGGCCTGGTCCAGCCATTTCACTTGTTGCGGGCCGTCGGGCAGGTAACGCAGCACCGGCCAGGTCAGCAGGATCGCCGGGGTGCCGATGACAATAAACAGCCACTGCCAGCCATGCAGACCGAGGGTGCCGTCCATGCCGAGCAAACCGCCGGACACCGGGCCGGTGATCATCATCGCGATGGGTTGGGAGAGGATGAACAACCCGAGGATCTTGCCGCGATGGCGTACCGGGAACCATTGGGTGATGTAGTACAGAACGCCCGGGAAGAACCCGGCTTCAGCGGCGCCGAGCAGAAAGCGCATCACGTAGAAACTGTGCGGTCCCTGGACGAAGGCCATGCCGATGGTGATGGCGCCCCAGGTGATCATGATTCGCGCAAACCAGCGCCGCGCACCGAAACGTTCGAGCATCAGGTTGCTGGGAATTTCCAGCAGGAAGTAGCCAATGAAGAACAGCCCGGCACCGAGGCCGTAGGCGGCGTCGCCGATACCAATGTCCGCGCCCATGTGCAACTTGGCGAAGCCGACGGCGGAGCGATCCACATAGGCGATCAGGTACAGCAGGATCAGGAAGGGAATCAGTTTCAGCGTGATGCGACGAATAAGCCGCAGTTCCTCGCTCATGGGGTCGGTCTCCGATTGTTGTTGTTATAGAACCTCGGGGGACGCCTCTCGCGGAAAACCGCCAGGGCCAATCCCTCCGTTGAAACCGACTATATAGTAATACTAATTAAGCAACAACGCTTCCAAAGCGCCGTTTTTGCGCTTATGTTATCCCTCATATTGAACAATATAGTCATACAATAAGAGAGGCGATCATGTCTGATAAGAAACCCACCCTGCGCTCCGCCCAATGGTTTGGCACCGCCGACAAGAACGGCTTCATGTACCGCAGCTGGATGAAGAATCAGGGCATCGCCGACCACCAGTTCCACGGCAAGCCGATCATCGGCATCTGCAACACCTGGTCAGAACTGACCCCGTGCAACGCGCACTTCCGGCAGATTGCCGAGCACGTCAAACGCGGCGTGATCGAGGCTGGGGGCTTCCCGGTGGAATTCCCGGTGTTTTCCAACGGCGAATCGAACCTGCGCCCCACCGCCATGCTGACCCGCAACCTGGCGAGCATGGACGTTGAAGAAGCGATTCGCGGCAACCCGATTGACGGCGTGGTGCTGCTGACCGGTTGCGACAAAACCACCCCGGCCTTGCTGATGGGCGCGGCCAGTTGTGACGTGCCGACGATCGTCGTCACTGGCGGGCCGATGCTTAACGGCAAGCACAAAGGCCAGGATATTGGCTCGGGCACGGTGGTCTGGCAGCTCAGCGAACAGGTCAAGGCTGGCACCATTACCATCGACGATTTCCTTGCGGCCGAGGGCGGCATGTCCCGCTCGGCTGGCACCTGCAACACCATGGGCACCGCGTCGACCATGGCCTGCATGGCCGAAGCACTCGGCACTTCCCTGCCCCACAATGCGGCGATTCCGGCAGTGGATGCGCGGCGTTATGTATTGGCGCACATGTCCGGCATGCGCGCGGTGGAGATGGTCCGCGAAGACTTGAAGCTGTCGAAGATCCTGACCAAGGAAGCCTTCGAAAACGCCATTCGCGTGAACGCCGCCATCGGCGGTTCGACTAACGCCGTCATCCACTTAAAAGCCATCGCCGGGCGCATCGGCGTTGAATTGGACCTGGACGACTGGACCCGCATCGGGCGCGGCATGCCGACCATCGTCGACCTGCAACCGTCCGGGCGTTTCCTGATGGAAGAGTTCTACTACGCCGGTGGTTTGCCGGCGGTATTGCGCCGCCTCGGTGAAGCCAATCTGATCCCGAATCCGAACGCCTTGACGGTCAACGGCAAGACCCTCGGCGAGAACACTAAGGACGCGCCGATCTACGGCCAGGATAAAGTGATCCGCACCCTCGACAACCCGATCCGCGCCGACGGCGGCATCTGCGTGCTGCGCGGCAACCTCGCGCCGCTGGGTGCGGTGCTCAAGCCGTCCGCCGCCAGTGCTGAACTGATGCAACATCGCGGGCGTGCGGTGGTGTTCGAGAACTTCGACATGTACAAGGCGCGGATCAACGACCCGGAACTGGACGTGGATGCCAACTCGATTCTGGTGATGAAAAACTGCGGACCAAAGGGTTATCCGGGCATGGCTGAAGTCGGCAACATGGGTTTGCCGGCCAAGCTGCTGGCCCAGGGCGTGACCGACATGGTGCGGATTTCCGACGCGCGCATGAGCGGCACGGCGTATGGCACCGTTGTGCTGCACGTTGCACCGGAAGCCGCGGCAGGCGGGCCTTTGGCGGTGGTGAAGGAAGGCGACTTTATTGAGCTCGACTGCGCCAACGGGCGGCTGCACCTGGACATTCCGGATGCTGAACTCGCGGCGCGGATGGCCGATCTGCAACCACCGCCGCAGTTGATCGTCGGTGGTTATCGTCAGCTGTACATCGACCATGTGCTGCAGGCGGATCAGGGCTGCGACTTTGACTTCCTCGTCGGCTGCCGCGGCTCCGAAGTCCCGCGGCATTCTCACTAATCGAAGCGCAATATTGCTGAAACAGAAAACCTGTGGCGAGGGAGCTTGCTCCCGTTCGCCTGCGCAGCAGGCGCCAATAGATCAACGCGGCCTGCCTGACAAATCGCGATTACCGTTATGGAGGCTGCTCCGCAGCCCAGCGGGAGCAAGCTCCCTCGCCACAGGTACCCGCTAACTTCAGGCCTGATGATTGCCCACGACGCCTGCTATCATGCGCCAAACCCCCATCGCCCAGGATCGCGCCGTTCCCCATGGATTACCGCAAACCCTCCGACCGCAAAAGAATGCACTCGCGCATTGTCCAGGAACTGGGCATGCAGATCGTCTCCGGACGCTTCAAGCCCGACGACAAACTGCCCGCCGAAGCCCTGTTGTGCGAAGAGTACGCGGTCAGTCGTCCGGTATTGCGCGAAGCCACCCGGGTGTTGGTCGCCAAGGGCCTGGTGTATTCCCGTCCGCGGGTCGGCACGGTGGTCAAGGCGCGCAAGGAATGGCACATGCTCGATCCGGATGTGCTGCACTGGCTGATGCAAAGCAGCCCGCAAAATGAATTTTTCAGCCTGCTAACCAGCGTGCGCAGCATCATCGAACCGGCCGCTGCAGCCCTCGCCGCGCAATACGCTACCGACGCGGACATCGCCTCCATCGGCGAAGCCTACCAACGGATGGAAGCTGCACCGACGCCCGAAGCGCTGTTGCAGCCGGACCTGGACTTCCACAGTCGCATCGCCGATGCGACCCACAACGACTTGCTGGCCAACCTGTGCAACATGTTGTCGGTGGCGATTGCCGAAGCGTTGAAGCATTCCAACCAGCGACCGAACCTGCATGAACTGGCGTTGCCAAGGCACAAGGCGATTCTGACCGCTATCGAGAATCGTGATGCGCTGGGTGCGCGGCATGCGACGCTGGTGCAGCTCGATGATGCACGCAGTGCTTTGAATGTCGTGCTTGGCACAGATCCTACAAACCAGCACTGAACCCCTGTGGGAGCGAGCAAGCTCGCTCCCACATTGGATTTGTGTGAAGCCGTCAGGCATAAAAAAGCCGCAACCTGAGTTGCGGCTTTGTTGTTTCAGCGACTGATCAGTGAGCAAACAACGAATTGCCCTTCTGCCCCGCCAGTTTCTCCGGTTTGATAAGGAACCGCGCCAGCGCCGGCAGCAGCCACAGTGCGCCGAACATGTTCCACAACAGCATGAAGGTCAGCATCAAGCCCATGTCGGCCTGGAACTTGATGGCCGAGAAGATCCAGGTGCACACGCCGATGGCCAGGCACAGACCGGTGAACAGCACGGCTTTACCGGTGGACTTCAGCGTCTGGTAATACGCCTCTTGCAGCGGCAGGCCGGCACGCAGGAAGCTTTCCAGACGGCTATAGATGTAGATGCCGTAATCCACGCCAATTCCCACACCCAGCGCCACCACCGGCAGGGTCGCGACTTTCACGCCGATGCCCATGAAAGCCATCAGGGCGTTACCGAGCACCGAGGTCAGCACCAGCGGCAGCACGATGCACAAGGTCGCCGCCCAGGAACGGAAGGTGATCATGCACATGGTCGCAACGCAGATGTACACCAGGATCAGGATCGTCAGCTCCGATTCCTTGATGACTTCGTTGGTCGCCGCTTCGATCCCGGCGTTACCGGCGGCGAGGATGAATTCCAGGCCGTCCTTATTGTTTGCCTTGGCAAAGTCCTGCACCGCATGCACCGCGCGGTCAAGGGTCGCGGCCTTGTGGTCGTTGAGGAACACCAGCACCGGTGCCAGGGAGCAGCTGTTGTTGTACAGGCCATCAGCCCGGGCGATGGAGTTGTTTAGTACATCCGGGTTACGCGACAGGGTTTCCCATTTCAGGTTGCCCTCGTTCATGCCCTTGATCATCTGCTTGGACACGGTCACCAAGGAGATCGCCGACTGCACGCCCTCGGTGTTCTGCATCTTCCACATCAGCTCATCGATCGGCGCCATGGCTTCGTAACGCGAGCAACCTTCAGCCTTGGTCTTGACCATCACCACCAACACGTCGGAGCTGGTGGAGTAGTTGTTGATGATGAAGTTATTGTCCTTGTTGTAGCGCGAGTCTGGACGCAATTCTGGTGCGCCTTGGTCGAGGTCACCGATTTTCAGGTTTTGGCTGTACCAGAGGCCGCCACCGAAGGCGAACAGGGCCAGGACAATGGAAACCGGGGCGACTTTCTTGCTGGCAAAGTTCGATAACAGGCGCCAAAACGGGTGCTCGCGGACCGCATCTTTTTTGCTGCGCTCGACCGCACGTTTGCTGATGCCAACGTAGGAAATCGCCACCGGCAGCAGAATCAGGTTGGTGAACACGATCACCGCCACGCCGATGGACGCGCCGATGGCCAGTTCGCGAATCACGCCAATATCGATGATCAGCAACGTGATGAAGCCGACCGCGTCTGCGAGAATCGCGATCATCCCTGGCAGGAACAGTTGCCGGAAGGTTCGCCGCGCGGCGGTTAGTGCGTTATCGGCCTCGCTGGACTGCAAGGCGATCCCGTTGATTTTCTGCACGCCGTGGGAAATACCGATGGCGAAGATCAGGAACGGCACCAGCATCGAATACGGATCGAGCCCGAAACCAAAGGCGTGCATCAACCCGAGTTGCCAGACCACCGCCACCAGCGTCGTACTCAACACCGCCACGGTGCTGCGCATGCAGTTGGTGAACCAGTACAGCAGGATCAAGGTGATAACGAAGGCAATGCCGAAGAACATCACCACCATGACCAGCCCATCGATCAGGTCGCCGACTTTCTTGGCGAAACCGACAATGTGGATCTTCACGTTAGGGTTCTGGGCTTCAAACTTGTTGCGGATCTTGTCTTCGAGTTCGTGGGAGAACTGGCGATAGTCCAGTGCCAGCAACTTGCCCTGGTCTTGCGGGTCCGGGTAGGACTCCAGCAGCGGGATGTCGACGATGCTCGACTTGAAGTCGTTGGACACCAGCCGCCCGACCTGACCGGATTTCAGTACGTTGTTGCGCAGCAGATCGAGACTTTCCTGGGAGCCGTCGTAGCTCTGCGGAATCACTTCACCACCGGCGAAGCCCTCCTCCGTCACCTCGGTCCAGCGTACGCTCGGGCTCCACAGCGACTTGAGGCCGGAACGGTCAACGCCGGAGATGTAGAACACCTCATCGTTGATCTGGCGCAGGGTCTCCATGTACTCCTTGGAGAAGATGTCGCCGTCGGTGGCTTCCACCGAGATCCGCACCGTGTTGCCGAGGTTTGCCAGATCGTTGCGGTGCTCCATCATCTTTTGAATGAACGGATGCTCGAGCGGGATCATTTTTTCAAAACTGGTGGACGGCCGAATCAGCGTCGCCTGCCAGAACAGGAAAATACTCACCAGCAGGCAGATGACGATCACTGCCGGGCGGTTGTTGAAAATCAGGCGTTCAAGAAACGTCGCCTTGTCTTGGTGATGACTTGTCATGGATGTCATGTCTCCGCCCTTCTTATTATGTGGCCCGGCTTATTTGCTGAGCTCGGCGCCGGTTGGCGAAGTGGCGCGAACGCCGCCCTGTCCTGCCAGAATCAGATTGCCGTTACCTGCGGCAGTGACCGCCGACACGGAAATCCGGTCCGGGCGGTTGAACACCGTGAAGGTTTCGCCGTTGTCGCTGCTGCTGATCACCGAACCGCCGTTGCCGACGATCACGATGGAGCCGTCATCGAGCAACGTCGCGCCGGACAGGCCGAACTCCAGCATGCCGCGTGCGGCCTTCAACTCGATCGGCGCCCAGGTGGTGCCGAAATCGGTGGAGCGAAACAGATTCCCGCGCAGCCCGTAGGCCAGCAAGGTGTTGGGCTGCGCCGTGCCGATCACGCCGAACAGCGAACCTTGATACGGACCTTCGAGCTTTTCCCAGGTCTGGCCCCAATCAGCGGAGCGAAACATACTGCCCTGCTCACCGACGACAAACAGCCCGGCATCCTTGACCGCGGCAATGGCGTTGAGGTGGAACTGGTCGGTGTTGTCGAGGCGGTCGCTGACATCTGCCCAGTTCTTGCCGCCGTCGGTGGTTTCCAGCAACGCACCATAAGCACCCACGGCGAAGCCGCTGTTGACGTCCTTGAACCAGACATCGAGCAACGGTGCTTCGCGTTTCAGGTCTTCAAATTGTTTGGTCCAGGTAACGCCACCGTCTTCGCTGGCGAGGATTTGCGCGTCATGCCCGACGGCCCAGCCGTGTTTGTCATCGACAAAAAACACCGCCGTCAGCAGTTGCCGGGTCGGCACTTTGGCCTGGGTCCAGGTCGCGCCCTGGTCATCGGAATACAGGATATGCCCACGATCCCCGACCGCCACCAGGCGTTTGCCAGCGTGGACGACATCGAGCATCAGGCTTTTGGCAGCCTTGGCGGATTCAACGGCATACACCGTATCGGCTGCTGGCGCGTCGGCGGCAATCACCGTTGCCGACAGCACGGCGCAGCCCAACAGCGAGAGCGCTGTAGCCAGCAACGCGAACTTGCGTAATGCCGGCGGGCGGCAAATACCCACACCCATGACAGGCTCACTCATAGACCTTCCCCCATTATTATTGTTAGGTCGTTCAACCTTTCAGGGCGCCGTAAGGGGTGCTCGTGGCGATTGGCTGTTCAGGAGCATAGTCCTGAAACCCGCAATCCAGAGCCCCTTCGGAAGCTGGCTTATCCTATCGGGCTTTGGAAAGGTCTGACAATCGACGCCACGTTATGTTTTGTTAACCTGAGGGGGTTGGGGTTTTTCTGAATGATTGGGTATTAGATCGGGTGATTGGGCTGTGCTGTTGGATGGTTGGGTTGCTGAGGGTTGTGTGTATATCCGTTGCTGCGGTAATGGCTTCTGGCGGTTTCGCTCTTACAGCGACTCACTTTTCCAGACGCCGAAAAGTAAGCAAAAGGCTTCGCCCCGGCGTACGGCATCTCGCTTCGCTCGATGTACCCTCGCTACGGTGTCCATCAGGGGGCATCGCCTACGGTCTGCTTCGCTTCGACCTCCTCTCGATGTGTTCGGCTTCGCCGAACGGCGCTGCGCGCCTAACCCCCTGATGAACACCTACGCTTGGCCTGCCGAAGGGGCGAGAGATCAAAAGCAGGATCAAGATCCAGATCAAAAGCCACAGCCACAGCCACAGCAACAGCAACAGCAACTGCAACTGCAACTGCAACTGCAACTGCAACTGCAACTGCCAAATCCAGGTCGAAATCCAGAGCCAGATCAAAAAATCGCAGCCTTCGGCAGCTCCTACAAAGCCCGGTAAATCCCCTCCGCCCTTCACCACTCATCAGGC
>Ga0105856_1000510_pt1 | contig 20126 bp, 8 predicted proteins | sample OrgsoiDNA_201060_FD_89681 | JGI IMG/M metagenome (GOLD analysis project Ga0105856, IMG submission 89681) | Permafrost soil microbial communities from the Arctic, to analyse light accelerated degradation of dissolved organic matter (DOM) -... | ecosystem: Environmental > Terrestrial > Soil >...
ATGCGCGAATACCGTCAGGACGGCCATGGCAACGTGATTGGCGTGTTAAAAGAAGTGGCGCCAGAACAACCGCCGACGGTGAATCTCAGTATCGACAGCTTTATGCAGTACGTGATGTATTCCCGCTTGCGTGCCGGTGTGGTGCAAAACCAAGCCGATTCAGGTGCTGCGGTGTTGATTGACGTCAACACCGGTGAAATTCTCGGCATGGCCTCCTACCCCTCTTTCAACCCGAATAACTATGCCGGTGTGCAGCCAAAAGATATGCGCAACGTGGCGATCAGCGACAGCTTTGAGCCGGGTTCCACCGTCAAACCGCTGGTGGTGATGGTCGCGCTGGCCCGTAAAATGGTCCGTCCTGACTCGGTACTGGATACCCATCCGTACACCGTGAACGGCCACTTGATCAAAGACGTCGGCCATTGGCCAGCGCTGACCATCACCGGCGTATTACAGAAATCGAGTGATATCGCGGTGTCCCATATGGCGCTGGCGATGCCGGCTCAAGTGCTGGTCGATTTGTATCACTCCTTTGGTTTAGGCAAGCCAACCGATCTCGGTATCGGTGGCGAAAGCAGCGGTTATTTCCCTCTGCACCGCGATCGCTGGGCTGACATCGAACGCGCCACCTTTGCGTTTGGCTATGGCCTTCGCGTGACTCCGCTGCAAATCGCCCGTGAATACTCCACCATTGGCGCGTTAGGCATTTATCGCCCGCTGGCGATCACCAAGGTAACGCCCCCCGTGATGGGCAAACGCGTGATGTCGCAAGACGTGGTGCAAACCGTGATCCACATGATGGAAAGTGACGCCCTGCCCGGCGGTTCCGGTCTCAGCGCCGCAGTACCCGGTTACCGTTTAGCGATAAAAACCGGTACGGCAGAAAAACTGGGCACCAGTGGTAAATACGATGGCGGTTACGTTAACTATACGGCCGGTGTAGCACCGGCCAGTAACCCGCGCGTCGCTCTGGTGGTGATGGTCAATAACCCACAGGCCGGTAAACACTTCGGGGGATCGGTGGCTGGCCCTATTTTCGGTCAGATCATGGGACAAGTGTTGAACCATATGAACATTGCACCCGATGCCTTAGTGCCAGAAACGCCACCACAAACCATTATAAATAGCGGTCAGAAAACCAATTTGGTGCGCCGTAATGCCGCATCCGAGTAACTTTTTGCCCTAACCCACTGGATTTATCACACCAATGTGGTTAACTTCCCGCTTGTTTCGCCCATTGTGGGCACACAGCATAGGAAGAGCGTAAGCTCCGAGAAGTAAAACGATGAAACGGCTTTTTATAGTGTTGGTGATTTTTATCGCCGTCTGTACGGCAGTCATTGCCTTGAATATGCAGGGAACCGGTCCCTGGTAACTCGGCACCTGAAAACAGAAGTGTGTCACTTTCCAAAGAGAGCAAATTTTGCCAACAGGTAAGCGATTTATCCTTCTGATTATTGCGATTTTGACGGGTATTGTGGTGCTCGACGACCTTATCGCACGCCTTATACACTGGATCTTACTGCACTAACCTCTGGCCCGTACGGCGCAGTGACCATCACTGTCTGATCGGGTCATTTTCTGTGTTACCCCTGAATTAATAAGGCTTTTCTGCACCTTTGATGACACTGCGATCGTTTCCCCCTCTGCGTCATCCCCCCGAAGTTGTGTATAATACCCTTATCGAACATCAAGAAAGACGGGTTATGGCTCAAGACATTCATCTCACTATCGTCTGCGCACTCAGCAAATGGATTGAAGGCCATCTCGGGCGCGTCATTCATCTCGAAGAATTGGCTGATTATTCAGGTTATTCGCTGTGGCACATGCAAAAATTGTTCAAAGAATCGACCGGCATTTCACTCGGTAAGTACATCCGTGAGCGCCGTCTGGCGAGTGCTGTCTATCAATTAAGCAGCAGCGACACCCCTATTTTTGATATCGCGATGGATTTCGGCTTTGGCTCGCAGTCGCATTTCACCTACATGTTCCGTAAGCGTTTTAACATCACGCCCTATGAGTTCCGCCAGAATCCTGATATCAAGCTTGAAGTCGCACCGCCGCTGCATATCATCCATCAAAAATCGGCCTGATCCCTCATGTTAAGGCACGCGGTCAGAAACCAAAGTCGCTCAGCGAAGGAGAGTCATCCGGGCGACGCCCCAACGGCCAATGGAACTGACGTTCACTCTCTTTGATCGGCAAATCATTGATACAGGCATAACGGGCGAACATCTGCCCTTCGGCGTTGAATTCCCAATTCTCATTACCAAAACTGCGATACCAGTTGCCGGAATCATCTCGCCATTCGTAGGCAAACCGTACCGCGATACGTGCACCGTCAAATGCCCATAACTCTTTGATTAAACGGTATTCAAGCTCTTTAGCCCATTTGCGTTCTAAAAACGCTACCACCGCTTCCTGCCCTTCGGCAAATTCACTGCGATTACGCCAGCGGGTATCAGCGGAATAAACCTGACGAACGCGCTGTGGGTCACGGCTGTTCCAGGCATCTTCGGCCAGACGGACTTTCTCAATGGCACTTTCACGGGTGAAGGGCGGTAACGGCGGTTTAATCGGCATAAAGACCTCGGCTTGGAGTGGATGAGTCAAAGAGTCGGTAGACAAGTCGTTCTACACGATTAAACTAGCTCAAGTAGACAGACTTGTCTACACTGTCTTTCGCTGCTTTATTTGCCATGACTTAGCCTCGGAAATCGCCATGAACCAGACCACCTCCATCGTTCTTGCCACACTGGCGGCGCGTGAACGCCTTCTGCTCACCGCCCATCGGCTGTTTTACCGTGACGGGATCCGCGCCACCGGAATTGATCGGATCATCAAAGAAGCCGGTGTCACCAAAGTGACCTTCTACCGCCATTTTCCCAGTAAAAATGCGCTGGTACTGGCGTTTCTTGCGTATCGCCATACGCGCTGGATGGCGTGGTTTAGCGAGAGCTTGCAGAAAAATATGGCGGTCGACGGGGCGCACCTCGCCACCGCTCTGCCGCAAACGCTCGAGACTTGGTTTTCCAATGAGGATTTTCGCGGCTGCGCTTTCATCAACAGCGCGCTGGAGTTTGCTGACACATTGCCCGAGGTCACCGTACAAGCGGCCCAACATAAGCAGCAAATGACCGAGGTGATTGCCTGCTATTTGCCGGCTACCGCGCCCAGCTTTCTGGCTCAGGCCATTGCCCTGCTGGTCGACGGTGCCATTGTGAATGCGCAAATGGGTGGGGAAAATCGTCAGGATGGCGCGCTGCTGACCGCAGCCCTGTCACGATGGTTAACGCCTTGCGCCTGCTGATCGACAGGCACAAAAAACGCGGCAAACGCCGCGTTTTTTGGACCTGCACATTCTGTGTCTGAGAATGCCTGTCTATTGCGTCAACCTCTCACAACAACAGGTTTAGCCTAGCGATTAGAACTGATACACCAGGCCAACTGCCGTCACGTTGTCAGTGTTGATACCGGCGTTATTGGTGAAGTCGCTGCTGTCGATCAGGTTAATTTTGTAGTCAACGTAGGTGGACATATTTTTGTTGAAGTAATACGTCGCCCCGAGGTCAACAAACTTCACCAGATCCTGATCATCGTAGTTGTTGCCCAGACGATCGGTGCCTAAATCTTTACCACGCGTCTGGTTATAGGCAACGAATGGACGCAAACCAAAGTCGAACTGGTAGCTGGCGTAGGCTTCAAATGCCTGTGACTGGTTAGCATAGCCGTAAGCCTCGGAATCGGTAGAACCGAAACGCGCGGCGTTATAGGCCTGAGTAAACATGGCGGCCAGATAGACATTGTTGGCGTCATATTTCAGACCGCCGGTGTAACCTTCGGCTTTTTTACCGTCGCCCATGATGCCCGGTGCAGAGTTTTGTTCGTCAGTACGGTCGGAGTTAAAGAACGCCCCCGCCACACTCACACCCGCACCAATGTCGTAGCTCAAGGACGCGCCGTAGCCATCGCCGTTTTGCGTCAGCACATCACGTGTGCCAGGCTCGCCGCCACCGCTGTCATTTTTACCCTGATATTGCAGAGCAAAATTCAAGCCATCGACTAAGCCAAAGAAGTTGTTGTTACGGTAGGTGGCAACGCCGTTGGTACGTTGGAACAGGAACTGATCTGCACCATAGGTGGAACCATCAAACTCAGGCTGCATGTCGGTCCATGAAGCAACGTCATACAGCACACCGTTATTACGGCCGTAGTCGAATGAACCGTAGTTAGCGAATTTCAAACCGGCGAAGCCGTAACGGGTAAATGCACGGTCACCGTCATCAGAGCTTTCGGCCTGATTGGCCTGCACCTGATACTCCCACTGGCCGTAACCGGTCAGTTGGTCGTTGATCTGCGTCTCACCTTTGAAGCCAAGACGGATGTAACTTTCGTCGCCGTCAGAGCCTTTGTCGCTCGAGAAATAGTGCAAGCCATCAACCAAACCGTACAGGTCCAGTTTATTGCCATCTTTATTATAAACTTCTGCCGCACTTGCTGAGCCTGCCACTAATAAAGCAGGGATCATGAGAGAAAGAATACGACGTTTCATTTTTATCTATCCTCGTAGGGTGTCGGGCGTGCCACTGATTGATGAGTGTAAGGTGAACCAGAATGATTAAAATTATATGCCCGACATGGCAAAACCATTCTGTAAATATATTTAGGATTAATCCAGAAAGAAAATGATACCAAATTAATGATAGTGTATCGCGAGCATTAAAGAATGTAACAAAATCGTAATAAAAAGGAACTTTCTTGAAAAAACGCTTTTGTCAAAGTAAGTAAAAAAACAGATATTTTTATATAAATGCAATAAAAACAGTCAATTACAACAAAACAAACAGCACTAAGTGATAAAGCAAAAAAATAAAAAATTCTCTATAATTCCTCCCGCTATCATCATTATTTGTTATTCATTACCCTCATTGCCAGATTTTTTGGAAACAACAGCCGGCCCTATGGCCGGTTTTTTTTGTCTTTAAAACGGCATTTCGTGCGGTGATAACGTATAGTGATATTCCCGTAAAGATATATACCACAGCGGTAGCATAAGAATAATAAATAGCCAATTTTTGCTATTTTACTTCCTCTTCAATTAATACTCTCCTTATTGCCTTCACATTCCAGACAGCATTTTATTAATATCCGCTATAGAAATAGCCCATTATTTATATGCGAAAACAATCAGTTAATCTTCACACTTTGAACTTTCTCCACAGTATTCTCAAGATTTGTACAGTGTTAGTCAGCAGGCCTACTAATCCGCTACTATACGCAGCACGATTGAGAGCATTAAGGAAACCCATGCCACAAGAGAATCAGCACGACAACCTCTCCAGAGCCAGAATGCTTCTGGCAACCCGCCGTTTTATTAAACTCGACGAGTGGCTGTTGTCGCTGATGCGCGGTTGGCAGAATCAAACCGACCAGCACAGCGATTACGGGCTGGTGCTGCATCCAGGCACCTTACTGTCTGGGGCAGAAAATCACACCGTCGACCCGCTGGAGATCCTCAGCGACTGGGCACAACAATGCCCCCAGAGTTACCATGCGCACGTGCTGCTGGGGATGTTCTGGCATGAACAGGCGTGGAAAATTCGTCAGGGTCATGGTGCAGAAACTGTCGAAGACAGCCAGTGGCTCGGCGCGCAACTCTGTTGTGACTATGCGGTGTTGGCGTTTTTACGCGCTATCGAACTGCACTCCCGGCCGACTCACGCTTTCCGCCATCTGATGAATCTGACCGGCGGTTTTGGCGAGCCCTACTGGTTGCGCGATCTGTTCGCCGGTAACGCGCCGCTGCCACTGCATGAAAAATTCAATATTGCAGGCAGTCAGGTCTGGCAAACTGGCGTCGGCTATTTGCATGCCATGGGCGTGGAACCGGTGACCCATTGGCCGCAAAACTTACCCGCGGTACTGAATCACAGCCGTAAAGAGGGTGAAGAGCCGCTGGATTATTGGCTGCGCATGGCGATGTCCGTTCGCCACAACGATGTCGGCAGCATGGAGTCCTATCTGATTTTCCATTCTGCGGCGTGGGGAGGCGATGACACCCAGCAACTGGCGATTATTGATGGCCCGCTGTGTGCGGAATTCGATGAAGATGAGCGCAACCATTTCCGTGCGAATGCGTTAATCGATGCACTTTCCGGCGAAATCGCTGACCGCGATGCTGAACGCGCCCTCATCTTGCAGCAACAGCTTCAACAGCTCCTGATGCAACCGCTGGCAGACGCCACCCGCATTCGCCTGTTAGACCTTTATGGCACCTGTGCGGCCTATTGGCAGGACAACGATCAGGCCGGTCTGGACGTTTACAATCAGCTTTTTGCGGTATCGCCGCAGGCCATGCCTGGCCATTTTGCCGCCATGTTCATCTCACGCGCCGTATTGGCTAATGGTGAAGAGCAAGGCCTGGCGACGCTGACTTCGTTACTTATTCGCGCCATTAACCATCCTGATAATCCTGTGCTGGTCGCCTATGCTGCTACCGCCGTGCACTACGGCTTATACGGCCTGCCGTTGCAAGCTGAATTAAGCCACGGCTTGATGGATCACGCCGCCAGTTTGATTCAGCAATCAGGCAGCGACAGCGCCTCGAAAGATTTGGTCACCATCGCCCATGATATGGCGATCAATGACGACCTCGACGCCGCCCACTTCCTGATGACCGAAATGGCCCGTCGCGGCAACGTGCTGCACAGTTACGAGCTGTACTTTTTCTATCGTAACGGCTGGCATCAGGATGTGCCTGAGCATTATCACAGCGACAGCAATGCGCTCGATTGCGTGCTGAGCGCTGCCCGCTCTGGCTTAGTTCCTGCCATGTTCACCTGCGCCAATGCACTACGCGAAGGTATCGGCGGTGAGGTGGATTACCAGCAGGCCATGCAGTGGTATCAACGGGCTATCGACGCCGGTCATACCTCTTCCGCCTACTGGCGCGCCAGCTGTGCACTCGATCTCGGCCCGGATCAGGACAAACGTCTGGCGGTCGAACAGTGGTTGCCGGAGATTTTATTAGACGCGGAGCATCCTGATCGCAGCGATGCCGCTTACACCCTCGGCATGGCGTGGCTGACCGGCAGCGGCGTCAAAAAGAATCGTCATATTGCCGCGCAATTTATGGAATTTGTCCTCGAACTCAATCCAGAATCTGACGCCGCGCGTCAGGTACTGGAAGAGTTGAACCATTCACTGCGCGGCCGTATGAACCTGTGGCAGGACAAACGTAAAGCCGATGAAAGCGACGTGGTAGCGAAGTTTCGTTTGCAGCCGCCGCCGCAATAGCGGCTTCTGCTTATCTTTCGCGCAGCGACTCTTTCACTTTATTCAGCGGTTTAACCAGATAATCCAGCACCGTTTTCTGGCCGGTTTTGATCTCAACGCTGGCGACCATGCCGGGGACTATCGGGAACTGGCGCCCGGCTTTGTTGGTTAATACCGCTTTGTCGGTGCGCACATATACGCGGTAGTAGAACTGGTCGCGTTTGACTTCATCCTGCAAGGTGTCCGGCGAGACGCTTTCTACCTGCCCTTCTAAATCGCCATAAATCGAGGAGTCATAGGCGCTGATTTTCACCGTCGCCGCCAGTCCTGGACGGATATACGCAATGTCACGCGGGTTGATACGGGTTTCGATCAACAGTTGATCTTCAATCGGCACGATTTCCATCAGCTTACCGCCAGGCTGCAGCACGCCACCCACGGTGCTGACCTGAATATCTTTGACGATACCGTGAACCGGCGAGAACAGTTCTGAACGCGTCACCTGATCCTCTTTCCCGGCCATCACCTGCATTTCAGCATCGAGATCGGCGTTGTTCTTCACCTGCTCTTCGCGCGCCCGCACGGCATACTGGTTGATGGCATCGTCAATTTTGCCACGCAGTTCGCTGGATTGACGTTGCAGACGGATCACTTCCACCTGCCCCGCCGCGCCTTTTGCCACCAGTGGCTGGGTCATGTTGATTTCTTGATTCACCAACTTCAGCGACTGTTGCAAGTTGCTGACGGTTTCATCGCGATTCTGTTTACGCGACAGATATAACTGGCGTTCGCGCGCCACCAGCTCGGGGGACTTCATGGTTTCGGGGCTAAATTGCAGCGGCGCGCCGGTCAGTTCGGCACTCAAACGCTCAGACGATGCCCGCAGCGTGCGCACGCGAGAGGCCGCTTCACCGTAATTGGATTGCGAACGCGTAGGGTCAAGCTGCGCCAACATCTGCCCGCGATTCACGATCGAGCCCTCCTGCACCATTAATTTGAGGATCACCCCGCCGTCGAGCGAGTCTATTTGCTGCGCTTTGCTGGAAGGCGTGACTTTGCCGGTCCCCACCGTCACTTCATCGAGGGTGGCGAAATAGGCCCAGACGAAAAACAGCACCAGACCGATCAGCGATACCCAAACAATGCCGGAGACTTTTTTCTGCTGCGCGTCCAGGTCGTCGTGCAGAGTTAAATGTGCCATGTTCACTCCTTATGCGCTTATGCGGCGCCTTGTTGGTTACCGGCGGAAGCTACCGCCGCAGGCGCAGCGGCGCTATTGGATACCGCACTGGCGAGGATCTGATCGCGTGGGCCATCGGCCACCACGCGGCCGTTATCCATCACCACAATGCGATCCACCAGTTTGAGCAACGCCGGGCGGTGCGTCACCACCACCAGCGTACGGCCGGTCAACCAGGTGTGCAGTTGGCGGATCACATACTCTTCAAGCTGTTCATCCATCGACGCCGTTGGCTCATCAAGCAGCACCACCTGCGGGTCACGCAAAATCAAACGACTTAGCAACACCATCTGCCGCTGGCCGCCAGACAAACCGCGCCCGCCTTCATTGATGATTTTATCCAGACTCGAGGCGTCGGCCTGCACCATCGACAGCGCGCCGCTGATGCGCAGTGCCTGAAGCATTTCCTGATCGGTGGCATGCGGATAACCGAGCATCAAGTTCTGGCGCAAGGTACCGAAAAACAGTCGCGAATCTTGCGACAGATAGCCCAACTGACGGCGCACGTCAGCCGGTTCGATGCGCTTCATATCCACGCCGTCGATCAGTACCTTGCCCTGCGACGCATCGGCCTGGCCGGAAAGCAGTTTCAGCAAGGTGGATTTCCCCGCCCCAACCTTGCCGAGTATCGCCACCCGTTCACCGGGTTTGATCTCCAACTGACCGATACCCAGCACGTTCGGCGACTGCTCCTTGTCATAGGTGTATTGCACGTTCCGCAACTGGTAATGGCCGCTGAGCGTCGGGCAATGGGACAGCTCGGCATCCTCCGGGCGGTCGATCGGTTTTTTGAGTAAATCATCCAGCCCTTTCATGGCGCTTTTGGCATGTTGCCAGCGGGAGAACACCATGGTGAGCTGCATCAGCGGCGCGATAGTCCGTGATGACAACATGCTGCTCGCCACCAGCGTACCGGTGGTGATATCGCCACTGAGCACCAGATACACCCCGGCCACCAACATGCCTGCGTAGGTGAGTTGTTGCACCGTTGACGCCCAGCCGGTCAGGCGCGCGCCCCACAGACGTTGCTTCATACCGACCGACGCGCTGACTTCGTGCGTCTGTTCCCACTGGCGCTGGAAGTAGGCTTCGGCCTGCAAGGCTTTGATGTCTTCGATACCTTCAATGGTTTCCACCAGCACCGCGTTACGCAGCGCGCCTTCGCGCATCCCCTCTTTTGCCAGTTTGGCCATCGGCCACTGGATCAAAATGCCGGGAATCACAATCAGCGGGATCGCCAGCAGCGGAATGATCACCAGCGGCCCGCCGATGAAAAACATAATGCCGAGAAACAGCAGCACAAACGGCATGTCGGCCGCGGCGCTGACCGTGGTGGAGGTCAGCAGTTCGCGCACCTGATCGATTTCACGCAGTTGAGAAATAAAGGAGCCGGTGGATTTTGGCCGGTCATCGTTCTTAATGTTCATGGCGCGAACAAAGAACAATGACGACACTTTGAGGTCAATGCGTTTGCCCATCAGGTCAGAGACTAATGTGCGCATCAGACGAATGACGTACTCCAGCGCAGCGGCCAGTACCACGCCGAAAAACAGTACCCACAGCGTCGGCAATGATTGAGCCGGAATAACGCGGTCATAAATTTGCATTGAGAACAAAATACCGGCCAGCGCCAGGACGTTACCGACAATCGACGCCAGCGAGATTTCCGCGATTTTGCGCCCCGCGCCGCGAAAGTTGTCCCAGAACCAGTGTTTTTTATAGGGCTGAACAAATTCATCAATCCGCTGGTCGCGCCCGCGTGCCGCCACGCCAACCAACACCACCGAGCCGGTGCCCTGTTGCAGCAGCGTCACCAGTTCGGTAGAGCGCAGCAGATCACCGCCGTCGCTCAGCCAGTAGTCAGCCTGTCCGTCATCATGCAAGCGCTCGATCACCGCGATACCACCCTGCTCGAGCTGGATAATCGCTGGCAAGACTTCGTTGCGCCAGCGTACTTTCGTCCAGCTGACCATCCCGACATGTAAGCCCATCAGGCCGCTTAAGCGTTCAAGCTGACGGCCCAAGGGTTGATGTTCAAACCAGCGCATTTGCTGGCGTAAATATTGCGGATCTGAAGGTTTACCAAAACTTTCTGCCACGCGAATCATCGCGCTTATCCAGATATCTATCGACACAGGCGCTGCCTTTGCCGTCGCGTTAGGGTTGTTGGTGTCGGTTTCTGTGCTCATATCACCTCTTTAACGCATTATATCTCGTGTAAAAATGACGCCCTGTTATAAGGATGGGATGGTATCGCCGGTCTGTTTTTGCCGGTCAATGCCCAACATATCCACTAAGTTGTCGACAGCAGCGGCATAGCGCACCGTGGCGTCCCAGCCGTCGTAGAGCGCGCCAATGCGCATGGTGTCGGCCTGAAAAACGTCTTGCTCAACGCTCAACAGGTCATTCAGGCTGCGTTTACTGAGTTTGTACTCATCCTGATAAACGCTGCGCGTGTGCGTTGCGCTCGAGTATTGATCTTCTCCTGCGACCTGACGCTGCTGACCCCCAATCATGTCGGCATAGGCGGTGGAGGCTTTCTGATTGATATCCAACTTGGCCTTTTCAACATCGGCCTGCGCCGCCTGCCGCTCGCCTTCGGCGGCACGGGCTTTGGCACTGACCGCGCCGCCCTGATACACCGGCGCGTCCACCGCCAGTTGTACTTCGTCATTCCAGTAAGAGCCGCCGCTGCTGGAGGCGTTTTGGTAACGGGTGCGGCCCGCCTGCACTTTGATGGTCGGCCAGTGTTGGGCTTCGGCCTGATTCACCCGCTCGATGGCGGCCTGTTGTTTGGCCTGAGCGGCGCGCACCAGCGCACTGTTTTCGTAGGGGATTTTGTTGAGGGTGACCTTTTGGTCGAGCAGGCTTTGCGGCAGATCAGGCAGATTATCGGCCACCACGCCGGTCAGCACGGTGAGCTGCGCCTGTGCCGAACGCTGCTGGGCACGGTATTGCTCGACGGTCGCGCGCATTCCGGCGATGCGGGTTTCGGCTTGTAACACGTCGGATTGAGAGCTTAACCCGGCATCGGCCCGCAGTTTGGCGGTGTTCGCCACCCGTTGCAGTGAATCAATATTGTCACGCGCGGCGACGCTTAATGCCTGATAGCGCTTCACCTGCAAATAAGCTTGCAGCGTACTCAGCGCCACGTCGGTCATGGTGCCGTAAAGCGCGTATCGGTAGGAGTCGGACAGCCGTTGTTGCTCATCAATACTGCCGCCGGTTCGCCCAAAGTCGTACAGCAACTGACTGAGCTGAATACCGCCGGACGCATTGTTATCCAGTGTCCCGGAGGAGTCCGTTTGTCGGGATTTCCCCGCCGTACCTTGTAAGGAAATTTGCGGATACCACGCACTTTTGGCGACGTCCAAATTGCCCGCGCCGACGCGGATCTGCGCCGCCGCTTCGGCGATTTGCGGATTTCGCGCAAAGGCACGCAATATGGCATCACGTAACGTCAGGCTGGCGCGCATTTCCTCTGTCGGTGCGGCTTGCCAGTCAAATTCAGGCTGCTTGTCAGCCGCGAACACCTTCCCACTGTTTGCACCCGCAACAACTATCCCTATTGTTCCGAGTACCGCGACAAATTGCCGCAATGACCTCTTTTTTCTCATGAGCGACACCACTTATTTTCGCTGGATTATTATTATTTTCAGCCAACTTGTGTGCTCCTCCCCTGCAAAGAGGAGGAGCCAGACCGTGCTGCTATGAACTCTGTTAGTTTTGTTGAACGTGCAGACCGTGCTGAACCAATACGTCTCCCAACGTGTTGGTGTCTGACAAGGACGCGTTGTGATACACATCGAACGTCAGGCCATCGACGGTGCGTTGGCCGGTTTCAGCCCACGCGCCATCACTGCCCGCCACCAGATGCACCAGACTGCCTGCACCGCCTTTGATGATCACTTCGTCGGTCGGGTTGTCTTTCACCGTCAGCGCCTCGTGCAAGTTCAGCGAGATACTGTTGGTGCCGGAGTTGCCTAAGTCGAAGATATCGATGTGATCCACTTTCAGGCCAAGCAGCGTCAGGTCCAGATGCTGATTGGTACCCGCCAGTAATAAGGTGTCGATACCGGAACCGCCGTCGATATGACCGAAGTCCAGCGTGTTCAACTCAATGATGTCATTGCCGCTGGTACCGACAATTTCCTCACCGGTGTGCGTCACTTCGAGCGTGACGCCGCCAATGGAGAACGCCGTTTCGTCGTGAGCCGTGGTTTCGGTTGATGCCACCTGTGCACCGGTATCCGCCGTCGCCACTGGGTCGGTCAAGGTACTGACAGCCGCATGGTGGGTGGTATCGGTGGTGGAGGTGTCAGACGTTGAGTGAACAGCCGCCAGCGTATGAGTGTCATCCGTCGTCAGAGATTCTGTCGCCATTAAGGTCTGCGCCGGAAGCGTTGACCCCGACGCCAGCCCAACGTGGATATTGACGCCGTTACCCGCGAGATCGGTCGCTTGCAAGCCCACAATGTTTCCGGTCAGCGCAGTCAATAGCGTCAAGATGCTGTAGGCACTGAATACCTCACTGCCGAACTTCGCCTGCCAGCTTCCGTCAGCTTGTACAACAGCGCCGAGTGTCGTTCCCAGCAACGTGACGCTGACAATACCGCCCTGTCCGATGTTGAGACTTTTCCCTTTCAGCGTCAGACCGCTACCAAGAATACCGCTAAGCAGGCCGCCCAGTGAGCCCAAGCCATCGAGTGACACCGCTGGCAAGGCGTGGGTTTTAACCACCAACGGACTGGTTTGCGTCGTGCTGTTACCCACCGCATCGGTGATAGTGACTTTGACCGTGGTGGTACCGTCGGCCAGACCTTTCAGTTCAGCGGCGGTGAACACGGAACTCCATGCGCCACCGGTGAAGTTGACGGTATGGATAACACCACCGACGTTGATGGTCGCGACACCGGTTTGAATGTTAGTGGTGCCATTGAGCGTGGTGTTGGTTCCCGCTTCCGCCAGGTTCAGGTAGCCATCACCAAACACCAGTCCCAGTGGTGGCAAGGTTGGCAAGAGATGAATACCGACCGTAACGGTGGCACTGGTATCAACGGTGTGACCCGCTGGGTTGGTGATGGAAACACCGATGCTCGGCGTCCCGTCCTGCAATCCGGCCAGAATAGAAGGCAGTATGCTTATCGAGAAGGTACCGTCCGCTTTCACGGTTCCCGTCAGAGGAATTCCCGCCACGGTTATCGTCACGGTTGACCCTTCCGCATTGGTGGTTTTACCACTGATGGTTTGGGTCAGCAGCGCTTGTGCCGCATTCAGCAAGCCATTGCCGAACAGGGGATCCAGCGTCACGGTTGGCAGCGCATTGGACAGCACGTTCACCGCCGTCGTGATGGTACCGAGGTTGCCGGTGGCATCCACCACGCTGGCAACGACGTTAGTCAGGCCATCAAGGGTGATATTTTTCAGATCTAACGGTGGTACGGTGATGCTAAATACCCCGCCCACGCCGACGGTTGCAGTGTAGTTTTTGCCGTTAAGCGAAATCTGCACCTGCGTCCCTACCGCCACGTTGGTGGCCGTACCGCTGATGGTTTGCCCGGTCAGCAGGTCAACCACGTTCAGCACGCCGTCGCCAAAGATCGGATTGAGGACAATGCTTGGCAGGTTATGAATACCGACGCTGATATTGGTACTCGCGCTGCTGGTGTTGCCCGCCGCATCGGTCACGGTCACGCCCACCGTCGCATTCCCATTGAGCAGATTGGTGAGGTCCAATCCGGCCAGGGGTGCAGAGAAATGTCCGGTAGCATCGACCACCGCGTTGAGCGTCAACGGCCCGAAGGTAATTTTGACGCTAGACCCCGCCGCCGCATTGAGCACGGTTCCGCTGATCACCGGATTGAGCAGTAAATCGGCCGCGTTCAGAATGCCATCGCCACCGAACAGCGAATCCAGCGATATTTTCGGCAAGTTATTGATGATGATATTCACTGGCGTATTGAGCACGCCAATGTTACCCACATCACTGACTACCGACACACCTAGCGTTTGCGAGCCATCCGCCAGCGCTTTCAGATCACCGGGTTGCAGGGTGATGTTGAAGACCCCACCGGCGTCGGTCACACCGAGGAAGGTTTTTCCACCAAGGGTCACTTTGACTGAGGTCCCTGCGGTTACGCCATTCACCACGCCGCTGACCGTTTGAGCGGTCAGGGCATCAACCGCCCCCAACACGCCATTATTGAATAGCGGATTCAGACTGATGGTTGGCAGCGTAATATTGATACCCGCACTGGTCGCGACCGTAGCCGAGTTACCGTTAGCGTCGGTGATCGCCACATTGACCGCGAGGCTGCCATTGGTCAGGCCCGTGAGCAGGTTTGACGGCACGTTAACGCTGAAGTGCCCCGTCGCATCAACAATCGCAGTGAGTGGTGTAGCGCTATTCCCCAGCAGAACCGAGATGCTGGTGCCTGCCGCGACGTTTTTAACCGTACCGGTGATCACCTGATTGAGAGTCAGGTCGACCGCGTTGAGCACGCCATCGCCGAACAGCGGATCCAGCACGATGGACGGCAGGTTATGCACCGCAACGGTGATCGGGTTCAGCACCTGCGTCACCACGTTGCCGGCGGTATCGGTGGCGGTCAGAATGACCGGCACCACGCCGTCGGCCAGCGCTTTCAAGCTCCCGGCAGGGATGTTGATGCTATACAGACCGTTGAGCACCGTACCGGTAAAGGTCTGTGCGCCCACGGCCACTTTGACAATCGTGCCGTCAGCTGCGGTGATCGCGCCGCTGACCGTTTGTACCACACCGGCAGCGGCATCGTTGAGGATATGACCGGCTCCCCCAATCTGCGAGGTCAGGTCACCAATTACCGGCAAGATTTTACTAATGTTGAGGTCAATAACCTGCGTTTTGGTGTTACCGGCCGCATCAGTCAGAACGACATTTAACGACAGAGGACCATTCGGCAAGTTCGCTAGCAGCGTTGGTGGAATAACCAGACTCCACGCGCCATTAGCACCGACATCCGCCGTCACCGGCTGTCCGCCGACTAACACTGACACCTTCGCACCAACGCCCGCGCTGCCGGTGACCCCACTGATCGTTTGGCCGACCAGCAAGGCCGCCGCATTCAGCACGGTATTACCGGTCGTCCCCAAGCCGCTGACGATGGAAAGATCCAACAGGCTGTTGAACACCACGTTCAACCCGACATCGACGCTGGTGGCGTTACCGGCTTTGTCCGTCACTGACACCGTCAGGACGTTCGGCCCTTGCAGCAAGCCTGAGAGGTTCGAAGGAAGAATCGACGCCGTCCAGGCCCCCCCAGCTACTTCAGCCGTCGCTACCGTGACACCGGCAATTTTGATGGTAACAATCTGTCCGTCTTCGGCATTGGTGGTACCGGTCAGCACCTGAGTTAACAACGACTCGGCCAGGTTCAGCACGTTATCACCGGCCAACACCCCTACGCTCAGCAGCGGCGCAACGGTATCGGTGCTAAAGTTGTGCGCTTGTGTTGTGGTGTTACCCGCGGCATCCGTGAGGCTGGCATTAATGGTGTTGGTGCCCGGAACCGCATTCTGCAAATCTGCCGCAGGAATGACCGTGCTCCATGCCCCACCGGCACCGACGACGGCGGTGTAGGTTTTACCGTTGAGCGTCACGGTGACCGTACGACCAATTTCACTGGTAGACGCCGTACCGCTGACGGTCTGAGCCGTCGCCGCTTCGGTGCCGTTCAGCACATCATCACCGGCAAAGGTACCGATGGTCAGCGTTGGCGGTGTGCGGTCGACCAGTACCGTTTGGGTGACAGTGGCTGTTGGCCCAGGGCCGATTAATGTTGCAGTAACGGTGTAAGTGCCATCCGCTGGGAAAGCGAAAGAGCCCAACACTACCGGGATTGTCCAGTTTCCATTAGTGCCGATGAGCGGAACGGATACACCAAGCGGTGTTGTCACGCCACCGATAGTGACTGAAACACTGACCGTTTGAAGAAGAGGAGATGCCCCACGGTATTCCCCGCTCAGGGTGACATTAAGTGGTCCGTTATCCGCCACGTTAATGACGTTGTCACCGGTGATCGGGTTAATGGTGAGCAGCGTTGGTGGAGGCGTCAAATCTACCGTGATCGGATGAACATTCGCCGGTGCCGGGTTACCGGCGATATCCGTGACATTGGCGGTGATATTGGTTGCACCACCTAACCCCTGCAACTGCGCAGGCGTTAACGCGACACTCCAGGTGCCATCTGCCTGAACTATCGCACTGAAGCTTCCAGTGCCAACGGTTATCTGCACCGTGCGTCCGGCTTCAACGTGGGTCGTGGTGCCGCTGATGGTTTGCGTGGTCCGGCTTTCGCCGTAGTCCAGCACGTTATCACCGGCAAACAGCCCGACAGTGACAGTGGGGGCCAGCGAAGCATTGGTGACAACGCCCACATGCGACAACGCGGTGCTGGTGTTACCGGCAGCATCCGTGGCCGTCACGATAATCGGCTGGTCCCCTTGTGCCAAGGTGCCGATTTGCGCCGCGTTCAGCGCCAGCGACCATGTTCCGCCGGTCACTACGGCGTCAAACAGCACGCCGCCGATACTGACTTTCACACTCGCGCCATCTGTCGTACCGCTGATGGTGGTTCCGGCAGCCGCTTCGGCAATATTGATGTAGCCGTCGGTCGAGACATTGGTGACCGCCACCACTGGCGGCGTGAAGTCGGTGGTGAAGTTAAGTGTGGTATTGGCGGTGTTGCCGCTGACATCGGTCGCCGTCACATTGATGGTGTGAGGATTCCCCGTCAGGCCGCTCAGTGCACCGGCAGGTAACTCCAATGACCAGTTGCCCAAAGTGTCGACCGTGGCGTTATAAGGCACACCGTTCACATCGATGGTCACCTTCACATTCTGGTTATCACCGACGATACCGGTTTTGCCGCTAATGGTGATTGGCGCACCCGCTTCGGCAATATTCAATACACCGTCAATACCAAACGGAGTATTGGTGATTTCCGGCGTCGGAACACTCAAGTCAACGGTGAAGGTTTGCGGCACGCTAGAACTGCTGTTGCCGTACTGGTCGGTACTGACCACGGTAATGGAGTAAGGGCCCGTGCCGCCAAGATCGGCCAACTCTGATGGGGTAAGCGCCAGCGTCCATTTACCATCCGTGCCCACGGTGGCCAGCAACGGAGTGGTGTTACCGGCAAAGTAGACATTGACGATTTGCCCCGCTCCGCTCACGCCGGTTGAACCGCTGATGGTTTGACCGTCTCGTGCTTCAGCAAAGTTCAGCACGCCGTCGCCAAAGACCAAATCAAGGCTTGGGATCGGCGGTGGCGTAAGCTGTACGGTGATGTTTTCAGTCTTGGTGCTGCTGTTACCCGCATCATCGGTGACCGTGACGGTGACGACCCAGGTCCCGTTTGGCAGTCCCAACAAATCGGCGGACTCTAACGGTAATTTCCATGTGCCGGTAGCGGAGTCCACATTGGCCGTAAAATCGTGGCCGTTAAGGTTAACGATGACGGTCTGACCGGCGCTGGTGATCCCCGTGGTGCCACTGATCGATCCGCCGTTGACGTCGCTGGCTTTCGGCAAGTTAATCACGCCATCGAAGCTGTCGGTGACGGTGGCGACCGGCTGAATATGCGTCAGCGTGTTGAACGTGAAGTCTTTGGATGTCGGGTTACCCGCGGCATCCGTCACGGTAACGGTCAAGGTGTTGAGGCCATCGGCCAGCCCCGCCAGCGTGGCGGTCGGAATGGTGGCAGTCCATGTGCCATCCGGCCCAACCACGGCATCGACGGATTTACCGCCAATGGTCAGCGTCACCGTTTGTCCCGGATCCGCCGTAACTTTACCGGTGATGATTTGGTCTTGGGTGGATTCAACAATATTCAGTCTGCCGTCACCAAACAGCGTGTCAACGCTAGACGGTAACGGCGGCGTGAAGTCGACCGTTACGCTTTGGCTGGCGGAGGCTGGGTTACCGGCTGGGTCGGTATAGCTGACGCTGACAGTGCTCAGCCCTTCAGCCACATTTTGCGGTGTCAGTTCGCCTGCCCCCACATTCACCGTCCAGACGCCTCCCGTGACGATACCGGTAAAATCAACACCGGCAATCTTGACCTGTACCTCGGTGCCATCGGCCAGATTGGTGCTGGTTCCTTTGATTTGGAAACCGTCTGCCGCCGTTGCAAGATTGACGAAGTCAAGCGGGTCAATGGTCAGAATTGGCAGCGTGTTAATGGCGAGCGAAATCTCCGGAACCACTGAGATGGTGCTTGGGTTGCCTGCCCCGTCGGTGACGGTGGCGGTAATTGGCAACTGCCCGTCGACTTTAATGGCCAGCAAATCGCCGGATGGAATGGTCAGAGACCAGGTTCCATCACCCAGTGCCACGGTGGTGTATTGAATATTGTTGACCGTCACGGTGACGGTCAGTCCCGCTTCCGTTTTACCGGAGACCGGCAACCCTGCCAGGGCTTCGGCCAGATTGAGTACGGTATCCAGACCGGTATCGACGCTGATACTCAGTATCGGCGGCGTGGTATCGACAGTGACATCGTGGGTCGCCGTTGCTGGGTTTTGTGCAATATCAGAACCGGTGGCGGTAACGGTGTATTTTTGGTCACCCAATGCTTCTACCGCCGCCTGCGGCACGGTGGTTTGCCAGGTTCCATCTGGATTAATGGTAGCGGAATAATCTTTGCCATTGAGATTGACATTGATGGTCTGCCCTGCGACCAGATGGTTGGAAGTCCCTTTAATGATCAGGTCCTGACCGTGCTCGGTGCTGTTGATGCGATCATCGCCAGAAATTGGCGAAATGGTGATGCTTGGCAAGTTAGCCGCGCTTGCCAGCACGTTGACATCGTGGGTCGCCGTCGCAGGGTTACCCACCAGACTGGTGGCATTCGCCGTCACCGTCAGTTCGCCATCACCCAAACCATTCAGCGTTCCGGCGGCCAGCGTTAATGTCCATTTGCCATCAGCGCCGACGGTTGCGGTGTAGTCGACGCTGTTGAAGGTCACGGTGATCACCCGGCCTTCTTCAAGGTTGGTTGACTCGCCGCTGATGACCAGGGCTTCGCCTTTTTCCTGAGCGTTGATGTAATCGTCGCCCGAGATTTTATCGAAGGTAATGGTAGGTTGGCTGGCCGGACCGGCCTCAATGAAGAAGTCATGTTCGACCGTCGTAGTGTTACCGGCCGCATCGGTGAGCGAGGCGCTAAAGGTATGTTTGCCATCAGCCAGGCCTTGCAGCACATCGTTCGGCAGCGTCACGCTCCAGTTGCCATCAGCATCCACGATGCCGTCATAACTGGTACCGTTGAGCACAATGCTCACTTTCACGGTCTGGCCGGTGTCGCTGGTTGACGCTGTACCGGTCAGGATCACCGGTTGCAGAATTTCAGCCGCGTTGATGGTGTTGTCACCGGCAACATTGTCGATAACTATCGTCGGTGCAACGGTGTCAACGGTGGCATGAAGAGTTTCACTGCCGGTCGCGCCGGACGCGCTGGTTGAGGTGACGATAATCGTCAAATCCCCCTGCGGTAATCCTGCTAAGGCATTGGCGGGCACCTCGAGCGACCAGTGTCCGTCGTTGGTGACCACGGCATTGAAGTCTCTGCCA
>Ga0105856_1000511_pt1 | contig 20124 bp, 18 predicted proteins | sample OrgsoiDNA_201060_FD_89681 | JGI IMG/M metagenome (GOLD analysis project Ga0105856, IMG submission 89681) | Permafrost soil microbial communities from the Arctic, to analyse light accelerated degradation of dissolved organic matter (DOM) -... | ecosystem: Environmental > Terrestrial > Soil >...
CGTGTTGCGGACGTTGCTCCAGCGGGTCCACTCCCCTTCGCGGCCGAACGGCTCCACGGCGCCGTTCACGCGCGAGCCCGGCGCCGCCCACAACGTGACCTCGTGTCCGAGGCGCGCGAGCTGATCCGCCAGGTCCGCCACCACGCGCTCGATGCCGCCGTAGTGATCGGGCGGCACCTTGATGAACGGATCCATCACGAGGAGCACTCTCACGAGAGCGCCTCGCGAACGCGCGTGTACAAGGCGCCGCGCTCCAGCTCGTGCTCCCAATGCCACCGCCGCGTCGCCGCGTGCCACGCGGTGCGCTTCGCGCAGTCGAGCTCCGCCGGATCGTGCGCCCAGCGGGCGAACGCCGCGGCCAGCGCGTCGACGTCGCCGGCGGGCGCGAGCGCCGCCGCCCGCCCGAGATCGATCGCGAGCGGACGCTGCCCGGGCGTGTCGGTCATCGCGACCGCCATGCCGGCGAGGATGTACGTGAACGCCTTGTTGGTCAGGCACAGCTGGCGGTTGCGCGGCGTCATCTGCTCCAGCGCCAGGCCGACGTCGTAGCCGCGCGCGCAGTCCACCATCGCGTCCGGCGGCGCCGGCGGCAAGTGCACGACCTCGACCGTCGGCGCATGCGCCGCCGCGAGCGCCGTGAGCGCCTCGAGATACCCGGGCTGCGCGCGCCCCCGCAGCGCCAGATGCGCCGCGACGCCGGCGCGGCCGCACGCGACGATCGCGTCTTCCAACCCGCGGCCGGGGCCAATCGTCTGGCTGAACCAGTACGCGCGCAGCCGTGACGGATCGACGCGCGAGACGTCAGGGATCTGCGACGGCAGCGGGAACGTGTTGTGAATGACCGTCGTGTCGACGCCGTCACGGTCGCGATACGCGGCCGCAATCGCCTCGCTCGATGTCGTGACGAACGCGGCGCCGGGGAGCACCGCGTGCTCCACGCGCGTCGCGAGCGCGTCGACCAGCGATGCGTCAGGGCCGCTCGTTTCGCCGCCGTGAAAGTCTTCGAGATCGACGGCGTACGGCGTCCGGGTGCGGCGCCCCGCCTCCGCGATCGCGGCGAGCGCGCCGGTCGTACCGCCGTAAATCAAGTCACCGGGGTCCGCGGCAATCGCCCGCACGAGCTCCGAGTGCACGCGGCCGAACGCGCGCGACACGATCGCGAGCGGCACGCGCTCGGGTCCCATCGCCTCCGCGGCCGCCCGCGCGGCGCGATAGCGGGCGCCGCTCCACCAGTACGTCGCGCCATCGCCGCGACGATAGGTGATCGCCTCCGCCTTCCACGATCGGCGCGACGCGACGTCGCGGTCGGTCTCCGTCGCCCACGGCTCGTGGACGGTCGCGATCACGCGGACGTCGTAGCCTTCCGCGGCCAGAGCGTCGGCGCTCTTCAGCATCCGGGGACAGGTGGAGAGATGGCCCGACGTCACGACGGTGACGCGGCGCCTGCGACGCTGCGTCATGCCGCGTACATCGTCATGTAGTCCCGCGCGATGTCGTCCATCGTCCGCACCGGCGGCAACGCGCGGCGCCACCGGTCGATCGTGGACGCCGGACTGGTGGCCGCTTCGAGGAGTGCGGCCGACAGTTCCGGGACGCTGCCGGCTTCCACCAGCCGGCCGGTGACGTGGTCCTCGATGATCTCGGCGAGATTGCCGACGCGGCTGCCGATGACCGGCGTGCCGACCGCCATCGCCTCGAGCGCAATCGTCGGACCGTTTTCGAACCAGAGCGACGGCGACAGCAGCACGTCGAGCTCCGCGAGCACCGGAAGGATCTCGCTGGACGACACCGCCGGCTCGAAGTGAATGCGCGGATCGTCGGCGGCCAGGCGGCGCAGATCCTCGGCCATCGCGCGGGCTCCGGCGTCGAGGATCGGCGCGCGGATGTCGAGCCGCAGATCGACGTCGCGCGGAATGGCGAGCACCGCGCGCACCATCTGGGTCAGACCTTTCGCCGGGTGGAGACGTCCCGCGAAGCCGAAGCGCACCGGCGTTCGCGTCGGCTGGACATCGGGACCCGGCTTGGGCGCGATCTCGGTCTGGCTCACGCCCAGACGATTGATCACCAGCTTCCCGGCCGGCGCGCCGTCGGCCACCAGCATGCGATAGGCGGTCTCGTTGAGCACGACGAAGCGCTCGACGATCTGGAACAGCTCGCGCTGCATCTTCCGGTACTCGACGACGAGCGCGCTCATGCCGAGCACCGTGCCGACTTTGCCCGGAAACACCCGCAGGATTTCGCCAAGCGGCGGCGGGATGGCGCCGGCGATCCGCGACGCGAGCGGCGGCAGGCCGACGTGCGTGAGACTGCAGGCGGCGCACTTGCTCGGCCACACGATGCCGTCGCACGGATGCTTGCCGCCCTCCATCAATTCTCCGGTGCGGCACAGATAGCCGAGGCTCGGCAGATGGCACGTCGCAATCACCCGGATGCCCAGGCGATGGGCTTCGCGGAATTCAGGCAGGCCGACGCCGGTCTTGATGCTGTGCACGTGCAGGATGTCGGGCCGCTGGTCGGCGAGCCATCGAAACAGATGCTCGGTGCCGCGCAGCGACACGCGGTGATACGACTCGTCGCGCGTCGGGTGGTCCGTGATCGGATATCGAAAGACCGGCACGCCGTGATACGCGTACTCCTCGGGCGCGGTCCGGTGCGGATCCGGCGCGGCGACCAGCACCTCGTGTCCCGCCTCCTTCAAGCGCCGGCACAATCCTTCGACGTACACCTCGGTGCCGCCGACGCTGTCTGGAAAATACCAGCCGAGCAGATGAACGATCTTCACGCCGGACCGGTCACAGTTTCTCGACCGCGGGAGGCCGGCGCAGCGCGGCGGGGATCACGATGTCGCCGTTCGGCATTCGTGGCGAGCCGGCGTCGGGCAATGCGGACGGGCGGCTCGCGTACCGCAGCCAGTCGCGCCACGACAACCGCGCGTGCCGTATGCGAAACAGCGCCAGATGCCACTGGCGCCGGCGCACATCGAGAAGCAGGGCACGGATGATTTTGCCGGCGACATTCCTCTTGGCCCGTTCGCGATCCGCCGGCGGGAGCGGGCACTCCGGCGCGTCCAGCGCCTCGAACCATTTCCACTGGATCGTCGCGCCATCGTAGGCCGCCTGCGGACTCCGCAGGTGCTGGTCGGCATGGACGCGATACCAGAACAGATCGCCCGGCGCGAGCAGCGTGTTCACGCGCGCGCAGGCCTTGAGCCAGAACAGCTCGTCCGAGTGCGGGCCCTCGTCGGAAAAACCGCCGAGCGCCGCAAACGCGTCGCGGCGGAACAGCGCGCAACCCGGTCCGAAATTGGCGACCCCCAGGCCGAAGAACTCGCGTTCGTAGGCCATCCGCGGCGTGAGCAGCATCGGCGCGGGGCCGCCGGTCCACGAGCGATGCGCCGAGATCGCGAACGCCGCCGTCGGTTCGGCCGACAGGGCGTCGACGAGCACCGACAGACAGTGCGGATACATGAGATCGTCGGAGTCGTGATACCTGAGGTATTCGCCGGCCGCGAGCGACGCCGCGTAGTTGCGGTTGGGAAACTGTCCGAGGTTGCGCGCGTTCTTCACCAGCCGGACGCGCGGATCCGACAGGTAGCGCGCCGCGACCGCGGCGGTCGCGTCGGTCGAGCAGTCGTCGACGATGATCAGCTCGAAGTCGGTGAAGGTCTGCGCCAGCACGCTTTCGATCGCCGAGCCGATGTACCACTCGCGGTTGAACGCGGTGATGAGGACGCTCACGGCCGGGCGCCCGTTCATCGACGCGCCCCCTGCGCCATCGCGGCGCCCTCGACGACGCGCGTGTAGAGGTCCTCGAGGCGCGGCACGACATTCGCCGCGTCGTGGTGCGCGATGACGTGCGCCGCGCTCGACGGAATCCCACTCTCCATCGCCGCGACGAGCGATCGGCCGAGCGCGTCCACGTCGTGCTCCGCGCACAGGTACACGCCCGGGCCCTCGGGCACCACGTGCGGGATATCGGCGTGCCTCGTCGTCACGATCGGCGTGCCAATCGCCTGCGCCTCCAGCAGAATCGTCGGCGCGCCGCCTTCGGAATCGCCGTCGCCGGCGGTGACGCTCGGGTGAATGAACACGGCGGCCGCCGACAGCCGCCGGATGACGTCGGCGTGCGGCTGCATGCCGACGAACTCGACCGCGTCGGCGAGCCCGAGTTCCGAGACCCGCGCCCGCGCGTCGTCTTCGCCGCCGCCGCCGCCCACGATCGTCAGCCGCGCCCGCGGCATCTGTGCGCGTGCGAGACCGAACGCGGCAATCGCGTCGAGCAGTCCCTTCTTCTCGACGAACCGGCCGGCGAACAGGACCGTCGCGGATCCGTCAGGCGACCAGCGCGGATACTTCGACAGGTTGAGCGCAATCGGGTGCACGCACGTTCGATCGGCTGGCGCGCCGGCCGCGATCACTTTCTTCCGCATCTCCGGCCCCTCGGCCAGGAACAGATCGCCCTCACGGAACAGACGCGCGTAGCGCGCGCGCCACTGCGGCAAGTACGGCAGCACCGCCGCGTCGACGCCGTACAGGCTCGTCACGAGCGGCAGGCCCGCCGCCCTCGTCACCGGGATCATCTCGCAGCCGATCGGGCCGAAATGCGCGTGCACGACGACCGGATCGACGCGCGACAGCGCCGCGTCGACGCCGCGCCGCCACGGCGAGCGTCCGGTCGCGCGCTCGGCGAGCGCGGCCATCCACCACGCCGGCGTCCGCCGCGACACGGGCTTTGGCTGCACATGGACCCGTGGAAACGGGAACTCGTCCGCGTTGGCGCGCGCGTGACAGAGGACCGACGCCTCGTATCGCTGATGTCCGGTCACGATCGTGTAGACGAACGTTTCGCTGCGGGCGAGAAACTGATCCACGGCATGCACCACGCGCGGCGTCATGCGTCGAGCGCCGGCACGGCGACCGCGCGGTTCATCCGGAAGGACTCGACGCTCGCGATGCAGGCGAGCACCGTCCGGCCGGCCTCTTCGATCGAGCACAACGGCGGACGGCGATCGCGAATCGTGCCGACGAAGTCCTCGATCGCGCCGACGCAGGCCAGCGAGTGCTCGTAGAGGCGAACCGGATAGTTCGCCGCGCCGTACTCGGCGTCCGGCCGGCGCGCCAGCACGCGCAGCATCTCGACGGTTCGGGCCATCACGTACGGCGGCAGATTCGTCCGCAGCTGCCGGTAGCGGCTCTGCCCGCCGGACTTCCCGGCACCGCGCAGGAGCGGCGGCTGAAAGATCAGCGGCCGGTGCAGCACCTCGCCGAGCCGGCCGTCGCGCCGGTACAGCAGGTTGCCGCGCACCGACGCCTCGCGGCCCGACACGCGCACGGTGTGGTCCTGCGGGCCCGGCTCGCCGAACGCCACCAGCACCTTCCCCACCGCGCCCGACGCGAACTTCAGCGTGACCAGATTGAGATCCGATTCGGGATACTCGGGAAACGCGCGATGCCCCGCCGCCGCGAAGACCTCGACGATCTCCTCGCCCGCCAGCCACCGCAGCAGATCGACGAAATGGCAGCCCGAATAGACAATCGGCGTCGCGTTGTCGTCCTCGCGCCAGCGATCGTTGGCGAACGCGCGCGTCGTCAGGTCGTGCACGTAGTAGCCCTCGAGATACGAGAGCGCGCCGAGCGCGCCGGCGTCGACCAGCGCCTTGATCTTCTGGTGCAGCGGCACGAACCGCATCTGGTGCACGACGGCCACGACCTGCGCCGGCGCGGCGGCCGCGGCGCGGCGAATCGCGCACAGCCCCTCAGCCGAATCCGTGAGCGGCTTCTCGACCAGCACGTGCAGCCCCCGCTCGAGCGCCGCGACGATGTACCGGGCGTGTGAGCCGTCGGGCGTGCAGACCACGACGGCGTCGAGGTCGGGCCAGAAGCGATCTTCGTCGGCGCAGAAGATATCCGACGCGCCGCGCGCCGCCGCCCGGCCCGCGGCCGCGGGCTTCGGATCGAAGATCTTCGTCACGCGACAGCCGGCGACGCACGACCAGTAAAAGAGGTGGGCCTGCCCCGCGCCGCCGAATCCAATGATCCCGATTCGCATCACAGCCGGCCGGCCCCGTCGCGCCCAGGTCCATCTGCTAGAGTAGCCGCGCGCCCATGCCCCTTCAGCGCGGACTCGTCCGCCTCGCGCGTTCGTACGCCATCGCGCTGCGGAACATCGTGAAGGGCTGGCCGCTCGTCTACACGGGCACCGCCGCGATGACGCTCGACGAGGACGATCTCGCGCTCGCCGCGGCGCTGCTCGCCGATCGGCGCGAGTGGACCGCGACCGCGCCGGTCGACGCGTTCGAGAGGCAATTCGCCGCGTGGAACGGCAGCCGCGCGGCGTTCGCGTTCGCCAGCGGCCGGATCGCGCTCCGCGCGGCGGTCGATGCGCTCGGACTGCAGCCCGGCGACGAGGTCGTCCTTCCCGGCTACACGTGCGTGGTCGTCCCGAACGCGCTGGGCGCGGCCGGCGTGCGTCAGGTCTACGCGGACATCGAGCTCGACACGTACGGCCTCGACAAGGACGCGCTGCGGCGCGCGCTGACGCCGCGCACCAAAGCGGTGCTGGTTCACCATCTCTACGGTTACGTGAGCCGCGACCTCGACGCGGTCCTCGAGATCGCGAAGGCGCGCGGGCTGCGCGTGATCGAGGATTGCGCGCAGGCGGCCGGCGCGATCTATCAGGGGCGGCATGTCGGCAACTTCGGGGATGTCGCGATCTTCAGCGGCGATCCGTCCAAACCGTTCGACTGCGTGCAGGGCGGCCTCGCGACCGCCAACGACGACGAGCTGATCGCGCGCCTGACCGCCGTCCGGCGCGTGGCCCCGATGCAGGACGAAGCGACGATTGCCAACCGGCTCGCCAACGTGTCGCTGAACTACGCGCTGAGCAAGGATCCTCGACGCTGGTGGAACGGCGAGCTGGTCTGGCTGCGGCGCGGCGACGAGTATTTCGTCGGGATTCCCGACGCGGAAACGGCGGGCGCGCCGCCCCGCGACGCCGGCTGCCGCATGTCCGCGCCGCTGGCGCGCCTGGCGTCCAATCAGCTCGGGAAACTCGACTACTACAACGGCCGGCGCCGCGCCAACGCGTCGCGCTGGGACGCGTGGTGCGACGCCAACCGATTCGCCAGGCCGCTCGTGCTGAGCGAATCGACGCCGATGTGCCTGCGCTATCCGGTGCTCGTGACACCAGAGATGAAGCGGGACATCCGCTGGGCGTACCGCAGCCTGGGCGTCATCCCCGGCACCTGGTTCGTGACTCACCGGCATCCCGCGCCTGGAGTCCTGCCCGACGTGCCGAACGCGACGCGCGCTGTCGAGCGGTGCATCAATTTCCCGACGCTGTATTTCGAAGACCGGTGGCGCCCGGGTGCGCCGTCCGCCGGATGATCAGCATGCGCGCGCGGGAAAGCACCGACGCCGGATCGCGATTCTCCAGCCCGAGCATCATCGCGAGCCGATCGACCAGATAGAGCGAGACCGGACCGGTTCGCGCGAAGATCGCGCGCATGAGGCGATTGCGCGATCCGCCGTCGACCAGCCAGTAGTACATCGGAACCTCGGCGGTCACCACCAAGCCGAGCGTGCCGAGCAGCGCGTCGAAGTACGCGCGCGACCGGATGCAGTGGTGGGACGCGGGCGGCGCGTGGTCGGCAAACATCAGCGGCACGAGGAGCACGCCGTCAGCGTCGAGATGCGCGGCGAGCGTGCCCACCGCCTCGTCGAACGCCGCATCGTCCATCAGCAGCTGCAGGACGTCGATGACCTGAATGACGTCGAACCGCGCCTGCGCGGGGTGCCGCCACGAGACGACGTCGTGCGCGAAGAACTCGTCGCCGGGCGTGGTCGTCCTCGCGCGGTCAATCGCGCGCGCGGAGATGTCGACCCCGACGTACGACGCCTTCGGAAACTCCGCGTGATAGAAACCGGCGAAGTAGCCGAACCCGCACCCCATGTCGAGCACGCGGAACGGACGGCTCGGACCGAATCCCGCGAGACGCAGCGCCTTCCGCAGCGCCTGTTTCTTGGCGCGGTAGATCATCCGGCTCAGTCCGGCTCCCGCGCCGAGACAACCGGCCTCGTCGAGCGAGAAGGTCGCGTAGCGCTCGTCCCAGGCCCTCCGCAGCCCATCGCGCGGCGCATCGGTCATCGCGGCCACCTCATCAGGCGCGCTTCAACGTCAACAGACACATGCGGGAATCGATGCCGGCCGATGCCGCCTGCGGCAGACCGATGGCGAGTGCGAGGCGATCGAACGCAAACAGGGCGCCCGGTCCCAGTCGCGTGAACGCGTATCGCAAGTATTTGTTGGCGGGCCCGCCGTCGGGAAGCCAGTAGTACATCGGCCGTTCGTCGGCCACGCGCAAGCCAAGCGAGGCGATCGCGCGGTCCCAGAACGCGCCGTTCCGATAGTGGAGATAGTTCGAGACGTGCACCGTCTGATCCGGCCGCGCGGCCGTCACCAGCAGCGCACCGCCGGGCGCGATCAGCCGCGCGAGATTCGCGAGCGCCCGCAGCAGGAGATCGTCGTCCAGGATGAGATGCAGCACCTCGAAGCACTGGATGAGGTCAAACGTCCGGCCCTGCGGATCGTCCCACTCGCAGATGTCCGCGGCGTGAAACTCGGAGCCCGGCATGGTCTGCCGCAGGTGCGAGACGGCGCGCTCAGAAATGTCGAGGCCCATATACGAGCTCTTCGGATAGACCGCGGCGTAGAAGCGCGTGAAGTGTCCTTGTCCACAGCCCGCGTCGAGGACCGACCACGCCTGACCGCGCGACAGTCCGAGCGCGGCAATCGCCCGCCGCAGCGCCTGGAGCTTGCAGGCGTAAATGCGCGCGTTCAGCGCCTCGCCCGCGCCGTTCCAGCCCGACTCCGAGAGGGTGAACTTGGCGTACCGGCGGTTCCAGAAGTCGCGGAGGCGCGCGTCGTCACGAATCTCTGTCATTGTTTCCGGGCCAGCACCGCAAAGCCGCCGAAATACGGACCCCGCCAGGTCCAGTGATCCGTGCGCAAAATGTCAGAAGCCGCGAACCGCATGCCGCCAACGAGCGCGCAGCCGCGGGCCGCGACGTACTCGTAGAACAGGCGCGGCACATCCTGCACCGGCCATGCGCCCGACAGCGCCGGCCCCTCGTCGTGGTAGTAGGCAGGCTTCCAGGCGTCGGTCGTCGCCCGCTCGAAGTCGCAGCACTCCGACGTGATGTAGATGTAGCCACCCGGCTTCGCGACCCGGATCATCTCGTCGAGCGACTGTGCGAGCCGCCGCCGCTGTTCGTCGTACGGCACGAACGTGCGGTCCGGCAGATCGGTGTCCAGGTGCTCGATCACCGACAGCGACGTCAGCAGATCGAAGCTGGCGTCGGCGAACGGCAGACAACGCATCGATCCGGTGACCGCGCCAATCACGCCAGGGCGGCGTCCGACGACGTCGTTCACGCGTTGCTGAAAACCGCCCCAGCTCCGTTCGGCGGGCGTCGACAGATCCAACGTCGTGACGACGGCGCCTGCACGGCTCATCCAGCGGGGGAATGTGCTTCGGCCGGTGCCAATGTCGAGCACGCGCAGGTTCGGCCAACGGTCGATCGCGCGCAGCAGCGTGCCGTACTCGAACACGATCTGTCCGGCGAGCCGCGAAGAGTTCATGGCCTCGTACAGATACAAATCGAAGCGCTCGAGCGCCGATCGCTCAGGCCCCAGGGCCGGAGCAAGCGCCGAATTGAACATGACGTTGGCGGCCGCCGGCGTGCCGGTGCGTGTCGCGACAGGACGCAGACGAGCCGACAGCATGCCAGACGCCTTGCCGAGGACGCGCCAGCCATAGCTGAGGCGTTCCCTGGTGGTGGGTGTGGCGAGCGTCATGCGATCGTCAGGCGATTCCAGACATCGCGGGGACGCGCGCGTCGCGAATCGTGGTCATCGTTTCCTGGCTAGCACCGTAAAGCCGCTGAAGTACGGGCCGCGCCAGCTCCAGCGGTCCGGACGATCGATGGTCGACGCGTCGAATGGCACGCCGCCGACGAGATCGCAGCCGCGGTCCGCGACGTACTGGTAGAAGAGCCGCTGCACATCCTGCACCGGCCAGGCGCCGGACAGCGCGGGCCCCTGGTCGTAGTAGTACGCATTCTTCCAGAGGTCGGTCGTTGCCCGCTCGAAGTCGCAGCACTCCGACGTGATGTAGATCGAGCCGCCGGGCTTCGTGACGCGAAGCATCTCGTCGAGCACCTGCCCAAGACGCCGCTGCTGTTCGTCGTACGGCACGAACATGCGATCCGGCAGATCCGTGTCGAGGTGTTCGACCACCGACAGCGACGTCACCAGATCGAAACTGGCGTCGGCAAATGGCAGGCCGCGCATGGAGCCGGCGACGCCGCGCACCGCTCCCGGGCGGCGTCCAACGACGCCGTTCACCCGCTCGAGGAATCCACCGAGCGCGGCCTCGGCCGGCTTCAACAGATCCAACGTGGTGACCACCGCCCCCTCGCGGCTCATCCACTTCGGGAACGTCGTGCGGCCGGTGCCGATGTCCAGTACGCGCAGGCCGGTCCATCTGTCGATCGCGCGCAGCAGCACGCCGTACTCGAAGACCTTCTCTCCGCAAAGCCGCCGAGAGTTCATGACGTCGTACAAGTAGAGGTCAAAGCGCTCCAACTCGGAGCGCTCGGGCTCGAGCATCGGCAGGAGCGCCGTGTGGAACATGACGTTCGCGGACGGCAACCGCTCGGCGCTGGACACCGGCGCCGCGAGCGCGCGCAGGCGCGCTAGGAGTACGCCGGAGGCATGACCCATCACCCGCCAGCCGTAGCTGACGCGCTCCTTCGTCGTCGGGTTGGCCATCGTCATCCGAGGCGCTCGAAGACTTTCGCGCACGCCGTCACCACATCCTCGCAGTCGGCATCGGTGAACGCCGCCGAGATCGGCAGGCGGACGAGCGACGCGGCCACGCGATCCGTGATCGGCAGCTCGACCTGCGTCAGATCGGCCGACTGCCTTGCGTACGGCGCCGAGTGCAGCGGCACGTAATGAAACGCCGCGCCGACGCCTTCCGCCTTCAGCGCGCGAATCACCCAGTCGCGCTGCGCCGGATCGACGAGGATCGCGAACACGTGCCAGTTCGGACGGCACCCGTCGGGCACGACCGGCAGCTGGATGCGGCCGCGGTACGGCGCGAGGCCAGCGAGCAGCCGCTCCGCCTGCGCGGTCTTGCGCCGCGTGATCTCCGGGAGCTTCTTGAACTGCTCGACCGCGACGGCCGCGAGCAGTTCGGACAGCACGTAGCTGCTGCCGACGCCGACCCACGTGTACTTGTCGCGCTCGCCGCGGAGAAACGCCGTGCGGTCCGTGCCCTTTTCCCGGAGAATCTCCGCGGCGCGCACGTACGCCGGCTCGTCGCGCACCAGCAGCGCACCGCCTTCGCCGCAGACGAGATCCTTCGTCTCATGGAACGACAACGCGCCCATCGCGCCGATGGCGCCGAGCGCGCGCCCGCCGGACGAGGCGTTCACGCCGTGCGCCGCGTCCTCGATGACGATCAGGCGATGCGCGGACGCGAGCCGATCGATGGCCGCCATGTCGCATGACATGCCGGCGTAGTGCACCGGCAGAATCGCCCGCGTCTTCGGCGTGATGCGCCGCGCCACGTCAGCCGGATCGAGGCCGAGCGTGATCGGATCGATGTCGGCGAACACCGGACGCGCCCCGGCCTTGACGACGGCGTTGGCCGTGGACACGAACGTGAAGCTCGGGAGGATCACCTCGTCGCCCGGTCCCAACCCCGCGACTTCGACGGCGATCTCGAGCGCGGCCGTGCACGAGTTGAGCGCGAGGACGCCGCGCGCGCCGGTCGACTCCCGCAGCAGGCGCTCGAGCTCGCGCCCGTTCGCGCCGTCGCCGGCGACGTGCGTGCTCGCCAGCACGCCGCGGATCGCCGTCTCCTCGCGCGCGTCGAACCACGGCTTGTGGAGCGGCAGCCGCTCGGTTCGCACGGGTGTGTCCCCGTCGAGGGCCAGCGCTGCAGACGACGTGCTCATCTCATTCCTGGCCGGCGCTCAGCGGGGCCACGCGTACGTGATGCGGTGCGCCAGCTCCGCGGCCGTCACCGCCGCCAGCACGAGGAAACGCGACCGCTCGAGCGGCGGTTCCGTGGACGCCGCGAATCCGCCGCGCGTCGTGAAGCCGGTCGTGAAACCGAGGCGTCCGGCGATCGCGACGGTCTCGGCGTCGTAGTCGGCCTGCGGCGTGCCGAACGGATACGCCACCGAGTCGACGCGCTGCCCGATCCACGATTCGAGCGCCGATCGGCACGACTCGAGCTCGTGGCGCTGCACGTCCGCCGGCGCGCCCGCCAGCGGCGCATGCGACGCGGTATGCACGCCGATCGCAAACCCTTCGTCCGCGAGCTGGCGCACCTGCGCCTCCGTCATCGGCGCGAGCCGCGGCACCGCGCTCGCGGGCGTGTCGCACGCGTCCGCCGCCTCCCGCCATCCCTCGTGCGGCAGCGCGCGCAGCTCCGCGACCGCCGCGGGACCACGCGCGCGCGTGACGGCGTCGAACCAGAACAGCCGCTGACGCCGCACCGGCTCGGAGCAGACGAACACCGTCGCCGGGAGCTTGTAGCGCAGCAGGATCGGCCGCGCCAGCTCGAACACGCTGCGATACCCGTCGTCGAACGTGATGAGGACCGGCCGCTCGGGCAGCGGACGTCCGTTGGCCCGCGCGTCGTGAAACGTCGGCAGATCGATTGGATGACAGGTCTCCGCGATCATCCGGCACTGCGCGTCGAACGTGTCGGCGATCACGTGGAGATCGGCAAACGGCATCTCGCTACCCTCGTCGGCTGATTCGCGGAGGCCGTGATAGCAGAGCGCGAGCACGCCGGGAAAGACGTCGTGTCCAAGCCGATTGGCGTACCAGCCGCTGGCCAGCAGGCCGGTCTTGACGGAGTCGGCGAACGGCAGCGTGGTCATCGAGGGAAGCGGCAGCACATCGTCGTCAGCACGGGGAACCGCGGGTCCTGCACGTCGAGCTCGGCGATCGTGAGCTCCTCCTGCGCGAGCCCCAGCTGCGCGCCGACCGACGAGAGGCAGTTGCCGTGGCCGGCGATCTCCAGTGTCGCCCCTGGCCAGGCGGCGGTCAGCTTCTCGCGCCAGCCATGCGGCGTCAGCCTCCAATAGTCGGGCACGTCACCGGTGAGCGGCAGCAGCCCCGCAGCCGACGCCAGCACAATCCCGCCGGGCCGGACGATGCGGCGGGCCTGCGCGAGGCAGAGGTCGAGCTCGCGGAAATGCGTCAGCGTGTTGGGCAGCAGGAGGCAGTCGTACGCGTGGCTCGGGATGACGTCTTCGCAATGCGCAAAGTCGCAGAGAAACGTCGGCTCGAATCGCGGCTCGATGTCGAACGAATCGGCGCGCGTGAGATCGTGGCCGAAGCGCTCGGTGTAGCTGTTGCCCTGGATCTCGAGCACGTCGCCGGTCACGAGAGCGCGATGCGCCTCCATGAACCGGTGCAGGTAGTACCGATCGATCGGCTTCCCGCGCTCGAATCCGTACGTGGACGAGAACGGCGTCGTCCGCCGGAGGTTGCCCCAGCGCGGCAGGCCGTACCCGCGCAGCAGGCAGCGCGCCTTGACGGTGAGTCCTGGGCCGCCCAGGGCCTTGGCGGTCGCGACCAGCGCGGATCGCATAGTCCTGCCCTGGGTCATCGCGCCGACCGGATCGCGGAGCGGACGAGCCGCACGACGGGATTCGGAATCCACGGCTGATCGAGCGTGCTGCCGTAGGTCAGATGCGATCCCGGTCCGTGCGGCCGATACAGATCCTGCCAGCGCGCATAGAGCGCCTGATAGTCGGCCACGCGATCCCGGATGTCGAACCGGCTCGCGACGATGTGCCGCGCCTGGGCGCTCATCGCCTCCAGGCGCCCGCGATCGCGATCGAGGCGCGCGATCGCCGCCGCGAACGCGCCGATGTCGCCCACCGGCGGCCGCTCGCCGCAGACGCCGCTCTCGACGATTTCTGGCACGCCGCTGGGAATGTCGCTCACGACCGCCACATTGCCCGCGCCCATCGCTTCGACCAGCGCCACGGGAAAACCTTCGAAGCGCGTCGGCAGCACGAACACATCCTGCTGCGCGTACTGCTCGATCAACGCGGCGTTGGTCAGCGTCCCGAGCCACCGCACGGCCGGGTTGAAGGCCCAGCGCCGCTTGAGCTCATCCTCATCGGGCCCCATGCCGGCGATCGTCCACGCGACCGTCACGCCCATGGCCTGCAGCGCACGGTCGATCTCCGGGAGATCGAAGACGCCTTTCTGCTCCTGCTCGAACCGGCCGCCGTAAATGACGCGTAGCGGTCCGCCGGCGGGGCGCCGGACCGCGGTCGGCAGCGGCACGCCGTACGGCAGGTAGAAGATGGTGTCGGCGCGATGCGGCAGCCGGGCGATCAGCTCGTCGTACATCCGGCGCGAGTAGGCGATGAACGCATGGACGATCGGTTCGTGGCGCACCGCGAGGTCGTAGTAGTACTCGATGTCGCCGTGGAGCATGTGGATGACGGCGCGGCCGAAGTCGTGCGCCGAGGCCACCGCCAGATCGAGCAGGTCACCCGCGACGTAGACGCCGCCGCCCGGCGGCACCGCCCGCGCGACGCGGCGCATCACGGTGTGCAGGTTCTCGATCGGCAGCGTGTACTCGACCGTCGTCTGCGTGTCGGCGGCGAGCGGACGGCCGTAGCGCGTGTCGTGGTGCAGATGGTTGTCGGTCAACACGACGTGGTAGCGGAACGCGTCGGGGTGGCGGTACGCGAGCAGGTTCGCGACGATGTTCGTGCTGCCGCCCATCTTGTCGGGCAGGACGTACACGACGCTCTGGGCATCGCTCACGGACGCCATGCGCGGACGGTCATGACCCACTGCATCGCCTTGCCGGGAAACGGCGTGGCCGCGTCGGTCAGCGGCTCGCGCCACGGCAACGCCGCGAACTCGTCGATCGCGTAGCTGAACCCGGCGCGCGTCAGAAGCTCGAGCACGCGCGGGGCCTGGCGGACCGACGGATCGAATTCGTGCAGGTCCATCACGAGTGCCTTCACGCGATGCAGCACCGGCTCGCAGTCGGCGAGCACCGCATCCTCGGCGCCTTCGATGTCGAGCTTCAGGAGATCCACCGGCCCTTCGTCGATGACGTCGCGCAGACGCAGGCTCGGCACGATGGTCGCGGTGCCTTCGGACGCCGCACCGGGCAGCGCGCCGATCCGTCCCGAATCGCTGCCCTCGCACTGAAACGTCAGCGTGCCGGTCGACGTCCACAACGCGGCGTGGCGCGTCTCCACCTCGCCTGCGCCGTTGGCCTGCAGGTTGGCGGTGAGGATGTCGAAGAGCGACGGGTCGGCCTCGAACGCGGTGATCCGCGCCTCCGGATACAGCCGGCGGAAGAACAGGCTCGCGAGCCCGACGTTGGCGCCGCAGTCGAGCACGCGCGGCGCGGACGACGCGCTCGTGAACGCGAGCGTGGCCTTCACGAAAATGTCGTCCCACTGCGGGCAGAGCGTCAGCAGATCGGCGTAGCGCAGCTCGTAGTCCATCATCCGGATGGTGCCGGGCGTGAACCGCGGCGTGACCTCGGCCTGGCGGCAGGCGAGCCGCCACGCGGCCTGCTCGGGAGGCTCGAAGATGCGGCGGCGGATCGATCCAAGCGTCCGTCTCGCGCGGCGATACGTCCCGCTCATACGGCCCTCAGCACGACGCCGTTGCTCAGATACGCGTTTGAGTTGATGGCGACGCCGTTCGACAGCGCGCGCTAGTCGAGCAGCCGGACCGCCGCGGCGGCGGCCGCCCGCAGGATCACGACCTTGGCCTTCGCGAACACCGATCGCGATGCCGGCAGAATCGACGCATCCGCGACGAGCATCGCGAGCACGTCGGGAAGCCGGCCGAGACGCGTCGACACGTCGACGCGAAATCCGTGATCGGCGGCGAGCCGTTCGATGCCGTGGACCGTCAGCCGGCGGAAATCGTACGGCTCCATGTGCAGGGGAAACATGAACGGCACCGTGACGACGACCGCCCCGCCGGCGGCGATCAACCGCCGCAGGCCGGCGAACGCGGCGTCGATGTCGGCGACGTGCTCCAGCACCTCGGTGCAGAGGATCAGGGCATAGCCCTGCGCCGGATGCGGCGCGTCTTCCAGCGTACTGAGCATGTCGACGGTGCCGGCGCCGTTCTGCTCGACGTCCATGCCGACGTAGCGCCGGCCGTTGGACTCGACGAGCGGACGGAACGGCTGCTCCCCGCAGCCGACGTCGAGCACCGCGCCGGCGCGATCGCTCGCGGCGACGAGCGGCGGCAGCGTCTCGCGCACCCAGGCGTTCACCGCGCGCACGGTCCAGCGGTCGCGCCCGCGCACTTCGCCGTAGTCGCGGCGATGCGGAAACGCGCCGAGCGAGACGGCGCCGGCGGCGGGGTCGGTCACATGTGTTTCAGGAATTCGCCGAGCACGCCGAGCGCCCACGGACGGGTCCAGTGCGTGGCGCCGCGCTGCCACGCGCGCCAGGTCGCGTCGGGCACCTCCGGCGCAATCCATCCGGTGTCGGCCAGATGCGCCATCCCCGAGCGCACGAACGGTTGAAGGTCGCCGGCGATCCACTGCGCGAACGGGAGCGTGAACCCCTGCTTGGGCCGATCGACCGCCTCGCGGGGCAACGGCCGCGCGAGCGTCTCGTGCAGCAGCCGCTTGTTGCGCATCAACGCCGGATACGCGCCGAGGTCGGGCCAGATCGCCTCGAGCAGCACGTGATCGACAAACGGCACGCGAACCTCGAGTCCGTGCGCCATCGACATGACGTCGAGATCGCGCAGCAGCTGCGAGGCGAGATACACGCGCGTCTCGAGCCGCGCGACGTCGCCCTCGAGCGTGGCCGAGGCGCCGTCGAACAGCGCGGACTCGGCGGCGGTCACGCGCGCGGATGCCGACGTCCAACGATCGCGCAGCGCCGGCCCGGCGAGCCGCTCGACCTCGGCCGGCATGAACAGCCCGCGCTGCGTCCGGTACGCCGCGTCCATGCGGCCGTTGCCCGACAGGAAATGCCGCCAGCGTTCGGTCAGGCGCTCGGGCAGCACGGCCGAGACGACCGGCCCGACCGCGGGCACGAGCGGCTGCATCCGCCGCTTCCACCGCATCGCCGCGGGCAGACGGCGGAACGACGGGTAGCCGCCGAACAGCTCGTCGCCGCCGGCGCCGGAGAGCACCGCCTTGATGCCCGTCTCCGCCACCGCCGCCGACACGTAGTACGAGTTCACGGCGTCGAGCGTCGGCTGATCGAGGCGCGCGAGAATCCGCGGCAAGTCGGCCGCGATGCGGGAGGAATCGAGCACGAGCTCGTGATGCGTCGCGCCGAACGCGGACGCGACGAGCGCCGCGTACTCATGCTCGGACGATCGATCGTCGAAGCGGACGGAGTAGGTGTTGATACCGGAGGCGCCCGCCTCGACCGCCGCCGAGAGGATCGCGGACGAGTCGATGCCGCCTGACAAGAACACGCCGACCGGCACGTCGGCGACGAGGTGCGCGGCGACGCTCTGCTGGACCGCGCCGCCCGCGCGCGCGCGCAGCTCGGACTCCGTGCAGCCGGACGGCGGCCGCGCGTACACGCCGGCGACGTCCGCGAACGTCTGCTGCGCGCGACCGCCGTCCTGCGACCAGCGCAGCCACGAGCCCGGGGACAGGCTGTCCACGCCGGCCACGCAGGTCAACGACGGCGGCACGGTGCCCCACTCGAGAAACCCGAGCACGCCGGCCGGATCGATCGTGCGGTCGACGAGCCCGGCGGCGACGAGCGCGTGAATCTCCGACGCGAACGCGATCGCACCGTCCGCCGCCACGACATACAGCGGCTTGATGCCGAACCGATCGCGCGCCAGCACGAGCGCGCGCGCCTCCGCGTCCCACCATCCGAGCGCGAACATCCCGCGCACGCGCCCGAGCGCGGCCGGACCGTCGCAGGCGAGCAGCCGCAGCAGCACTTCGGTGTCGCTGCCGGTGGTGAACCGTTCGCCGCGCGTTTCGAGCGACGCGCGCAGCTCGCGGTAGTTGTAGACCTCGCCGTTGAACACGATGGTATGGCGGCCGTCCGCCGTCGCCATGGGCTGGGCGCCGGACGGCCCGGGATCGATGATCGCGAGCCGCGTGTGCACGAGCACGGCGTCGCGTGCGGGCGAGCGCCACACGCCGCCGCCGTCTGGACCGCGATGCACGAGCGCGGCGCCGAGCGCCGCCGCGGGGTCCGGCGCGATGGCGCCGGAGCGGCGCACCGCTCCGGCAATGCCGCACATCAGAAGAACCGCGACCGGATCTTGATCTCGTCGTTCGGGAGCACCTTGTCGTCCAACTCGACGCTGATCTCCACCGACTTGCCGTTGACCACGCGGCCAATCTTGATGCGGCGATCGGATCCGCGATCGGACAGGCCGCCCGCGAGAATGATGGCCTGGTTCACGGTGGTGCCGGCGTCGAGCACGAACGACCCGGGGTTCTTGATGAAGCCCGAGATGTAGAACCGCTTCGCGATCGGCACGTTGACGATGTCGCCGTCCTGCAGCGTGATGTCGCGCCCGACCTTCCCGAGCTCCAGATCCTTGCGGTTGACCGTGATCGGCTCTGGCGCCTTTTCGCCGTTCTTCGGCGGATGCATGACGAGCACTTCATTGCTCGCGGCCTGGGTCGGCGAGCCGGCCAGCGCCAGCGCCTCGAGCAGCGACATGCTGACGCCCGGCAGCGTGACCTTGCCCGGTGTGCGGACCTCGCCCATCACCATGACGCTGCGCGCCTTGAACTGATCGACCTCGATGCGCACCTGCGGATTGCGGATGAAGCCCGCTTTCAGCATCGACGTGATCTTGTCCTGCGCGTCGGCGAGCGACAGCCCGGCCAGCGGCACGCGGCTGAGATACGGCATCGAGATCGTGCCGTCGGAATCGACGCGGTAGTGGCCGGTCAGCTCCGTCTCCTCCGACACGATGATCGACAGGTTGTCCTGCGGGCCGATCACGTACCCCTCGGTCGGCGCGGTCGCCGGCTGCTCAGCCTTCGGCTGTCCGCCGAGCGCGTCGGGTTTCGGGATGTCGAAGTCCGGCTTGTACGGCGCCGCGGGCGCCGGCGGCTGCGGCTTCGGCTTCGCGGGTGTCTGCGCCGGCGATGGTGTCTGCGGCGTGTGCGCGGCGATCGCGCCGCTGGTGATCACGGTGAGGGCGAGGGCGAGGAGGAGTGGATTCTTGCGCATGATTGTCGTTCCGTTGCTACTCGGAGACCCGGACGAGCGGGATGCCGAGTTGTCGGGCCTTCCTGTACAGATTGGGACGTTGAATACCAAGAGCCTGGGCGGCGGGAGCCATCCGCCACTCGTGATGCTGGAGAACGGACGCGATGTAGTCGCGCTCGAAACGCTGCCGGGCCTCGCGCAGATTGCCCGAGGGAACGAACGTCGCGCGCGCGCGGTGGAGCTGCAGGACCGGGAGGATGTGCTCGATCTGAATGATGTCTTCGACGGCGCCGGCGACCACGCGTTCGACGGCCGTGCGCAGCTCGGCGAGATTCCCGGGCCAGGTCAATGCGCCGAACAGCGCGAGCGCGGCCTGCGTGAACGTGCGCGCGGGACGCCCTTCGGCCGCGCAGGTGTCTTCGAGCAGCCGCACCGCCAGCGCCGGCACATCGTCGGGCCGATCGCGCAGGGGCGGCAGGTCGATGCGCACGACCGACAGCCGGCGGTAGAGATCGCCGCGGAACCGGTGCGAGTGGACGTCGCCGTCGATGCCCGGCTGCGCGCTGGCGATGACGCGCAGCGCGGTCGCCACGGGCGCGCCGTCGATGCGGACTTCGCCGTCGCGCATGATCCGGGCGAGCTGCGCCTGCGCCGACGCGCGCAACTCGGTGACGTTGTGCAGGTAGAGCGTGCCGCCGCGCGCCGCGGCGATGCAGCTGTCGGCGGTGACCGATTCGAGATCGGTCGCCGCGCCCGGAGGCGGCTGGCCGAACAGCAGCCGATCGACGCTGGCGGGATCGCCCGCGTCGCAATTGACCGCGATGTACGGCGCGGCCGACGTGCGCCCGCGCAGATGGAGCTCACGCGCGACGGCTTCGACGCC
>Ga0105856_1000517_pt1 | contig 19846 bp, 16 predicted proteins | sample OrgsoiDNA_201060_FD_89681 | JGI IMG/M metagenome (GOLD analysis project Ga0105856, IMG submission 89681) | Permafrost soil microbial communities from the Arctic, to analyse light accelerated degradation of dissolved organic matter (DOM) -... | ecosystem: Environmental > Terrestrial > Soil >...
AGGCCGGCCGTAATTAATGCCGTTGCCCAGGGAACAACAGTGCGTATGGGCACATTGGATCCGCTGGGGAGCGGGATCGCATTGGGTAAGGACAGTTATGTGAACTTCCTGTCACATCTGACTAACCAGTACGTGAGCTGCCTGAAGTAAGATTAAAAGGACCGTATTAAAGTGCAGCTGATAGTCCGCTCTATCGCTCTGGCGTATAACAACCTTCCACGGCCTCACCGCGTCATGCTGGGGTCACTTACTGTCGTCACACTTGCTGTGGCAGTCTGGAAACCGTTCGTTTACCACCCAGAACAAAACCCCATTGTTAAACATATTGAGCTCGACAGCGAACAGGTGCGTTCACTGCTTCCCGAAGCCAGTGAACCCATCGACCAACCCCCGCCAGCAGAAGATATTCCGCAAGACGACCTCGACGAAAAAGTTGAGTCTGAAACCGGCGTTCATGAATACGTGGTCTCGACCGGCGACACGCTGAGCAGCATTCTGAACCAGTACGGTATCGATATGTCCGATATCACCGCACTGGCTTCTGCCGACAGCGATTTGCGTAATCTGAAAATCGGTCAGCAACTGTCGTGGACCGTCAATGACGATGGCGAATTACAGCGCGTGACCTGGGAGAAATCCCGGCGCGAAACCTACACCTATGATCGTTCCGGGACCGGTTTTAAATCCAGTCTTGAGACCTTGCAAGGTGAATGGAAAGATAACGTGCTGAAAGGGCGTCTGGACGGCAGTTTCGTCACTAGTGCCAAAGCGGCAGGACTGACCAGTGGTGAAATCAGCTCGATTATTAAAGCGCTACAGTGGCAGCTCGATTTTAAGAAATTGCGCAAAGGCGATGAGTTCTCGGTGCTGATGTCACGTGAGGTGCTCAACGGCAAAAGTGAGCAAAGCCAGCTGCAGGGTGTGCGTATGCGCAGCGGCGGCAAAGATTATTACGCTATCCGCGCTGAAGACGGCAAATTCTACGACCGCAACGGCAGCGGGCTGGCGCGTGGCTTTCTGCGTTTTCCGACCATCAAACAGTTTCGTGTCTCGTCAAACTTCAATCCGCGACGTCTCAATCCGGTCACCGGCCGTATTGCGCCGCACCGTGGCGTAGACTTTGCTGTCCCGGTCGGTACGCCAGTACTGGCCGTGGGCGACGGGGAAGTGATGGTCGCGAAAAATGGTGGGGCAGCGGGCAATTACATCGCCATCCGTCATGGCCGCCAGTATATGACCCGTTACATGCACTTGCGCAAAATTCTGGTGAAACCGGGTCAGAAGATTAAACGCGGCGACCGCATTGCACTGTCGGGCAATACAGGCCGTTCTACCGGCCCGCATCTGCACTTTGAAATGTGGATTAACCAGCTGGCCGTCAACCCGCTTACCGCTAAACTGCCACGTTCCGAAGGGCTCACCGGCAAAGACCGCAGTGATTACCTGGCGACAGTGAAACAGGTTATTCCTCAATTGAAACTAAACTGAGTTCACTACTCAGCCGTTTCTGCCTTTCGCTGGCGGGCAAAACACACGGTTAATACGTGTCGTTTTGCCCGTTATTCGCTTTTCTTTATTAACACGACGTCGTGAGTTTCTTTGCAAATGAGTGCGCTGCACTTATCATTGAACGATTGTTGTCTTAAGAACATTGTATTAAGAGCCGTTTATGCAGCCAGAGAAAAAATCAACCGTCGAGTTTATTCCGCAATTCCAGAAAGCTTTCTTTCACCCGCGATATTGGGGTGTATGGCTGGGTGTGGGCGCAATGGCGGGAATGGCGTACGTTCCTGCAAAAATTCGTGACCCTATTTTAGGCACGCTCGGCCGTCTGGCTGGTAAGCTGGCGAAAGGTGCCCGCCGTCGTGCACGTATCAATCTGTTATATTGCATGCCGGAGGTTGCAGAAGCGGAGCGTGAACACATTATCGACGTAATGTTTGCCACCGCGCCGCAGTCGATGGTGATGATGGCTGAACTGGCCTGCCGCAAACCGGAAAAAGTACTGAGCCGCGTTCACTGGCACGGTAAAGAAATTATCGACCAGATGCAGGTCGACGGCAAAAACGTCATTTTTCTGGTTCCGCACGGCTGGGCGGTTGATATTCCGGCCATGCTGTTGGCCGCCAGCGGTCAGCCAATGGCCGCGATGTTCCATAACCAGAAAAACCCGCTGACTGACTTTATGTGGAACAGCGTGCGTCGCCGCTATGGCGGGCGTCTTCATGCGCGAAATGACGGGATTAAACCTTTTATCAGTTCGGTCCGTCAGGGTTACTGGGGCTATTATCTGCCCGATCAGGATCACGGGGCAGAACACAGTGAGTTTGTCGATTTCTTCGCGACGTACAAAGCGACGTTGCCTGCCGTCGGACGGCTGATGAAAGTGTGTCGAGCTGAAATTGTGCCGCTGTTCCCGGTCTATAACGGGCGTGAAAATCGTCTGGATATTTATATTCGCCCACCGATGGATGATCTGGCCACCGCTGAGGATCATCAGATAGCACGCCGGATGAATGAAGAGGTCGAAATACTGGTCGGGCCAAACCCTGAGCAGTACACCTGGATCCTGAAATTGCTGAAAACGCGTAAGCCCGGCGAGAAAGAGCCCTATTCCCGTGATGAGCTTTACCCGAAATAACTGGCAGATTGACATCCAAAAGGCTGAGATAAACTCAGCCTTTTTTGTTTTAAATATTTTCCGCCGCGCTTATGCCTTGGGTGTTTCCCTCGACCGCAGGAATAGCGTGATCAGCAGCGCCGCAGCGGCACCGCTCGCCAGTGAAAACTGAGTAAAGAGGCCGTTGCCAGCGGCGAAATAGAACTGCTTCGCGACTTCTATGCCCAGCGCAAAAACAACAATAGTGATAAGCCCCAGCGCAGCGGCTACGGTGCCTTTGCCTGCCGGGCTGGAAAACAGCGTCAGGCGATACAGCCCGGCGTTGGCCAGCCCTGAACCCAGCGCGTAGAGGCTAAGCCCGACAATTACGCCACCCCAGGCCTGGTCGAAAAATGTGGCGCACACTGCTGCGATGCCAAGACCCAGGACCACAGGAATAACGCCAATCCAGATGGGGGTTGTAACTTTTACTTTGCCACTGAGTTTGCTCAGTATCAGGTTACCGGCGATCAGCCCGGCAAAAATCGGCACCTGTGACCAGCCGTATTGCAGCGGTGACATTCCCCCATCCTGAATCAAAATCACCGGCGACTGCGCCACCCACGCCAGCAGCGGTAAGGTCACCAAACCAATCGACAGCGAACCTAACACCACGCCCTTATTGGTCAGCACCTGCTGGTAATCCGCCAGTACGCGGCGCAGCAAGAACGGCTGACCATCGCGCGGCGCGGTTTCGGGCATACTGCGCCATAACCCCCACCAGGCAAGAAGCGAGACCAGCGCAAACAGTCCGAACATCGCTTTCCACGGCGCATAGTGAATAAAGGCGGCACCGGCCAGCGGCCCGAGCAGCGGGGCAATCAGCGTAATATTGGCCATCAGTGCCATCAGTTTAATGCTGAGGCTTTCGCCGAAGGCCTCCTGAATTGCAGCGTAACCGACCGCACCGATAAAGCACAAACTCATACCCTGTAAAAACCGCATCAGAATAAATTGCTCGATGCTCTGCGTCAGCAACGTTCCCAGACAGGTGACAACAAAAAAGGCAACGCCGGTCAGCAGTACGGGGCGACGGCCTATGCGGTCAGACAGTGGGCCGAGCAGCCATTGCAGCATAATGCCACCGCACAGATAGGCGGTCAGTGAGGTCGAAACCCAGTCTGCGCTGGCGCTGAAATCACTCACTACCTGCAACATGCCCGGCTGGATCATATCGTGGGCGATGTAGGTGGCGAATTCGAACAGCACCAGCGACAGCGGAAACAGCCACTGGCGGCGGTTTAGCTGCTCAGCCGGTTGGAATACGGACGACATAATAAAAGCTCCAATAAAACAGAAAAGCGCGGCCTGCACAGGCCGCGCTGAAGAACAGCAATAAAATGATGAACGATCAGAGGTTCATTACCGGTGCTTAAAAGGGGCGATCGGGTTGTCCAGCGTGCCGGCAAACTTCAAGTTTTGCGCCGGGTCCGACAGATTGATCATCTGCTGATTGTTCGCCAGTTGCAGGCGGTTCAGGCATGAATGTGTGAACGCTGGACAGAAAAGATCATAGCGGGCAAATTTATCTGTCAGTTGCGGGTATTGCTGCTGGTAGTCATGCACGGTATCGGCCACCACGTGCCAGAAATCCTCAGCGGGCATGACGTTCTGCTCTTCCAGAATGCGCGAAATAAAGCGGAACACCCCGGCGAAAACGTCGGTGAAAATCGACAGGATTTTAAGCGCTTCCGGCACATCTACGGCCAGGCGTTTGGCAATTTCCGGTAAATCTGCATCCGGGTTCATCACCGCAATCTCCTCGGCGATATCTTTCATATAGGCTTTGACTGGTACGTTGTTTTCAAACAGCAGGATCAGGTTTTCGCCGTGCGGCATAAACACCAGATCATAGTGATAGAAGCAGTGCAGCAGCGGGCTGAGATAGGCCGTGGTATAGCGCTTAAGCCAGTCGGCAGCCTCCAGACCTGAAGACCGGATCATCTCGACGATCAACGCGTCACCGTTGAAATCCGTGTGCAGCAGGGCGGCCATGGTCATCAGGCGCTGGTTGGGTTTCAGCAGTGCCACCGGATTTTCACGCCACAGTGCGGCAAACATTTTTTTGTAGGCGCTGTCGCCCTTAATCGCACGCTCGAAGTAGTGGTTGTGATAACCCAGCGAAGCGACTTCCTGCAGAATGCTGAAACCATTGGCTTGCAGAAAGGAGTCATTTTCGACCAGTTTGGCCAGCCACGCGTTGATGCCCGGCGTGGTCGCCATGTAATACGGTGACAGCCCGCGCATAAAGCCCATGTTGAGGATCGACAGGGCGGTTTTCACGTAGCGGTGCGTCGGCTGGCTGGCGTTAAAGAAGGTGCGGATGGATTGCTGCGCCAGATAGCGGTCTTCGCCTTCACCAAGATAAATCAGGAAATTGCGCGCAATGTCCGGGGCGAACACGGTGAGTAATTTGTTTTGCCACTGCCAGGGATGGACTGGCATAAAGTAGTAATTCTTCGGATTCAGACCACGCCCGTTCAGTGTTTTGCTAAAGGCGGCGATCTGCGCTTCACCCAGTTCTTCGATGATGAGCTTCTCATAGGGTAAATTTTCTACACTGGCGAAATGTGCTTTGTCATGATGCACCGCCACCCATACCAGCTTCATCGGGTTGGCCGCTTCCGGCGTGTAGCGCACGTAGTCAGCGGCATCAAAACCAATGCGGCCATTGTTAGCAATAAAACTCGGATGGCCTTCGGTCATGCTGCTTTCTACTGTCTGGAAATCCGCCTGACTCAGCTGCTGTGCAGTAGTGCGGTTGTTCTCCAGCTTCCATGCACTTCCATAAAGCGTGCTGGAGATTTCCTCCATATAGTTGGGCAGCATCGCCTGCGAAATCCCGATCTGCTCGGCGAATTCGATAATGAATTGCAGGGCGTCCAGCGGCTGAGGAGAGTGATTATCGAGACGCTGGATGCTTTCAGGCTCAATCAGCCAGTCGTTGAGTGGCAGCTGGCGCGCCCGGAAACGGTATTCGACCTCGCTGCCCGGCACGGTTAGCTGACAGGTGTCCCAGCCGGATGACTGACTCAGGACCGTCGGTTCAATCAGGCGTTCGTGAGCCAGCTCGGAGAGACATTTACGCAGCAACATCGCGTTGGCTCTGGCCCAGTGTTGTGGTTGCAAGTGCTGACCGGTTTGCATAGCGGAGTGCGTATTCATGAGATTTTTTTCCTTCTGGCGGGCCAGTAAATAGTCTTCTCGCTGGCAGAACGCCAGCCAGGCCGTTTTATGCGGCAGTCTGATTTGGCGCTGGTAGCGGAAACCGGCGCGTTTGTTCAGCCGGTGAATTTTGTTATTGCGGACATCGGGCTCAACCACCACACGTATCACATCCGGCTGGCTGAACAGGTATTCCATCACCGTGGAAAACACCTGCCAGCTGAAACCCGGCAGCGGGTGGTCAGGCGGCGACAATAAAATGTGCATACCGATGTCACCGGGCTGCACGTCATAATGTTCATGCAGCGGGTCGTTTTCTACCGGATAGCACTCGATGAGAAACGCCGGTTTACCATCGTGCTCGCCGATAAGCGCGGCGCGGGGATTGCTGACCGTCAGGTCGCGGTAGAAGCTTTCCACTTCATGGCGATGACTCTCCTGCATACCCCAGAAGTGAGCGTAGGGCTGTGTCATCCAGCCGTGCAGCAGGTCGGCATCTTGCGGGAAGATCAATTCACGCAGTGTCAATTTGCCTGCTTCACGCGTACGTGAAAACAGCGCTTTGGTATGCTTTGCAAACATCATTGGCTCCTTAAAGTCCACGGGCGCAGAAGGTCTGGAAGGCAATCGCCTGTTCAATCGGGTAGACGTCTTCACCCAGCATGGCGCGGATGATGCTGCTGTTGCGGTAGCAGGCCATACCGAGGTCAGGGGTGACGAAACCGTGGGTATGTAATTCGGCGTTCTGTACGAAAATCTGGTTATGGGCGTCGATGCTGTAGTTTCGGTTTACCGCGTAGCGTCCGGCGTCATCCCATTGAATACGCGGATGGATCCCTTCGATGCACTGTGGCGGCTGATAGCCGTAGCCAGTTGCCAGGATCACTGAACCGGTGACGTGACGGTATTCCTGTTGCTGCTCCTGTTGCAGGAATGTCATCTCCAGCGCGCTGCCGGGGTTGCGAGTCATCCCGGTCAATTCCGAATGGGTGTAGAGATTGACGTTCAGCGGCCCGTCGAGGCGCTTGGTGTACATCAGGTCATAAATGTCGTTGATTAAACTGATGTTGATGCCTTTGTAGAGGCCTTTCTGTTCGCGGTTCAGCTGGTCACGTTTGCTCATCGGCAGATCGTGGAAATAGTCGATGTACTCCGGCGAAGTCATTTCAAGCGTCAGTTTGCTGTACTCCAGCGGGTAAAAGCGCGGTGCGCGGGTCACCCAGGTCAGCTGGTAATCATGCTTTTCGATATCACTGAGCAGGTCATAGAAGATTTCGGCCGCACTCTGGCCACTGCCTACCACGGTGACAGATTTCGATTGCTGCACCTGCTCTTTGTTGGGCAGATAGGCGCTCGAGTGGTGGATATGGCGGCTGACGTCGCGGGCGCAGGAGGGCAGCCACGGCGAAGGGCCGGTACCGAGTACCAGTTTTCTGGCACGATAAACCTGTTTACCGCCACCTTGTGTTGAGCGGGCCTCTACCAGATAGCACTGCTGCTCTTCGCTCCAGGTCACCCATTCCACGCGCGTAGAAAATCGCAGACTGGTCAGCTGTTCGCAGGCCCACTGGCAGTACTGGTTAAATTCTTTGCGCATCATGAAGAAGTTCTCACGGATGTAGAACGAGTAGATTTTCCCCTTCTGCTTCAGGTAATTGAGAAAACTGAACCGGCTGGTTGGATCGGCCAGTGTTACCAGATCAGCCATGAACGGTGTCTGCAACATGGCGCTTTCGAGCATCATGCCGGTGTGCCAGTCGAAGCCCTCATTCTGGTCGAGGAACAAGCCATTCAGCTCTTTTACCGGTTCAGTCAGACAGGCCAGGCCGAGGTTAAACGGGCCAATGCCGATGGCGATAAAATCATAGGTTTGGTCAGGGTGATTAAGGTTTGGCATAGTGAATTCCTGTTATTGACCTTGTTCAGCATTCAGTGCAGCACGGGTCAGTTCCTGGCCGTAATGCGCGATCAGACGGATGACGTCTGCGATGTCATCCGTCGTGGTCATCGGGTTGAGCAGGGTGAATTTCAGATACTGATGTTTGTTCACTTTGGTGCCCGCGATGACGGCGTTGCCGGCACGGAACATTGACTTGCGGATATCGGCATTCACGGCGTCGGTCTGTTCATCGCTCAGTGACTGACGCGGAATAAAGCGGAACACCAGCGTGCTCAGCTCGGGCTTATGCAGGATCTCGATATTCGGATGCGCGACCAATTGCTGATGGGCATCGGTTGCCAACGCCAGCAGGGTGTCAAAGGACTCTCCCAGCGCCTGCTGGCCCATGATGCGCAGCGTCAGCCACATTTTCAGCGCATCAAAACGGCGTGTGGTCTGAATACTTTTGTTTACCAGATTCGGCGTACCTTCCAGTCTGGCGCTCAGCGGATTGAGGTAATCGGCGTAACAGGTCACGTGCTCAAAATGCTTCTGGTCATTGAGCAGGAATGCACTGCAGCTGACCGGCTGGAAGAAGGATTTGTGGTAATCGACGGTGACGGAATCGGCCAGCTGAATGCCGTCAATGCGCTGGCGGTGCTGCGGTGAAACCAGCAGGCCACAGCCATAGGCCGCATCCACGTGCATCCAGATTTTTTCGCGGCGACAGATTTCGGCAATGCTATTGAGCGGATCGATGCTGCCAAAATCGGTAGTACCGGCGGTAGCCACAATGGCGATCGGGATCAGACCTTCTGCATGGCAGCGGGTAATCTGCGCATTCAGCGCACTCATGTCCATGCGAAAAGCACTGTCACAGGCGACGGGGACCACGGCGTCATAACCCAGACCCAGCAGCGCAGCGGATTTCTGAATGCTGAAATGGCTGACCTGAGAGCTGAAAATCCGCCAGCGGCTGGCCTCCGGTGGCAGCCCCTGATACTTGATGTTGTGGTCAGGCTGGGTGCGCTTACAGTAAGCGTCGCGGGCCAGCAGCATTGCCATCAGGTTAGACTGCGTACCGCCGCTGGTGAAAATGCCGTCGGATTGCGGCCCGAACTCGATGCGGGCCAGCGTCCAGTCAATTACCTTTTGTTCAATCAGCGTGCCGCCTGCGCTTTGATCCCAGGTATCGACCGACGAGTTGATGGCGCTGATAAACAGCTCCGCCAGTTGGGCCGGTAAGACGGTAGGACAATTCAGATGTGCGAGGTACTTCGGGTGATGAAAATAGACCGCATGTTGCAGATACAAATCATCCAGTTCCTCGAGGGCTAATCTTGTGCCTGGTAATGGCTGCGTCAAATCAATATGGCGGAACTGGTCGGCTAATTCGGACGGTGTCACACCAGAGAAAGGTTTTTCCTTGCTGTTAATATGGCTTTTGATTATTTCAAGGCCATTTTCAATCTGTGTCTGCCACTCCTCAGTGCTATTCTGATTGAAAATAAAACCCTGATGCGGGGTTATTAAAGACGCTGAAGAGTCTGTTTCAGAATAATGTATCTGGCTCATTACCGGTTCCTGTCTTTTCCCTTTTTGAGTCGTGCAGGCGTGGGGAAGCCGCCGGCCATTGTCGGGATGGTTGAGTGAGGCTGATTTATCATCAGGCAGGGGGGATCCCCGCGCTGATGCGAAGTGTATTTTAAAATGTTTCTTTAAATTAAATTAGAAGAGTTTAATTTTGTGTAAATTCCTTTGAGCGGAGTGATACAAGGATTTAACCAATGAGAATCATTATAAATGCAAATCATTATCATTCAATCTCAGTAATGATCATTCGGCGGAAAGAAGCAAAGTTAATGATTTTTTGAGATCATGATCACAAAAACTCGCCCAAGTTGCACTTCCATACATAAACCCTATCGGATTTCTCCTTATTTCTTATGACAAATAGGTGCATTAGAGGGGGAATAAATGCGGGTTTTGGAATATTTACCCTTATTAATTTCGCGAGTATTGGCCTTATTTCGATCATGATTAAATGAGACTAAAGTCTTATTTCAAGAAAGGCGCAAAGAATTAAACCAGAAGAGATATAAAAACAGCAAAAAAGATTAATAAAAAAGCCAGTCCGGATGAACTGGCTTAATAAGCCGAGAGTGAAATAAAGAGAAGTAAACCCTCGGGTTTATGTGCTTATGATAATTAATCGACCCGTAATACGCGGCTGGTATTGGTGGTGCCGACGGTGCTCATTACATCTCCCTGCGTCACAATCACCAGATCACCCGAGAGCAGGTAACCTTTGTCACGCAGCAACGTGATAGCGTCGTGCGCGGCCACGACGCCGTCGTTGTTACTGTCAAAGAACACCGGCGTGACGCCGCGATAAATAGCGGTGAGGTTCAGCGTATGTTCGTGGCGTGACATGGCGAAAATCGGCAGGCCGGAGCTGATACGCGACATCATCAGGGCAGTGCGGCCAGATTCGGTCATAGCAATGATGGCAGTGACGCCTTTCAGGTGGTTGGCGGCATACATCGAAGACATCGCGATGGCTTCTTCTATGTTGTCGAACTCCACATCCAGACGGTGTTTTGACACGTTGATGCTTGGGATCTTCTCCGCACCCAGACAAACGCGCGCCATCGCGGCCACGGTTTCAGAAGGGTACTGACCTGCGGCGGTTTCCGCAGAAAGCATCACGGCGTCGGTACCATCAAGCACGGCATTGGCAACGTCCATGACTTCGGCGCGGGTTGGCATCGGATTAGTGATCATCGATTCCATCATCTGCGTTGCCGTGATCACCGCGCGGTTCAGTTTACGGGCGCGACGGATCAGTTTCTTCTGGATCCCGACCAGTTCCGGGTCACCAATTTCAACGCCCAAATCGCCACGGGCGACCATGACGACGTCCGAGGCCAGAATGATGTCATCCATCGCCTCGTCAGACGCGACGGCTTCTGCACGTTCTACTTTAGAAACGATTTGTGCATTACAGCCAGCATCACGTGCCAGACGGCGGGCGTAGTTCAAATCTTCGCCGGTACGTGGGAAAGAGACGGCCAGATAGTCAACGCCAATTTTGGCTGCGGTGACAATGTCAGCTTTATCTTTTTCGGTCAGCGCTTCGGCAGACAGACCGCCACCCAGCTTGTTGATGCCTTTGTTGTTGGACAGCGGGCCGCCCACGGTGACTTCGGTAAAGACTTTCATGCCCTGAACTTCGAGCACTTTCAGCTGTACGCGTCCATCGTCGAGCAACAGGATATCGCCCGGAACGACGTCAGCCGGTAAACCTTTGTAGTCGATCCCGACTTTTTCTTTATCGCCTTCGCCTTTGCCCATGTTGGCATCGAGCAGGAATTTGTCGCCGATGTTAAGGAAGACTTTGCCTTCCTTAAAGGTAGATACACGAATTTTAGGACCCTGCAGGTCGCCGAGGATCGCCACGTGGCGGCCAAGACGTGCCGCGATTTCACGCACTTTATTGGCGCGAATGATGTGGTCTTCCGCGGTGCCGTGGGAGAAGTTCATACGCACGACGTTTGCGCCGGCAGCGATGATCTTTTCGAGATTATTGTCGCGGTCAGTGGCAGGGCCGAGTGTACAAACAATTTTGGTTCTTCTGAGCCTTCTGGACATGTATTACTCCGTTGACTGGTGAACAAGTGTGTTGCAAAAAAAACAGTGAGAACTTCTTTATCATTCAGACTACGCTTAGTCGAAAACATTAGGAACGGGCACGCCTTTATCAAACCGCGATTCTTTCAGCGCGTCTTTGACCCGCTTCAGGTTATCTCTGAATTTTGCCCCGCGACGTAAAGTAAAACCGGTTGCCAGCACGTCAATCAGGGTCAGCTGAGCAATGCGTGAGACCATTGGCATATAGACGTCGGTGTCTTCGGGAACGTCAAGCAGCAACGCCAACGTGGCCTCGCTGGCGAGTGGGGTGTTTTGCGAGGTGATGGCAATCACAGTAGCGTCATTTTCACGGGCCAGATGGGCCAGCTCCACCAGATTTTTGGTGCGCCCGGTATGGGAAATCAGTACCACCACATCGCCTTCAGTACAGTTCATACAGCTCATGCGTTGCATAACGATGTCATCAAAGTAGATCACCGGAATGTTGAAGCGGAAAAACTTGTTCATCGCATCATGCGCCACGGCGGCTGAGGCACCGAGCCCGAAGAAGGAAATTTTTTTCGCCTGAGTAAGCAGGTCTACCGCGCGGTTAATCGCACTGATATCCAGGGTATTTTTCACCTGATCGAGCGTCGCCATGGTGGATTCGAAAATTTTGCTGGTGTAGGCGTCTGCGGCATCGCCTTCATCGACATTGCGGTTCACGTACGGCGTGCCGTTAGCCAGACTTTGGGCCAGATGCAATTTGAAGTCGGGAAAGCCTTTCGTGTCGAGGCGGCGGCAAAAACGGTTTACAGTAGGTTCACTGACATCGGCCATACGGGCCAGAGTGGCAATGCTGCAATGGATGGCGGTCTGGGGGGAGGCGAGAATGGCCTCGGCAACTTTTCTTTCAGACTTGCTCAGGATATCCAGATGATTTTGGATCTTTTCCAATGTATTCATTTGCGCGCCACTCATAGGTTTCAACGATTTCTATGAAAAGAGGAAATCATGTCGGTTTGATGAAAATATACTACGAGCCTGATTGGGTTGGCAGAAGCAATGTGGTGAATTGTAAGCTTTTCTCCTCAGAGTATGACCGGGATCTAAATTTCAGTATGGTAAATCCCCTCCATATTTGTCATAAAATTACAGAATTCGGCGCTTTTAGTCGCGGATTTAACATCTATGACAAAATATGTGGTTTTTATTCATTTATTAACGTTTTAGATCGAGGTTTACGGGCCCCAACCAATCAGAGTACATTGTTGCTGAAATAAAATTACAATATATCCTGCATTCTTGCATTAAGGAGAAGAACATGGCGGTAACCCAGACAGCCCAGGCCTGTGACCTGGTTATTTTCGGAGCGAAAGGCGATCTTGCGCGCCGTAAACTGTTGCCTTCCCTGTATCAGTTAGAGAAGGCTGGCCACATCCATCCTGACACCAAAATCATCGGTGTCGGCCGTGCAGAGTGGGACAAAGCGGCATATACCGACGTTGTCAAAGAAGCGCTGGCCACCTTCATGAAAGAAGAAATCGACCCGGAACTGTGGGAAAAACTCAGTGCCCGTCTTGAATTCTGCAACCTTGATGTCAACGATCTGAAGCATTTTAAAGTGTTGGGCAAGATGCTCGACCAGAAGAACCGCGCCACCATTAACTACTTTGCGATTGCGCCAAGCCACTTCGGTGCGATCTGCCGTGGTCTGGGTGAAGCCGGGCTGAACAAAGAACCTGCGCGCGTCGTGATGGAAAAACCACTGGGACACTCTCTGGAGTCTTCTCAGGTCATCAACGATCAGGTGGCGGAATACTTTGCTGAGACTCAGGTTTACCGTATTGACCACTATCTGGGTAAAGAAACGGTACTGAACCTGCTGGCACTGCGTTTCGCCAACAATCTGTTCGCCAGCAACTGGGACAACCGCACCATCGACCATGTGCAGATCACCGTGGCTGAAGAGGTGGGTATCGAAGGCCGTTGGGGTTACTTTGATGAAGCGGGTCAGATGCGTGACATGATCCAGAACCACCTGCTGCAAATTCTGACCATGATCGCCATGTCGCCACCGGCCGATCTGAGCACCGACCGCATTCGTGATGAAAAAGTCAAAGTGCTGCGCTCCCTGCGCCGTATAGACCAGTCCAACGTGCGTGAAAACACCGTGCGTGGTCAGTACACCGCCGGTTTCGTACAGGGCAAAAAAGTCCCAGGATATCTCGAAGAAGAGGGCGCGAAAAAATCCAGCACCACGGAAACCTTCGTCTCTATCCGCGTGGATATCGACAACTGGCAATGGGCTGGCGTGCCATTCTACCTGCGTACCGGTAAACGTCTGCCGACCAAGTGTTCAGAAGTGGTGGTCTATTTCAAAAGCCCTGCACTGAACCTATTCCGTGACTCCTACCAGCAACTGCCGCAAAACAAACTGACTATTCGTCTGCAACCGGACGAAGGCATCGAGATCGAAGTGCTGAACAAAGTGCCGGGTCTTGAGCATAAGCACCGTCTGCAAACGACTAAGCTGGATTTAAGTTTTACTGAAACCTTCAACGAACAGCACATCGCCGATGCTTACGAGCGTCTGCTGCTGGAAACCATGCGTGGTATTCAGGCCCTGTTCGTGCGTCGTGACGAAGTGGAAGAGGCCTGGAAATGGGTTGACTCCATCATGAACGCCTGGGCTGCAGAAAGTGAAGCACCAAAACCTTACCAGTCCGGTACCTGGGGTCCTGTCGCATCAGTGGCAATGATCACCCGTGACGGCCGCTCTTGGAACGAGTTCGAGTAAAGGGATACTGATGGCTCATTTTGTCGAATTTTCCGGCGCATTGGCGCTAAACCAAAACTTCGCCGGAAAGATTGCGGATGCCCTTCGTCAGGGGATTGCGGTAAACGGCAAAGCCAGTCTGGTGGTGTCGGGCGGTCGTACACCGCTCGATCTTTTTATTCAACTCACGCGTCAGGAGCTGGACTGGAGCAATGTGGTCATTACGCTGGCTGATGAACGCTGGGTTGCCCCGGACAACGGCGCCAGCAATGAAAAACTGGTGCGCGACAACCTGTTGCAGGGGTTTGCCGCATCAGCCACGTTTATCAGCCTGAAAAATGCGGCGACGTCACCCTTTGACGGGGAGGCTGAAACCGAAGAAGCGCTGAAGGCATTGCCGCGACCTATTGATGTAGTGATCCTCGGTATGGGCGATGACGGCCACACGGCCTCACTGTTCCCGGGTGCGGCTAATCTGGCGGCTGCGCTGGCGCTGGATTCTGGGCGTACCTGCATCGGCATGACGCCGCTGACTGCGCCGCTTGACAGGATAACCCTGACGTTGCCGGTGCTGCTCGACAGCCGCAATATTTATCTGCATCTGATGGGCGAAGCCAAGCGCGAAGTGTATGAGCGGGCGGAAAAGGGCACCGATGTGAACGAAATGCCAGTGCGCGCTGTGCTCAACCAGCAGCAAACGCCAGTGAATGTTTACTGGACGGCGTAACAGCAATATCTGAAACCGTTGCTATTGCAGCGGTTTTTTTATTGATGTTTTTAATACCCAAAATCATTCAGATTGCAAGGGTAGCTAATGGGTGTGGTCGGTAACCTGCATTTTTTTGCAGGCCCTGTGGCAGGGGCGCGCCATCAATCACAACGATGCCCAAGGGCATGAATGGAGACAAAGATGAAAAATTGGAAAACAAGCGCGGAACAGATCCTGACGTCCGGGCCGGTTGTTCCGGTGATTGTTATCAACAAACTTGAACATGCGGTTCCTCTGGCTAAAGCCCTGGTGGCGGGTGGTGTTCGCGTGCTGGAAGTGACGCTGCGTACCGCGTGTGCGATGGACGCTATCAAAGCCATTGCCAGAGAAGTTCCGGATGCCATCATCGGAGCAGGTACCGTGCTGAATCCTGAGCAACTGGCTGAAGTGACCGCCGCTGGCGCTCAGTTCGCTATCAGCCCTGGCCTGACCGATGCCTTGCTGAAAGCCGCGAATGCAGGTTCGATTCCGTTGATCCTCGGGATCAGCACCGTATCTGAACTGATGCTGGGCCTGGATGCTGGTCTGCGTGAATTCAAATTTTTCCCGGCGGAAGCTAACGGTGGCGTGAAAGCCCTGCAGGCGATTGCCGGCCCGTTCCCGCAGGTGCGTTTCTGTCCGACCGGTGGCATTACGCCGAACAACTACCGTGACTATCTGGCGTTGAAAAGCGTGCTGTGCATCGGTGGTTCATGGCTGGTGCCAGCCGATGCGCTGGAAAACGGTGATTACGCGCGTATTACGCAACTCGCGAAAGAAGCTGTCGCAGGCGCACAGAAATAAATTCTGTCCGGCGAAAAACAAAAAAACCTCCCATAGGAGGTTTTTTTATGTCTGCTGATCGGCACTTAACGGGCGGCGATGATCTTGATTTCAATTTTGTATTTCGGGTTCATCAGATTGGCCTGAACTGTACAGCGCACCGGCGCATTGCCCGGAGACACCCACGCATCCCAGGCTTCATTCATGGCCTTAAAATCTTCCTTGTGAACCAGAAACAGCGTGGCATCGAGGATTTTGCTTTTGTCAGAACCGGCTTCAATCAGTACGGCATCGATGATCGCCAGCGTTTCTGCCGTCTGGTCTTTGGCATTTGCATCCAGATCTTCCGGCACGGCGGTGTAGTAAATGGTGTCGTTGTGGATCACCACATCGGACATACGCGGCTCGGGTCTGATTCGTTCGATGGTCATATTTTCATGCTCCTTCAGTCACTTTCTAATGATGGCGCTAAGGGTATCACAAAGGCAGATTACGTTGGATTGACAGATGCCGGTAGCCGTGGAGACATTGGATTGGCATAATCACTGCTGATCCGTACAGGTAGAGAGACAGCGTGACAGACGATTTTGCACCAGACGGCGCGTTAGCGCAGAAAATTGAAGGTTTTAAACCGCGTGAACCTCAGCGTCTGATGGCGCAGGCCGTCAGCAAGGCGATCGTCAACCAACAGGGGCTGGTGGTCGAAGCAGGTACCGGTACTGGCAAAACCTATGCCTACCTGGCTCCGGCGCTGCGCTCCGGCAAAAAAGTGATTATTTCTACCGGTTCCAAAGCCCTGCAGGATCAGCTCTATTCCCGCGACTTACCTAAAGTCGCCAGCGCACTGAAATTCAAAGGCAAACTGGCCCTGCTGAAAGGACGCTCGAACTACCTTTGCATTGAACGCCTCGAACAGCAGTCCCTGTCCGGCGGCGACCTTGCCAGCCAGTCTTTGAGCGATTTAGTTCATCTGCGTAACTGGTCGAGCATGACCGAAGAGGGGGATATCAGCACCTGCGCGGTGGTGGCCGAAGACAGTTATGTCTGGCCGCTGGTCACCAGCACCAATGACAATTGTCTCGGCAGCGACTGCCCGGCCTACAAAGAGTGCTTTGTGGTGAAAGCCCGCCGTAAAGCGATGGATGCCGACGTCGTCGTGGTCAATCATCATCTTTTTATGGCGGATATGGTGGTTAAAGAGAGCGGCTTTGGAGAATTAATTCCGACCGCGGATGTGATGATTTTTGATGAAGCGCACCAGATCCCTGACATCGCCAGCCAGTATTTTGGCCAGCAGGTCACCAGCCGTCAGTTGCTGGATATGGCCAAGGACATCACAATTGCGTACCGCACAGAAGTGCGTGATTCCGTCCAGTTGCAAAAAAGCGCCGACCGCCTGAGCCAGAGCACGATGGATTTTCGTCTGGCACTCGGCGAACCCGGTTTTCGCGGCAACCTGCGTGATGTGCTCAATCAACCGGCGATTCAGCGCGCGCTCCTGCTGCTCGATGATGCTCTCGAACTCTGCTATGACGTTGTGAAACTTTCTCTTGGCCGTTCAGCCCTGCTGGACGCTGCATTTGAACGGGCGACGGTTTACCGCAACCGCCTCAAGCGCCTGAAAGATGTCACTATTCCCGGTTACAGTTACTGGTACGAATGTAACTCACGCCACTTTGTGCTGGCGCTGACGCCGCTGTCAGTGACCGATAAATTCAGTGAAATGATGGCCGATAAACCCGGCGCGTGGATTTTTACCTCCGCCACGCTGTCAGTAAACGATCAGCTTCATCACTTCACCGCCCGACTCGGGCTCGATAACGCCGAGACCTTACTGCTGGCGAGTCCCTTCGATTATGCCAATCAGGCGCTGCTTTGCGTACCACGTTTCCTGCCATCACCCAATGAGCGCGGCGGTTCGCGCCAGCTGGCAAAAATGCTGCTGCCACTGATTGAAGCCAACAAAGGCCGCTGCTTCTTTCTCTGTACCTCGCATCTGATGATGCGTGAACTGGCCGAAGAGTTTCGTGCCAGCACCACGCTGCCGGTGCTGTTACAGGGTGAAACCAGTAAAGGCCAGTTGCTGGCTCAGTTCGTTGAGGCGGGGAATGCCTTGCTGGTGGCGACCAGCAGTTTCTGGGAAGGGGTGGATGTGCGCGGTGAAGCGCTCTCCTGCGTCATCATCGACAAACTGCCGTTTACGTCGCCGGATGACCCGTTGCTCAAAGCCCGTATTGAAGATTGCCGTCTGCGCGGTGGGGATCCGTTTAACGAAGTGCAGTTACCGGATGCAGTGATCACTCTTAAACAGGGCGTCGGGCGATTAATCCGCGATACCGATGATCGCGGCGTGATGATTATCTGTGATAACCGGCTGGTAATGCGCCCCTACGGCGAAGTGTTCCTCAATAGTTTGCCACCCGCGCCGCGTACCCGTGATTTAGCGAAGGCGATCCGTTTTCTGCAAAATGCTGAACAGCAGAAATAGCCCGCCGCTTATGCTAGAATCCCGCCCCGAAAAAGGCCTTTAACTGCTGGTTTATGGCCTTTAACTCCTTTTTTCCGCCTGAGGTTTGGCATGTCCACGCGAATTTTAGCAATTGATACGGCGACAGAGGCCTGTTCGGTTGCGCTTTATAATGATGGCGAGACGCTCGCTCATTTTGAACTCTGCGCGCGTGAACACACGCAGCGTATTCTGCCGATGGTGCAGCAAATTTTGTCCGAAGCGGGCCTTACGCTCAATCAGCTCGACGCACTGGCTTTTGGTCGTGGCCCGGGTAGTTTCACCGGCGTACGCATAGGAATTGGTATCGCTCAGGGGCTGGCATACGGTGCTGAACTGCCGCTGCTGCCGGTGTCCACCCTGATGACCATGGCGCAGGGCGCGCATCGCCTGAACGGCGCTGAGCGCGTATTAGCCGCCATCGATGCCCGCATGGGCGATGTCTACTGGGGAGAGTATTACCTCAGCGCAGACGGTGAGTGGCAGGGCGAGCAGAGTGAAGCGGTGATCAAACCCGAACAGCTCCTGCTGCGCGCCGCTGATTTCTCCGGCCGTTTCGCGACGGTCGGCACTGGCTGGCAAACCTATCCCACGCTGCTGGGCGACACGCTGAGTGCTAAATTCTTTGATGGCGAAATGTTGCTGCCACAGGCCGAAGACATGCTGCCGTTAGCGTTGCAGATGTGGCGACGTGGCGTACGCGTGACTCCTGAACACGCCGAACCTGTCTACTTGCGAAACGAAGTGACCTGGAAAAAACTGCCGGGCCGTTAAGTGTTAGCAACTTGTGCATTAAACCGTGGTCAAAATTAACAATATCGTCCAGGAGTTTTTGCTATGTGTAAGTGGTCAGGTGTTCCACGGTTTTCAGCTCTGGCGTTCAGTGCCATCAGTTTGAGTGTTTTATTACTGTCCGGTTGCGTCACTGTTCCCGATGATATTCGCGGGACAACGGATACACCGCAGATGAACCTGCAAGTCGTGCAGGGCGCACCGCAGCTGTATGCCGGTCAGGAAGCGCGTTTTGGCGGGAAAGTGGTCGGGATCACTAACGAGCAAAACAAAACGCGCCTTGAAATCGCCACGATGCCGCTGGATGACGGCGCAAGACCGATTCTCGGGGCAGCGTCACTCGGGCGTATTCATGCGTATGTGAATGGCTTCGTTGACCCAGTCGATTTCAAAGGTCAACTCGTGACCGTCGTCGGGCCAATTACCGGTGCCGAAGAGGGCACTATCGGCCAGACGTCGTATAAGTTTGTCACGATGAATGTTAACAGCTTCAAACGCTGGCGACTGACTCAGCAGGTGGTGATGCCGCCGCAGCCAATGGGACCATGGGGTTGGGGATACGGAGGCCCCTATGATCCACGCTGGGGGCGAGGCTATGGGCCCGGCTGGGGTCCCGGTTGGTATGACACACAACCGGCACGAGTCGAGACTGTCGTCACCGAATAAATCCCCGCCGCCGGCCAGAGGAAAAGCTCCACCACCCCCTCCGGCACCGGCGAATAAGCAGTGATTAATACTTTTATAGGCGGCTCTGGCCGCCTTTTTCTTTTTTTGGGCCAGGCAGGCTCAGTAAAATTAGTGACCGGCCTCTCAACCTAAACATTGTTTAAAACGCAACTGGTAAGCTGAGTTAAAATATTGTTAAAGACGTGATAAAACTCGTCACATTGAGATGGCAGCAACAC